>Ga0073934_10010360_pt1 | contig 11607 bp, 10 predicted proteins | sample LarsenN4metaG_FD_76834 | JGI IMG/M metagenome (GOLD analysis project Ga0073934, IMG submission 76834) | Hot spring sediment bacterial and archeal communities from British Columbia, Canada, to study Microbial Dark Matter (Phase II) - Larsen... ... | reverse complement strand
GCTGAACACAACCTTCGAGCAGCGCCACCTTGAGACGTTCACCACCGACGGCCGCGGTCGTCGCCGGCGCACGTCCGAAAACGCCCTGGACGCTCACGCGCGGCGCGACAGAGAGCAGCGATCGCACCCGCGCTGGAAAGATGCGGGTCAGAGCGGGGTTCACCCCACCGCTCCGCCCCATGAACGGACTCATCGCCAGCAGCGGCGCCAACAAAAGGCGCAGTCGTGACGGATAGGGAATCAGCGTCATCAAGAGCCGACGAAACAGCCGATCCTCGTCCGGCCGCTGGTAGCGGCGTTCCACCTGCACGCGCGTCTTCTCGATGAGCGGCGCATACTGCACACCGGACGGACACGCGGTGACGCACGCGAGGCAGCCCAGGCACCGGTCGAAATGCTGAACGAACGACGGCGTCATCTCGGCTCGGCCCTCGAGGCCGGCCTTCATCAGGTAGATCCGGCCGCGCGGCGAATCCATTTCCTCGCCCCACAGCAGGTAGGTCGGACACGTCGGCAGGCAGAACCCGCAGTGGACGCACTTGTCGATCAGCGCACGCGACGGCTGGTCTGGACCCGCGAATGGACTTTCCGTCCTCGGCTCTGGAATCTGGGCCACGTCAGATGGGTCCTCTTCCAGCATTCAGGATGTTGGCCGGATCGAACGTGCGTTTGAGCACGCGTGCCACCTCGTTCGCGCCAGTAGGCGGTCCCCACACGTCCACCAGTTCCTTCAGGCGGCGGCTTGCGCGCAACACGACGACATGACCGACGGCGCGGCTGGCGCGCAGCTCAGTGATGGCGGCCGCAATCGAAGAGTCCTCCCCGGTCAGACGAACGAGGCCGGCGCCGATCGTGCGGCCGGTGAAGACCGGCACCTGACAACCGTGGCGGGACACCCCGCCGAGCAACTCCACCACTGCGGGCAGGCTCGAAGGTGACCAGCTGAATCGCACCACGGTGCCTTCGCCGGCCCATGGCGCCTGAATGTGCTCGGACCAGAGCGCGTTCTCCTCCTCGGCGTTGACGGTCGTTGGCGCGCTGGACAACAGCCGCCTCGCTTCGGCAGCTTGCGCCGTCGTCGCTGCTGGACTCGAGGCGAGCCGCATCAGCAGGATCCATCGCTCTTGATTCAACGAGACGATATCGAACGACGTCAGCTCCACCTGGCTCGCGTGCAGCGCGGCCACGTCCCGGGCCAGTGCCTTCCCGTCGGCGTAAGAGGCTACGAGGGTCGTCGAAGCAAGCGGTATCGGAAGCAGCTTGAACGTGGCGTCAACGATGGCGGCCAGCGTGCCGTGCGATCCACTGACCAGCTTGCCAAGGTCGTAGCCGGCGACGTTCTTGACGACCGTCCCGCCCGCCTTCACGATGCGGCCGTCCGTCATCGCGAGCGTGACGCCGATCAACGAGTCGCGCGGCGTACCGTAACGATGCCGCATCGGTCCGGCATCGTTGGTGGCGACGATGCCGCCGATCGTCGCGGCCGCGAAGGCGCTGTCGATCGGGAGGAACTGGCGATGCTCCGCCAGCTGGCGATTGAGTGACACGAGCGTCATCCCGGCCTGAACGGTCACGGTCAGGTCGGCGTGACGGTGAGCAATCAACCGATCGAGTCCGCTCGTGCCGATCGCGAGATCGATCCGGGCCGGCGGCCGACCCCATCCCAGCTTCGAGCCGCCGCCGCCAAGCACGGTGTGCTGCCCCCGGCGGGACGCGTCCGCCAGCAGGCGCGCGAGGCCGTCGGCGCTCTCGGGGAGTGCGACCTGGCTCGGGACAACCCCGTCCACTGCATCCTCGCTGGTGCCCTGGCGGAGAGCTTCGGACACACTCATCAGAACCGTTCCGCGAGTCCGGCGCGTTCGACGGGATGCTCGCGGTAGGGACCCGGCACTTCCCCACACAGCCGTGGCGTCGGCAGGACCTTGCCGGGATTACAGAGACGTTTCGGATCGATCGCGTCGCGCACCGATTGCATGACGTCGAGGCTGTCCGCGGAGAACATCTTCGGCATGAACTCCGTCTTGTCGGCGCCGACGCCGTGTTCGCCGGTGATCGACCCTCCCGCCTCGACACAGTAGATCAGGATCTCGCCGGCCACGCGCTCGGCGAGCGCGGACTGACCCGCGATGCGCTCGTCGTAGCAGATGAGCGGATGCAGGTTGCCGTCTCCCGCGTGGAACACGTTGCCGATGCGAATGCTCTCGCGCTCGGCGAGCTGACGGATGCGTCCGAGCACGTCCGGAAGCTTCGTTCGCGGAACGACGCCGTCCTGGACGTAGTAGTTCGGCGAAATTCGGCCCATTGCCGCAAACGCGGCCTTGCGCCCTTTCCAGATTCGCTGCCGCTGCGCCTCGTCCCGTGCGATCTCGACACGCGTCGCACCCGTCTGTCTGCAGGTGGCTTCGACGATGCCGAACAGCTCGGCGACTTCCGGCGATGGCCCATCGAGTTCGACGATGAGAATCGTGTCCGCCGGAGGAAAGTTCGGATGCACGGCGGCCTCGGCCGCTTCGATGGCGACCTGGTCCATCATCTCGACGGCCGCGGGAACGATGCCGGCGGCGATGATCTCCGACACCGCTGCGCCCGCAGCGCTGATGCTGTCGAAGGCGGCGAGCAACGTCTGCACGCTCTCCGGCTTGCGCAGGATTCGCACGACGGCCTTCGTCACCACGGCAAGCGTCCCTTCGCTGCCGACGAGCAATCCCAGGACGTCCGGCCCCGGGGCATCTGCGAGCGGGCTGCCGATCTGCACCAGATCGCCGTTCGGCAGAACCGCCTCGACCGCGAGAATGTGGTGCACGGTGAAGCCGTACTTCAGGCAGTGCGCGCCACCTGAATTCTCGGCGATGTTTCCGCCAAGCGAGCAGACCTGCTGACTGGAAGGGTCAGGGGCGTAGTAGTAACCGAAGGGCGCGACCTGCCGCGTGATCTCGAGGTTGGTCACCCCCGGCTCCACGGTCACGCGCCGGTTCGGGATATCGACGTCGAGGACCCGGTTCAACCTGGCGAGGCTGATGATCACACCCCCAGGCACGGGCAGCGCACCGCCCGACAGACCCGTGCCATGGCCGCGCGCAACGAAGGGGACGGCCTCCCGGTCGCAGATGCGAACGATCTTCTGCACGTCGGCTGCCGACCGGGGAAGCACGACCACCTCGGGCAGGCTGCGAAGGTGCGGAAGGGCATCGCATTCGTAGGTGACCAGCTGGACCGGCTCGGTCAGCACCGCGTCGGGTCCGATGGCTTCTCGGAACAGGTCTACGATCCGCTGGTCCATGCGTTCCAGCCGTGCGGTGTGGTGGAGCGAGAGTGCGAGACGTGCCTCACCATCTCTGTCTGTCTTTAGATGGTACACTCGTCTGCCAGCGTGCGAGTACGACTGGACTACGGAACCGACGGCCTCGAGGTCGATCTCCCGAACGAGCGGATCACCGTCATCGAGCCGATGCCCCGGCCCGCCGTGCCGGATTCGAAAGCAACGCTCCTGCACGCGCTGAGGAACCCGCTCGAGCGGGCGCCGCTCCGCGAGCTGGTGAGCGCCGGCCAGAAGATCGCCATCTCGGTGTGCGACATCACACGCGCGCAACCCCGGATCGAGATGCTGCAGGCGATTTTCGAGGAGCTGCCCCAGGTCAACGCCGGGGACGTCACGATTCTCATCGCCACCGGAACCCACCGCGGCAACACGCCGGAAGAGCTCGAGCGCATGCTCGGACGCGAGATCCTGAGCCGGTACAGGGTGATCAATCACGACAGCCGCGACCCATCGACTCTGGCGAGAGTCGGCACCACGTCAACAGGCGTGCAGGTGTACCTCAATCGGCACTGGCTCGACGCCGACGTGAGGATCACGACCGGGTTCGTCGAGCCGCACTTCTTCGCCGGCTTCAGCGGCGGGCCGAAGATGGTGGCGCCGGGACTGGCCGGCCTCGAAACCGTGATGACGTTGCACGACGCACGGCACATCGGCCACCCGCGCGCGACCTGGGGCATCACCGACGGCAACCCGGTGCACGACGACGTGCGCGAGATCGCGCGCATGGTGACGGTTCACTTCGCGATCGACGTGACTCTCAACCGCGAACAGAAGATCACCGCTGCATTCGCCGGCGACGTCTTTGCGGAGCATCGGGCTGCCTGCGCGTACGCCAAGGACACTGCCATGCGGCGGGTGCCCTCTCCCTTCGACGTCGTGGTCACCACCAACTCGGGATACCCGCTGGATCAGAACCTCTATCAGGCGGTCAAAGGAATGTCTGCGGCCGCCAAGATCGTAAAGCCGGGCGGCACGATCGTCGCTGCCGCCGAATGCCGCGACGGTCTTCCGAACCACGGGTCGTACGGAGCGGTGCTCGCGTCGGCCGCCAACCCGGAAGCACTGCTCGAGATGATCTGCTCGCCTGGGTATGCCGTCCCGGATCAGTGGCAGGTTCAGGTGCAGGCGCAGATTCAAATGAAGGCGAAGGTGCTGGTGAAGAACTCGGGTCTCGGCCCTGATGCGATCCGTGCGGCGCACTTCACGCCGATCGATGACGTCTCGCGCGCCGTTCACGACGCACTGCATCAGGCGGGCAGCGACTCTACGATCTGCGTGCTGCCGCAGGGCCCGCAGACAATCCCCTACCTCGCGACAGAAGTCTGATCGTGAACTTTTCAGCCCTGTCCGACCCCAAGAACATCCTGCTCGCGCTGCTGCTGGTCGTCACGGCCGTGTTCGTGGCGCTGTGGGCGCGCGCGTCGTGGGGGAAGCTCTTCATCGGGTTCGGCACCAACTTCCTCGACACGCTGGGCATCGGCTCGTTTGCGACGACGACGACCCTCTTCAGGCTGCGCAAGCTCGTCGCCGACGAGGACATCCCGGGCACCTTGAACGTCGGGCATGCGCTGCCCACCGTCGTCCAGGCGCTGATCTACATCACGATCGTCCAGGTGGACTTCACCACGCTCGTGCTCCTGATCGTGTCGGCGATCGCCGGGTCGTGGATCGGCGCGGGCATCGTCGCCGGACTCCCCCGCCGCGCGATTCAGCGTGGGATGGGCGTGGCGCTCCTCGTGGCGTCGGTGCTGATGATCATGACCGCCCTCGACCGCTTCCCGGGCGGGGGCACCGCGCAGGGGTTGACCCAGGGCAAGCTCGTCGCCGCGTGCGGTATCAACTTCGCGCTCGGCGCGTTGATGACGCTCGGCATCGGCCTCTACGCGCCCTGCATGATCATGGTCAGCCTGCTCGGGATGAATCCGACAGCCGCGTTCCCGATCATGATGGGATCGTGCGCCTTCCTGATGCCGGTCTCCGGGTATCAGTTCATTCGAAAGCGCCGTTACGACGTGCGCGCGGCGATCGGGCTCGCCATCGGAGGCATACCAGGGGTGCTGCTGGCCGCCGGGGTCGTCGGCCGGCTGCCGATCAACTGGGTTCGCTGGCTGGTCGTCGTGGTCGTGATTTACGCCGGCGTGTCGCTGCTGCGATCATCGCGGGCCGGCAGGCAACCCGCTGTACAGAGCGCACTGTAGTGCGGTCCTCGGTCCGTCGTTCTTAGTCCCTCGCGTCCCCTGGTCCAGAGTCCCCGGACCAAGCACTAAGGACCAAGAACCAAGGACAAACCGAACGGGACAACCCGTCAGCTCAATGCGTCATCGCGTGTATGAGCACGTCGATGCCGAGCGCGTAGCCGGCCGGAGAGAACTGGTAGAAGAACGCGGGATCCTCGCCTTCCCGCTCCCATGAGTCCGCGACGTCGGTGTTGTGCGTCATGAGCACCATGGCGCGGCGGTGCTTGTCGCGGATGACGCGGAAGTGAACGTCTTCGCTGTCAGGGCCGCGCTCGGAGGTTTCCTGGCCGCCACTCCGTCGCCAGAACTGGATGTTCGTAATCTGCGGGATCTGTTTCACCTCGAACAGGCTGTGCAGCAGCGGATCGTCCATCGCGACGTCTTCGATCGGGTACTCGGAGGGCGGCAGCACCTTCGCGATCTGCGACTCCCAGTGATCCCACGCGGCGGAGCCCCAGAAGTCATCGGCCCACAGGAACCCGCCTTTCAAGAGATAGGTTCGCAGCCGCTCCGCCTCTTCGTCCCGGATCCCGATCGTGCCGGCGTCGGAGGCGACCGTGATCGGGCAATTGAACAGGGCGTCATCGGTGAGCCGCACGACGTAGAAGTTGGGCTGCTGGCTCTCGTCGCGGCTCACACGCGTCCTCGTCAGCTCGGAGAGACGCGTGGTCAGATTGATCTCGGCGTAGGGATAGTCGGTCTGCCATCCGATGCCCGAGTACTCCATGCGAACCGAACGGTATGCGAGACGGCAGATGACGAAGGCGGCGTCGGGCATCTGGGCTGGCGCCCAGCGCGCGGCGAAGCTCCCCTCACGGAAGTAGCGCTGCGCCTGCACCGCCCCAGCCACGGCAACAATCGCCACGGCGAGGAGAACGGCGCCTGCGGCACGGCGTCCCACGCGACCGCGATGCGGCTGCCGGCGTGAATTCCAAGTGTGTTGTTCCCGCATGCGGTCCCGGGCGCGAAGCCTCAGAAGATAGTGACCTGACAGGGGTGCATACCAGCTCCCTCGGCAGGAGGTTATCGCGATTTGAAGAGACCGGCAACTTCCGGTTTGACCACCTTGCCCATGGCATTACGCGGCAGAGCCGACACCTGCTGGAGCGCGCGCGGGATCTTGTACGGTGCCAGCTGAGGCCTGGCCCACTGCTGCAGATCGTCGAGCGACAACGTCGCGCCGTGGCGAAGCTCCACTGCTGCGGACACGCATTCGCCCCAGGCCTCGTCGCTCACCCCGACAACGGCGCATTCCGCTATTGCCGGATGGGTGCGCAGCACCTCCTCGATCTCGAGCGCCGAGACCTTGAACCCGCCGGTCTTGATGATGTCCACGCTGGTGCGCCCGAGCAGCCGGTAGGACCCATCCTCGAGCACCGCCACGTCACCGGTCCGGAACCAGCCGTCACGAAAAGCCGCGGCTGTCTCCTCCGGGCGACGCCAATACTCGAGGAACACCGAGGGCCCACGCACTTCGAGTTCGCCGGGCGTTCCCGGCTCCACGTCCCTGCCGGTGTCGTCAACGAGCCTGACCTCGACACCTGGCAGCGGCATGCCCACGCACCCAGGACGTCGTTCTCCGGCCAGGGGGTTCGAAATCGCCATGCCGATCTCGGTCATCCCGTAGCGCTCGAGCAAGGTATGGCCGCTGATCTCACGCCATCGTTCGAGCGTCTTCACGGGCAAGGCCGCCGATCCGGACATCATCAGCCGCAGGCCGCGGACGCCCTCCGATCGCTGCCGTCGCACGTCGGGGCTGGCCGCTTCCCACGATGCAATCAGCCGGTGGTAAATGGTCGGCACCGCGGTGAAGACGGTCACTTCACCGGACGCCAGACGCGCCCACACCTTCTCGGCATCGAAGGCCGGAGGGATCTCACACGTGGCTCGCACGGCCAGTGCCGAGCCGAGCCCGTTGATGATGCCGTGTACGTGGTGAAGCGGCAGCACCAGCAGGAGGTGATCGGATGGCGTCCAGCGCCACGCCTCGACCAGCGAGGCAATCTGCGCGCCGATGATCTGATGCGTCGAGACGGCGCCTTTGGGCCGGCCCGTCGTTCCGCTGGTGTAGATGATCATCGCCCGGCGATTCGAACCGAGATGCGGCAGGTCGTCAGCCGGCCCGGCACGCAAGGCGTCGTCAACGGCAACGAACCTCGCTCGTGCGGCCCGCGCCAACGGCAGCAACGCCGCGGCCGAGGCCTGGTCAGCGACGACGAGCGACGCGCCGGAGTCGCGAATCACGTACTCGAGTTCGGCAGGCGGATGCGAAACGGCGAGCGGTACGGCAACGCCGCCGGCCCGCCAGATCCCCCGTTGCACCGCCACGTACGCAAAACTCGGGTGCACCAGGAACGCGACCCGTGTCTGGTTCAGGTCTTCGTTGTCGGCGAGCAACGATCCGGCGACACGCCGCGAGGCATCGTCCAGATCGTCGTAGGTGAACACGCCATCGGACGCGATGATGGCGCGGCGGCCTGTGCTCATCGGACAAGAATATTATGATGAGGAGCATGTCGCTCATCGATCCCGGCAAGAAAGCGCCCGCCTTCAGCCTGAAAGACCAGAACGGCAAGACGCATCGGCTGTCCGACTACGCAGGCAAACCGGTCGTGCTCTACTTCTACCCGAAGGACGACACGCCCGGCTGCACGCAGGAGACCTGCGACTTCGAAGCGCGGCTGCCTGCGCTCGGCAGGAAGAAAGCCGTCGTCTTCGGCGTCAGCATCCTCGATGAGAAGAGCAAGGCCAAGTTCGCAGCGAAGCACGGCATCACGTTCCCGCTGCTCGCGGACGCCGATCACGAGGTGGCAGAGAAGTACGGCGTCTGGCAGGAGAAGTCACGCTACGGCCGCAAGTACATGGGCATCGTGCGGACGACGTACCTGATCGGACCGGACGGCAAGGTCGCTCAGCGATGGGACAACGTCAAGGTTGACGGCCACGCGGAGGCGGTCGCCGAAGCGATCGAGTAGCCGCGACCGATCCGTCCGCCTCAGTGGAGCTTCGTCACGATCGCCTGTCCGGTGAGCAGGTGAAAGCTCCGAAAACCAGGGTGACTGGCGGTGAACTCGTCCACCGCCTTCTTCACGCCTTCGCACGTCGTCGTTCCGTAATCGTCGGCGACGATCACGCCGCCCGCGACCATCCTCGGCGCAAAGAAGTCGAGACCGAACTTCGTCACCGGATAGACATCCACGTCGAGATGCACCAGACCGAACGCGTCCTCGGCGGCAAAGGTCAGCGCCGTCTGGCGGATGTCGCCCGCGAGCACGCGGACGAACGGGAAGCCGCGGAGATACTTCGCGACCTTCTCCACCTTCACCTTCGTGAACTGAGCCCCGGGCCGATGGAGACCGTCGATCGCTTCGTCCACCTCGGTGTGCCCCATGAAGGTGTCGCAGACGTAGAAAGGCAGCTCCCTGCCCTGCAGTCGCAGCGCCTCGGCGACGAACCACGCCGAGCCGCCGCGGTACACGCCGACTTCCGCGATCGCATGGGCGGAGTCTGGAAGCGACGCGACAGCCTGCCATAAGGTGTAGAGGCGATCGACGTCGAGGTAGGTCCGATCGTCGCGAATGACACGCGCGGCAACCTCCCCAAACGGCATCAACTGCCTGATGTCGATCTTCTTGGACGCGTTGCCCCAGTAGTACTCGTACTCGCGCGCCTGGCGGAGGAACTCGGCGTCCTTCGCCATCCGCTCCTGGCTCTCGAGCAGTTCTCGGACCTGCTGACGCGATTCGGTCAGCTTCCTGCGGAGACGATCGTTCTCGGCGGCGAAGCGTCTGATCCAGGGAAGCCTGGTGATTAGCGACATATCATCGCTCGCGCGATCCGCGGGGCGGCGCAGCCACGTGCTCGTCGATCAGTGCGCCAGCCTCGCAAGTCCCTGCCGCGCCTTGTCGACGTCGCGGTGAAAGACGAACAGGCGATCCGCGTTGCCGTCCGGATCGGTGAAGTTGAACTGCCGTCCCTTGCGCAGCTTGATACGGAGGTTCTTCTCCTGGTAATCCACCTGGAACGTCTCGAGGTCGGTCAGCGCCGCGCTGAACCTGTCGTCGTCGTCGGCCGTCTCGTATCGGATGCCATTCGCGGTGGCGACGAGACGGCCCTGGCACGAGCCGATGCGGTGTTTGTGAACGACAGCGAGAGCGGCGTCGAGGCGAACCTCGCGAAAGCGGAATACCAGCTCCCGGGGCCCCGGCTCGACGTCGATGGTCTGAGCGATCCCTTCGAATCCCTCCGCGGTGACGTTCAACTGGTGCGTACCGGGCTTGACGTTCTCAGCCGTCAGCGGTGCGGTGCCGATGAACTGCCGGTCGAGAAAGACCTGCGCGCCGGTCACGTCGGTCTCGATGCTCAGTGTGCCGAGTTCCGGCGCGGTCTCGACCGGCGCCGCCTCTGGCTCGACCGCGGATTCATCTGACGGCGCCCGCCTGGCGGCGCGCGGCGAGGCGGCTTCTGGCGCTCGCGTCTCTGGCGGCGCCGCGGGAGCGGAACGCGATCGCGCGGCTGGAGCGGCATTCGCCGCGGGCGGCTCCCGGCTTGTGCCTCGCCAGTTCAGGATGACCAGCGCGCCAATAACCAACGCGAAACCGAAAATGGCAACGGCGAGAACGCGGCGGTTCACTCACCGATTCTACGTGAGCGGGCTATCAACTAGAATGAACGGCCTGATTTCGATGCACAGGCTCTTTCGCCGGACAGCGGAGGCATCAATGAGCGCGAGCGCCGTTCGTGGGGCCGCAGCCGTCGCGATGATCGTGCTGACGTTCACGACAGCGCACGCGCAGGTGGACTTCACCGGCCAGTGGGCGCCGCTCTATCAGGAAGACACGATCGAGCGCGTCCCGGGTCCGGAGCTGGGTGACTACACCGGTCTGCCGCTCACTGAAGCGGCCCGTCTTCGTGCCGACACCTGGGATGCCGATCGCATCTCCGTCGTACAGGAATACCAGTGCCGCCCCCACTCCGCTGACTACAACCTGCGCGGGCTGGCGCCGATGCGAATATGGGCCGATTACGACCAGGCGACTCAGCGCATCGTCGCGTTCAACGTGCACGTGGGGGCCTACGAGAACAAGCGTACGATTTACCTCGACGGCCGACCGCACCCGCCCGCGTATGCCGCCCACACATTCCAGGGCTTTTCGACCGGCGTGTGGGAAGGCAACACGCTGACGATTACCACGACGCACCTCAAGGCCAACTATCTCCGTCGCAACGGCGTGCCGCGCAGCGCAAAGGCACACTTGACCGAGCACTGGAACGTGCACGGCACCTACCTGACGATCACGAGTGTCCTCGAGGATCCGGTCGTCCTCACCGAGCCGCTCGTGCGAAGCCAGACATGGTTCCTCGATCCAGGGCAACGCGCCGGGCTGTTCCCATGTGAATACGTGCCGGAAGTGCCCGCGCCGCCAGGCACCGTTCCACACCACCTTCCAGGCGCCAATCCCAACCTGAAGGAGTTTCTCGATTGGTATGCCGTTCCCGCCGAGGCCGCACGGGGCGGCGCCGAAACAATCTACCCGGAGTACCAGCAGAAGCTCGAGAAGATCTACAAACCGAAGGATCGCTGCGAGCGCTACTGCAACTGCGTCGGGTTCGCCGGCTGCCTTTCGATAACCGGCCCATGACGCCCACACGCCTCAACCCTTGGCTTGCGGCAGCCGCCGCTGTTGCCGCACTCGGCGCCGCTGTCGGCGCCATCGGGCTCGATACGGAGCAAGGCGAAAGCGCCGCCTCGGCGATCGGTGTCCTCCACGTGCAGCGCAACGTGCACATGCTGGTCGCGAATGGGACCAACATCGCGGTCCAGGTGGGCGACGATGGCGTGCTGCTGGTCGATGCGGCCACTGAAGCGGCGGCCCCTGAGGTGATCGCCGCGATTCGGACGCTGTCGAACAAGCCGATTCACACGATCATCGACACGCACGTCCACGCCGATCACACCGGCGGCAACCAGTCGATCGTCAAGCAGCGCGGGACGGGCGCGGCGCTGCCGGTTCGCGTCATCGCCCATCAATCAGTGCTCAACCGGATGCT
>Ga0073934_10010359_pt1 | contig 11607 bp, 8 predicted proteins | sample LarsenN4metaG_FD_76834 | JGI IMG/M metagenome (GOLD analysis project Ga0073934, IMG submission 76834) | Hot spring sediment bacterial and archeal communities from British Columbia, Canada, to study Microbial Dark Matter (Phase II) - Larsen... ... | reverse complement strand
GGCCGAGGTTGCCGTGGGCGCGAGGCCCTCGGGCATCGCCCTCTCCGATGACGGCCGCACGGCAGCCGTGGCGTGCCAGTCCGACGGCACCGTGGCCGTGCTCCGGATCGCCGGTCCCGCACTGCGGCTGGAAGCCCGGGTGCCCGTGGGCGCGGAGCCCCGGGGAGTCGCCATCCTCCCCGGCGGCAGGCTGGCCCTGGCGGCCGTCTCGGGAGAGGATTCCGCTGCTCTCGTTGATCTGGAGACGCGCCGGGTGATCCGGCAGGCAAGGGTCGGAACAGAGCCCTGGCGCGTGGCCATCGCGCCCGACGGCCGCACGGCGGCGGTGGGCTGTGCACGCTCACGGGAAGTGGTGGTGCTGGACGCGCAGACCCTGGAGGTCCGGCACCGGGTCGATCTGCGCGGCGGCAACGTGCGCCACGTGGCCATCTCGCCCGACGGCCGGTGGGCGTATGTGCCCCACATCGCCGAACGGGGATTTGCCACGACGCGGGAGAACATCGACCTGGGATGGGTGACCGCCAGCCGGCTGAGCCGGGTTCCCTTGGCGGCAAGGGGGCACCGCCAGGCCATCAGCCTGGACCCCCGGGGCAGGGCCGTAGGCGACGTGGACGGCGTGGCGGTCAGCCCCGACGGCGCGCTCCTGGCTCTCACCGCCGCGGGCACCCACGAGCTGCTTCTGCTCCGGGAACCGCTCCCGTTTGTCACCTTCGGAGGCCCCGGCGACCACATTGACCCGGAGCTTCTGCGCGACAGCCGCCGATTCCGCAGAATCCCCCTGGGCGGGCGGCCGCTTGCCGTGCGATTTCATCCGGACGGGCGCTCCGTGGTGGTTGCCAACTACCTGTCCAACGCGCTGCAGGTAGTGGACACTGAATCCGGGGAGGTGCGCGGGACCATCGCGCTGGGGGGGCCTGCCGCGCCGTCGCTGGTGCGCCGTGGCGAGGCGATCTTCTACGACGCCCAGCGCTCGTTCAACCAGTGGTACTCGTGCAGCACCTGCCATGTGGAGGGTCACACCAACGGTTCCAAGTTCGACACCTCAAACGACGGGAGCTACGACACGCCCAAGAAGACGCTGAGCCTGCGCGGCGTGGCCCGCACGGGGCCGTGGACGTGGCATGGATGGAAGCCTGATCTGCGCGCCCTGGTGCGCGACTCGCTGACGCGCTCCATGCAGGGGCCCGAGCCCGCAGAGCAGGACCTGGATGCGCTGATGGCCTTCCTCAAGACGCTGGACTTCGCGCCCCGGCGCCCGGCCACGCCGGAGTCCCGCCGAGGGGAGGTCCTCTTCCGGGCCCGCAAGTGCGACTCGTGCCATGCTCCGCCGGACTACACCAGCCCGGGAATCTATCGGGTGGGGCTGGAATCACCTTCGGATGCCCACCAGGGATTCAACCCGCCGCCCCTGCGCGGCGTGGGCACCCGGGCGCCCTACCTGCACGACGGCCGGGCGGGATCGCTCTCGGAGGTGCTGGTCCGGTGGCACACCCCCTCCCGCCTCACGGGCACGCCAGACTTCACTCCTGAAGAACTCGCCGACATGATCTCCTTTCTGCGCACGCTCTAGGGCCGCCGCGGGGATGCGGACCTAAAGAGGGGCCTCATCCAGAGTGCCTGCCGCGACAGGAGCCGGCACGCGCAGGGAGAGGTCGGCGAGATGGACGGTCCTCCCGAAGGCGCCGGGAAAGAGCCCGGCAAGCGGGCTGGAGCGGGGGGCGATGAAGGCCGCGGATGGAGCCCATGCGGCCGTGGCGGTGCCGCGGCCGGTGAAGTGGAGCAGGGAGCTGCCGCGCAATCCGAACGCGGGCAGGGCCAGGGGCACCCGGATGCCGCGCGGAGCTGGGGCCGCGCGCATCTCACAGAGGACGCGGCCATCCTGGAGGACCCGCGCGCCTTCAGGGCCCCACTGAAAGCACGCCAGCTCCTTGGGGAGGCCCCAGATCTCCCGGCCCCCCGCCTGCGACCGGGGATCGTCCACCCAGATGCGGCTCACCCAGGCGCCCACGCGCCCCGCGTGCCAGCAGAGCGCGGGGATCGCGATGAGCTCATGGTAGCTCAGGGTCGACTCCGGGCCGTAGCGGGCCAGGTAGAGGATTCCCAGACTGCACCCGGGCCACGGGGAGATCACGCGCAGGCCGGCGGGGACCGCGCGGCGAGCGGCGCCCAGATCCACCAGTGTCGCGGCGGCCCACGCCTCGCCGACAAGCCGCCACGGCGCTGGAGGGGAGTCGGTCATGAGGGTCGAGAATCAGATGGGGCAGGGGGCGCATCGCCCCCTGCCCCTATGCGTGAGGCCGTCAGAGCTACTTCTTTGCAGCCTTGCCACCGGCCTCGAGGGTGGCCGGCTGCTTCCCGGCGCTCACCGGGATGCGCACCGGGCGGGCCGACAGGGCCTTCGGGAACCGGATGCGCAGGATGCCATCCTCATACTGGGCGTCCGCGTTCTCCGCATTCACCTCCCACGGCAGGGAGAGCGTGAAGGAGAACTGGCCGTAGTGGCGGATGCCCTCGCAGTGGGTCGTGTACTCCGTCTTCTCGTCGGCCGGAACGATCGGCTTCTGCTCGCCGGTAACCTTCAGATAGCCGTTCTCCACCTGCACGTTCACCTTGGACGCGTCAATGCCCGGCAGGCTGGCCGCGACGAAGACGTCATCCGCCGTCTCATAGATGTTCACCGGCGGCATGAACGTCACCCGCTCCTCAAGCATCCGGCTGAGCGGAGTGAGTCCCAGCGGCGTGTTAAACCAATCCCACATGCGGTGCTCGAGCTCGTCGAACACCCGCCACGGGCTGAGCGTCCCGCCGTCGGTGCGGCGCGTCAGCGTGGTAGCCATCTTCCATGAACCTCCTGCGATGTTGGTTATGGATCAGAGCGGTTTTCCACCTGTTTCTACGCTGGAGTATATCGGAAAAAGTTCCCAATGTCAAGAGGTTACTTGAGCCAGAATCGCTAAAGATTGCACCAGAGTCCGGCTGGTTCGCCGGCTGCTGTGCGGGTTATCGCGCGGGCACGCCCGGCTCCGCGGGCGTCGCCGCTCCGGCGGCACGCTGGCGCACCACCAGGGCGTCATGCAGGACGCTGCGCTGTGTCCCCCACAACCCGAACGCCAGCAGCACCAGTTCCAGGCGCGTATTGCGCGCGGCCTCCTGCTCGCGCAGGATGTTGCCAGCGAGGATGTCCTGGGAGGTCCCGCTCCACTTCGCGGCCGTGCGGACCTGGTTCTCGATCACCCGCTCCTGGAGGTCCCGGCTGGGGCGCGCGCCGTCGGCCGCTTTGGGGACGTCCCCGATGGCGGGCGACGGAACGGTATCATGCGGGTTCTCCGTACTGGGGAGTCGATGGCCACGCACATCCCGGCTTCCAAGACGGCCCGCAGGGGGCGTCTGTTCGTGACAGGCGCGCTCGCCGCCCTGGCGTGTGCTCCCCTCTGGGCGGCGCAGGGCACCCAGCGCGCGCCGGACCTTTCCGCGCGGATGGTGCTGGTGTCCGATCCCGGCCTCACGGAGAGCTCAGGGCTGGCGGTGAGCAGGCGCAACGGGAGGGTCCTCTGGACCCACAACGACTCGGGATCGGCGCCCGAGCTCTTCGCGCTGGACACCCGCGGCCGCATGCTGGCCCGCGTGCGCGTCGCTGGGGCGGATGCGGTGGACTGGGAGGACATGGCCGCCGGCCCCGGGCCCGGAGGCAGCCCCGCGCTCTACATCGGAGACATGGGCGACAACAACGGGCTGCGGCTCGACTGCGCAGTGTACCGCATCCCGGAGCCAGCGATCGATCCGACGTGGCGCGGCATGCGCAAGGAGAGCGCCCCCGCGGAGAGGTTCCCGTACCGGTATCCCGACGGGTGCCACGACGCCGAGACCCTGCTGGTGCATCCCGCCTCCGGCGAGATCCTCATCGTCACCAAGGACGGCAGCGGGAGGAGCGGTGTCTACCGGTTTCCGGCACCGCTGACCCCGGACCGCGCCTGCACCCTGGAGAGGGTGGGAGAGGTGCGGTTTCGCGGCGTGGAGACCGGCATCCGCCGGCTGGACAGCCTCCAGCGCATGGCCACCGGCGGCTCGGTGAGCGCCGATGGGCGCCGGATGGTGATCCGCACTTACGCGTTTGCCAGGGAGTGGCGCGTTCCGGCCGGAGGCACCCTAACCCAGGCGCTGGCGTCCCCCTCCTTCGCCCGGCACTTGCTTCCCCCCGGCCAGGGCGAGGCGATAGCCTATCGGCCGGACGGGAAGGCGGTCTACTGCACATGCGAGGGCACTCCCTGCCCGCTCTGGGAAGTGCCGCTGCCGACAAAGGAATAGGCCGGCGGGACGATCGGGCGTCGCCAGGATGCCGTCGACCCCCGGACCCGAACAGACCGCCGGGTTTCCCAGTGGACGTGCACAATTGCAGGGAGGCGTGGCCGGGCGCGCAGTCCCCGGGGGCGTTGTTTGGTATAATCACGGCGTCTCGGATTCTGGAAGGCCGGGCAGCGCAAGCACGCCCACTGGACTGCACAAGGAGATGGTTCGAATGCGCTGGACAATTCCCCTCACTGCCCTCGCGCTCGCCCTCGGCACGGGCGCGCAGGCGAACTCCACCCTGTCGGGCGAGTACCTGGAGGCCCGCACCTGCAACGTCTATACGGGTGCCTGCCACGCCAACGGGGAGGTTGTGACTGCAGGCCGGGAGGCCATGCTCGTTTGGAACATCAAGTCCGGACAGGTGGATGGCGTGAAGCTGGACGGTGTCCGGGCGGTGGCCATCGTCGTGGGCCGCGACAATCTGGCCACCTGCGGCACGGGATGCGGCGACCGGAAGACCGTGCTCTACGTGGACGACAAGGCCACGCTGGCCCAGCGCGAGGCTCTCGCCTGGGTGCTGGACGACCGGTTCAACAGGGTGCTTGGGCGCATCGCCGCCATCAAGAGCGCCCCCATCCAGTTTGACCGCAAGGGCAACGAGTACACCGTGGCGATCCCCGGGGTGGCCCGGCTGACGACGACACGGTATGACTGCGACCATTGCGTGATGCCGCACCAGGTGTGGTACAAGCCTTTCATCGAGCTGAAGAGCCACATTGTGGCCAAAGCGGCCATCAGCGAGTTCCGCGGCACGCCCGAGCTCGCCACCCGGTGGCTGCGGACGGATGAGAACAGCAGCTTCGTGGGCGAGTTCGCGTTCTGACGGACCGCGGGTCCCACTGGCATGCACAACACAGCCCGGCGGGAATCCCGCCGGGCTGTGTTGTGCCGGGTCGGGACCGGGCCGGATCACTTTGCTCCGCGGATGCTCCCGATCCACAGTGCGTTCTCGCCCTCCCCCATTCCGAACACGCCGGTGAGGTCGATGATCAGAACGGTCTTGACGGCCTCGGGGTCCAGGCGGTTGTTCGCGTCCTTGGAGTCGTCCGCGGGGGTGAACTCGGTGTAGGCCAGGTCCAGTTTCTGAAGCTTGGACGCGCCCTCGGCGTCCACCACGCGGTTGTACTTTCCCCCGCCAGTCTCCTCGAGCTGGATCAGGATCTTGGCGGGCTTGAGCGAGGCCAGCGCGAGGGTCAGCCTCTCGGTTCCGGCCAGGAGTCCGCGCCCCACCGGGCGGGCAAGCCCCACGAAGGCGCCCGGTGCCTGGCGGTAGTCCGCGCGCACGCCCCTGCCTTCCAGCGGCGCGCCGGAGGCCGCCGTGACGCGGGTGCTCCCGAACCCGAGCCAGGAGAGTTGCGGGCGTGTGAAGGTGTCGATGGGGTTCCCGGCTGCCGCATCGCCCTTGGGAAGCGGCTCCTCGGTCACGCGGAGAGAGTCCAGGCAGAGCACGTGGGGTCCCATCTGGATCTTCAGGAGGTTTTGCACGTTGGGGTCGTCGGACTGGGCGAACAGCGTCCCCAAGTCAGCGATGCCCAGTCCTTCCACGCGCTCCAGGTCGAGCTGGCCGTTGGGGTCCTTGGGGTCGTCGTTGCCATCGGAGAGCGCGAAGTCCTCCGGGGCGAGGGCCACCTCCTGCCATTGGTCCTTGGGCGCGGTGAACAGGGCGATGTAGCGGCCACCTGCCGCCTCCTGCAGCACGGCCACGACGGGTGTGGTGTGGTCGGTGCGCACGGCGAATCGGAGCGACTTCATCTTCGCCAGGGCCCCATTGGGGGTGGGGAGGAGGGCGAACGCGAACTCGCCCTTGGCGAGGTTGTACTCCCACTTGAGGGCTCCCTTGCCCTCCTTGACGAGGGCCGGATCGGTGGTGACGCTCAGCCTTCCGGAGAAGGCCTGCCACCCTTCCGTGTCAGCGTCAAAGGTCTGGCGCAGGACGGGGGCTTGGTTCTGTGCGAAGGCGGCGGGAGCTGCCAGGGCCAGGGCGGCGGGCAGAGCGGATCGTGCGCAGAGTCTCATTGCGTGTTCTCCTGCGCGGCGCGGAAGTGATGGAGCGCGGCGCCGCGGCCTCTGCAGGCACTACGCTTCCCCAAGAGGGACCGTTTCGCCCGGCAGCGCGCCTGCGTGGGGGCCGGGGTGCGTGGAGTAGACTGTTGCCATGCCGCGGCATGGCTTCGCGGGAATCTCAGCGCAGGGGGATCGGAGGGGACATGCGACGAGGCGCAGCGGCAATGGCGCTCTGGGTGGCTCCGCTGCCGGCGGCCGGCGCGGCCGGAACCGTGGCGGTCTTCCCGGGGCTCGGCGATCCGGGCGCGGCTCGGATTGCCCGGGTCGTGGAGGCGGACCTGCAGCGCGCTGGCTATGAGGTGCGCCGTGTGGCCCCGGAAGACCTCGCCCCGGGCGGAGGGGGAGTGCCGGAATCGGACGTGATAGTGTATGCGGGAGGCCGGGTTCTGCCCGCGGGCGGAGAGAGGGCGCTGCTGGCACATCTGCGCTCCGGCGGGCGGCTCATCGTGCTGGGCGCGCCGGCATTGAGCGAGCCCGCGTGGCGGGTGAGTGGCTCGTGGCGCAGATGGGCCGAGATTTGCGCCGGCCTGGAGCGGGCGGATGCGCGGAGCACCCTGCTTGACTTCGAAGCCCCCGAACAGGCCGGGTCCTGGCAGCGCGCCACCAACGACCCCCGCGCTCCGGGCGGGATCGCCGTGGCAGACGACGGCGGCGGAGGCCGATGCCTTCAGGTGGACATCCCCCGCCTCACCGGCTGGGACAACTGGTCCCGACCTATCGCGGGGATTCCCACCGGGCGGCGCGTGCTCGTCCTTCGCGCAAAGGGCGCACCCGGGACCACGCAGCTGATGGTGGAGCTGGTGGAGCGCGACGGCGCGCGCTGGATCGCCGTGGCCCCCCTCGGGAGGCAGTGGCGATTCCTGGCCCTGCCGCCCGAAGAGTTCCATTTCTGGCGCGACGGTTCACCGCCGGGCCGCGGGGGCGCCGGGGACCAGGTGCGCCTGTCGGATGTGGCGCGGATCAGCCTTGGACTCGCCTTCAGCCACACGGCCGCGGCCCCTGGCAGCCATCGGTTCTGGGTGGACGACATCGGGTCCGCACCCGACCCGCGCCCAGAGGGCACCGCCGAGCCCCTGGTCTTGGACGGCCTCTGTCCCGAGTACAAGTACTTCCCCGTGCGGTCCGCCAAGCGCGTATCGGCGGCACGGCAGGCGTTCGTGCCTCCCGGATCCTATCCTCGTCCGGCGGCACTTGTCTCGGTGAGTCCCCGGCCAGGCGGCACGGGATTCGGCAAGGGGCGCTCGCTGCGGTTCGTGCCGTTGCTGGAGGCCCGGGACCCGACGGGCCTGCGGGCGGGATTCGCGGCCTGGCTCTGCATCCCCACAACTGGAGGTCTTCGTGGAAGCGCCTGGGCGGTGTTCGGTGCCGAGGATCCCGCGTTCTACGCCCATGCCCGGGTGCGGCAGGCGATCGTGCGGCTCACCGGAGCCATGGTCCGCGGGGTGTGGCTGGAAGAGGGGGGCGCTGAGTCCTATGCCTATCTGCACGACGAGCCCGCTGTGCGCCTGGGGGCGCGCTTGGCGGGGCGGCCCGGGAGACCGCTTCCGCCCGGAACGTCGCTCCGGATCGAGATCGTGCGGAACGGGGCGGCCGCCGCGTCGGCCATGCGTCCCGCTTCCCTCGGGGAGGATGGCCGGGCAGAGATGCGCATGCAGTGGTCGCCCCACGCGTCCCTTCGCGCGGGCGGCCCATGGACCGTGCGCGTCTTTGCCGTGCGCATGAACGGGCGGCGGCTGGAGACGCTGGATGTGCTGGAGCACCCCTTGCGGTTCTGGCGGCCGAAGCCCGTCAGTGAGCGCGCCTATGTGACGGCTCGGGAGGGCAGCTTCTGGCTCGGCGGACGCCGCTGGGCACCGCACGGAGTGAACTATATGCCGTCCTCCGGGATCGGGCTGGAGGATGGAGAGGCCTTCGAGCATTGGATCGACTCGCGCGCCTACGATCCGGAGATCGTGGAGGAGGACTTGCGGCGCGTGCGGTCGCTGGGGCTCAACAGCGTGAGCGTCTTCATTTACCACCGGTCGGTGCGCTCGCGCAACCTGCTCGACCTCCTCCTGCGCTGCGAGCGCCTGGGCCTGCGCGTGAACCTCTCACTTCGGCCCCACGCCGACCCATTCGACTGGCGCTGGGACGAGGTGCGAGAGATGATCGCCGCGCACCGCCTGAAGGACTGGGACATCGTGTTCGCCTACGACCTGGCATGGGAGCGGGGCTTCGGCACCTATGAGCCCAGCTACTCCAATGTGCGCGGCCGGAAGGCCTACGATGGGGACTGGCGGGCCTGGGTGGAGGAGCGCTACGGGAGCGTGGAGGCGGCCGAGCGCGACTGGGGCCATCCGATGCCGCGGCGGGGCGGCGAAGTGGCCGGACTGCCCGACGCGCAGCTGGCCGCCGACGGGCCCTGGAGGCGCATGGCCGCCGCGTATCGCCGCTTCCTGGACGATCTGGCGTCCCGCGCCTACGGGAGGGCCGCCCGAATGATCCGGGGGATCGACCCGCACCACCTCATCAGCTTCCGCATGACCACCGCCGGGGATCCCACCGCGCAGCCCGCGGACATGCCCTTCGAATTCGGCGGCCTGGCACGCGCTCTGGACATCATGGAGCCGGAAGGCTACGGAAGGCTGGGAGACTGGAGCCGTGTGCGGGACGGGGCCTTCACAGCCGCCTGGAGCCGCTTTGCCGCCCCGGGCCGGCCCGTGTACTGGGCCGAATTCGGGCGCAGCATCTGGTCGGGAAGCAACTTCACGGTCTCCCCGGCAAGCCTGGAGGCCCAGGGCCGGCTATACGAGGACTTCTACCGGATGATGGCGCTCTCCAGGACGTCCGGATCTTCCGCCTGGTGGTTTGCTGGCGGCTATCGGGTGAACGAGCGGAGCGACTACGGGATCCTGAATCCCGACGGATCCGACCGCCCGGCCGCCCGGGCCATCCGCCGCTGGATGCCCCGCCTGCAGGCGCTGGCGCGCAGACCTCCGCCGCGCGTGAGCTGCTGGATTGCCGTGGATCGGGACGCGGACGCACGGGGCCTCTTCGCGGTCTATCAGCGGGCGAGGGCCCGGTTCTGGCACGCGATTGCCCAGGGCAGGACGCCGGGGCTGCGCGACCGCGGCGCAGGCAGCAACTCCGCCAATGTGCCCCTGGAGGCGGTGGGAGGCGTGCCCTGCAATGGTCAGAATCCCCCGCGCTGGCTGAACGCGGAGTTCGACCGGCTGGAGGTGCGCGACGCCCGGGGGCGCTGGGTCGACGTGACGGGCGGCCTCGTGCGGCGCGGCCACACGGTGGTGGAGGTTGCTGAGGGGGTGCCGGTGCTCGCCCGGGCGGTGGTCGGCAACACGCAGGAGGCACGCTGGCTGGCGCCTCGGGGCGCAGGACTCTCCCGGGGCGCGGTTGTGCTCATGACGGCTCCGGGCTCGCCCATTCAGATGCCCCGCCCTGCGCCGATCCTCTCGGATGTGCCGCACCTCGCCACGGCGGTCGTGGGACCGTTCACGCTCACGACTGGAGTGCGCGAGGAGGCGTGCGCGGCCGTGCAGATGACGGCCTGGGGGCGCGCGTGGTTCGGCGAGAAGGTGTCGCTCACACTGCGGCCCGTGCCTCGTCCCCAGTGAATCGGCGGCCGGCGCGCGGCCATGGGGCGGAGGTGCAGCAGGGGAAGTGCGCCAGACGTATCCGAAGCAGGGGGAAGCCAAGGAGGAGCGACGATGAGCATCGGCGGACTGGCGGTGCTGGCGGCCATGGGAATGCTGGCGCACGACGCAGGAGGAACGGCGGCACAGGGCACGAAGCAGGAGGCGTCCGCCTGGGAGGTGCGGGGCCAGCGGTCCGGCATCCATCGGGCGCGGACGACGGTTGTCCGGAACGAGAAGGCGCTGGCCGCGCTCTGGAGGGAGCATGACCCGGACGGCGCCACGGGGCTGCCGGCCATTGACTTCCGAACGCATGACGTGGTGGCGGTGTTCGCGGGCTCCCGGCCCACGGGGGGATTCACCGTGCGCATCCTGGAGGTGCGGCGCGTGGGTGCCAGCGCCATCGTCCGGGCCGTGATCGAGAAGCCAGGCCCTGGCAGCATAGTGACCCAGGCATTCACCCAGCCCTTCGCCATGAAGGCATCGGCCAAGCTGCCCGCGCGGGTGCGGTTTCAGGTGCGCGAGGTGGAGCGCGGCCGTGACTCGCGACGCCAGGATGCCCGCCAATCCGTAGGGACTCGCGGACCATCCCGGGACCAGGAGGGAGTGATGGCGGTGGACGAGGCGACCAAGAAGCGCATCGACCGGTGGATCAAGCAGAAGGGGCTCAATCCCTATGGTGATCCCCAGGGCACCATGTATCTGGGCGGCACTCCGCTCTTTGATGAGCGGACGGGCAGGACGAAGGACCGTTACGAGTACATTCTGGAGAGGCACCCCGAGTTGCGTAGGGGGCAGTAGGCCGCGGCACCCCGGACTCCCCTTCTCCCTGCCCGGAATCCATGCGCAGGGGAGAAGGGGGTTCTGGGGAGTTGGTGGCGAATCTGGCTGGGGTGGCCGGTTCGGTGGAACGACACGAGCAGCAGCCGGACGTTCGCTGGGCGGGAGGTGGAGGCGTGATGCACAAGCGATTCCGACCGTGGAGGTGGATGGCGGCCGCGCTGCTGGCCCTGGCCGCCCTGCCCCTGGCCTGGCGGCTTCCGGCCGGAAGGACGGTTCTGCCGCAGGTGGAGCCCGGCGAGGCCTGGGAGATCCCCGGCGAGCTCGTGGTGGATCTGAGGGACGACCTCCCCGAGTCCGAGATCGCCCGCATGGCTGGCGCCTACGGCGTGGCCTTTGACGGGGAGCCGGTGGCGGCCAACCGCGGGCGCATCCTGGAGGTGCGCACCACGCCGGCTTTGGCCCCGGCGTTGCTGGCCCGCCTGCGCCGCGATCCGAACGTGGAGGCTGCCGAGCCTCAGCGCCTCTTCCGCGCCTGCTGGAAGCCCAATGACCCGCGCTACGGGGAGCAGTGGAACTTCCAGCGTATCCATGTGGAGAAGGCCTGGGACGTGACAAAGGGCCGGGGCGCGGTCGTGGCGGTGATCGACACCGGTGTGGCCTTCGAGAAGGACGAGAAGTGCCATCTGTGCCGCGACTTCGGCCGGACCAGGTTCACCGACCCCTACGACTTCATACACCGCGACAAGCATCCCACGGACGACCACGGCCACGGCACCCACGTGGC
>Ga0073934_10010358_pt1 | contig 11608 bp, 9 predicted proteins | sample LarsenN4metaG_FD_76834 | JGI IMG/M metagenome (GOLD analysis project Ga0073934, IMG submission 76834) | Hot spring sediment bacterial and archeal communities from British Columbia, Canada, to study Microbial Dark Matter (Phase II) - Larsen... ... | reverse complement strand
GCGCGCACATAGCAGTGCAGCTGATCGTAAAGCGGCTTCACCTGGCTCCAGAGCCGGTCGGTCTCGGCTTCGAATTCCTCGGGGCTCATGTCGTAGCCGGAGCGCCAGAGCGCGCCGACATCCTTGTAGCCGAGCTCCATTGCGCCTTCGTTCGCGATCTCGACGAGGCGCTGGTAATCGGCCTTCATGCCGACGGCGTAATCGTTCCATTTCGTCCAGACTTCGGCGAGCTTTTGGGGATCGCGGAGCTGGCGCATCAAGAGCTCGGTTTCGTCCTGACGCACCTTCGCGCCGGAAAGATCAGCCCCTTGCTCGCGGATCGCGGCGAGCGCGGGGCCATAGGCGGCGCTGTCAAGACTGATCGTTCCCGTCGAATAGGCGGAGCCCAAGCGCGTCGCGATGTCGGCGAGCTCCTTCGCCGCGCCCTCGCGCGACGGCGCCGGCAGGACGATGCCGAGCTTCATGAAATCGAGCTTGCGGCGAATGTCCGGCGGCAGGTCGACGCGGTCATACTTCGCCGCTTCATTGGCGAAGTCGACCGACATCTTGGTGAGTTCGGCCCCGCTCCGCGCGGCGAGCCAGTCCGTGTCATAGTTGATGTAGGTCGCGTTGATCCACTGAATGCGGCCCGCCTCCTCGAAGGCGTCGCGATAGGTCGTCTCAACCTTGTCGACAAAGGCGGCCGCCTCTTCGGCGCTTGCGGCGGTCGTCGGCGGCGCGGCGTCCTCGCCCGGCTTTCTTGCCTGCTTGCCGCACGCGACGGCGAGCGCGATGAGCGAAACGGCGCCGAGCGCGCGAGGAAGGCTGCGCTTGCCTGTAATTTTCATGAGGACTTCCCGCTTGTTGACTGATGCTGTCAGTCTAGCCGGCGGGCCGGCGCAGCGCAAAACCGCGTCACAGCTTTTCGGAGAGACGGATAGCCGCCCGGCAGCCCGCCTGTATGACGGCTTTCAGAACGGCATAGCCGGGCGCGTCGGCGGCGCCATGGGCTTCCGCCGTCGCCTTGTGGGCAAGTTCGTCGTTGCGGAAGGCGCGAAGCTCAGCGGCAAGGCCCGGGTCGGTCGCAGCCAGCTCTTCCGCCTGCGCCGCATAGTGCTTTTCGATGACCTCTTCGACGGCCGCCGTGCAGGCCATCGCCGCCTTCTCGCCGAGCAGCGCGGTCGCCGCGCCAAGGCCGAAGCCGGCGGCGTTCCAGAGCGGCGAAAGCAAGGTCGGGCGAACGCCGCGATCGGCGAGAAGTCGGTCAAACGCTCTGAGGTGCTCAGCCTCGCCCTCCTCCATCTTCCGGATTTCCGCGGCGATGTTTCGCTTTTCCGCGATTGAATCGAAGACGGCGCGCTGGCCGCGATAGATCGTGACCGCGCCGTACTCCCCCGCGTGATCGACACGCAGCATTTCGGCGAGCCGCGCGTCGCGCGGTCCGGGCTTTCTCGTCGCGGCGCCGGACCCGGTCACGTTGACGCTCGCGCGCCGGCCGCGGCGCGCGACGCGCGGCGCGCATCGCGCGCTGCGCCTGCCGCCGCGACGAGACAGATCGCAAAGAGCCCCGCAGAGGCGAGAAGATTGTATCCGGCCATCGACACGCCGAGGAGCCGCCATTGGGCCTCCGAACAGGACGGCGCATCTGGACCTTCGCTGAGCGCGTCGGCGAGCGATCCGCCGCCGAGATCGACCGGGCCGCCGCCGGCGCAGGTCGCAGGGCCCGGCCAGAAATGGTTTTCGACGCCAGCGTGATAAAAGGCGAGACCGGCGCTGACGAGATAGACGAGCGCGCAGGCGCCGACCGTCGCGGCGGCAGCTCTGCGCCAGCGAAGGCCGACGGCGATGACGACGCCGGCGAGCGACAAAGCGAGCGCCGTCCAGTGCGCCTCGCGCTGATCAAGGCAGAGCGCGCAGGGCGCAAGACCGCCCACCTTCTCAAAGAGATGCGCGCCGGCGAGCAGCGCGGCGCTCGTCAGCGCTGCGACCAGAAGCGCACGATCGACCATCGGTCGCGATTGGATCGCCTTCAACATCGCCGCGACATTAGCCGCGCGCGCGCGCCGCATCGCCGCGCGGATCGTCGCGGCCCCTTCACGCCCGCGCGACCTTGGATCATCGCCTTGACGGATAACGCTTCGTCCCTATGATCCCGCGCTCCGCTGGCGGACGGTCGGCGGTTCGGTCAAGCGTCGCTGCGGGCGTGGCGGAATTGGCAGACGCGCCAGACTCAAAATCTGGTTCCGCAAGGAGTGTCGGTTCGACCCCGACCGCCCGCACCAGGCTTGCCCGAAGGCTCAAGGCGCCGAGCGCCGGGGTTCGCGACCCTCGACTTGAGCTTCGCGCCATGATTCGGAATCGGGGCGCTTGCTCTCGTCCTTGTTTGTCGCGGCGTTTACGCGCTGAACCGCGCACAGTTCAGCGCACGCCGCTCTAGACGAAAACGCCCCCGTTTCCGGGGGCGTCGTTCGTCTGCGCCGTGCGGCGAATCCGTCAGAGCGGCGCTTCGCAGGTTGCGAACTGGGCCATCGGCATGTCGCGCTCGTCGCGATCCCGACGCCGGTCGCGGCGCTTGTTGTCGATCTTGCCGTCGCCGGCATTTCCTTCCGCAATATTCGTCCCTTCATAGACGACCTGCGGGAAGAAGTCGCGGAAAGCGACGACCTTGATGTCCGCCTTGTTGAGCACCTTCTGCTCGGCGGAGAAGAACTGGATCGTGCAGCCGCGGTTTTCGGCGAAGGTGTTGCCGCCGACCGCGCCGAAGAACCCGCTCGACACGCGCATTGCGTCTGCGAAGTTCTTGACGACGAGGTTCGACGACACCGTCGCCATGCGGACTTTCTCCGACAGGAAAATCCCGTTCTTGTTGCCGGTGATCTCATTGGCGATGATCTTCACGCCGTCATAGACGTCGGCGTTGATGCCGTCGCCGGCGTTATAGCGGATGGTGTTTCGGGTGAGGAGCAGGTCGGCCGCGCCGCCCGCCGCGGCGATCCCGACGCCGTTGCCGATGATGATGTTGTTCGTCATCGACCCCTTGATGAAGGCGTTGTTGTCGCTGGTGAAGCTGACGGCCTGGCGAGCGCCGACGATGACGTTGCCGTCGAGACGGACGTCGCCGGCGGTGACGCGGATTCCGGTTTCCGGCCCGGTCAGGAGGCCGGCGCCGCGCGCCGTGCGCTCGTGCAGCATCTCCTCAAGCCGCGTGCCGCCCGCCGCGACCTGCCAGCCCTTGTTGTCCGCGCCGACCGGCTGCGCATGGCGCAGAATGTAGCTTTCGACGCGCGCCGCGTCGTCAAGACTGTCCGCCGGGACGATCTGGCTTTCCCGGCACCACAGGCGCCGGCCGTCTTCAACGCAGTCGATCGTGCCGCGAAGCGCCGCCGACTGACAAAGGAGCAAGCCGTCATATTGCTCGACGCAGCTCGCCTTGTCCGCCGCCGCGCGCGTTTCGGCGCGGCACCAGGAGCCATAGCCCCATTTCGCCTTCGTCTTGCACTTGCCGAACTCTTCGCGGATGAGCGGATAGGTTCCCGGATCGCGCGCCGGGCGCGCGATATGGTCGAGATATTCCGGCCGCATCGGCCCGTAGGCCGCGCGCAGCGGAATATCGGAATCGGACGGGATGATGTAGCTGTCCGTGACCGAAACGGTTCCGCCCCGCACGTCGACGCAGCTCCCGGAAACCGCAGAGGCGTCAAACTCGATGATGAGCGAGGTGATGTTGACGGCGGCGAGCGCCTTGTCGGGATTGATCGAAATGCAGGGCTTGTTCGGCGCCGGCCGCAACACCGCGCTGCGGCCGTAGTCGCCGGTGACGCCGCGGATCTCGACCGGTTTCGTGACTTCGATATTCTCCGCGTAAACGCCGCCCTTGACGAGAATTGTGCCGCCCGGCCGAACAAGGCGCATCGCCTCGCGGATCGTTTGAACCTTGCTGTCGCCGTCCTGGCTGACGACGACCTCCGCGCGCGAAGAAGCCGCCGGGCCGCTCGACGATCCCTGGCCACCCGGCGCGGAAGTTCCGGGCTCGCGGATCGGGAAACCGCCGAGGCTCTGCGCCAGCGCGATTGAAGAGAGCGCGATCGAGAAGCCGCTCGCCGCCGCCATAAATGTCAGTACGCGTTTCATGGGACTTGCTCTCCTACTATTCGACGTTGCGCGGCTTTTCGAATTCAAGCTGGCGGAGCGCCTCGGCCGCCTGCTTGTAGCCGAGCGATTGCGCGCGGGCGAAATGGATCGCCGCCTTCGCCTTGTCCGGGCGCACCGGATTAAGACCGGGCGTTGAGTCGCGATAGATGACGCCGAGCGCATAATGCGCAATCGCGAGATCGGCTTTCGCAGCCTTGCCGAGCCATTCGACCGCCTTGTCGCCGTCCTGCACGACGCCGATGCCGCGGACATGCATGACGCCGAGCACGTACTGCGACATCGGGTGGCCTTCTTTTGCCGCGGCTTCGAACAGCTGCACCGTCTGCCGGGCGGTCAGGACGCCGGTCCTCACCGCGTCTTTTTCCTCGTCCGTCAGCTCGGTGTCCGCCGAGACGCGCGAATATTGGAAGCGGCGGATCGCGTCCCGCGTTTCAAGGCCCATCTGGTTGTCGATGGTTCCGTAATACATGCCGAGCGATTTCAGCGCGCGCTGGATAAGCTCGACGTCGATGTCGGCGATCGCGGAAAGCGCCTGCTGCAGGCGGAGCTCTTCAAGCTCCTTCTTCGTCCGTTCAAGCTCGATCTGCTGCGGGGTCGGCTTGTCATGTTCAACCGGCAGCGGCGGCTGCCATCCGACGACGCTGTCATTCGCCGCCTTTTTCTCCTCCTTCGTCATCAGGAGTTCGAGCTCTTCGAAGGCGATCGACGCCGCGCCGACGCCGCGCGCCTTAGCGAGCGCATACATCTGCAGCGCCTTGACATTGTTCTTGTCGACGCCGGCGCCACGCCGGTACATGTCGCCAAGCGTATAAAGATCGTAAGGGCTGCCGCGCTCGAACGTGTCGGAAACGAGCTTTTCCGCCTTCGCCACTTCTGCGGTCGACATCCGGAACCGAATTTCCGGCATTCGCTCCTCGGCGAGGATTTGCGCGTTGCGCTCTTCCGCCGACGGCATCTGGAAGCCTTCCTGGAAGCGATGATACGCCGCGAGGGTATACCAGCGCAGCGATTCGACATTGTCGATCTTGCGCCCGGTTTCGAGCGGGATTTTCGCGCCTTTCGAACCTTCGAGAACCGCGCCTGAGTAGACATCGCCGAGCGCCTTCATCGAGCGCACATCGCCCGCGACCGCAAAGCGCGTCCAGATGTCGACAGCGACATCGTATTGGCCCTGCTCATAGGCCTTAAGGCCGATATCGTAATTCGCGTGCGCAACGCCGCCCGCGCCGAGCGCCAAGGCCGACGCCGCCGCGACGCCGAAAAGCGTCCGGCGCAGTCCGGATGTCGTCATAAGCTTCGATGTCCTCATAACCCCTCGACTCCCCAGGCGTCCTTCCCCCGAACGCTTGCTCGCACCCGGCGGCTCGACCAGCCGAACCGCCGCTTTCAGCATCCGGCGCGCCGGATCCATGGGCAGGCGCAACTAGACCACGCACGGCCCAACCACGCCACATTAACCTTTACCATGCGCAATGACAATTTGGCGACAGGCGGGCTCCTCCGGGCGGGGAGGCCGCCGCCCCGCGTCACGGTTTTTCGCCGCGCGTGACCAGAAAGACGCAAGTCCCTTCGGGTCCCGGCAGCCGCTCGCAGCGATGGCCGCCTTCGGCCGCAAAATGCGGGATATCGACCGCCGCGACCGGGTCGTCGGAGGCGACCCGCAAGCGGGCCCCGAGGGGCAGGCGCCGCAATGCGGCCTCCATCCTGACCACCGGAAGCGGACATCTGAGGCCCCGCGCATCAAGGATCGTTTCCTTCTCCATCGGCGGCTTTTGGGGCAGCGTCGCCCGAAAAAAAAGCCCCCGCCGGAGCGGGGGCTTTCGAAGGCGAGGCGTCGCCGCCGTTAGAAGCCGACCTGAAGTTCGATGCCGACGCGCCGGCCCTTGGCGAGCGGCGAGAAGGTGCCGCCGCCGAGCGAGGCCGGCAGCTGCGTGTCGCCGCCGAAATTGACCTCGTTCGTCAGGTTCTTGCCGTAGACGGACAAGGTCGCGGACCCGAAGTTCAGCGCGATCGAGGCGTCGATGATGTCGACCTCATTGAGGAAGCCGAGATTGTTGTCGGTGTAGAACGATTGGTCGCGGTGCGAATAATTGAACCGCGTATCGACCGTCGTGTCGCCGCCAAGCGGAATCGTGTGCACGAAGCCGACGCCGTAGGTCCAAGGCGCAAGTCGCGGAATCTCGAGAGCGAGATCCGCCGCATCGACGACGCCCGGGCTGACCGCCGGCGCGCCGATATCGAACAGCAGCGAATCATATTCGCCGTTAGCGTAGCCGAGGCTGCCGAGGAAGACGAAGTGATCGGTGAAGGCGATCTGGCTCTCGAGCTCGAAGCCCCAGATCGTCGCGTCAGCGGTATTGAGGATGACCTGAACGACGCCGGTCAGCGGATCGGCGAGGTTTAGCTCGCGTTGCATGTCGCTGATGTCGTTGACATAGAACGCGGCGTTGATCGTCGCCATGCCGCCGCCCGGCTGCGCCTTGAAGCCGACTTCATACGCGTTGACCTTCTCCTCGTCGAAAGGTCCCGGCAGGAAGAGCGGATTGAACGCCGGGTTCGGCGCGCCGCCCAAAACCGGCACCGACGCGAGCGAGGTGTTGCGGAAATTGTAGCCGCCCGACCGGACGCCCTGCGTCCAGTGCGCGTAGACATTCATAAAGTCGACCGGCCGCCATTCGAAGCCGGCCTTCGGCGTGAAATTGTTCCAGCTGTCGCTGCTGACGAAATCCTCGATGCAGTCGCCCGGTATTCTGACGTCGCACGCCGGCGACGGGTTCAGCACCGCCGGGGTGTTGGAGTTGAGGATGAGGTTCGAGATGACGACATCCTTTTCCTCATGCGTGTAGCGGGCGCCGAGGTTGATCGTGAACCGGTCGGAAAGATCGATGTCGAACTGCCCGAAGAAGGCCCAGGTCTTTTGATCCTGAACGCCGCCGCCGTTGAAGAACCGGATCGGCCCTAGGACGTTGCGGATTTCATTATATGCGATGTCCTGCGTGAAATAGTAGAAGCCGAGCGTCGTATCGATCGCGTCGAAGAAGCGGTTGTTGTACCGGATTTCCTCCGACATCTGGTCTTGATCCGTCGTCGAGCCCGCGTGGAACAGCGACAGCGGCGTGCCGTCAATATCGCTGCGCGTCGTCGCTTCGAAATCGCGCCAGCCGAAAATGTTGGTGAAGACGCCGCTTTCGCCAAGATCAAGGCGCGCCTCGGCTGTGACGCTGTCGGTGTTGCCGTCGGTGAAGCCCGGCTCGTTGATCGAGAAGTCGAAGCTGTCGCGCGGCGCGGTGAAGAAGATGTTCGGCGCGCCGACCCCGTTGGCGTGATTTTGCGCGGCGGGACCGTCGGTTTCGGAACTGCTGTGCTCATAGCGGACGATGACTTCGAAGGCGTCGGTCGGCGTCCAGTAGATCGACGGCCGGATCAAGAGCGTCTCCGCTTTGCCAAAATCTTCGAACGCGTCGACGCCGGGCCCATGAAGGAGCGCCGTTGCTGGTCCGAGCGCCCCGGCGAGGGCGACGTCGACGACCGCGTTCGGCACCGGTCCGCCGAGATAATTCTCGAACCAGCCCCTGTCGTTGTTGTAGTAAACGGCGATCTTGGCGCGCAGATTCTCGCCGAACAGCGGTCCGCCGATCGCGCCCATGGCGTAATAGTTCATGCCGGTCCCGCGCATGCCGCTTTCAATGGCGCCTTTGAAATCCGCTTCCCATTCATCGCTTGGACGCTTGGTGTTGATGAGGACCGCGCCTCCGGTCGTGTTGCGGCCGAAGAGGATGCCTTGCGGACCGCGCAGCACCTCGATCGATTCAAGGTCGAAGATGTCGAGGACGACGCCGCCGTTGATGCCGAGATAGACGCCGTCGACGAAAACCCCGACCGTCGGGTCGATCGACGGGATCGAGGAGTTGATGCCGAGGCCCCGGATCGAGAAGTTCGCGACGTTCGGCGACGTGCCGATATCATCGAGCGACACGTTCGGCACCGAATAGGTAAGGCTCTCGAGGTCGCGCACCTTCAAGGCGTCAAGCTGCTTATCGCCATAGGCCGTGACGGCGAGCGGCACGTCCTGGACGTTTTCCGCGTCGGCCTGCTTCGTCGCCGTGACGAGGATTTCGTCGCGGAGCGCTCCCGCGGCGCCTTGCGCCAAAACAGCGGTCGGCGCGGCGAGCGCAAGCGCAAGAATCGAGGCTTTCGCCAAAAGGCGATGGTTCATATTTCCTCCCTGAACGACCGCCTTCGCTGGGCGGCATTTGTCTTAATCAGGGCGACCCTATGTAATTTTACGGGCCCGCGCGAGGCGGCTCGCGCTCGATTCGTCCAATTGGCGCGGAATCCGCGCGGGTTTCGGCCGCCTGTTGCCGCTTTTCAACAGCGCGGACCCGCAATCAGCGACCGGCGAGAGACCGCGCGAGCTCCGCGAGCGAGAAGGGAAAAACGATCGTGTTCGAGCGGTCCGAGGCGATCTCCTGCAACGCCCCGAGATAACGCAGCTCCATCGCGCCGGCGGATGTCGCAAGGATCGCGGCGGCTTCAGAAAGCTTCGCGGCGGCTTGTTGTTCGCCTTCCGCGGATATGACTTTGGCGCGCCGCTCGCGTTCGGCCTCCGCCTGCTTGGCGATCGCGCGGATCATTTCCGGGGCGACGTCGACATGCTTGATCTCGACGTTCGAAACCTTGATGCCCCAGGCTTCCGTCTGGTGATCAAGAATCGACTGGATGTCCTTGTTGAGCTTGTCGCGCTCTTGCAGCATCTCGTCGAGTTCATGCTTGCCGAGCACCGACCGCAGGGTCGTTTGCGCCAGCTGGCTCGTCGCCGCCATGTAGTTCTCGACCTGGACGACGGCGCGTACGGCGTCGACGACCCGGTAATAGATGACCGCGTTCACTTTCACCGAAACGTTGTCGCGGCTGATGACGTCCTGCGCCGGCACGTCGTGGACGAGGGTCCGCATGTCGACCTTGCGCATTTGCTGGATGCCGGGAACGAGGAGAACGAGGCCGGGGCCCGCGGCCTTCCTTCCGACGCGGCCGAGCGTAAAGACGACGCCGCGCTCATATTCGCGCAGGATCTTGATGACATTGGTCAGCACAAAGATCGCAAGGAACGCGAGGATCCCAAGGACGCCGAAGTCAGGCATGGTCTTCTCCTTTGGTTTCGGGCGTCGCCGCCGCGATCGATAAACACGCTTTCAGGCCTTGCGGACTTCGAGCGTCAATCCCTTCTGTCTGTGCACAAAGACGCGGTCGCCAGGCTCCAGCGCGTCCTTCGAGACCGCCCGCCAAAGCTCGCCGCCGGCGGAGACATAGCCTGAAGCGCCCGCCCATTCAGTCACTTCAACCGTTTCCTCGCCCCAGCGGTCGCCGACGCGATGTTGCGGCTTTCGCGCCCACTGCGCGGCGCCCCAGAAGAGCTTCAGCGCCGCGAAGGCGGTGATCGCCCCCAAAACGCCGGCGATCAGCCAGAGATCAGCGTCATGCGCGTTCACGGTGGTCCGAACCTCATGCGGCCTTGGGCGCAAAGGCTTCAAGCAGTGACGGACCCTTCGCCTGTTTCACAACGAGAACAAGGCCGTCGATCTCGACGACTTTGATCTTGTCGCCGGGACGCAGCGGCCGGTCGGAGCGCGCGCGCCAGCGCTCGCCCTCGATAATCACCCAGCCTTCCTTGCCGTCCCAATCGTCAACGACGCCTTCGCGGCGGCGGATCGCTTCCCCGCCGATCATCGGTCCATGGCTGCGCGATCCGACGACGGCGACGAGAATGATCGCGAGAAGCGCGCCGACCATGGCGAGAAGGACGCCGATAACCGACGGCGAGACGCGGAACTCATCCGGAAAAAGAAAATACATGCCGACGCCGATAAGGCCGAGGCCCGAAAGCCCTGCGAGCCCGAATGTCGGCGAATAAGCCTCGACGGCGATCAGGACGGCGCCGACGCCCATCAGGGCGAGCGGCAGCCAGTTATAGGGAAGGACCTGCAGCGCGTAGAGGCCGAGGAGCAGGCAAATGACGCCGACGGCGCCCGGAAAAATCGATCCCGGATTCCACATTTCGATGATGATGCCGGTCGTCGCCAGCGACATCAGGATGACGGCGACGTTTGGATTGGCGATGAACCCGAGGATGCGCTCGATCAATGTCGGTTCGACGCGCTCGATCAGGAGATTTTGCGTTTGCAGCGTCTTTTCGCCGGCGACGGTTGCGACCGTTCGCCCATCGATCTGTTTGAGGAGGTCGTCGAGATCATCGGCGATGAGGTCGATGACGCCAAGCTCCAGCGCCTGCCGGCTCGTCACCGAAGCCGCCTCGCGGACGGCCTTTTCGGCCCAGTCGGCGTTCCGTCCATGCTCTTCGGCAAGCGCCCGGATATAGGCGACCGAGTCGTTGATGACCTTGGCGCGCATGGCGTCGGAATTGGCGAGCGGCGGCGTCTTGTCGGTCCCTTCCGCTGCGGGCGCGGCGTTTTCGTCCGGTTTCGGCGCGTTTTCGGAGACGGGTTTGGCCGGCGCTGAAGGTTTCTCCTCGCCGCGGTTTTTCCCCTTCTCCTCGAACGGATTTTCTTCGCCGGGCGCGCCGCCAAGTTCGACCGGCGTCGCCGCGCCCGTATTGGTGTTCGGCGCCATTGCCGAAATGTGGGCGGCGTACATGATGTAGAGGCCGGCGGAGGCTGAGCGCGCGCCTTGCGGCGAAACATAAGTCGCGACCGGCGTTTCCGACGCCAAAACCGCCTTGATGATCGTCTTCATGGAATCGACGAGGCCGCCCGGCGTATCGATCTCAATGACAATGAGCTCCTTCTTGGCGGCCGACGCCTCGCCGATCTCGCGCGCGAGATACTGGGCGTTCGCCGGCGTCACCGGTCCGTCGATTTTAAGGATGACGGCTTCGCGCGCCGGATCAGCCGATTGCGCCTTTGCTGGATAAACCGCGCCAAGCCCGCCGAGAAATCCGAGCATCCCGGCGAGCAAGAACCAAATCCTCAATCCGGCGCCTGCGCACATCTTGCTCGCCCCATCCTGCCGCCACTCTGCAAGATAAGGTCGCAGGCCGTCGATTCAATCGCAAGGACAATGCGCGCTGATGCAAGCGCCGTCGCTAATAGGCGGCGATTTCAACGGGATAGCCCGCCGCCTGCAAATTCGCGATAATTCGGTCGAGGTGATCTTGGCCTTGCGTGTCGATCGTGACGTCCATGCAGGTCATTTTCGCCGGCAGGTCGGAATAGGTCCGGTGGTGACCGACATCGATCACATTGCCGTCCTGTTCGGCGATGATGGTCGCGACTTTCACCAATTGTCCCGGCATGTCGAGAAGCTCGATCCTGAGGCGCGCGAGCCGTCCCGACCGGGCAAGATCGCGCATCAAGATCATCGACAAGAGCCGCATGTCGATATTTCCGCCGCAAAGGACGAGGCCGACGGTGCGGCCCCGGAATCGGCGCGGATCCGAGAGCAGCGCCGCGAGCCCGGCGGC
>Ga0073934_10010357_pt1 | contig 11608 bp, 10 predicted proteins | sample LarsenN4metaG_FD_76834 | JGI IMG/M metagenome (GOLD analysis project Ga0073934, IMG submission 76834) | Hot spring sediment bacterial and archeal communities from British Columbia, Canada, to study Microbial Dark Matter (Phase II) - Larsen... ... | reverse complement strand
CCAGGAATAGCAAAACGCGATCGCCCTTGATAGAGATTAGGTAGGGCAAGTATATCGTCAGAGTATTGATCTAAAGCTGTTGCCAAATCGAATAACTGTAGCAAATTCAGTTGAACAACAGGTTGAGATGCTTGGTATCCTAAAGAACCGAGAAACAAATTATGAGTTAAATGGCTGTTTGGTTTGATGTGTATTTCTGTTTCTAGTATTGGATTATTAAAAGAATTTAATGTTTCGGTAGGAGCTGGATTTTGTAATGGTTCTTGTGATTCTGGTTCATCTGGTGCATTAGTTGAGTCCTCTGGTTTTGAGAATTTTGCCCAAAAACTTTCAGGGGACATTTGAAGTAATTCCTGCACGTAGTTTGTGACTGCTGCACACAAAGCTTCTAGTTGATCGCGATCGCCCCGAATAACGATCTTTTGTTCTTCACTAAGTCGTGGATCGTCAAAGCTTAACTCAAAGCGTAGATCCTTGAGAACAGATCTTCCCTTTCCCACCCAACGAGATAGAGATGAGCTTTGTGCCAATACTTCTAGCGTGCAAGTGGGTGGTGTGTAACGACGGATGACAGAATTTGTTACAGGCATGGCAGGAACTGCAAGCAGGACATTTTTAAAATTTCGTTGAACGGTCTATAAGTGCTAGCCAGAGGCGGCGATGTCCACCAGGACCACTATAAAAAAGAAGATCTATCAGCAGTTTTAAAGCCAGGTGGGTAAGTTCATCCGTGGAGATCGTCGAGTCTTCCTCCATCCGTTCTTGGTAAGTGTTGCAGAAAGCATCGATATAATCTCCTAATAAAGCAGCCTGATGAGGTTCGCGGTTATTTTCCGCCATTTGTTCTAACAAGCCAACAGCACGACGAATCAATTCTTGATGCTGCTTGGCAAGATAGCAAATAATGAGAACAAGCGCTCGTGCTTCTTCAACATCGAGCTTTTTTCGCCCTCCTTGACCTTTGCGTAGCGGATTAGACTGGCGCAGCCGCCACAGCGCTACACGGTCTGGCACTCTGGACTCTAAATTTAGATTAATTGCCGCTGAAAGCATTGCCTCGGAGCCAATGCCAGTCAATGTTTCTAATGCCAACAGCACCAAATCTAATTGGGTTTTAATATTTTCCCATTGAGTTGTGTTTGGGGCTGGAAGCTTTATTAAATCCTCCCACTGAGGAGTAGGAGTGGGTGAATTAGCGGCAGAGTGCATAACTTTTAGCATAGGTGATCGGGCTAGTAGGGGCTGTTGCTGTTACCCATTTTGAAACCAGACTTTTACGAGCAAATATTAGTTTCCTAAAACTATGAATAGAAAATAGCCTACAGCAAGCTGTTGGGCGTTTTTGAGAATTGAGATGGTTGGGTAAACAGCAGTGGTCTTTGTCTTACTCTATGACGAAAAGCGATTTGGGATAAAGTACAAGCGCTTTGAATGACGTTTTGTCTGCTGATTGCACCAACCTTGTGTTTAACTATTTTCTGATTAAACTGATGCTTTATACAAAATAAATAAATCTTCCTTTAGATAGATATTTACTCCTGATTCCTGATTAATTGTCTATCTGACTACTTTAACTTAACAACCAAAGAATACATAATTGTCCATATTTCAACAAGCAGTATCTAAGAAAAAATTATTGTTTTGTTTACGTAATAATTAAGAATTTTTGATGTTTTTAGGAAATTATTTGGTTAAAAAACTAACATACTTTTTAAGAAAGGGAACAAGGAACAGGTAAGACTGGTCCCCGTCTTGGACGTCACGTGCTTTATCTAGAGAATCCGAAGGGGAACTATACATTCTGTCATCAAGAGCTGATAAAGTACGTAGCGAAAGGAAAATCGCGGCTTGTCATCTTAATAGACACCCGTAGCGGTTGAATTTACTTGCAAAAGTAGCCGGAAATTTATTTTCCGGCTTCTATATTCAACCTGTTAAAACGGGTTTCTACTTTCAGCTTGAACTTTTGTTCCAGGCTAGGAAGCCGTGATCGAGGAGTTGAGCGGAATCGGATTTAACATGAAACCTAAACACCTAATCTCTTATCACCACACCTGTTTAATTAGTCTCACTCTCATTTCGAGTTTTGTTGCACCTGACGCTGCGATCGCAGCACCACCCAGAACACCAGACAAAACGGTAAACTGTGACATTCTGGTTGTTGGTGGTGGACTGTCTGGTGTAGCAACTGCTTACGAAGCTTTACTTGCTGGGAGAACGGTTTGTCTCACCGAAATTACCGACTGGCTGGGAGGACAGATTTCTGCTCAAGGAACTTCGGCGTTGGATGAACGACCAACCCAACGAGCAAAGTTATACTACTCTCGCGGTTACTTAGAACTGCGACAGCGGATTGAACGCAAGTACGGCAAACTCAACCCTGGTGACTGCTGGGTAAGTGATTCCTGCTTTCTGCCCAAGGATGGGCATGAAATCTTGAGTTCCATGCTCAAAGATGCCGAAAGAAAGGGTAAAGGGAAGTTGCAATGGTTCCCAAATACAGTCATCAAGGACTTGAATATCAGTTCTGATGGCAAAATCATTAATAATGCGATCGCCATCCAACATAAACCAGCGCCCAATGCTCCCCCACTCAATACTTTTACCCTATCCCAAACCATCCAAGACGCCTATACCTATCAAAATTCTTCCCGCTTTACCAAAACTATTATTCGCCTGGCTCCCAAACAAGCACAAAAAGGCAATGTTCCTAACTGGTATGTTGTAGATGCTAGCGAAACTGGAGAAATTGTTGGTCTTGCTGATGTTCCCTATCGTCTGGGTATTGATGCGCGTTCTTATTTAGAACCTTCATCCTCCAGCGCTACCAACGATCCCTATTGCACTCAAGGCTTTACTTATACCTTTGCAATGGAGGCAACTAAGGAACCGCAAAAGCAGACCATGCCCCCATTCTACATGCAGTATTCACCCTACTACAGCTATGAATTGCAACGACTGGCAAGCTTTCCTTTAGTATTTACCTACCGTCGCATCTGGAGTCCCCGCAGAGGCGAACAAATGAAATTTGGCGGCATAAATTTTACGGCTCCGGTACCAGGTGACATTTCCATGCAAAACTGGACTTGGGGGAATGACTACCGTCCCGGAACCGCCAAAGATAACCTGATTTACACTCGCGAGCAACTCCAAGCTACCGGACAGCTTAACCCCGGTGGTTGGCTGGGTGGACTACGGGTAGAAACCTTGCGTAGAGGTGAGGAAAATGCCCTTGGTTATTATTATTGGTTAGCAGCAGGGACTACAGATTCTCAATTAGGGAATGGGGTTAAGCAGCCACAACCAAACAATCGCTTTCTTTCCGGGTTAGATTCCCCGATGGGAACAGCCCACGGCTTGTCAAAATACCCATATATGCGTGAAGGCAGGCGGATCATCGGTCGTCCCAGCTGGGGTGCGCCTCAAGGCTTTAGTATTTGGGAAGTTGACATTTCTCGCCGCAATTATGATGATGAGTACTACCGCAAAACCCTTTCACCAGCTGAATATCGCCGCTTGAAAGCGACACTGGCAGGTTTGGAAGCTTTATCTGTACTTTCAGGTCAGCAGCGTCCGGAGAATGTTGCTCGGCGGACTCGTTCGACCATCTTTCCCGATGCTATTGGAATTGGACATTATGCGATCGACTTCCATCCCTGCATGACAAAAAGCCCACCAGAAGCACCAGGAAACACAGAACGCGAAGGTGAAAGACGCGGTGCAGGCCAAGCTTATCCCTTCCAGATAGCTCTGCGGGCAATGATTCCACAAAAAATTGACAATTTGCTGGTCGGAGGTAAAAGTATTGCTACCAGTCACATTGCAGCAGCAGCCTACCGCGTCCACTCCTTTGAATGGTCTGCTGGTGCAGCAGCAGGGACTACAGCAGCTTTTGCTTTGAAAAACAACATCGCCCCCTACCAACTAGTAGATGAATTACCAAAAATAGAACCGCAACTGATTGCCTTGCAAAATCTGCTCAAGAAAAACGGCAACCCCACCGCTTTCCCTGATACCTCGATTTTCAATCAAAATTGGGAAGATTGGAAATAATTTTGTTGGGTGTTGGTAATTGATTGGTGGTTGTCCCAAACAACAAACAACAATCAACAATCAACTACCATAGACTAAACTGTTAATTGTAGTGTAGTTTTGTAAAGACCTGTTGGTTAATTCTTTTATGATTACCAAACTTTCAGCAGCTGTTTATGCGATGGCAGCGACACCAACTATAGCTCCTGAACGGTCAACTCAAGTTACCCGCAAACCCTATCCAAATTACAAAGTCATTGTTTTAAACGATGATTTCAATACTTTTCAGCATGTTGCTGAGTGCTTGGTGAAGTATATTCCGGGAATGACTAGCGATCGCGCTTGGGAACTCACAAACCAAGTACACTACGAAGGTCAAGCCATTGTTTGGACTGGACCGCAAGAACCCGCTGAACTTTACCATCAGCAATTACGTCGAGCTGGTCTAACAATGGCTCCTCTGGAAGCAGCGTAAAATTTATGACAAAACCCACCGCAGATACCCGTAAAGCAACACCAGTTAAAGATGGCAGATTAGTTTGGAATCACTCAACCCATATTCCTGGACTTATTCCCATCCTCGAACGTCTGTGCAAACTAGATGGCATTCAAACCGTCACCCCAGGACAACTTGGACGGGTAAAAGGTCACAGCCAAAAGTTGCAATTGCGGGTGTCTGTACCCATTCGGGGCGGGTTTAAATTAATTGCACGTCACGGAAAAAGTGTACAAGAAGTATTTATTTTAACCACCTTACCGCAGCAACAACTCGAAGAAGCGATCGCAACTGTGATGCAAAAGTAGTTGGTAGTTGGTAGTTAGTAGTTAGTAGTTTATTGTCTCCCCATCACCCCACCTCCCTATTCCCCTAACTCAGCAAACAACTTTGCCAAAATCACGTTAGAAAACAAAAAACCATCGGGATCACTCAAACGCAACTTTTCTTTCTCGAGTTTTACCCAGCCTTGGTGCAAGTACGGCTGTAAACATTTCTCAATCTCTTCTACCTTCTTTTCTCCAAACTGTTCTTTTAGCACTGCTAAATTGACACCTTCTGCTAACCGCAACCCTAGCATTAAGGTTTCTAACAAAATTTCATCGGCGGATGTCACTTCACAATCGATTACACAGCCAGCTTCTACCCACTGATAATATTCTTTGGTTTTACGGGGACGGGTAAATCTTTTCCCTTCTATGTAACTGGCTGCACCCATACCAAAACCATAGTAAGGGCGATTTTGCCAGTAAACTCGATTATGCCGACACTGGTGTCCTACTTGGGCATAGTTGGAAATTTCATAATGTTCATAGCCTGCACTAGTGAGGATTTGCTGCGCCATTTGGTACATTTTGACTGTAGTTTCATCTGTAGGTAGGGGATGAGTACCCCCTTTGTAATAACGACCAAAGGCAGTTCCAGGTTCTATAGTCAGGTCATATATAGATATATGGCTTGGTGCGATCGCAATTGCTTTTTCTAATGATACCTGCCACCTATCTAGAGTTTGATGCGGTAATCCTGAGATGAGGTCTATGCTAAAGTCAGAAAACCCGACTTGCGAAATTAATTCTACTGCTTTGTAAATATCGTTAACAGAATGCGATCGCCCACAAGCTTGCAATAAATCTGCATCAAAGGCTTGCACACCCAAACTCACACGATTGACGCCTGCGCTACGATAACCTTGAATATGTTCTAAATCAAACGTACCTGGGTCTATTTCCATAGAAATTTCTACCCCAGGAGAAATACCAAATTTTTGCTCTAGCGTTTTTAATATATGTTGCAATTGTTGCACAGATAAAAGCGAGGGAGTACCGCCACCAAAGAAAATTGTCTGCAAAGATTGACCAAAAACAGGAGCAAGGGCAATTTCTTGACAAAGAAAGTCTACGTATTGAGAGATTGTGCCCGATGTTTCTCCACGCAAGCGATCGCCCACGACAGAAATAGGAAAATCACAGTAAAAGCATCGGCGTCTGCAAAAGGGAATATGTATATAGGTAGAAGTTGGAAGATCTGAAAATATATCTTTTTGTGCCATTTTAAGTGAAAATTAAAATATGATTATGAGAATTACAAAACATGAAAATTAAAAAGTTAAGTAAAACACAGAAGACGGAACATATAAGCAAAAGAGCAAATCTGCTCCCTGACAGCGTTTTTGTAGTTAGCATTTTATCTTAATTATTTCTAGCTATTTATTAACAATTTTTTATCGTTTTTCAGTCAAAAGATGGCAATAATAGAGCATAAAAATCATTAGTTATAATGAGTGGAGATGTTGTCAATCTCAACATCTAGTATGAGCGTAAATATTCTAAATCGCTCTTAGCGATGAGATAAAAATCAGTTTACTTATCGACTAACACTGTTGCAGGAAAACAACACAATTATGCTAGATGCAATTATCATTTTCTCATTCATCCTGGCAGCAGCAGGCGTAGGCTACTATAGTATCGAGTTTCTACCAAATGGGACACTCGAACGGGTAACAAACAAAGAAGCTCTCCGCTTAGTTTTTGCTGCTTTTGCTGCTATTATTGGCGGTGCAGTTGGACTGAGATTTCAGACCTCATATCGCCGCTTAGAAAGTCAAGTCCGGGAGATGCCATTTGAAATCATCTTAACCCGTGCGATCGGTCTAGTAATTGGGTTACTAATCGCTAACTTAATGCTAGCACCTCTATTCCTGCTACCGATTCCCACCGATTTTAGCTTTATTAAGCCATTGGTAGCAGTTGTTGGCAGCATCGTACTGGCATATACTGGCATGAATCTCGCAGATACCCACGGACGTGGTTTATTGCGTTTGATTAATCCCAATACTGTAGAAACAATGGTGGTAGAAGGAACACTCAAACCAGCTAGCACCAAAGTACTAGACACCAGCTGTATTATTGATGGTCGTATTGAAACACTTCTAGAAACTGGCTTTTTGGAAGGACAACTACTCGTACCGCAATTTGTCTTACAAGAACTGCAACAAGTAGCGGATGCAAGCAAAGACCAAAAACGTGTAAGGGGAAGACGGGGACTAGAAATTCTCAACCGGATTAAAACAGTGTACCCCGATCGCATTTTGATTAACTCCATAGACTACGAGGATATCACAACCGTAGATGCGAAATTAGTCCGCTTTGCCCAAGAAATCAATGGCACACTCTTAACCAACGACTATAACTTATCGAAGGTCGCCAGTGTGCAAAAAGTGCCTGTTTTAAACGTTAACGATTTAGTTAATGCTGTACGTCCCACCTACTTACCGGGCGATAACATTGACCTCAAGATTCTCAAAGAAGGTAAAGAACCCAGTCAAGGCATCGGCTACTTAGACGATGGCACAATGGTTGTAGTTGAAGAAGGTAGCAATTATGTAGGTGGTGAATTGCGGGTAGTGGTTACTAGTGCCTTGCAAACATCTGCCGGCAGGATGATTTTTGCCAAACCTCAAGCATCTGCGTTGGCATGAAGGAAATGTCCAGTTTAAGTTTACTAAATATTTTTCTCACCGATGCAACTAGAGTGCATCGGTTATTTTTTGGTTAATTGCTCAATATATACAAGTTGTGCGGCAGCAACTGTGGTATAAACTTTCTAGCAATAAATAACCGAAATTAAAAATCAAAAATTAATAAAGATGAAATATGTAAAATATATTTGTTTGACAGCTATTAGTAGCATTGTTGTAAGCATAACAAACTATCAGGGAGCAATAGTAGCAGCATTACCACCAGCAGAAGACATACCAGAAGAAATATTACGGACAGAAATTATCTTAGCAGCGCGATCGCCGATTGATGGCAAACCCCTATCCGCCGCCGACTATGCACAACTGCAAGCCCAACTACAACAAGCCCCAACACCAAAACTAAGTTCTAACATCAGAGACAATATCTTTTTGCTGAGACTGCGTAAAGCTTTACTCCAGCTTTTCCCTTTTCTGGATACATTGATTTAGTCAATGGTCAATGGTCATTAGTCATTAGTCATTAGTCATTTGTTTCTCTCCTTGTCTCCCCAATCCCCCCAATTCACGATGACCATCAAGACAAAACTGCAAATAAATGTAAAGAATAATATATAGAACTTAAAAAAGTAGATTTACTTAACCACTTTATTCAACTAACATAGGTAGCTCCATGTCTATGACCATGATTGCCCCCGAACAAGTAAACCGCATCGTTTGGAATCAACATCAAGATCCTTTTGAAATATTGGGTTCCCACCTTGTAGAAGCAAATGGCAAAACTGTCTGGGCTGTGCGAGCCTACCTACCCAATGCCAGTCAGGCGTGGGTAATTCTTCCAGAAGAAAGGAAAGAATATCCCATGCAAAGCGTGCATGACCCCCATTTTTTTGAGTGCGCGATTGAAACAAAAGAATTAGCCAACTACCAACTCAAAATCAAAGAAGGAGAACACGAAAGAGTCATCTACGACCCTTACGCCTTCCGTTCTCCTCGCTTAACTGACTTTGATTTGCACTTGTTTGCTGAAGGAAACCATCACCGCATTTATGAAAAACTGGGAGCGCACCCCACAGAAATAGACGGCGTTAAGGGTGTTTATTTTGCCGTTTGGGCTCCCAATGCACGTAACGTTTCCGTGATTGGCGATTTCAATCAGTGGGATGGACGCAAACATCAGATGCGTAAAGGACAAACTGGGGTTTGGGAATTGTTTATTCCTGAACTTGGGGTAGGAGAACATTACAAATACGAAATCAAAAATCTAGAAGGTCACATTTACGAAAAATCTGACCCCTACGGTTTCCAACAAGAACCTCGTCCCAAAACAGCATCGATTGTCACTGACTTAAATAGCTATCAGTGGAACGACGAAGATTGGATGGAGCAGCGGCGTCACACCGATCCTCTGACTCAACCCATCTCAGTTTACGAAGTACATTTAGGTTCTTGGTTACACGCCTCTAGCGCAGAACCACCTAGACTGCCTAATGGGGAAACCGAGCCTGTCGTTCCTGTTTCTGAACTTAATCCTGGTGCGCGTTTTCTGACTTATCGAGAGCTAGCAGACAGGTTAATCCCCTACGTCAAAGATTTGGGCTATACCCATGTGGAATTATTGCCTATCGCTGAACATCCCTTTGATGGTTCTTGGGGTTATCAAGTCACAGGCTATTACGCCCCTACTTCCCGTTATGGTAGCCCAGAAGATTTTATGTATTTTGTTGACCAGTGCCACAAAAATGGTATTGGCGTAATTATAGATTGGGTTCCTGGTCACTTCCCCAAAGACGGTCACGGTTTAGCTTTCTTCGATGGTACTCACCTTTATGAACACGCTGATCCCCGCAAAGGCGAACATAAAGAATGGGGAACTTTGGTGTTTAACTACTCACGCAACGAAGTCCGCAATTTCTTAGTTGCCAATGCTTTGTTTTGGTTTGATAAATTCCACATTGATGGTATTCGCGTTGATGCGGTTGCTTCGATGCTTTACCTCGATTATTGCCGTAAAGAAGGCGAATGGCTACCTAACCAATATGGAGGTAGAGAAAACCTAGAAGCGGCAGATTTTCTGCGTCAGGTAAATCACCTCATCTTTAGCTATTTTCCAGGAATTGTCTCTATCGCTGAAGAGTCTACAGCTTGGCCAATGGTTTCTTGGCCGACATACACTGGCGGCTTGGGCTTCAACTTAAAGTGGAACATGGGCTGGATGCACGACATGCTTGATTATTTCAGCATGGACCCCTGGTTCCGTCAGTTCCACCAGAACAATGTCACTTTTAGTATGTGGTATCACCACAGTGAAAACTTCATGTTGGCACTGTCTCACGATGAAGTTGTCCATGGTAAGAGCAACATCATTGGTAAAATGCCCGGTGACAGATGGCAGAAGTTTGCTAACGTGCGTTGTTTGTTCACCTATATGTTTGCTCACCCAGGTAAGAAAACCATGTTTATGAGCATGGAGTTTGGGCAGTGGAGCGAGTGGAATGTTTGGGCTGACTTAGAATGGCATTTATTGCAACATGAGCCACACCAACAACTCAAAGACTTTTTTAAGGATTTAAACCATCTCTACCGCAGTGAACCGTCTTTGTATACCCTAGATTTTGCCCGGGAAGGGTTTGAATGGATTGATTGTAGCGATAACCGCCACAGCGTTGTGTCCTTCATCCGCAGAGACAAAGACTCTGAAGATTTTGTGATTGTTGTTTGTAACTTCACCCCCCAACCCCATTCTCACTACCGCATCGGTGTACCGGAACCCGGATTTTACACCGAGTTGTTTAACAGCGACGCGCGTAAATACGGTGGCAGCAATATGGGCAATTTAGGTGGTAAGTGGACGGATAATTGGTCGATGCACAATCGGTCTTATTCGCTGGATTTGTGTTTACCACCTTTGGGTGTGTTAATTCTCAAGTTAGATAGGGAGAAAACAGCCGAGGTGATGAAGTCTCAACAAGAGTAATAATGATGTTGTAGTAGGCGGTTTAGCATCAGTAAACAGTGAATAGTTATCAGTGATTAGGCGTGTATTTAGGGACACACAAGCCCCAACAATGCTGATCATCAGTAACCATCAATAGAAAAAACTGAAAACTGATAACTGTATAAGGTATGCTTACGCCTACTACATTTCTTCATATTGAGCGATCGCACTTAGCATCCGCCAATACGACCTCGGTATGGCGCATTTAATTCAAGCTTAACAATCGGATTCCATCCTTCTATTACTTTTAGATAGTAAGCATCCGTGCGATCGCGCTGAGGAATAGTTTGATGTTCTGTAGGTATGGCAATACTATAGTCAGCGTTTTCCAACACAGGGTTGTGTTTAGCTGCTTTGAGGTTGACAGCCACAACTCCCTTCTAATGGGCATTATGAGCTTTTTTAGTCATACCACTCTCATACCAATTAAAGGCTGAAAATGGCACTTCTTTACTTGTCTGCTAAATTCAAGAGAATGATTGAAACTTGCTTAGAGTAAGCTTTTTATCAATCGGAGCGGCGGGATTTGAACCCACGACCTCCACTACCCCAAAGTGGCGCGCTACCAAGCTGCGCTACGCCCCGGACACAACAATTTACAATTTGGAATTGTTTTAGTCAACCTCCTAATTATAGCAATCAGCTTTAGAATAATCAACTATCCTACTCAAAAAACTTTCAGCATTCCCGCAGCTTGCAATAAACCCGGAACCGCCGCAGCATTCCACTTACCTTCTGCACAACGGCTTGTGTTGAGGATAAAACGCAGACTATAAGCGTGAGGATAACCTTCTACTTCCATCCATAACAAATCACTTTCGGCTTCGCAGGCAATTTTTTCTTCATCCATTAATTCTGACCTCAGCTGCTGCACTGTATCTGCTAACTGCAACAGTAGCCGGCAAAAATCATTTAATTCTGCTTCTGTTAATTCTATTGCCCAATCATCTGTACCCACCAAACCCTTAAATTCTGGTGCAGATGGGTTCCAACCGATACGCCAACCAGATCCACTTTTGATGAGACGTTGCATAACTTATATTGGTTGTTGGTTGTTGCGGGATGATTTTATTTTCTCTTTTAGTTGAAAAACTTAATTCTTGGCGCT
>Ga0073934_10010356_pt1 | contig 11608 bp, 6 predicted proteins | sample LarsenN4metaG_FD_76834 | JGI IMG/M metagenome (GOLD analysis project Ga0073934, IMG submission 76834) | Hot spring sediment bacterial and archeal communities from British Columbia, Canada, to study Microbial Dark Matter (Phase II) - Larsen... ... | reverse complement strand
GGCGTAACGCCCCAGCGCCAAATCTTCGTAAGCTCGAACGAAACCCGATTTGAAGTGGTGCGACGTCTTCCCGCAGTCCTTCAAGTCTTTCATGGCACAATGATGGGCGGTGTCGCGCGTGACCAGGTTGTCCCAAAAGTGGTGGTAGGCGCACGCGAACGTGTTCGGCGGCACGCAGGTGTCGCATGGTCCCTTCGACCACGGAGTGCTGCATCCGCCGAGCATCGCACCGGCCGCGGCCATGGCCAGCCAGCCCGCACGGTCGCGACGTTTGCCGCTGTTGCTGCCGCCCCCGAACTGCATGCTGCGTCACCCCCGTGTCCACGGAACGAACCGCCGCCGGGCGCGCGGACTGCACCAGTCCGGCGTTCTGGCTCGATCGCCTTATCGGTGTATCGGATGACGGTTGTGCCGAATCGACCGTTTTTTCGGAATACGACGGCCGAAGGGAGAGACCGCGGGAAGATTCCTGAAGTTCCCGTGTTCCACGAGAAATCGGCTCAAGTCGATGCGAACGGGTATGCCCATGATTTTTGGCGATGGACGAAGCCCGGCTTTTCCGAAAGCCGGGCTTCCAGGCCAGTTGAAGAAGCCAGGCTTTCGAAAAAGCCTGGCTTCTGGTTACCGGGAGAATTCACTCAAGCCGAAGGCCACTGCTCGCGCTCGGTGGACGAGGCCAGAGGATCTACCACAAAACGTCCATTCTTTTTCGAGGCCTTCGTGGTTTCTCCTGGATCTTCCAGCCTAGAACGGCAGATTCTGCTGCAGCGGGGGAATGACGCAGTGCGCGCCCAGCGCCTGCGGCGCGCGGACCAGCGTCGTGCCGTGAATGCCCGTCCACAGGGCGATCCCCCCCAGCAGTCCCGCGATGTTCTCCACCAGCCGCACGTCGCCCGGCATTTGCGATTGATCCAGCAACCGTGCGTTGCCGCCGCCGAGGTATAACACGTCGAAGTTAAATGTCTGCCGCATGAGCGCCACGGCGCGCTTCAGCCAGCCCTTCCATTCTTCAACGCCGATCTTCTCCAGCGATGCCTGTCCCAGCCACTGCTCGTAGGTCTTGTTCTCGGCGAAGGGATGGTGGGCCAGCTCCAGGTTGGGCACCAGGATGCCGTCGATGAACAGCGCCGAGCCCATTCCCGTGCCGAGCGTGATCACCATCTCCAGCCCTTCGCCGGAAATGGCGCCGAAGCCCTGCACGTCGGCGTCGTTGGCAATCTGGACCGGTTTGCCCAGCCGCTGTGACAGCGCGATTTCAAAGCGGAAGTCGCGCCAGTCCGGATGCAGATTCGGCGCCGTCCGCGTGACTCCTTTCTGGACGACGCCGGGAAAGCCCACCGACACGCGATCGAACGGAATCTGGCGGCGCGCCAGCGCCGCGATGACGTCGAGCACCGCCGTGGGCACCGCCGGGCGCGGCGTCGGCTCGGTATCGCGGGCGTGGAGCGGTTCGCCGGCCTCGTCCAGCACCAGCACCTTGATGTTCGTGCCGCCAATATCGACGGCCAACGTCCGCGGCCCCATGGGCAAAACTCCCTTCGCGGCGGCAACGCTTCTCTGCATACGGCAGCGCCCCCTGGCCATGCATTGTAGATCGTCCCGCGCAAGCGGACAGCGGTTTACTGGCAGCAAACCGTCCCATGGTGGCCCGCAGGCTTGCCAAGCGGCGGGTCCAGCGGGTAGCAGAAGGGCATTCGATGGGCAGGACGTCCAGGTGGGACGGATTTTCAATCCATCCGGGCGGATTGGAAATCCGCCCTACGAGAAGTCGCGCACAATCCGCCTCCGGGAGCAGACCATGCGAGCAGTGTTGGGTGTGTTGGCGGCGATTGGCCTGGGGACGAACCTGGCGGCGGCCGAGCCGATCGCCCTGCCGCCGACGTTGCCGGGGACGCAGCCACTCACCATCGATCGACCTCTCGACGAAGTGATGGTCGAAGGCATCGACCGCTTCGCCCTGAAGGAGATCGAGCGCGCGGCTGCCTCGCGCGCGGAACGATGGCAGCGCGACGTCTCGTCCCCGGAAGCCTACCAGAAGAGCCTGTCGCCGTATCGCGAGCGGTTTCGGCAGTACATCGGCGCGGTCGATCCCCGCGTGCCCGGCCGCGGGATTGAAGACATCTCGCTCACGTCGATCATCGGCGTGGATGCTCCCGGCACGCGTCCTGCGCGCGATGAATCCGATTTGTATTCCGTCCTGCCGGCGCGCTGGCAGGTGCTGGAGCGAGTCACCGCGGAGGGGTTGATCCTCGAGCCGAACACCGACGAAATCGTGGCGCTCGTGGTCTGCCTTCCCGATGCGACGTGGACGCCCGAAGAGTTCTGCGGCGCCGATCCCGACCGCCCGGAAGCCTCGCAGATGCCGCGGTGGCTTGCCGAGCAGGGCGTGCTGGTGGTCATTCCCACGCTCCTCAGCCGCGAGAACACGTTTGCCGGCAACCCCGATGTCGCCATGACCAACCAGTCGCACCGCGAGTTTGTGTATCGGCAGGCGTTCGAGGTGGGCCGGCACGTCATCGGCTACGAAGTGCAGAAGGTGCTCGCCGCCGTCGATGCGCTGACGAAGTTCAACGAGGAGCTGCAGGCGGAATTGCCCATCGGCGTTTGTGGTGTCGGCGACGGCGGATTGCTGGCGCTGTATGCCTCGGCCCTTGATTCGCGGATCGACGCCACGCTGGTGTCGGGCTATTTCCAGCCCCGCGAGAACGTGTGGCAGGAGCCGATCGACCGCAACGTGTGGCGATTGCTCACGGAGTTCGGCGACGCGGAACTGGCCGGCATGGTGGCCCCGCGGCCGCTGATCATCGAAGCCTGCGAGGTCCCTGAGGTCACGAACCCTCTGCCGGTCCCAGCGGGTCGCCGCGGCGGCGGTGCGCCGGGGAAAATCACCACGGCCGAGTTGAAGGACGTGCAGCGGGAGTTCGACCGCGCGAAGACGATCTACAAATCGCTGAAGGCCGAGGAGGCCCTGCAACTGTACGTGAGCGGTCCGAACGGTACCGGGGCACCGGGTTCGACGGCGGCACTGCGGGCGTTTCTGGAGGCGATGGAAGTCGAGCAGGTCGACCTCGATTCGCCGCCGCCGCTCAAGATCGACGTCGCACAGGACACCGCAGAGCGCCAGCGCCGCCAGATGCAGGAGTTGGTCGATCACACGCAGCGCGTGCTGCAGTTGTGCTCCAAGACTCGCGACAAGCTGTGGTCCACTGCCGACCGCTCCAGTCCGGAGAAATGGGCCGCTTCGTCGGAAAAACTGCGGCAGCACGTATGGGAAGAGATGATCGGCAAGCTGCCCGCATCCGACATGCCGGCCAATCCGCGATCCCGCAAAGTGCTCGATGAGAAAGAATACGCCGGCTACGAAGTGGTGCTGGATGTGTTTCCGGACCTCATCGCCGCGGGCATTTTGCTGTTGCCCAAGGACCTGCAAACCGGCGAGAAGCGGCCGGTGGTGGTATGTCAGCACGGATTGGAAGGGACGCCGATGGACACCATCAGCGGCCCCGGTTCGCCCGGTTATCCGCCCTACAAGGCATTCAGCGCAGAGCTCGCGAAGCGCGGCTTCATTGTGTATGCGCCGCAGAACCCGTATCGCGGCAAGGACCGCTTCCGCACGCTGCAGCGGAAGTCGAATCCGCTGGGCCGGTCGCTGTTCAGCTACATCATCCCGCAACACCAGGCGACGCTGAAGTGGCTCGCATCGCAGCCGTGGACCGATCCGGAACGGATCGCGTTCTACGGCCTGTCGTACGGCGGCAAGACGGCCGTCCGCGTGCCGCCGATGCTCACCGAATACTGCCTGTCGATCTGCTCGGCCGACTACAACGAGTGGGTTTACAAGAACGCGACCATCGACTCGCCGATCAGCTACGTGTTCACCGGCGAGTACGAGATCTTCGAGTGGAACATGGGCCACGTGGCGAATTATGCCGAGCTGAGCTACCTGATGGCCCCGCGGCCGTTCATGGTGGAGCGCGGCCACGACGACGGCGTGTCCGTGGACGAACTGGTGGCCTACGAGTACGCCAAGGTTCGCCGGTTCTATGCGAAGCTCGGCCTCGGCGACCGCACGGAAATCGAGTTCTTCAACGGCCCGCACACGATTCACGGCCAGGGAACGTATGAGTTCCTGCACCGGCATCTCAAATGGCCGAAGCGGTGACAGCGATACCGTGAAGCCCAGGGACGGCCGTCCCTGGGTCTCTTTGATCTTTGCACGGATAGAAAGAGACCCAGGGATGGCCATCCCTGGGCTTCCTTGAATTCACCAGCGCTCTACCGGACCGTTGGGGACTTTGATGAGCGCGGTGGCGATCGTCGTGCGGCGCTCGCCGTGGCGCTGGCGGATCTCGGCGACGATGGCGTCGAACTCCGCCGTCGACTCGAATTGCCGCAGGCGCTGTTCCAGGTCTTCCGGGATGCCGAGCTTCGCCCCGTACCAGGCGGCGAACTTGCGAAACAACAGGTGGCTGCGTCCGGGATGCTGTTCCGACATCAACTGGTAGTGCCGCACGAGGAAGTCGATCTGCTCGTTGACGGTCGGTTCGCGCAGGGGATGCCCGGCGGTGAAATCGGCCAGTTTGCGGAACAGCCAGGGGTCGAGCAGCGCGCCGCGACCGATGGCCACTGCCGCACAACCGGTCACGCGGCGCATGTGCAACGCATCGGCCACCGTGCGGACGTCGCCGTTGCCGATGATCGGAACGTGTCGCACCGCGGCGACGGTGGCGGCGATGCCTTCCAGGTTCACCGTGCCCTGAAAGCCCTGCTGCCGCGTGCGTCCGTGGAGGGTGATGGCGGCGACGCCGGCGTCCTCGAAACGCCGCGCTAGCACGGGGGCCGTGATGGACGTGCGATCCCAGCCCAGCCGCATTTTGACGGTGACGCGGATCGACACGGCCTCGACCACCGCGGCCACCAGGCGCGCGGCCCCGTCGGCGTCGCACAGCAGCCGCGCCCCGCCGCCTTGACCGTTCACCTTCGCCATCGGGCAACCCAGGTTGAGATCGACGCCGGTGTAGCCGCGATCCTCCAGCCACCGCGCCGCGTTCACCAGGTGTTGCACATTCCCTCCGAAGATCTGGACCGAGAGCGGTCGGTCGTCGTCGGATGTGCCAATCAATTCGGTCGATTGCCGGTTTCCGGCCAGCAACTGCGTGGCGTGCACGAGGTCGGTGGTGGCCAGGCCCAGTCCGCCGAGTTCCCGAAGGACGCGGCGAAAGGCCAGTTGCGTGTAACCGGCGAGCGGCGACAGGCAATAGCGCGAAGGGAGCACCGTGCGTCCAATGACCAACGATGGCTCCGCAGAGCGGATGGCCGGCGCGGTCGGTACGGTCGGAACGAGCGGCACAGTGCGATCCAAATTGCCCGATGCAGACAGTCCGCAACGTCTGCGACGAAAGGCGCTCTCCGGACGGAACCTGCGGGAAGATTGGGTCATTCCTGAGGTTGCCGCGCTGGACTTTCGTGTATATTTCTACTGGTTGTTGGGCCATCTGTGGAGAGCAGTGGCATTCTGCACGAGACTAGCTTCTGCGGATGCGCTGCGGAATTCCCTTCGTTCCCGTTGGGGCGCTCCATCACGGATGACGAGGAGGGATCGTGGTGCACCGGATCGCGAGGGAGCGACGCGAACTCGGTGCGGAAGCGGAGTATCGACGCAATGTGGCCGTGGATTGCCGCTGCGATAGCCGCGGGCGGGCTGGCGATCGGCACGACCGCCCTGGTGCGTCATCGCCGGCAGCGCGATCAACTTTACGCCGAGCTGGCGCAGCAGCGCCAGGAGATTGTGGAGCGGCATCCCATCGCAATTGCGGCCACGGCCGATCGTTTGCAACTGGCGGCCGACTTCGCCCGCGACGTGATGGTTCGAGTGCCCCGGTTCGTGTCGGACGAGTGCCTTTCGGCGCTGCGAGCGGAGGCCTTGGAAAACCTGCCCCGCGTGGAACGCAGCTTTATCCCGGCACACAAGAAGGGGGGCACGCTGTGTTATGAAACCATATCGCGTTATGCACCCCAGTGCCTGAGCTTTTATCATTCGCCCGCCGTGCAGGAGTGGGTGCAGTCGATCACCGGCGAGCGCGTCTATCCCACGCGCGACCAGGATCAGAGCTCGTTGTCGCTGTTGTGCTACAACGAACCCGGCGACCACATCAACTGGCACTTCGATCACAATTTCTACCACGGGCGGCACTTCACCGTGCTGCTGTCGCTGGTGAACGAAAGTGCGGAAGGGGGCGTCTCGCAAAGCCGGCTGCAGCGCAAAACGCCCACGGGCGACATCGTCGAGCTGGATACCTCCGCCAATACGTTGGTGGTTTTCGAGGGGGCACGGGTGCTGCACCGCGCCTCGCCCACCGGCCCCGGCGACGTGCGGCTGATGCTCAGTATGACCTACTGCACCGACCCGCGCATTCACTGGTCGAAAGAGTTCTTCCGCCGGGTGAAAGACACGGCGTACTACGGAATGCGCGCGCTGTGGGACTGATGGCGTTCGGCATCCGGTGTCAGGACAATGAGGCCGAAGACCGCGGACTCCATCCTGGGCATTCCCTTGCGATGTTTGATGCATCGGGCCGCCCAGGTTGACCCCCGCAGGACATCGCCGCATGATCCCTGAAGGATGCGGCGGTCTGGCCTCCGCACCGGCCATTCCCTGCAAGGAAGTTGCACCATGAGATACCGCCTGTGGTTCGTTGTTACGGTGGGCGTCGGACTGTTGGTCAGCCCGGCGTCGGCGCAGCAGTTCGTCGAACGCGTCTACCAGGACGAGGTCGGCTCGCACAAGTACGCCGTCTTCGTCCCCGCAGGGTATTCGCCCAGCACGCGGTGGCCCGCCATTTTGTTCCTCCACGGTGCGGGCGAGCGCGGCACCGACGGCAAGAAGCCCACGCTCGTGGGGTTGGGACCATACGCCAAAGCCCGCGGCAGCTCGTTTCCGTTCATCGTCGTGTTTCCCCAGGTGGAAGAGACCCGCAGCCGGTTGTTAACGGCGTGGAAAGCCGGCGAGCCTGCTTCGGACCGGGCGCTGAAGATCCTCGACGAGGTCACCCGAACCTATGCCGTCGACTCCAAGCGGATCGCACTGGTCGGCTGGTCGATGGGCGGCTACGGCGCGTGGAGCCTGGGGGCGGCGCATCCGGAACGGTGGTCGGCGGTGATGCCGATTTCCGGCGGCGGCAACCCCGACGAGGTGGCTGCTCTGAAGGATGTTCCCGTGTGGGCCTTCCACGGAACCGGCGATCATCTGGTGCCCGTAACCGAATCGCAGCGGATGGTCGAGGCGCTCCGAACCGCAGGGGGGAAAGTCAGCTACGACGAAGTCGCGGGGGGCCACGACATCTCTGATCAGGTCTTCGGCAACGATGGCGTGATCGCCTGGCTGCTGGATCCGCGGCGGAGTCCGCCGCAGCTTTCACCCGTTTCCCGGCCGCTGAAAGTCGAGCCGCCGCCGTTTGTCCCGGCGCTCGAGATTCCCCAAGCGGTGGGGATTCGGCTGGGGAATGACGCGCTGAAGGCATTGTCGTACGCGGCGCCGCAGATGGTCCCGCCGGGAATGCTCACCGGCCGCATTCGCGACATGTACGATTCCACCGTCGCCTCGGGACGCAGTTTCTCCGTGACGTTCTCCGGCATCAGCTACACGGGCCAACTCGAGCGGGCCTCCATCCAGGCCATCGCCGAGGACCGCGTCCGCGTTCAGTTGGGACTGAGGAACGTGATCCTCACCATCGCCGGCACCTACGTCAGCGGAGCGCGACAATCCGCCCAGGCCGGCCCGATGAACATTGGCATCGGCCACAATCGGGCAGTGTGGCTCACGGTGGACGTCACGCCGACGGTGGAAGACCGCCGGCTGCGACTGCGGCCCGTCGCAACGTACTTCTCGATCCCGCCCGAGAGCTATTACGTCACCCAGCCCGCAGGAGTGTCCGTGCAGGGCTTCGGCATGACGCAAGAGCGCGTGGTCAGCGGACTGGTCAGCGGGTTGTACGGCGCCCGGAATCGCATCGAGAACGAAGTCCGTGCCGTTGTGCCCAACATCGTCCGCGCGCTGGAGGACCAGCTCAAGCTGACCGATGCCGGGCCGATCGTGTCGGGCATGTGGCCGCTGCCGGTCTACGAGCCGCGGCTGCAGGCCTACCCGGAACGGATTGCGACCGATCCGCAGGGGATTTCGATCGTGCTCGGCCTGGCCGCCGCGAATCCCGACTTGACCGCACCGGCGGAAAGGGCGGCGACGGCCCGGCCGGCCGGAGTGTCGTTCCAGGAATTGGGCGGGGGCAACGGACTGGGTGTGGCGGTCGCGCCGCAGGTCTTTGGGCCGTTGACGAAGATGCTCATCGACGCCGACCTGGCCCGCATCGACGTGCTGGACATTCCCGAGAGATCGTTCGCGCGCTTGGCCGACCGGGCCGTGATGGAACAGGTGCTTCCCGACCTGAAGCGGTTCGACGACACGCTGCAGATCCGCTCGGAAATTGTGCTCACGCAGCCCCTCGCCGTGCAGCGGGCAGAGACGGTGGCGTCTTCTTCACCCTCCCGTTCTCAAGAGGGGAATGGCAGCATTCTGGCGGAGGCGAATGGCGATCCCACGTCATCCATCCCCAGCCCTCCCTTGGCTGGGGAGGGACAGTCGAAGACGGTGCCGCTGGAGTTTCGACTGCCGGGCGTCCGAGTCGAAGTGGCGGTGCGCGTCTCCGGCCAACGGAATTGGCAGCCCTACGCGGAATTCAATCTGCGGATCCAGGAGCGCGTGATCGCCCAGTTGCAGAAGCCTTCGCACGAGCGGCGGGAGCTCGATCTCAACTGGACCGACGCGCACAAACTGGAGGGCGAAGGGACCTTCGCCTCCGGTGTGCAGCCGCAAGACTCCACGGTCAACAGCGACCGCCTCGTCGAGCTGTTTCGCGAATGCTGGGACAAGTGGACTGAGACGGGACCGGCGGCCCGCGCCGCCATTCCCGACATCGCCTTCGCCACGACCAAACTGCGGATGGAACGGTTGGCCAGCGCGGGCGATGTGCTCGCCGGCGAATTCCTCGTGCCGACGATCAAGCTCACCAATCGCAGCGAGGAAGACTTTGTCTATGAGACGAAGGGGCCGTACAGCGCCTGGGGCGGTCCCTACACGCTCAAGCCCGGTACGTCGCAGGAGTATGACATCCCTTACGGACTCACGTACCGGCATCGGGGGCCGTCGGGAACCGAGGTGTACACGCTCTTGCCCGGCAGCCACTCGGAGTTCCTCGTCCCGAAAAGCGGCGGCCCGCCACGACTGTTTCAGGCGAAGAAATAGGGTCGAACACGAAGAGATTCCTGGACGCACATTCAATTCCGCTCACCGCAAGCGAGTCATGATCACCCGCGACGAATTGTCGAAGCTCATGGCTTCCTTTCCGCAGCGCCGAGTGGCCGTGCTGGGAGACTTCTTTCTCGACAAGTATCTGGAGGTCGATCCCCGGCTGGCCGAACCGAGCCTGGAAACGGGGCGGACCGCGCACCAGGTCATCGAGGTGCGGCGCGCTCCGGGAGCGGCAGGCACCGTGGTGAACAATCTGGCGGCGCTCGGCGCCGGCGAGTTGCACGCCCTCGGGGCGATCGGCGACGACGGCGAGGCCTTCGACCTCTGCCAGGGGTTGCACCGCCTGAACTGCTCGACTCAGGGCCTGTTGCGCCGGCCGGAATTAATGACCCCGACGTATCTCAAGCCGCGCGATTGCGGCGTGCCGGGCCTCGCCGGCGAGCACTCGCGCTACGACACCAAAAACCGTCGTCCGATGCCGGCGTCGATCGTCGACCAGGTGGCCCAAGCGCTCGCCCAACTGCTGCCCCGGCTCGATGCCCTCATCATCATGGACCAGGTGGAGCTGCCCGACTGCGGCGTCGTCACCGCCCGCATGCGCGAGCTGCTGTCGCAACTGGCCGCGAACTTTCCGCAGGTGCTGTTCTGGGCCGACAGCCGCCGGCACATTCGCCAGTTCAAGAACATCGTCATCAAGCCGAACCAGTTCGAAGCGGTCGGCCGTGCGAATCCCTTGCCGGGCGATGAAGTCGGCGAGCTCGAACTGCGCGCCGCCATCCCCCTGTTACGCCGCGAGACCGGCAAACCGGTGTTCATTACCTGCGGTGAACGCGGCATGTTGGTCAGCGATCCCGTGGTCACGCACGTGCCCACCCTGCTGGTGAAAGGCCCCATCGATCCCACCGGCGCAGGGGACAGCGCGACGGCCGGGGCCGTGTTGTCGCTCATCTCCGGCGCCGCACCCGCGCAAGCGGCACTGGTCGGCAACCTGGTGGCCTCGGTGACCGTGCGACAACTCGGCACCACGGGCACTGCCTCCCCGACCCAGGTGCTGGAGGCCTTTGACGACTGGCGCACGCAGCATCCCGCCCTGTCGTGATCGCTGCAGTCTGTGCCGCTCTTGATCCTGTCGAATCCCGCCCCGTGCACCCTACCCCAAAGTCGCGCGCAACCCTCCCGGAATGGGTGAGTCGCGCATGCGTGGGAATGCGCGATCGTGATGCGTGCTCTTTGCGCCCGAAAGGAACCGCGCGATGTGGACGGCGGATGCCATTCTGGACGAGCTCAAACGTGTGGTGTCCGAACACGGGTCTGAGATCACGCGATTTCGGTTTCGCGAGTTGACCGGGATCGGGGATCACCACGTCGATCGCCGCTGGGGCAATTGGACCAACCTGCGGCGCGCCGCGGGGTTGCCCGTTCGCAATCGACCGCGGCCGGTGTATTCCAACGACGAGTTGCTCGGCGAGCTGAATGCGGCGGCTCGGCAGGTGGACAAATACCCAACCCGTCACGACTTCGACCGCCTGTCCGACCGTTGCTGGAATACGCTCGATTGCCGGTTTGGACGCCGGCCGGCGATCATCAACGAATATCGCTCCTGGCTCGAACGGCAACCGTCTCATGCACGGCCGAAGTTCCTCGACAGCGTGCCCCCCGATTGCGACCCCACGCCGGTGCCCGGCGTGCATTTGTTTCGGTGGCAGCCGGAAGAGTTGCTGTTCAGCCCCCCCAGCGAGGGGCATCGGCCCGCCGGATCCGCGCGCCGCGTGCGACCTCCGGTGAAACCGAGTCCGGACGCCTCTCGCCCGGTCGAAACGGCAAATGTGGTGGATCCGACAGAATCTGTGGTGGGCACGCCGCCGCAGTGGTTCCTGGACCACTGCCGCAAGAAAGACGGCGACCTGCCACCCTGGCTGCAGTGGGTGAAACCCTTTCTCGCCGTGTTGCTCGTCGTCTCGCTGCTGCCAGCTCGCGCGCCAGCGCCGAGCGCCGTCAACCGGATGCCGGCGTCGAACGTCTGTACTCGCGCTGGCATTCACCGGCAAACCGCGTACAGTGGAGCCGGAGATTTGACGATGACGCCACGTTTGCCGGCAGTTTCAACGGCTTGTGCACTCAGTTTGGCGGCGGCGATGTCTTACGCGGTTGCCGCCGAGCCGGAGGGCGTCCAGTTCTTTCGCGAGAAGATCGAGCCGGTCCTGAAGGCTCACTGCTATCGTTGCCACTCGGACGACGCAGACGACGTGAAAGGCGGCCTCAAGCTCGATTCGCGGGCGGGTGTGCTGCACGGCGGCGATTCCG
>Ga0073934_10010354_pt1 | contig 11610 bp, 9 predicted proteins | sample LarsenN4metaG_FD_76834 | JGI IMG/M metagenome (GOLD analysis project Ga0073934, IMG submission 76834) | Hot spring sediment bacterial and archeal communities from British Columbia, Canada, to study Microbial Dark Matter (Phase II) - Larsen... ... | reverse complement strand
TTATCACTGGTGGTACCACTGCTTTTGGCAAACCAATAGATAGGTGTATTCCATAAAATATTCTGTTCTCCGTGCATGATACGTTCGATATAAGGCTTCATGTCTTCATATTCATGAATTGGTACCGTTGCTTTAAAATCACGGACATTAAACAGGTTGGAAAAATTATATTTTCTGCCAAACTCTGTGTACTGAGCCGAAGTCACCAGGTCCTGCAGCACTTCCCTTTGCGCATCCAGGGGATTGTTTCTCCAGGCTTCTATACGCCAGAGGCGCATACGGGCCAGTGATGATATGGCGGGGCTTAACAGGTTCATTGCTGCCGGCAAGATAAAAAAAGAACCAAGATTTTCCTGATTAAAAGGATTTACAGAAAATGTTGGGAATGCTAATCACCCGGCTGTTAATCAATAATACAGCAGCATAAAACATTTCATTGTGCAAGGTATTTCCTGTTCAGCGATCGCCTTCTTCGGCGCCTGAAGCCCGGATCGCCTCTTCATGGAGATAATCTTTTCTTTTCAGCTCAAAGTTTCGTCCCAGGTAAAGACGCTTTACTTCATCATCAGCAGCCAGCTCTTCAGCTGTACCATGCTTGTAAATCTTTCCTTCTATCAACAAATAAGCCCTGTCACAAATGGACAAAGTTTCAGTTACGTTGTGATCGGTAATGAGTATGCCTATATTTTTATACTTGAGTTTTGCTACAATGGCCTGAATATCTTCCACTGCAATGGGATCAATGCCGGCAAAAGGTTCATCCAGCAGAATAAACTTAGGATCAACAGACAGAGCCCGGGCAATTTCCGTACGCCTTCTTTCGCCGCCGCTTAATACATCGCCATTGCTCTTGCGTACATGCTGCAAGCGAAATTCATTCAATAATGATTCCAGTTTATCCCTTTGTTGCTGTTTTGATAATTTGGTCATTTCCAGGATAGCGGAGATATTATCCTCCACACTCAGTTTTCGGAAGACGGAAGCTTCCTGGGGAAGGTATCCTATTCCCATTTGTGCCCTTTTATACATGGGTAAGGCAGTAATGTCCTTGTCATTCAGGAACACTTTTCCTTCGTCTGGTTTTACCAGTCCCACTACCTGGTAAAATGAAGTGGTTTTCCCGGCGCCATTAGGTCCAAGCAAACCAACAATTTCGCCCTGTTTCACTTCAAACGAAACATGGTTAACAACGACCCGTTGGCCATATTTTTTTACAAGGTTCTCTGTGCGGATAGTAACTGCCATGGGCAGCAAAAATAAGTGATGAAAGCTGATTAGCCGGATTTCTATAGCATTTAACGTCGTTTTGACTAATGCCCCTGCATTGTTAGCTTTGCAGGCTTATGAAGGTAATAGACCACATCAACCAGGCAAAGGATACGTTATTATCGTTTGAAGTTTTACCACCACTGAAAGGAAAGGGAATCGGGGCGTTATATAAACATTTAGATCCGCTGATGGAATTTAAACCATCATTTATTAATGTGACGTATCACCGAAGTGAGCATGTATTCAAAAAAAGGGCAGATGGCACTTTTGAAAAAGTAGTGGTGCGTAAGCGGCCCGGAACAGAGAGTATCTGTGCGGCCATCATGAATAAATATAATGTAGACACAGTGCCTCACCTGATATGTGGCGGCTTCGGTATCAATGAAACAGAGGATGCCCTCATTAATCTTCATTATCTCGGTATTGACAATGTGCTGGTTCTTCGTGGAGACGCCGCCAAGAACGAAACCAGTTTTGAACCGGAACCCGGGGGCCATAAATATGCCATTGAGTTGTTGCAACAGGTAGTCAATCTTAATTCAGGTATCTACCTGGAAGAAGAGTTGAAAGACACCCACAAAACCAAATTCTGCATTGGAGTAGCAGGTTATCCCGAAAAACATTTTGAAGCGCCGAATATGGATACCGACCTGATGCACCTGAAAAACAAAGTGGATGCCGGCGCTGATTACATCATTACACAGATGTTTTTTGATAATGCGAAGTATTATGCTTTTGTGGATGCCTGCCGGGCCATTGGCATTACAGTGCCTATCATTCCGGGACTGAAACCGGTTTACACCAAGAAACAACTGACGGTACTGCCCAAAACCTTTCATATTGATTTACCCACCGATCTTTCTAATGAAATTCTGCGATGCAAAACAGATGAAGATGTAGAGAAAGTAGGAGCCGAATGGTTACTGATGCAATCCAAAGACCTGAAGAAAAACGGGGTGCCTGTGCTGCACTACTACACATTAGGCAGACCGCAGGTGGTGGCCAATGTGGTGAAAGATATATAGACTAAGAATTAAAGCTTGCCTGTCGGCAGACTGGGAGTGAAGGGGAAAAAGATAAACTAAAAATCCTTCTTCAGTCTTTTAGATAAATGCTATTTAGAAATCTCCGCTAAAACCTTCTGATCTACCACAACCGGGTACTTCTTTCTCAATGCTTCATCCCATTTCTGTTCCAGCACAGCCTGGTAATCATTTATCACTAAGCCTTTAGCTTCATTAAAACTGCGTTGAACAGGTTGTGTATTCACCTGTACGATATAAGCAAACGAGGCTGTGTTATCTGTTTTATTAACCACAGGTGTGGTGATCAATCCTGCTTTCGGGGCCATCTTATTCATATTAGGAAGCTGATCCCATTCATATCGGGAAGAATCTGCCACAATTTTTTCTGTATAGCTATCAGCCACTTTCTTCCAATCACCGGGGTTTTTCTTCAACTGGTCATAAGCCATTTTGGCTGTCACTTCATCAGCACAAAAGAAAACGACAGCATCGGCACTTTGCTTCCACAGGTAGTTCTTTTTATTTTTTTCATATAAAGTCAGCAAAGCTGCAGTATCAGCCTGGGCTTTGTTCCAAACTTCCTGCTGCATGATCTCGAAGAATATATTACCATCTTTGAATTCATTCATCTGGTTTTTAAAATCTTCATTGAATTCTTCCAGGTGATCACGGTAATAATTTACCATCATGAATTGTTCAAATTCTTCTCTTACCTGTGGCCAGGGTTTAGCGCCACTGCCATCCTGCTTAAAGCGGTAAGTGCTTGCATAGTTCACCCAGTCATTGGCATCGTATATTGAATCGCCAATACTGAATAGCGGAGTAGTTGCAATGATGCTACGGCCAGCTGCTGTCATGGGTTTATAATCCAGCACACTGTCCGACATGGCCCATACAGCGGCATCGTCATAGCTGTATCGTTTGACAGGTAGTTTCGCTTTGAGCTGGTTGTAGATAAAGTCTTTGGATGATTTCCAGCGGGTATCTGTTTTTATTTTTTGTTCCAACTCCTGCAGGTTGGCTTTATCGTTTGGATCTGTCACAACCGGTTTCTTCGAAATTCTTTTTACAATATGCCATCCGTAAGCCGTTGTAAAAGGCTTGCTCATGGCTCCGTCTTTTGGAAGCGACCATAGTACTGCTTCAAATGCAGGATCGTATTGTCCTACACTGATGTCGGGCATCAATCCGCCGGTAGCAGCCGTTACATAATCATTGCTGAAGGCAGAAGCGAGATGATTAAAGTTGTCGCCAGCCAATAACCGTTTGTATAACGAATCGGCCAGTTTGCCAATTTGCTTTTTTGTTGTTTCATCTGCATTGGGAGGGAAAGCCAGTAATATCTGTTGTGCTTTTATTTTACCGGCTGCTTTACGTTCACCCGTATTCTTGAAAATATGGTAACCGATTTTTGAAGCCACCGTTTTGGAATACTTACCTGTTACAGTTGTATAAATCACATTTTCAAATTCGTAAGGCAGGGTAAATACAGTAATGAACCCAAGGTCACCTTTGTTTTTTTTGGCCGTAGTGTCATCAGATAATTCCTGTGCCAGTTTGCCAAAGTCTTCTCCTTTGGCTAATCGCTTTGTTACAATGTCCAGTTTTTGCTGTGCTGCAGCTGAGTCTATGAAACCGGCTGCATTACGCAGTGATATAAATATGTGAGAGACCCTGATGTCTTTCTGGCTGCGTTCAAAAGCTTCTTTTCCCATTTTTGCCACCAAAGCAGGATCGGTCATGTAATTTTCAGCGATCTGTGTCCGAAGGTTGCTTACTTCCATCACAATCTGAGGCAGGGTATCATATCGTTTATCATAGGCCTCCCTTACTTTCAGTTTTGATTTGATATATAACTGCAGGTAATCACTGATGGCTTTCGCTTTGTTACCCGTTGGCTGCAGGTTATTCTTGTTAAATGCCCGGAGAAAATCTTTGGCATCCACTTTATAATTGCCATAAGTAAACAATGTTTGTGCTGAAGCAGCTGCTCCGCAAAAAAGCAGTGTGATAAAGAAGATCTTTTTCATAGTCATCGTCATTTTCAGTCTGCAAAGGACAGGTTGGTTTGCTGGTATTGGGTTAAAAAATTATTGCCCCTTCATCTTCAGTTGCAGCACATCGTCAATCTGCTGGTAAGTCAGTTTTTTGGCAATAATCCGTTTGTCTTTATCAAGCAAATATAGTGTCGGAAAACTGAGTACATCATAAAGCTGCGAATAGCCGGGTACATTGTTATCTGTCCGGGCTTTGTCAGCAGCTTTGGAATAATAGACATGTGTCCAGTCCCAGAGTTTTTGTTCTGTAACAAAATCTGTCCAGTTTTTTCGGTTGCCATCTGTTTCTTTTGCCACGGCAAACATTTTTAACCCGGCCGCTTTCCATTTGGCTAAATAAAAAGAATCCAGTTTCGGCAATACTTCTTTGCAATGCCCGCAGGTGGGATCCCAAAACACAACCACCGTATATGGAGCAGCAGTGTTATATAGGGAAACATTTTTACCGGTTGAATCAGGCAGCTCAATTTCAGCGGCCGGACTGCCCATAATATTTGCCATCAGGCTGTAAGCCCTGTCCGTAATGATCTTCTTACCATTCTCATTCAGCCAGGAATATGCTTTTTGCGAAAAGTATTTTTCAAACAGGTGCACAAATATGGCATCCTCCCACATATACTTCTGGTTGAGATACCGGTTTACAAATTTGATCAGCAAAAACCGGTTCATCTCAGGGTTCAGCGAAGCATAGCCCAGCATCCAGTCTATTTCCTTTATAACAGAGTCCGGATTAGGCACAACTAACTGGCTGAAGTATTTGTCCAGTTTTTCTTCGAAAAATGTGGTGTACGCCAATCTGCCATCCCAGAATTTTACCCCATCCCAATAATGATTTTTGAAAAATTGCCAGGCAGCCAGTGAGTCTGCGTTGGTTTTCGGTTCTTTCAGTTTGCCGGTCAGTTCCGGCTCCCGCATGGTTTGCAATAAAGCAGTTAAAATAGATTCGGGATGTTTCTTCATGATATCCGTCCGGAAATCTGCAATCTCCTTATCCAGCTTTGATAACTTATCCGTTACTTCTGTCGAATCTTTTTTTGTGGCAGCCGTTTTATATTTTTCTTTCAGATGGTTGATAGCTTTACCCTTCGCCGTCATAAACTGCTGGTATTTGTTGAACAGCTCATTGTCCGGAGAATTCACAAACTTCAGTTCATTTACAATGGTGGCTGTATCCGCTATTACAGAAAAATGCTGGTTTTTGTCCACCAGTATTTCAAAGAAACCTGCCCGACCCGGGTAGCCGATCAGGTAGATACCGCCATTTAATGTATTGTCGCCTTTGAATATACCTTCGCTTTTTTCGTCAAGCATTACCGAATCAATGATCGGGTAAGATTTACCAAAATAATGGCCGAGGTAGATGTATTGGTTTTTGAAAGGCTTAAAGGTTACTTTGATTTCATAACCCGGCTTAGGTTGTGCCATCGCAGAAAAGCTCAATAAAATTCCGGCAAATAGTATTACTCGTTTCATAAGTCTGAATAAAGCAGGTAAAGGTAAGTTGAAGGTTGAAAAGTTTAAGGTTTAATAGTTTAAAGTTGTTTAACCTCCAAGACTTCTTTTTTGACCTCCTGGTTGCCTTATTTATCACCGGCATTAAGATTTAAACCATATCCCTGGCGAACTGCTAAAACCAGAACCTGCTAAACGCCTACTTTTGCTCAATGGCAAGAAAACGAAAGAGAAATACGGTGCTGGAAAATTTCCGGGTAGAAGATTATGCGGCTGAAGGTAAATCATTGGGCCGCTGGGAAGGCAAAGTGGTATTTGTGGAGAGAACAGTGCCTGGCGATGTGGTGGACGTATTTTTGTATAAGAACAAAAAAGACTGGGCTGAAGGATATCCATTGGTATTTCATGAATTATCACCAAAGAGAGCCGTTCCTTTTTGCGAACATTATGGTGACTGCGGCGGTTGTCAGTGGCAATCGGTACCTTATGAGGAGCAGCTGAAATTCAAATTCCGGCAGGTGCAGGATGCCCTGCAACGGATTGGTAAAGTGCCATTGCCCGAGTTCATGCCTATTTTGGGTGGTGAAGCAGACCGGTATTACCGCAATAAGCTGGAGTATACGTTCGGTACCTACAGGTATGTGCCGGAAAAAGAATTCCAGGCAACAAAAAGTGAAACCAATGTGCCTGAAATCAGTAAAATTGGGGCGGCTGGTTTTCATGCCAAAGGGTTATTTGATAAAATAGTGGACATTACCCAATGCTACCTGCAGCCCGAGCCATCTAATGCCATCCGCGAAGCCATAAGGAAATATGCAAAAACCAATGAACTGACATATTATGATGTAAGGCATCATACCGGTTATTTGCGCAATGTGCAGCTGCGTATTTGCACCACCGGCGAAGTGATGGTGAATGTGATTGTGGGAGAAGATGATTTTTCAAAAACAGAAGAGTTGCTGAAATACCTGCTGGAAAAAATTCCTTTCATTAACACATTACTGTACACGGTCAACCAAAAAAAGAATGACAGCTTGTATGACCTGGAACCCATCACTTATCATGGCAAAGGATATGTGATCGAGAAATTGGAAGACTTTCAATTCAAGATCGGTCCGAAATCATTCTTTCAGACCAATACGAGGCAGGCAGAACGGCTGTACCAGGTAACGAGGGATTTTGCAGAACTTACCGGCAATGAAACTGTGTATGATCTTTATTGTGGCACCGGTAGTATCGGCATATTTGTCAGCAAGCTGGCCAAACATATTGTAGGGGTGGAAGTGATAGAAGAAGCCATTCACGATGCAAAAGAAAATGCAGCACTCAATAAGCTGACTTCAGCTGATTTTTTTGCCGGTGATGTGATTAAGATATGCAACGATGATTTCTTTGCAATACATGGCCGGCCTGATGTGATCATCACCGATCCGCCAAGGGCCGGTATGCATCCTAAACTGGTGGAAAAACTTTTGGAAATAGCAGCGCCGGTAATAGTGTATGTAAGTTGTAATCCTGCCACACAAGGCAGGGACATTAACCTGCTGGGAGAAAAATATGAAGTGACCAAAGTGCAACCGGTAGATATGTTCCCGCATACACATCATATAGAAAATGTGGTGCAGCTGAAACTGAAACCATAAACCTTTGAAATGAATAGAAATTTTCTTGTAATTGCTTTGCTGATATCAGCTAATATTTTCGCTCAAAACATAGCAGTTCCTGAAGAGCTGAAACCTTTCATTATGCCCGGCTATGAGGTGCTGGATGTGGTGAAAGGGGATTTGAATAATGACAAGAAACAAGACTACCTGCTGGTATTAAAAACTGCCGGGGAGGACACTTTTTCATTCGACAATACCGAATGGGATGCCCACAGGCCCTTGCTGATAATTACCCGGCAGGCAAATGGTACACTCAAAACTGTTGCTGTGAACAATGAACTGATCTTTTGCAAAAACTGCGGCGGCGTAATGGGTGATCCTTACCAGGGATTGGTGATAAAACCGGGAGAGTTCATTGCTGATCTCTATGGTGGCAGCAGCTGGCGTTGGGCAGAAACGTTTACATTTCGCTATGATGCGATAAAGAAAAACTGGTTTTTACAAACACATAAATCAACCAGTTTCCAATCAGGCGATCCGGAGAAAACTATGAACGAATCTGTTATCAGCCGATCAGAGATTGGTGATATCACTATAGAAAAATTCACTACTCATTACAATGCGGACAGCAGTACCTGGAAGGTAAAATCAGCAAAAGCTTATTTCTATACAAGTCCGCAGATCGGTTCAAAACCCAAAAAAACTTACCTGGTAAAAGGGAATGAACTTGTCTCCTATAAACAGTTTCGAAATTTTGTACAATGTTCTTTTACCAATACAAAAGGCACCGTTACCTCTGGTTATATTTTAAAGAAAGATTTACAGCTTGTAGAATCAAGAAAGCCAACCGGCTACTGATAAGCCTTATTTTTGCCGAATGAGCAATTTCCAGTTTACCCGTTATGATCGGTTTCCACCGATAGTGAAGAACCTGATTATTATTAATGTGCTGGTGTTTGTAGCGCAATTGGTTTTTGACAATGAGTATGCATTGACCTATCGCCTGGCATTGTGGCCTGTTGATTCGTTGCCTTTTGAACCCTACCAGATTGCCACCCACATGTTTGCCCACTCTCCGGGATTCATTTTTCATATTATAATGAATATGCTGGTACTCTGGATGTTTGGCCGGGTACTGGAAAATATATGGGGTGCCAAACGATTCCTGTTCTTTTACCTGGCTTGCGGGGTGGGTGCTGCTGCAGCGCATCTGCTGATGCAGCATTTCATGAGCAAAGGAATACCTGTCCCGGCCGTAGGCGCATCCGGTGCTATCATGGGTGTATTTGTGGCTTTTGCCTACCTGTTTCCCAATACAGAACTGATGATCATTCCTATACCTATTCCCATTAAGGCCAAATGGCTGGCACTGGCCTATATCGCTTTTGACCTGTTTGGTGGTTTTGGCCAGGTTACAGGCAGCAATATTGCCCATTTTGCCCACCTTGGCGGGGCTATTACCGGATTTTTGATCGTTTTTATATGGAACAAAACCAACCGCCGGACGTTATATTAAATTTGTTTTCTCATTAAGAAATACACATCTGTTAATGAAAATTGACGGACTTTTGTGCCTGTTTTATTATGCCCTACACAGAGAATCAATACCGGCAACGAATAGCCCTTGGTCAGAGTGGTAACTCACTTATGACACTGATTGCTGTTTGCCTCATACTGTTTGTTGGTTTTGCTTTCATGAAGGCGGTCTGGTACTTTCGTTTTCCGAAAGAAACCGCACTGGCATTATTCAATAAGAATGTGCTGGGTTGGGTTGTAATGCCGGCGAATACAGGTGCTTTGCTTTCCAAACCATGGACTGTGCTCACCCACATGTTTGTGCATGATAATATCTGGAAAGTATTTACCAACATGATTTGGCTGTGGAGTTTTGGTTATATCATGCAGGACCTGACAGGCAACCGTAAGATTGTTCCTATATTCATTTATGGATCATTGGGCGGTGCCATAGCATTTATTTTGGCTTATAATTTTATGCCTTCTTTACAGGCACAACTGCCGTATGCTGTTTCAACAGGCGCTTCAGCTGGTGTAATGGCTGTTGCCATAGCTACAACCCTTGTTTCTCCCGGTTACAGGCTTTTTCCGATGATTGGCGGCGGCATACCTCTGTGGATATTGACACTTATCTACGTTGTTTCTGATCTTGCTACTGTATCCATCAGCGATACCGGTACACTCATCACTCATCTTGCAGGTGCTTTCTCCGGATTTTTGTTCTTGTTTTTACTACGTCGTGGTTATGATGGCAGTAATTGGATGAACAACCTGGCCGATTGGATCAATAATCTTTTTAATCCCAATAAGCCAAAGAAGGGAGTCAGTATAAAAGAAGAATTATTTTATCGTTCTACTACCACACCCTATAAACGGACTCCCCATGTGACACAGGAGCGTATAGATGAGATACTGGACAAGATCAGTCAAAAGGGTTACCATTTTCTTACAGAGGAAGAAAAAGAGCTGCTGAAAAGGGCCAACGAAGAACTCTGAATTACCGCTGATATATCTTAATGGCAGCCGGTTGCTTTTACAAATCGTAAATTGCAGCAATGGCCAGCAAACTCAGGATTTTTACCAAGCGATTCTTTATATATGCGAACATCGCTGTGGTCTTTTTTTTCCTGCTGTCCTGTCTTTCTCCCTATCTCAATCCGCAAAAATGGTGGTTCATTTCTTTTTTAGGATTGGGTTTTCCTTTTTTATTAGTGTTGGTGGTATTCTTTCTGATCGGCTGGCTTATCATAATGCGACCGCGGTATGCACTGATATCGGGTGTGGCTTTGCTGTTCAGCATTCAAAGTGTCCTGGTTTCTTTTGCGTTTAATAATCCCGGAAGTTTTGAATACAAACGAACTCCCGGCACTATCAGGGTGATAACCTGGAATGTGGCACGGTTCATCGAATTGAAAAAAGTAAATAATAAAGGCAGCGCCACCCGGCTGAAAATGCTGGAACTGCTAAAGCAACAGGATGCAGATGTGCTTTGCCTGCAGGAATTTCATACCAGTACCAAAGAAGATTATTACGATAATATACAAACCATACAGGATGAACTGGGTTATCCCTATCATTATTTCAACTTTGACACAGACGGGGATGAAATGTTTTACAGTTCCATCATTTTTTCCAGGTATCCGATCGTTGACAGTGGCACTGTCCGGTATCCGCGGCCGACTTTACCCGATGTGCTGATACATGCTGACATAAAATTCAACAGCGATACATTTCGTGTCTTTACCACAAGGCTGCAATCGCTTCGCTTCAATAAAGAAGATTATAAAAACCTGGATAAGATCAAAAGCGGTGATGACAGCCTGATCAGTAATTCAAAAACTATTTTATCCAAATTGAAAAGAGGCTTATCCTATCATGGCATACAGGCAGATCTCATTGATGAAATAAGAGATATCAGCCCTCATCCTGTACTCTTCTGTGCTGACCTTAATGAAATACCCAATTCTTATACTTACCGGCGGGTTAAGGCTGATATGCAGGATGCCTTTTTGAAAAAGGGATTTGGTATTGGCAGAACTTTTTCAGGTCTTTCACCTACGTTGCGGATCGATTATATTTTTGCGGATAAGCGTTTTAAAGTCCGCCAGTTCAACCGGGTGGTGAAAAGTTTATCAGATCATTATATGCTGGTGGCAGATGTGGAACTGAAGAGATAGCTACAGGCTGCAAGATGTGAGCGATGAACAAAAAATACTCTCTTCTTTTATGAAGAGCCTCAATAAATAATGTGCTTACAGCTTGAAGCTCGCAGCCTGAAGCTTAAATTTGCAGCTATGGGTGACTTAAAAGTTTATAATTCCTATTCAAGACAAAAAGAAATCTTTACCTCCATTACTCCCGGTCATGTAGGCATGTATGTGTGCGGACCTACCGTAAGCGGTGAAAGCCATCTTGGTCATGCCCGGCCTTATATTACGTTTGATGTGATCTATCGTTACCTGCAGCACCTTGGTTACAAGGTCCGATATGTAAGAAATATTACTGATGCGGGTCATTTTGAAGAAGAAGGGAGAGAAGCCGTGGATAAAATAGCCACCAAAGCTGTATTGGAAAAACTGGAGCCCATGGAGCTGGTGACCAAGTACACCAACCTCTTTCATTGGGCGATGGAGCAGTTCAACACATTGAAGCCTTCTATAGAACCAACCGCTACCGGGCATATTGTAG
>Ga0073934_10010353_pt1 | contig 11613 bp, 12 predicted proteins | sample LarsenN4metaG_FD_76834 | JGI IMG/M metagenome (GOLD analysis project Ga0073934, IMG submission 76834) | Hot spring sediment bacterial and archeal communities from British Columbia, Canada, to study Microbial Dark Matter (Phase II) - Larsen... ... | reverse complement strand
GCGCCGGCGGCGCCGGCGAACGCGTACGCGGCGCCCGAAGGCGACGCGGCGGTCGTCACCGTCGACACCGACACCGTGCGGGCCGTGATCACCGAGGCCGGCGCCCGACTCGTTTCCCTGTCGCTCAAGGCCTATCGGCGATCGGTCGGACCGGACAGCGGCCCGCTCGATCTGGTGTCGAGAGGCGAGGTGTTGCCGGGAACGATCGACCTCGGGAAGGGGGTAACGGATGCCGCCGTCCGGTACCGCGCGGACCGTTCGGCGCTCACGGTCGGCGGGACGGACCGCGGCGAGGTGGTCTTCACGGGGGAGGCCGGCGGCGGGCTCCGCGTGACGAAACGATTCCTCTTCGACGGCGGCGGCTACGTCTTCCGGGTGGCGCTCTCGGTGGAAGGCGGCGCGCCGGCGTCGACGGCCGGAATGCTGATCACCCCCATCCCCGACGCCGCCGACCACAAGACGGCGGTCGCCCTGGAGAACCGCGAGCTCGTGGAGCACTCCGCGAGCTCTCTAGAAAGCAAGCCCATCGACCTGCCCGACGTCCAGTGGGCGGGCTTCGCCACGCAGTATTTCCTGACGGTCGCCGTCCCGCCGGCGCAGAGCCGGGCGTACATGGGAGTCCTCGGCGCCACCCCGTCGGTGCTCGTCCAGGCGCCGCTCGATTCCCGCGCCGCCACGTTCGAGGTGTACGCGGGTCCCAAGGATCGCGGGATCCTGCGCACGGCGGGCCATGATCTCGGCGAAGCCGTGAACTACGGGATGTTCTGGTTCGTCGCGCTGCCTCTCCTCGAGGCCCTGCGGCTGCTGCATCGACTCACGGCCAACTACGGGGTCGACATCATCATCCTGACCATCCTCGTGAAGCTGGTCACCATCCCGCTCACCCATGCGACGTTCAAGAACATGAAGGAGATGCAGCGTATCCAGCCGCAGATGGCGAAGATCCGCGAACGGTTCAAAGACGATCAGCAGGCGATGCAGCGCGAGATCTGGGACCTGTACAAGCGCCACAAGGTGAATCCCCTCGCGGGCTGTCTGCCGATGCTCCTCCAGATGCCCATCCTGATGGGCTTCTACGCGGCCCTCATGCACGCCATCGAGTTGCGCCAGGCGCCCTTCGCTCTCTGGATCGACGACCTCTCCTCGCCGGATCGGCTGGTCGTGATGGGAATCGGTATTCCCGTCCTCACGCTCTTGATGGGCGCGAGCATGGTCTTGCAGACGTGGATGTCACCCGCCCAGGGCGATCCGATGCAGCAACGGATGATGATGTTCATGCCGCTCGTCTTCACGTTCATGTTCATCAACATGCCGTCGGGGCTGGTCCTCTACTGGCTGGTCAATAACGTCTTGAGCATCACGCAGCAGTACTGGATGATGCGCCCGCCCCGACCGGCCGGCTGAGGGGGGCAACGCGAGCGATGCGCTCCATCGAAGTCGAAGGCGACGACATCGACCAGGCGATCGGGAACGCGTTGCGGGCGCTGGGCGTCGAGCGCGATCGGGTCCAGGTCGAAATCCTGAGCGGCGCCACCCGTGGCCTGTTGGGCTTCGGAAAGCGGAAGGCGCGTATCCGCGCGACGGTTCGTCTGCCCCTTCGCGTGTCGCGCGACGCCACGGAAGCCGCCGATTCGGCGTCCGTTCCCCGGGAAACCGGGTGGCCGGCGGCCCCACCGGACGCCGCCGGAGCCACCGATCGTGCCGAGCCCGGCGGCCGTGCTTCGAGCGCGGCGACCGCCCGCGCCGCGCGGTTTCTCGAGGAGCTCCTCACGCGCCTCGGTACGGGCTGCACCGTATCCGCGGATCAGGACGACACCGAGTCCGTCGTTCTCACCGTGCGCGGGCCGGAGACCGCACTGGTCATCGGCCGCCGCGGGCAGACGCTCGACGCCATCGAGTACGTCGTGAACCGCGTCGTCTCACGTGACGAGGAGCCCGGCGCGCTGCCGCGGTTCATCGTGGATGCGGAGGGGTATCGCGCCCGTCGCCGTGCCTACCTCGAGGATCTCGCCGCCCGCCTGTGCGAGAAGGTCGAGAGAACCGGGCGTCCGGTCACGCTGAACCCCATGCCGCCCCGCGACCGCCGGATCGTGCACCTGGCGGTCCGGCAGCATGCCGGGCTCGTGAGCCGGAGCCACGGAGAGGGGCACCTCCGGGCGATGATGATTCTGCCCCAGGGGCGGGAACGGCGCTCGCCGCGCGGCTCCGGTCGGGCGGTGTACTGACCGCGCCGAGGCGGGGCGTGGATCGCCGGGTGGTCGACGCCCTCGCACGCGGGGCGGCCGACGTCGGCCATCCGTTGGATGTCCGGTCGGCCGCGGCACTGGTCCGATTCCTCGACGGCCTGAGCGAGTGGAACGCGCGCATCCGTCTCACCGGCGAGCGTTCGCCGGCAGCCCTGGTGAGACACATGCTCGATTCGCTGGCGGTCGTCAGCGCGCTTCCCCAGGCCCCGGGGCGACTGGTGATCGACGTCGGGTCGGGCGGGGGTTTCCCGGGAATCGTCCTGGCCATCGCCCGGCCCGACCTGGACTTCGTGCTGCTCGACGCACGTCGGCGGGCGGTCAGCTTTCTCCGCGAGACCGCCCGCAATCTCCCGCTGCCCAACGTCCGGGCGCTCCACCGGCGCGCCGAGGAGGCTGCGAGCGAGCTTGGCGGGCGTGGCGCCGCAGTCGTGTCGCGAGCCGTCCGGCTCGACGTCTATCTACGCCTGGCGGCACCGCTCGTGGCCGACGACGGCGTGGTACTCGCGATGCAGACACCCGGCCGTGCGGCGGCCGAGCGGGCGGCGGCGGGGACCGGTCTCGAGCTGGTCGACGAGCGCATCTACGAGCTTCCCGGCGCTGGACGACGTGCGCTCCACGTCTTTCGTCGAGTCCGGCCCTGATTCGTGTTTCCTCCGCGATGCCCGTGTGCTATCCGGGCGGCGTTGGCGCGAGTCGGCGCGCTCCTGGTGGTGAGGTTGTCATGGGGCGGGTGATTGCGGTGGCGAATCAGAAGGGCGGCGTCGGCAAGACGACGACCGCGATCAATCTCGCCGCCGCGCGGGCCCTCGACGGCCGCGCGAGGTTGCTGATCGCCCGCGACCCGCAGGGGAGCGCCACGACCGGGCTCGGCATCCACGCGACGGGCATCGAAGGTACCGTCTACGAGGGGCTGGTCGACGGGCGCGACCTCCTCGAGCTGGGACGGCCGACCGGCATCGAGGGGCTCGACATCGTCCCGGCGACGAGAGATCTCGCGGGTGCCGAGATCGAGCTCGTGAACCTGCCGGAGCGCGAGCACCGGCTGCATCACGCGATCGCCCGGGTCCGGAGCCAGTACGACTTCCTGCTGATCGACTGTCCGCCGTCGCTCAGTCTCATCACGGTGAATGCACTCCGCGCTGCCGACGGCGTCCTCGTGCCGCTTCAGTGCGAGTACTACGCGCTCGAAGGGCTTACGGCGCTCCTGTCGACCGTCGGCCGCGTCCGGGACACGTTGAATCCGACGCTGGCACTCGACGGGCTCGTGCTGACGATGTTCGACGGCCGGAACAGCCTTTCGCGCCAGGTGCAGCAGGAGGTCCGAACGCATTTCGGCGAGCAGGTGTTCCGGACGGTCATTCCGCGGAACGTCCGCCTGTCGGAGAGCCCGAGCCATGGCGTTCCGATCATGCTGTACGACCCCGCGTCCCGGGGCGCCGTCGCGTATCGGTCGCTCGCGCGGGAGATTGCCGCCCCGGCGCACCGCGAGCAGGGCGAGGCACGGTCAAGCTAGTTATCAATCTTTATCATGCCGGCTGTACAGGAGGACCCCGGATGCGTAAGGCGTTGGGCAAGGGGCTGGAGGCGCTCTTTCCGGGGCCCGGCTCCGGGACGTCGACGTCGATGGGGCCACACGCGACGAACGTCCCCGTCGCCGACATCGTCCCGAACCCCGAGCAACCGCGCCGCACGTTCGACGACGAGGCGCTCTCGGCGCTCGCGGAGTCGATCCGCCACCACGGGCTTCTCCAGCCGCTCGTCGTCCGGCGCGTCGGGCTCGGCTACGAGCTGATCGCCGGCGAGCGGCGCCTGCGGGCCGCGCAGCGCGCCGGCCTCGCCACGGTACCCGTCATCATCCGGGAGGCCGCCCCCGACGAACGGCTGGAGCTCGCGCTGATCGAGAACGTCCAACGCGAGAACCTCACGCCGCTCGAGGAGGCGGAGGCGTACCGGCAGCTGATCGACGGTCACGGCTTCACCCAGGAGGAGGTCGCCGCGCGGGTCGGCAAGAGCCGGCCGAGCGTCACGAACGCCCTCCGGTTGCTCGGCCTTCCCGACGCCGTGAAGGCGCAGCTCGAGAGCGGGGAGCTTTCCGCGGGGCATGCGCGCGCGGTCCTCGCCGTCGATGGCACCGCCGCGCAGACGGCCTTCGCGCGCGAGATCGTCCAGCGGCGCCTGTCGAAGAGCGAGGCCGAGAAGCTCGCCGCCGCCCGGAAGCCGGCGGGCACGAAGCGCCGGCCGCGGGAAGCCGTCGGCGACGTCCACCTGCGGGCGTTGTCCGACGAGCTCACGCGGGCGCTCGGCACACGGGTCCGGATCGCGCGGCGCGCGCGCGGGGGAACGATCGAGATCGAGTTCTACTCCGATCCGGAGCTGGAGCGGCTCACGGAACGCCTCCGGCTCGCAAGTGCGCCTCGTTCTTGAGGCTTTTGACACTCGGGCGAAGCCGGTGCTATGAGCGGGCCTTCTCGGCGAACCGGTCCCCGCGGCCGTCTCGTGTTCGCCCGATCGCACCCGCAGAGCTTTTTTTTCGGAGATTGCCATGGCGCTTTTCGGTAAGGATCGTGATCGGAACGACCGGGCGTGGACTCGGAGCAGTGCCGACGCCGGCGCCGTTCCGACCGAGTCGGCGCCGCGGGAGGTGGAGATGTTCGAGCGCAATCGGGAGAGCGGTCACGTACAGCCGCCGATCACTTCGGCACCGGCCACCATGGACGGCAGCGCCACCAGCGCCTTTCTCGGCAAGGGAAGCCGCGTCACCGGAAAGCTCGTGTTCGAGGGGACCGTCCGGATCGAGGGCCACGTCGAAGGCGAGATCACCGCACAGGACACGTTGATCGTCGGCGAGAGCGCGATCGTCAACGCGCAGATCACGGGCACCTCCGTGGTCGTCCACGGCCGCGTGACGGGCGACATCACCGCCAAGAAGCGCCTCGAGATCCGCGCTCCCGGCCGGCTCGTCGGTAACATCAGCACTCCGAGCCTCGTCATCCACGAGGGCGTCGTCTTCGAGGGGCAGTGTTCCATGGGCGGGACGGAAGCCCCCCGCAGCGAGAAGGACCGCAAGGTCGCGTTTCTCACGAAGGACGAGCGGGCCGCCGACGGTGCCTCGCTCCTCGGCCAGTCGGAGATCGCGAAGTAGACCACACGCGCCCCCTGGCATTGCCACGACGTCTCCGCCACGGTGAGGCGCCGTACCCGACCCCCGGATCGTGAACATCGACCCCTACACCATCGCTGCGCAATTCGCGCTCTTCGTCGGCCTGTGGGCCGTGCTGAAGCGCTTCTGGTTCGACCCGGCGTTGAAGGTCATCCGGGAGCGGCAGCAGCGCTCCGAGGGGGCGATCGCGGAGGCGCGGAGGGTCCAGGGCGAGGTCGAGCTGCTCCGGCAGGAGCAGGCGGCGGTGCTGGCCCAGGCCCGCGCGGAGGCGCACCGGGAGATGCAGGAGCTGCTCCGTGCGGCCGAGCAGGAGCAGAAGCAGCTGATCGACGCGGCGCGCGCCGACGCGCAGCGCACGATGGACGACGTCCGCACCCGGCTCGCCGAGGACGTCGCGAACGCCCGCCGGACGCTCCGCGATGCCGCCGGGGAGATTGCACGTCTCGTCGCGGCGAAGGTGGTGGGACGCCCGGTATGACCGGCGGCCACCATCCGGAGCCCGGCCTCGGCGATCTCGTCCTGCCGGTCGCGAACTTCCTGATCTTCCTCTGGGTGCTCCGGCGGTTCCTCGTCGGGCCCATCGTCGAATACTTCCGTACCCGCGCGGAGCGCCTCCGCGACGCGATCGCGGCGGGGGCACGTGCGCGCGCCGAGGCGGAGGCCCTGAAAGCGCAGCTCGCACGCGACCGGGCGAACCTGCCGGCGCTCCGCGAGCAGCTCCGGGCCGACGTCCGGACCGCGGCCGAGCGCCAGCGCGACCTCCTGATCGCGGCCGGCCGGCAGGCAGCCGAGCGGATCCGGTCCGACGCGCGTCTCGTTGCCGAGCAGGAATTCCACATGGCGCGCGAGGCGCTTCGCGCCGAGCTGGTCGACGAAGCCGTGCGCCAGGCCGTCGCGCTCGTCCGGACGGCGCTCACCTCCGCGGACCACGAGCGGTTCGTCCGGGAGTTCATCGCCGGCGCCGGAGCGTCGTGATGACGGGCCGCCTCGCCAAGCGCTACGCACGCGCCCTCTTCGACATCGCACGCGAGTGGAACGCGCTCGAGGCGATCGGCGAAGAGCTGGGGCGTGCCGTCGCGGCCTTCGAGGAGCCGCGCCTGCGGCCGCTCTGCCTGAGCCCCGTCCTCGACCGCGCGACGCGCGTCCGGAACACGAAGGAGGTCGTTGCGGCGCTGCACGTCTGCGACACCGTCCGGAACGTCGTGGCGCTGCTCGCGGAGCGGGATCGTCTCGGCATCCTGTCCGAGATCGCGCGCTGGTACGACGCGTTGCTCGACGGAGTCCTCGGCCGGAGCCGCGTGACGATCCGCTCGGCGGCGCCGCTCGCCCCGGCCCAGAAGCAGGAGATGGTCGAGCTGGCGCGCCGGCTCACCGGCAGCAGGGAGGTGCTCGCGGTGACGGAGGTCGACGCCGAGCTGGTCGGGGGAGTCGTGCTCGAGGCGGGAGGGACCGTCTACGACGGCAGCATCAGAGCCCAGTTGAACCGACTGAGCAAGGAAATGGCCGAGGGCCTCTAGCGCTCGGCCGAGGGGGAATCGACCGATGCAGATCCGGGCGGCGGAGATCAGCGACGTCATCCGCGAGCAGATCAAGGAGTACGAGAAGCGCCTCGAGGTGCGCGAGGTCGGCACCGTCCTCGCCGCCGGCGACGGCATCGCCCGCGTCTACGGTCTCGACAAGGTCGCGGCCGGTGAGCTGGTCGAGTTCCCGCACGGCATCTACGGCCTCGTACTGAACCTCGAGGAGGACAACGTCGGCATCGCCGTCATGGGCGAGCAGCAGGCGATCAAGGAGGGCGACGAGGTCCGACGGACGGGTCGCATCGCCGAGGTGCCCGTCGGCGAGGCGCTCCTCGGGCGCGTGGTGAACGCGCTCGGGCAGCCGGTCGACGGCAAGGGTCCCCTCAAGGCCGGCGCCACGCGGCGGATCGAGCTGAAGGCGCCCGGCATCATCGCGCGTCAGGGCGTGAAGGAGCCGCTCCAGACGGGCATCAAGGCGATCGACGGCATGATCCCGATCGGCCGCGGCCAGCGCGAGCTCATCATCGGCGATCGCCAGACCGGCAAGACCGCCATCGCGCTCGATACGATCATCAACCAGAAGGGCGGCGACGTCTACTGCATCTACGTCGCCGTCGGCCAGAAGCGTTCCACGGTCGCGCAGGTCGTCGACAAGCTGTCCCGTTTCGGCGCGATGGACTACACCACCGTCGTCCTCGCGTCGGCGTCGGACCCGGCGCCGCTTCAGTTCATCGCGCCGTACAGCGGCTGCTCGATGGGCGAGTACTTCCGCGACGGCGGGAAGCACGCGCTCGTCATCTACGACGACCTGACGAAGCAGGCGGCGGCGTACCGGCAGCTCTCCCTCCTCCTCCGGCGCCCGCCCGGCCGCGAAGCGTACCCGGGCGACGTCTTCTACCTCCACTCCCGCCTCCTCGAGCGCGCCGCGAAGATGTCGGACGCGCAGGGCGGCGGCTCCCTCACCGCGCTCCCGATCATCGAGACGCAGGCGGGCGACGTCTCCGCCTACATCCCCACGAACGTCATCTCGATCACCGACGGCCAGATCTTCCTCGAGACCGACCTTTTCTACTCCGGCGTCCGGCCGTCGGTGAACGTCGGCATTTCCGTGTCCCGCGTCGGCGGCAACGCGCAGGTGAAGGCCATGCGGAAGGTCGCCGGGCCGCTCCGCCTCGAGCTCGCGCAGTACCGCGAGAAGGCCGCCTTCGCGCAGTTCGGCTCCGACCTCGACGCGGCCACCAAGCGCCAGCTCGACCGCGGTCAGCGGCTCGTGGAGGTGATGAAGCAGGGGCAGTTCCAGCCGCTGCCGGTGGAGAAGCAGGTCGTCGTAATCTACGCGGCGACGAGCGGGCGGCTCGACGGCATCCCGGTCGGCGCGGTCCAGCGCTACGAGCGCGAGCTCTACGCCTTCCTCGATGCCAAGCACCCGGACGCCCTCGCCACGCTCCGCGCGAAGAAGGAGCTCACGCCCGACGTGCAGAAGATGCTCGACGCGGCGCTGGAGGACTTCGCCAAGGTCTTCAGCGTCGAGGCCCAGTAGCCGAATCAGATGCCCAGCCTGAAATCGCTCCGGAAGCGGATCGGCACCGTCCGCTCCACGCAGCAGATCACGAAGGCGATGAAGATGGTCGCCGCGGCGCGCCTCCGCCGCGCGCAGGAGGCGGCCGAGCGCGCCCGTCCCTACGCCCAAAAGCTTTCGGAGATGTTCGCCGCGGTGGCGGCCGGGGTCGATCCCGCCCTCCATCCGCTCCTCGCCCGCCGGGACGAGGGACGGATCGACGTCCTGGTTCTCACCAGCGACCGGGGGCTCTGCGGCGGCTACAACTCGAACCTCCTCCGCTTCACCGAGGCCTTCCTGCGCGAGAAGCGCGGGCTCGCCACGGCGCTCGTCACGGTGGGACGGAAGGGCCTCGAGCATTTCCGGCGGCGCGGCGGCGACGTCGTCGCGCACAAGATCGGCGTCCTCACGACGCCGCCGAACGCGATGGCGACGGAGCTCGCCGAGACGCTGACGGCCCGCTTCGTCGCCAGCGAGTCCGACGCCGTCTACCTCGTCTACAACCGGTTCCGGTCGGCGATCTCCCAGGTGCCGACGGCCGCCCCCCTCCTGCCGGTGGCGCCGCCCGCGGACGACGTTCCGGCCGTCGACTACATCTTCGAGCCGGACCGGGCCGAGCTCCTCGGCCGTCTCCTGCCGCGCTACGTAGCCACCCAGATCACCCAGGCGCTCCTCGAGTCGATCGCGAGCGAGCACGGGGCCCGGATGACGGCGATGGAGAACGCCACGAACAACGCGACCGAGATGATCGGTCAGCTCACGCTCTCGATGAACCGTGCCCGCCAGGCGACCATCACGAAGGAGCTGATGGAGATCGTCGGGGGGGCCGAAGCGTTGAAAGGATAACGCCGCCCCATGCCCAGCATCGGACGCATCACGCAGGTCATCGGTCCCGCCGTCGACGTCGAGTTCCCGGACGGCAACCTGCCGCCGATCTTCAACGCCCTCCAGATCACCAACCCGGCGATCAGCGACAAGCCGTGGAATCTCGTGGTCGAGGTCGCGCAGCACCTCGGCGAGAAGACGGTGCGGACGATCGCGATGGACTCCACCGAAGGCCTGGTCCGCGGCCAGGAGGTGCGCGACACCGGGGCCGGCATCACCGTCCCCGTGGGCGAGGCGACGCTCGGCCGCATCATGAACGTCATCGGCGAGCCGGTAGACGACGGCGGGCCGATCGCGGCGAGCAAGCGCTACCCGATCCACCGCGAGACGCCGGCGTTCACCGAGCAGGAGACGCAGGTCCAGGCGTTCGAGACCGGCATCAAGGTCGTCGACCTGCTGGCCCCTTACCAGCGCGGGGGGAAGATCGGTCTCTTCGGCGGCGCGGGTGTCGGCAAGACCGTCATCATCATGGAGCTCATCAACAACGTCGCGAAGAAGCACGGCGGCGTGTCGGTCTTCGGCGGCGTCGGCGAGCGGACCCGCGAGGGGAACGACCTCTACGTCGAGATGCAGGAGTCGAAGCTCCAGGACGGGAATCCCGTCATCTCGCGCGCCGCGCTCGTGTACGGCCAGATGAACGAGCCGCCGGGCGCCCGCGCGCGCGTCGGCCTCACCGCGCTCACCGCCGCCGAGTACTTCCGCGACGAGGAGGGCAAGGACGTCCTTCTCTTCATCGACAACATCTTCCGCTTCGTGCAGGCGAACTCCGAGGTGTCCGCGCTCCTCGGCCGCATGCCGTCGGCCGTCGGCTACCAGCCGACGCTCGGCACCGACATCGGCGAGCTCCAGGAGCGGATCACCACCACGAAGAAGGGGTCGATCACGTCCGTCCAGGCGATCTACGTCCCCGCCGACGACCTGACCGACCCCGCGCCGGCCACCACGTTCGCGCACCTGGACGCCACCACCGTATTGTCCCGGCAGATCGCCGAGCTGGGCATCTACCCGGCCGTCGACCCGCTCGACTCGACGTCCCGGATCCTCGATCCGGCCGTCGTCGGCGAGGAACACTACCGCGTCGCCCGGCAGGTGCAGGGCATCCTCCAGCGCTACAAGGACCTCCAGGACATCATCGCGATCCTCGGCATGGACGAGCTGTCGGAGGACGACAAGCTCACCGTCGCCCGGGCGCGGAAGATCCAGCGCTTCCTCTCCCAGCCCTTCCACGTCGCCGAGCAGTTCACCGGTTTCAAGGGCGTGTACGTCCCGCTCTCCGAGACGATCCGCGGCTTCCGCGAGATCGCCGAGGGGAAGCACGACGACCTGCCCGAGCAGGCCTTCTACATGGTGGGCACGATCGACGACGCGCTGGAGAAGGCCCGCCAGCTGGCCGCCTGATGGCGACGAGCTTCCGGCTGCGTGTCCTCACGCCCGAGCGCGCGCTCGTGGACACCGAGGTACGCGAGGTGACCGCGCAGGGGGCGCTCGGCCAGATCGGCGTCCTTCCCGACCACGCGGCGCTCGTCACCGCGCTCGAACCCGGTCCGCTCGTCTACGAGGAGGACGGCACCACGACCCGGCTCGAGCTCGGCAGCGGTTTCGCGGAGGTGCGGGACAACGTCATGACGGTCCTTGCCGAGTCGGGCGAGGTCGTGGCGTAGGCGGTTCGGCGTCGAACCGTCGCGGGGACGCGTGGGCAGGCTCGACGGGAAGACGGCCCTCGTCACCGGCGGCGGCCGGGGCATCGGGCGCGGCATCGTCGTCGAGCTCGCCCGCGAGGGGGCCGACGTTGCGATCACCTACCGGCGGAGCGCCGAGGCGGCGGAGCGGACGGCCGGCGAGGTGCGCGCGCTCGGCCGGCGCGCGCTCGTGCTTCAGGGCGACGTCTCGGACTGCGCGGCGATCCAGCGGAACGTCGACGAGGCCGCCCGGGGGCTCGGCGGCCTCGACGTCGTGGTGGCCAACTCGGGCGTCGCCTCGCGGGTGGCGGCGGTCGCCGACCTCGACCCCGCGGAGTGGCGGCGGGTCCTCGCCACCGACCTCGACGGCGCCTTCTTCACCGCCCGCGCCGCCGTCCCGCACCTGGTCGCCCGGCGCGGCGTGATGCTCTTCATCTCGTCGATCGGGGCCGACGTGGCGGCGATGGGCGGGGCGCCCTACCACGTCGCGAAGGCGGGCGTGAACACGCTGACGAAGGTGCTCGCCAAGGAGGTCGCCCACGCCGGCGTCCGGGTGAACTGCATC
>Ga0073934_10010352_pt1 | contig 11614 bp, 8 predicted proteins | sample LarsenN4metaG_FD_76834 | JGI IMG/M metagenome (GOLD analysis project Ga0073934, IMG submission 76834) | Hot spring sediment bacterial and archeal communities from British Columbia, Canada, to study Microbial Dark Matter (Phase II) - Larsen... ... | reverse complement strand
CGATTTGGTCCGGCCCCAGGTCCCAGCCAAACTGGTAATCGATGATGGCCCATAGAATCGGGGATATCTCCACCTGTTCCCGGCGCGCGGCCTGCATTTCCGCCTCGATATCCTCGACTATAGCCCCAAAAACAGCTTCATATTCTCCCATATTATTCCCTCTCAAAGTGTTTCTTTCGAAGAATCCGCCCGGTTCGGGCAGGATTGTTGGTCATAATGGCGTCACATCCTAACCAACGGTAAAAACCCAGTCGCGCATCTGGGTTGACATCGAGCGGGCAAACCATTTTGCCCAGGCGGTGTGCCCACCACACATAGCTAGGATTGAGCGCCAGGATCGGCCAAAAAGGACCAAGTAGTGCGGTAGGAGCGGTGGGCAGAACACGCTTTAGGGTAATCAACCCGGTGGGGATATCCGGCGCGGCAGCCTTCATCGTCTGCAACCGAGCTACACTGAACGACAAGAACACCGTCCGCTCACTTACTCCACCTATCTGGAGTTCAGCAACCAACTGGCGGCAGATGTTCGACTCTAAAAAACGGTCTGTTTTCAGTTCAAGCGCCAATGCAACCTCTGGCGGCAGTTGCGCCATAACCTCTTGCAGAGTAGGAACCTGCTCCGTTTCAAAACGGCCATCGCCGGCACTCAACTTTTTGATCTGATCCAGAGTCATTTGGGCTACCGGACCACTTCCATTGGTGGTCCGATCCAGCGTCGCGTCGTGAATGCAGACAAAAACCCCATCGGCGGTCAAATGCAGATCGGTTTCCAGGATATCCGCGCCGTCCTCAATCGCCTGCCGGAAAGCAGCCAGTGTATTTTCAGGACACAGGACGGAATTACCCCGATGCGCCATCAAGTAGGGTTTCGTTTTGCCGGAAAGTATGAGCATGGAGCTGATTTTACCGCGCTTTTTCACAAAGTGGCGATTGCCAGCAGCGGCCAAACGATCTACACTGGCAGGCGATTTTCGGAAACTGGAGCAGCCGTTTGAATCCTTTTACACCTCATACCCTTCATGTGTCTGCGCCGGGTAAGTTGATGCTGCTCGGCGAACATGCCGTTGTTCACGGGCGACCTTGTCTGGTGACTGCTGTGGACTCGCGGCTGCATCTGAGCATTACCCTGAATGACCCCGTTGGCAACAGGTTCAGTATCAGTGCGCCGGATGTCGGAGTCGAGCATGTCGAAGGTATGGTCGCAGATGCGTTTGCAGGCGGGTTTGCCCTGGCCCCCGGCACACGTTTTATTGAAAGCGCGCTGGCGGTCTTTCACCAGTGGTTCCCTCGCGAAGGCAGCATTCATATTGAAACACGCAGTGATTTCTCAAGCCAACTAGGGCTGGGTAGTTCATCCGCAACCGTAGCCTGCACCCTGTTCGCCCTGGGCAAACTGTTCGGCTTGAGACTCGAACCGCTCCAACTCTTCTGGTTGGGCTTGCAGGCGATTTCCCAGGTGCAAAAACTGGGTTCCGGCTTTGATCTGGCAGCAGCGATTTATGGTGGAACCCTGTTTTTTAGCAATCCAAGCCCCAAAGAACGCGAAATTATCCCCCTGAACGTGCCCGATTTGCCGCTGGTGGTGGCGTACAGTGGCATCAAAGCCGATACGCCCACCTACGTTGGGCGGGTAGCAGAACGGATGGCAAACTGGCCTGCGGTTGTGGCACGCATCTTCGACGCCATGGAGCGCCTGGTAGTGATGGGCCGTCCTGCATTGGAAAATGCTGAATGGTCTACCTTTGGGCAGTTAATGGATATCCAGCATGGACTGCTACATGGCCTGGGTGTAGACACACCGGAAACCGCACGGCTGGTATTTGCTGCACGGCAGGCAGGCGCGTATGGAGCCAAGCTCAGCGGGGCTGGAGGCGGCGACTGTGTTATTGTCCTGACCGCCAATGATAGCCGTGCTGAGGTGGAAGCGGCCCTCAAAGCTGCCGGAGGACAGATCGTCCAGGTAGCGCCAAACGCGCCGGGCGTGCGCCTGGAGGACTGAACTATGAGCAAAGCCACGGCAATAAGCTGCGCGAATATTGCCTTTGTCAAATATTGGGGGCGCAAGAGTGATGCGCTTCGTCTGCCGCTGAATTCCTCCATTTCTATGAACCTCGATCACGCCACAACCATCACAACGGTGATGTTCGACCCGGCGTTGAATGCTGATCAGGTAACGATTGAAGAGACCGAGACCACTGAAAAAGCTGCACGGCGAGTCTCAGCACACCTGGATCGGATACGGGCGCTGGCGAATATCCAAATGCGCGCACAGGTAGTCTCACGCAACTCTTTTCCTATGGGCGCTGGCATTGCATCTTCAGCATCGGCGTTTGCGGCGCTGACTGTGGCGGGATGCGCGGCAGCAGGGCTGCGCCTGGATGAACGCGCGCTCACAATACTGGCACGCCAGGGATCAGGGTCGGCGTGCCGATCTATTCCCGCCGGGTTTGTTGAGTGGCATACGGCCGATACCAGCGAAGCAGCCTATGCCGAACAGATTGCGCCACCCGATCACTGGGATATCTGTGATCTGATCGCTATTGCCCAGACAGAACACAAAAAGGTAGATTCCACAAAGGGAAACGAACTGGTTCATACCAGCCCATTTGCTCAGGCGCGGCTGATCGAAGCTGAACGCGCGCTGCCGGTTATCCGGCGGGCAATCCTGGAGCGCGATTTTGCAACACTCGGTGAGGAAACTGAGCAGGAAGCGATCCGTATGCATGCCGTCGCCATGACGTCCAGGCCGGGGATTTTGTACTGGTCTCCGGTGACGGTGCGCATCATGCAGGCCGTGCGCGATTGGCGAGAATCAGGAATCCCAGCCTATTTTACGATTGATGCCGGAGCAAATGTGCATGTGCTGTGCCAGGGAACAGATGCAGCTACACTGCAAGCCGAACTGCGGACCCTCCCCGGTGTGCTGAGCGTGATCGCTAACCGCCCAGGACCGGGCAGCCAGCTATCAGAAAATCATATCTTCTAAAAATCCTCTAAAAAACTTTGCGTCCGCAGTAGATATAGCCCTATTATTAAAAGTAGGGATTTCATTTGTGGCAGGTTTCGCTGCCTGAAAACGTCTCGCCTTCGCATCATAACTTTCAACTTACGCTTATTGGGTACAAGTTATAGGAGGAGCCTAGCCAATGCGTCAGAAAATGCTGCTCGCTCTAGGGTTAGTAATGGTTATCATGCTGCTGGTCATGATGGGGGGTGTTTCTGCTTCACCTGCCCCAGCCGAAGCTATCCTGGCTGGCAGGCCCCGGCTGGACAACTACCAGATTTACTTCACCGAGGCGAACACCGAAGCCAGCCGCTTTGATCGCTCAGATGTGGGTTTGTCACGGCTGGGCGGACTGCTTGAACGGCTCGGCGCAAATATGTATACGTTAGAATGGCGCAACGGCATTCCGGCGGACGCCGATTTGATCATCATCGCCGGGCCAGTTGGCGATTTCACACCTGAGCAAACCGCGCGCCTGTGGGCCTATCTCACCAATCAAGGCGGGCGGCTGTTGGTGCTGGCCGATCCCCTTATAAACAAGACCAAAGCTTTTCCATCCAACAAAGGACTATTCGAACTCACCTGGACAGACCTGGGTATCCGGGCGATGGATAATATCCTCGTGACCGAGGGTGAAATGCGCACCATTGTGCCAGAACCTGAGGAAGTTGATGAAGGCGAACCGACCAGCACGCCGGCCCCGGCCTTTGAAGCGCCGATTTTGCTCACCGATTTTGTGTCGGTCAATCTGGCAACCGGTCGACCGCTGACTCAAAATATCGATGGTGGATTGGCGTTTTTTGGCGCGCGAGCACTGGAGGTCGATGAATCCTTCCAGATCACCGAAGCATCGGCGCTGGTCTTTGCCAACAGCAATTTTTACGGTGAGACGGATTTTAATGACTACCTGAATACAGGCGCAGTCACCTATCTACCCGGCGAAGAAGACACCCCACGCGGGATGTATCCAGTGGCGGCAGTGGCTCAAAATCCTGAAACAGGGATGCGGATTGTGTTGATTGGGGATCGTGATTTTGCCACGAATGGCAAAGGGTTGCAGACAGCGCCCGCGAACAGCCCGTCATTTGTATATCCCGGCAATGTGGGCTTTCTGCTCAATGCCATTACTTGGCTGCTGGATGCTGAGGCGGTAGAAATGTCTTTTCCAACCCCCGGCCCTACTGGCACGCCAACACTGACTCCCACGCCTGAGCTAGAAACCGAGTAACAGCCATGTACGCGCGAAAACATCTCATCCGTCGTTGTCTTTTGCTGCTAATGCTGCTGTCGTTGTGGCCCGCGCTGCCTGGTCAGGCGCAGTCTTCAGACGAGTGGTTGGTGGCTTTTGTGCTAGATGATGCGCTAGGCACTCCATCCATTGGCCGCCTGGGACCCGGAGGATTGAGTCAACTTCAGACTGTGTTTGAAAGCCTGGGCGCAGAGACGATCAATATCACCCTGGACCAACCCATTCCGGCACAAGTCCATGTGATTGTCATTGTCGGTCCTCGGAAATCGTTATCTGTTCCGGCCACTGCTCGTCTGTGGGCATTTATCCAGCGCGGCAACCATGTGCTGCTGGCGCTTGATCCGTTGGGACACAACGGGACCAGCACAGATCGCAGCAACAGCGGTTTGCTACGGTTGTTCGCATCCGATTATGGCATCCTAGTGCAGGATACCTTTGTCACTGAACCCTGGTTTACCGCCACGACGACTGGTCGATTGGAAAACAGCTTTTCGCTGGCATATCCCGACGTGGTGCGACATCCCGTCATTGACCCACTGATGACTTATAATCTACCTGTCGAAATCTGGGGGGCACGATCCATGCGTGTCGAGCCGCTTGGCCCGCACAGCACAGCCACTCCTCTGCTCGTGACACGCGCCGCTTATGGCGAAACAGGCAAAATCTTCGACAAAAAAACCCCCGCCCCATTAGAGGTAAATCTCGATGCAGACAGCGTGGGCCTATTGAATGTGGCGGCACTAGCCGAAAACTCCGCCACCGGGTCGCGCATTGTTGTTCTCGGTGACGCTGAAATGCTGCTGAACGGCTTTGGGCTGGCCATGGTTCCGGGCAACCAGGAACCGGCACATCTCGGTAATTACCTGCTGGCTCAAAGAATCGCTGCCTGGTTACTCGATCTCCCCGTCCAGGATTGGCCGGGACTGCCTACCGGGTATACATGGGTGGCTGTGGATGGGAAGTCCGACGAGTGGGCGGCAAAGCTCCGTAATGTGGAAGACCCAACAGGCGACAGCGCCTTGCCAGCCTATGATATGACCGAAGTACGGGCTTTTCAGAACCAGGATTATCTATACCTGCTGCTTCAAACAGATGCCGCACCCGATGCAGCCGTACACTTGCGGCTCGGCCTGGACACGAATAACGACGGCAGAACAGATAAAACACTGTTTGCAGGCATCGATCAAGTCTTCGCGATGACGCCTGTGGGTAGAATTCCAGTTTCTGATGCGAAAGTGGCAGCAGGTGACTACATTGAAGCGCGCTTCCCGCTGCGGTCTACGGGCCTGGAGATGCAGATCAGCGAACTCTGCTTATTTGATGACAGCGAGGGAAATCCTTTGGACTGTCTGGAGTCGCCCCCCCCTGTCATGGCAGGTGATGGGCCTTCGCCATCCATCTTGAACTTTTCGGATGGCCCAATGGCTTCAGTGTTCACGAACAGCGCGGCCAATATGCGAAGTGGCCCGGCCCAGACATTTCCCCGGTTAGAGACGCTAACCGATGGCACATTGCTCCTGGCAACAGGTCGGAATGAAGCCGGCGATTGGGTCCAGGTCGAAAATGCCCGTTATACCGGATGGATCGCCGCATTTCTGCTCAATCTCAATGCTGATGTCATGGCGTTACCGGTAGTGGAGTCTCCCTGAGTCAGTGTGGTACAATGGGCGAACATAACTGACGTAATGAGAGGCTTCACCCATGCAGTTGACATTTTTGGGCGGCGCGGATGAGGTGGGAGCCAGCAGTACGTTGATCCACATGGGTGGCAAACTGCTGCTGGTGGATGCTGGCATCCGCATCTCGCCGCGCTCCAATCGCGGTATCCAAAACGATCAACTTCCCGATCTACATCCCATTAGTGAGGCAGGCGGTCCAGACTATATTCTGGTCACGCACGCGCATACCGACCATACAGGCGCGCTGCCGCTGGTCGTGGAACAGTATCCGCATGTTCCTGTGCTGGCAACACGGCCTACGATGGAACTGGTGCGCATCTTGCAGGCAGATGCCCAGCGCATCATGCGTTCCCGCCAGGAAGAGGAAGGCGAACTGCCGCTTTTTGACGAAATCGCTGCCGAACGTCTGATGAATGCGTTCCAGCCTGTAGATTTCCGCCAGCCAATACGGTTGGGCGATGGCTTGCAAGTCACCTATTACCCTGCCGGGCATATTATGGGCGCAGCGATGCTGGTCTTGGAAGGGGAAGAGGGGGTGCTCGTCATGTCCGGTGATTTGTCGCTCACGGACCAGCGGGCCGTCACCAGTGCCGCTTTGCCGAACATTAAAGCAGATGCCTTTGTACTCGAAAGCACCTATGGCGGTAGACTGCACGCTAACCGGGTCGCCGAAGAGAAGCGGCTGATTGATACCCTGCGTCAGATTTCCGAACGAGGCGGCAAAGCGTTGATTCCGGCATTTGCGCTGGGCCGCGCTCAAGAAATACTGCAAATCATCCTCGCGTTTCGCGATCAACTGGATGTACCTGTTTATGTAGATGGCATGGTACGTGCTGTGTGCCGCGCCTACAGCCAGTTTGCGAACTGGCTCCCGGCCAACACTCTCAAAATGGCAGGAGATGATCATCTCTTCTTCCGCAGCAAGATCAAAGCCATTGACAATGCTATCCAGCGTGAAGAAGTGCTGCGCAGCGACAGCCCGGCAGTCATCGTCGCCAGCAGTGGAATGCTGACAGGCGGCGCATCGGTCATTTATGCCAGGCAAATGGCGGGCGATCCCCACAGCGCGATCCTGCTTACAGGCTACCAGGACGAAGAGTCACCAGGGCGGTTTTTGCAGCGGGTAATGCGCGAACGGCAGGCGGGAGAAGAAGCGGCTTTGAAAATTGACGGCGATACGGTGGCGTTGCGCTGTGAGGTAGATTCCTACTCGCTCTCTGCTCATGCCGACGAAGGTGAACTGGTCAGCATCGCCGAAGCTCTGGGAGCCGAGGAGATCATGCTGGTGCATGGCGATCCGGGCGCGAGGCACAGCCTAGCAACCAACCTGCGGCAGCGTGGCAAACATGTTCAAACACCTCGCATCGGCCAGACCATTGAATTCACCTTTACGCGGCGGCCCTGGGCGCTCGGCCAGATTACGCGCGGTTCTCAGACTCGCCCCTTTGATGCTGGTGAACTGTGGCAGGCTGTGAAAGACAGCGCAGGCAGTTTTTACAGTGCTTCCGAGCTGGCACGTATGTGGTGGGGAGATGCAGCGCGGGCCAGGGAAGTGATTTCAGCCCTGGCAAATGACGAACTCTATTTCGCGGCAGATTGGCGGCGGCGAGATACTTTTCGTGTGCGCACACCCGAACAGGTAGCGACTACTCAGCGCCGCCGTGAAATTATGTTGGCCCATCCCGATGTCGTCGGCAAACTGATCGTGCTGCGGGATAGCAACAACCGTCCACGTGTCGGGGTGGTAACAAACGCCAGCGTAGAGGGTTTTGAGGCGAACGTTTACAATGCAAAAGGCCAGCACTACCCGGCAGATGCACTGCTCTGGGTGATCGCGCCCTGGGATAGCTTTCCGCCCGATGAGACAGGCAAACGACATTTAAGCACCGTTGTGCAGTCTGCTAAAGCCTTGCAAGATACCGTGCTGCCCTTCCATGTGCGCCAGCGATTAGTCGCGGATGCCACACCAATAAATCCGGCAAGCCTGATACCCTCATCACTGCCTGAAGGAGTATCACAGGACATGGCGCTATTGGCGATTGTGCTTGCGCTGGCCCAGGACGGAGCCGAGGTCGAACAAGAAGGACTGGTCCCCCGGCGTGCCTCTCAGGATGGGCCGATGGAGATGAACCAGGCCCGGCAAACAGCCTTGGCGATCTTCCCTGCTGAGGCACGGCTGCGCAAGGTGGGTATGGAAGTCGCGCGCCGCCGGATTACACTAACTTTCGATTTTCCGCATACTGCGATCAATCGCTATGCTGATGAAATCCAGCAGGCCGCCGACCAAACGGGCTGGGAGGTGATCGTGAATCCGCAGGTCAACCAGATCGCGCTTGGCTCAGCGGTGACTGAGGTGCTGCCGCCCGACGTGCGTGTGATCAAAGGGCCATCGTTCCATATTGATCGCCGTGAAGTCCATATTGAGGTTGATCCGCCCGGCGATTACACTCACTTCGAGCGGGATTACCTGGACCTGACCGGCTTCCGGTTGTGTGTCGTCCGGCGCGGTGAAGTGGCTCCAACGGTGGCTGCCACCGAAGCATCCAATGGGAATCGCATGGAGATTAACACAGCCTATGCTGTGATCCGGCAGGCTCTGGAGCCATATGGGCTGTACAAAACGAGCCTGAAACAGGGACAGATCGTACTGTCATTTGTCTCGCCCCAGGTTGGCGAACGGCATCTGGATACGATCCAAACGCTGGCGCAGCAAACAGGCTATCGGCTTACCATTCATCCTCACCCCAATCAGCAGCAGATTTTACAGGTGGCTCAGCAATTGTTCCGGGAAGCCGGTTGGCAGGTGCGCAAAGGGCCGGGGATTCACGTAGATCGGGCTGAAGTCAGCGTAACGCTCGCCAACGACATTGATGCAACGAGTGTTGAAGAGGTCTGCCGCCAGTTTGAGGAACAGACAGGTTATCGGCTGGTGGTGGGTTGATGGTAAAACGCCAGAATCCGCTCCGCCAGATGGATAATATGTTCCCGTAATTCGGGCGGATCAAGCACTTCGATTAAAGGGCCAAAACCGACAAGCCGTCCACAGGCGATATCCATATTTTCAAATGTCATGGGAAGCACTAACCATCCTTCCATATCCCATGAACCATATTGTTCGATTTGAGTTCGGATGCCTTCGCCAAAAGCCAGCGGCAGAGAGTTAACTGCGTCAGGGGCAATGCGAATTTTTACGGGATATTGAGTGCGGCTGTTCTCAAAATCGGCGCACCATGTTTTCCAGTAAGTCGGAAGATCAAAACTTTCCGGGCGCTCAAACTGTTCGTGGGTCAACGTGGCCGAGATCACCCGCGATACCCGGTACACACGCATATCTTGTCCAGTAGCAGCGACCAGATACCAGATGCTTGTTTTGGCAACCAGCCCATAGGGATCAACCAGCCGCTCAGACTGCTGGTGATCTGGTTTACGATAGATCAGGTGGATGCGGCGATCCTCCCAGAGGGCTTCTTGCAGCAGGGGCAAAAAAGGCACAGGTTCTTCCATTTGAAACCAGCCTGCCGAATCAAGCATGATCCGCTGGCGAACCCGCTCCGCATCACTGCGGCGCACCGAGGGCAGTGCCGCTAACAGCTTCAGGAAGGCATCTTCCAATACTTCCCCCAGGCCGAGATCGCTGAGCGGGCCGGGAACCCCTGCCATAAACAGTGAACGGACTTCCGCTTCGGTCAGCCCGGTAAGATTCGTCCTATAACCTTCTGTCAGGATGCAGCCGCCCCCCGGCCCACGCTCTGCATAGATCGGAATCCCTGCGGCGCTTAACGCATCCAGATCGCGGTAGATCGTGCGTTCAGAGACTTCCAGCATTTCTGCCAGTTTCCCGGCAGTCAAACGCCCTTTGGTTTGCAGCAGCAGTAGAATAGACAATAGGCGATCCGCTCGCACCGTAACTCCCTCTTCAACAGGTTATCTTTTTAGAATACCACAAAATCATGACAAAAGATGTCATGAATTCTATGCTACACTTGTTCTATTCCACTCGAATCACACGAAGGAGTTGTTAGTATGGCTGAATCAAGCGCCAACCCGCTGGTGTACTACTCGTATCCGGGCCTGATGACCGATCCCGGTGAACATGCAGCACTGCTCAAGGGCCTCCCCGCCGAGATTCCAGCATTGTGCCGGGTTGTGCAGACCAATCTGCTCCATATCTTTTGGGCCGCCGGGTATGGCGTGGAACTATCCGATGAACGGAAACAGGAAGTCCAGATTCGGCGTATCTCCACCCAGTTAGCCTATATCGCCCGCACAGATAACCGCCTGCTTACCGTCCCACGCCCGCCAGAGAAACGTCTGGTGGGCAACTGCCGCGACTTCACTCTGATGCTGACTACGCTTCTGCGTCATCAGGGAATTCCAGCTCGCGCCCGCTGCGGGTTTGGGGCTTACTTCACACCGGGCAAGTATGAAGATCATTGGGTATGCGAATATTGGAATGCCGACCAGGGGCGCTGGGTGCTGGTTGACGCCCAACTAGACGAGCTTCAAGTGAAGACCCTCGGAGTCACTTTTGATCCCTGCGATGTGCCACGCGATCAATTCCTGGTCGGCGGTCAGGCGTGGCAGTTGTGCCGCACGGGGCAAATTAATCCCGATGACTGCGGCATCTTCGACCTGCATGGCCTGTGGTTTGTCCGGGGTGATATGATCCGTGATCTGGCAGCCTTGAACAACATGGAACTGCTGCCCTGGGACTCGTGGGGTATTATTGACGAGTTTGATGATCAAAAACCTTCAGACGAAGCGATGGCGCTGTTAGATCACATCGCTGCTCTGACTACGCCGGGCAGCAACGAGGTCTTCCCCGAAATCCGAGGCCTGTATGAGAGCGATACACGGCTGAAAGTGCCTGCCGTCATCCGCTCTTATATTGATGGCCCGACTCCCCACAGCATCAACATCATGGATGTGGAAGCCTTGCCAGAGTCCGTACAGTAGACTCCACGTTGTGGGGCTATGCCTCTTGCCCCTGGTCTCTAGTGATAGGGGACAGGGGCAAGATCAAATAGACGCCATTGTCAGATAAATCAATCCAGCTACCAATGGAATAGCCAAAGGAAGTATCTATCCCAGCCTGTTCCAGTTGCCCGACCCCCGCACCCGCTCATCTCCTTTACGGCGGGTGATGCCGAGCGCATCCAGGCGTTCCAGAAAGTCGAGGGCATAACGGCGCGTGGTCTGGAAATGATCGCGCAGCACGGCGACAGTCAGCGACTCGCCGTGTTCGAGGCGTTCGCGGCAAAATTCAATCCATTCGCGCAGTACACCCGGTGTGAGAATCACCTCGTCACTGATACGGATAATGTCTCCTCTGGCGATCAATCCATTCAGCAACGAATCCCCCACAATCTCACGCGCCTGAGCCACCGTCGGTGGGGTGTAGGGTGATTGTTCGAACAGACGGCGCAGCTGGCGGATCGCTTCTTCCTGGGCAGGACTGAAGCGCAGGCCATGTTCGGGAAGACGTAGTTCGCCACTGCTTTCCTCTGCCACAATGCCTTCTGTGATCAACAAAGGCAGCACGATATCAAACGCATCGGCTTCCAGACGTAAACGGCTGCGGAGCGCCTCGCGCGGCATTCCCAAACGCATTGGCTCGGCGGCGTGAAAATCAGCCAAAACACGTTGTGTTTTTTCCGCTAACCGCTTCTTGCTGTCATCATG
>Ga0073934_10010351_pt1 | contig 11614 bp, 8 predicted proteins | sample LarsenN4metaG_FD_76834 | JGI IMG/M metagenome (GOLD analysis project Ga0073934, IMG submission 76834) | Hot spring sediment bacterial and archeal communities from British Columbia, Canada, to study Microbial Dark Matter (Phase II) - Larsen... ... | reverse complement strand
GATGGACGATGCCGCGTCGTATCAAGGGGCGAATCTGAACGGAACCGTCTTCGCGCAGAACTGGCAGGACCTCGAGGCAGAACACGGCCCTTCGAGCTTCGATCAGCGACACCTGCTCACGGTGCAGTTCCAGTACACGACAGGTGTCGGCGTCGCGGGCGGCGCCCTCGTTGACGGCTGGCGCGGATCGTTGCTCAAGGGATGGACGATCACGAGCCAGCTCACCGCGGGCAGTGGACTGCCGCTGACGCCGTATTTGCTGACGACAACGCCGGGAACCGGCTTCACCGGCGCCATCCGCGCCTCCATGACGGGCGCAACGAGGGAAGCACCGGATGGGTACTTCCTGAATCCCGCAGCTTACACGGCTCCCGCTGCCGGTCAGTGGGGCGACGCCGGACGCAACTCGGCACGCGGCCCGGCGCAATTCGGGCTCAACGCGGGGATCACGCGGACGTTCCCGTGGGGAAATCGCCTGAACATGGATTGGCGCATCGACGCGACCAACGTGCTGAATCGCGTGACCTACTCGGCCGTCAACGCGCTGGTCGGCAGTCCGCAGTTCGGGCTCCCGAGCGCGGCGAATCAAATGCGGCGCGTGCAGACGAGTCTGCGTGTGAGGTTCTGACATGGGGCTCGTGAAAACCGACCGACCCGTACGCCACCCTGCCAAGGCGAGGAGGCGTTACCTTCCTGTGCTCTGTGCCTCTGTGTCCCTGTGTCTCGTGATGAGCGCGTCGGCACGGCAACAGCAGCAACAGACCCAGCAGCCGGTCTTTCGTACCACCACTCGACTCATCGTTCAAACGGTGACGGTGAAGGACAAGGATGGGAAAGTCATCGAAGGGCTCACGGCACAAGACTTCATCGTCGTCGAGGACGGCCAGCCGCAGGACATCGCCTTCGTCGAGTTTCAACGTATGCAGGGGAACGCGGCCGTGACACCAGGGCTGGCAGCGGATAGCCGGCCGGACGGGACGCAGGCGACAAACGCCGCTCCTGCGACACCGCCGTCCACGGCCAGTAACCTGGTCGAGCGCGCCACGGCCACGCAGATCGCCGCGCCCCCTCCCGGCGACATCAAGTACCGCGATCGACGGCTGCTCGTCTTCTATTTCGACGGATCGGCGATGTCGGCGCCCGATCAGATCCGCGCGTATTCGAGCGCGCTGAAGTACATCGACACGCTGATGACGCCTGCCGACCTGATCGCGATCATCGCCTTCCAGAACGGCGCGGTCTCCGTGAAGGCGGACTTCACGGACGACAAGGCGGCGCTTCGCGAGGCCATCGACATCCTGATTTACGGGGACGATCAGAACAACGACGGCATCCCCGATCATCCGGAGGGAAGCGCATTCGGCCAGAACGACGCGGAGTTCAACATCTTCAACACCGATCGCCAGCTCGCCGCGCTGCAGACGGCGGTTTCGATGCTGAGGGCGCTGCCGGAGCAGAAGACGCTGCTCTATTTCGCGAGCGGCCTGCGGTTGAACGGCTCCGATAACCAGGCACAGCTTCGGGCCACGGTCAACGCCGCCATCCGCGCCAACGTCACGCTCAATCCTATCGATGCACGCGGCCTCGTTGCGACGCCGCCGCTCGGCGATGCGGCGCGGCAGTCGCCCGGCGGCCTCGGCATGTTCACCGGAAAGCTTGCGGAAGCGGCGGTCACGAACTTTCAACGATCGCAGGACACCCTGTTCGCGCTCGCGAAGGACACCGGCGGACGCGCGATGTTCGACTACAACGACCTCTCGCTCGGGATCGTTCAGGCAGCGCAGGCGGTGAGCGACTACTACATCATCGGCTACTACAGCACCCACACCGACGCCGACGGAAAGTTCCGCCGCGTGCGCATCACGCTGAATGGGGGGCAGGCGGGGGAGCTCGCGTATCGGCAGGGCTACTATGCCGACAAGGCGTTCGGCCGGTTCACGGACGCTGACAAGGAGCGCCAGCTCGAGGAAGCGCTGATGCTGGACAACCCGGTCACCGACATCACGATTGCGATGGAGGTGAACTACTTCCAGCTCAATCGGGCGGAGTACTTCGTGCCGGTCGCCGTGAAAATTCCCGGCAGCGAGCTCGAGCTCGCCCGGCGGCGGGGCGCCGCGCGGACGCTGATCGACTTCATCGGCGAGGTGAAAGACGACTACGGTTACACCATCCAGAACGTGCGCGACAAATTGGACATCAGGCTCAGCGAAGAAACAGCCAGCCAGTTGGGCTCGCGCCCAATCCAATATGAGACCGGCTTCACGCTGCTCCCTGGCAAGTACGTGATCAAGATTCTGGCGCGCGACTCGACGACGGGCCGGATCGGAACGTATCAGGCGGCGTTCACCATCCCGAACCTGATGCGTGAGGAGCGCCGTCTTCCCATCAGCTCGGTCGTGTTGAGCAGCCAGCGCGTGCCGATGTCGGAAGCGCTCCACACCGTGCAGAAAAACGGAGCGGCTCAATTCACTCACCCGCTCGTCTTCGAGGGCGAGAAGCTGTTTCCGAGCGTGACTCGCGTCTTCAGCCGCAGCCGCGAGATGTACGTCTACCTGCAGGCGTACGAGCGCGGCGCCGAAACGACGCAGCCACTGGTGGCATTCGTGACCTTCTTCCGGGGCACGGACAAGGTGCTCGAGACAGAGCCACTCGCCGTGATGGACGGACTCGACCCGCGTTCGAAAGCGGTACCGATTCGCCTGAGCGTTCCGTTGGACAGTCTCGCGCCGGGACGATACGACTGCCAGGTCAGCGTGCTCGAACCGAACGGGCGGAAGGTCGCCTTCTGGCAGGCACCCATCGCCGTCGTGCCTTGATCAGCCCCGGCTTCCAAACTCCCGACTCCGGATCTGGCATGAATGTACTTCTTGCCGAGGTGCCTCGACCGGATGCGGTTCCGCGCGCATAAGCGCTTGGTGAATCAACGGAACTCTCAGCACGGCGACATGGCGAAAAAGGTACGAGCGTTGCCAAGCTCGCCCGCGAATGGGCAAGTACTTCGATCTCGCTGTCCTGGCGGCAAGTGGCGTCGCATTGATGTGGTTTCTCCGCACAGCCTGGCGCGGGCGCAGCAAACGCACTGACGTCTCGCCGGTCAGCGAACAGTGGCTGGCAGAAAGAAGGGGAAAGCAGGATTAGCCGATAATCCCCACATGCACAGTTCTGGCGCACACACGCGGAAGCTGATCGCGATTGCCGTACTGGTTGCGGCCGCGGCCGCAGCCAGCCTCTCCGCACAGACACCCCCTCCCACCGGCAAGAGTTTTCTGTGGAAAGTGCACGCGGGCCCGAGGCTGGTGTATCTCGCGGGCTCGGTTCACGCCCTCAGCCCCGACGTGTATCCGCTGAGCCCGGCGTTCGAGCAGGCGTTCCTGGCGTCGGACACGCTGGTCGAGGAGATCGATCTGAGCGAAGCCGACCTGCTCGCGCTCGCCCCGACGATCCTGGCCAAAGGAATGTTCGTGGACGGGCGGCGCTTCGATGGGGTGGTCTCGAAGGAAACGGCTGCCCTGGTTGCCACGCGACTGAAGGACGCGGGGCTGCCTGCCGAGATGTTCCAGGCGATGAAGCCCTGGATGGTCATGCTCACGATGGCGGCGATCGAGGCGCAGAAAGCCGGCCTCGACCCGGCGCTCGGGCTCGACAAGCACTTCTTCGATCGCGCCAAGGCGGCTGGCAAGAGCATCATCGGTCTCGAGACGACGGAGTCGCAGATCAATCGCCTGGACCAGATGCCACCTGAGCTGCAGGAGCAGATGCTCAGGAGCTCGCTGAGCGAGGCCGATACGACTCGCACCATGCTCAAGACCATCGTGTCGGCCTGGCAACGCGGTGACAGCGCAACCCTCGAGCAGACGCTGCTCGCCGATTTCACGCGTTATCCCGCCGCCTACCGCTCACTCATCGTGGAGCGCAACCACAACTGGGTGCCGCAGATCGAGGCATGTCTCGCGAGGCCGAAGCCGTGCCTCGTGGTGGTGGGCGCCGCCCACCTCGTCGGGCCGGACGGACTTCTCAGCCTGATGCAGCGGAAGGGCTACACGATCGAACAGCAATGAAGCGATGCGAAGCGCCGCTCAGCCCTCGTAGAATGGCGGCATGAGAATCGGTGTTCGCACGTCAGTTGCGCTGGTCGGAGCCGTTGTCGCTCTCCTGCTGACCTTCGTGGCCATCCAACGCAGCGGCGCCGCCGCCGTCTTTCTCGAGAATCGCCGCTGCTGCGAGCTCTCGTTCGTCCGCAATGTGGCAGTCACCTACAGCGAGACGCGCGGCGGCGCCAAATATACCGGCGAGATCGGCCAGGACAAGTGGGTGCTGGAGAAGGTCTTTCCCGGAGTCACCAACGGCTATTTCGTGGATGTCGGCTCGGGTCACGGCACGATCGGCTCCAACAGTCTCGGCCTCGAGATGCGAGGATGGACGGGCGTCTGCATCGATCCGTTTCCGATCTACATGGAGGGCCGGACCTGCAGGATGTTCAAGGAGGTCGTCTTCAGCAAAGCCGGGCTCGTGATGTCGTTCGCGCAGGCGGGCGGACTCGGCGGCCTGTCCGAGACGCTCGGGAAATGGAATGAGAAAGCGGCTCTGGCCCCCACCGTCAAGCTGACGACGGTCACGCTGGACGATCTGCTCGCACGAGCCGGGGCACCCTCGTTTATCCATTTCATATCGATGGACATCGAGGGCGCCGAGCTCGAAGCGCTGCGCGCGTTTCCGTTCGACCGCTACCGCGTCGGCGCGTGGGTCATCGAGCACAACCGAGAGGAGCCGAAGCGGACGCAGATCCAGGAGCTCCTGGCCGCGCGCGGCTACCGCCACGTACACGAATACCACCAGGACGACTTCTTCGTCGCCGCGGATCTCGATTACTGAACCAGCGCTCCGCCCCTCGTGATGCGGCCTGCCTGGCATCGGGTGGGGAGACCCGGCGACAGGACCCGCCGCGCCTCGCTGCTCGAAACTCCAACTCAGAAAGCTAGGCGACGCGAGTTGAAGCGGGCTTCGGCGCCGGCCCTGGACCGAGTCTCCTCTGCGCGTTGGCAGCGTAGTTGTTCTCGAGATACTCGACGCCTTCGACCGTGATCTGGAGCATCGCCCCGTCCGAGCGCGTCACGTATTTCTTCTGCACCAGGTACCAGATCGTGAACTCGAGGTGCTCGCGGGGCCGGCCGAGCAGCTTCTCGAGATCGAGCGGCGACAACCCGGGGCTGTCGAGCTCGAGTCGACGCCGCGTGTAAAGGACCTCGAGGACGGTCAGACGGACGTGTCGCTCGCCGTCGAAGTTGTTCTCCGCTTCGGCGCCGCTCTCCACGAGGCGCCAGCGCTCCTGGCGCAGCCCGGCATGTGTGATGTCGTAACGTGCGCGCTGCTCCGGGTCGCTGAGTACTCGATAGGCCTCGTTCAACACGCGGAACTGAGCTTCGTTGCCGGTGTCGGTGTTGTCCGGGTGATACCGCTGGGCCAGCAGCCTGAACACACGATGGACCGTGTCAGACTCAGCGTTGGGACTGATTTGCAGGATCTCGTAGTAATCGACAGCCTGGTTCGACGGCACACCGCCCTCCCTGCGACTCACCTGCTTATCGGCCGGGGCGCGCCGGCTGGCCAGTCGTACGGCGCGCATCTATGGTTTAATGCGAATTTCTGGGCCGAAGGGTATACCCTATGGGGCGCCTTTTTTCGGCATCGCCCCGAGCTGAGTCGAGGGCATCTTCTTCCGGGAGAGAACCACCATGTCCGTACGTTACGCCCGTCAACTTGTGGCCGTGTCCGCCGCCGTCCTGCTGTTCGCGTCGTCGGCCTCTGCCCAGGCAACGCAGACCAAGCCCTTCGAGCCCACGGTCGGCCAGGCCGGCAAGGACGTCGTCTGGGTTCCCACGCCGCAGGCTCTGGTCGAGCGCATGCTCGATCTCGCGAAAGTGACCCCGCAGGATTTCCTCATGGACCTCGGCTCAGGCGACGGCCGGACCGTCATCACCGCGGCCAAGCGCGGGTTGCGTGCCCAGGGGGTCGAGTACAACCCTGACATGGTCGAACTGTCGAAGCGCAACGCGGCTGCGGCTGGTGTCGCCGACAAGGCGACGTTCGTCAAGGCTGACCTGTTCGAGACCGACTTCTCCAAGGCTCAGGTCGTGACGATGTTCCTGCTGCCGTCCATCAACCTGCGCCTCCGGCCCAAGATTCTCGAGATGAGACCTGGCACTCGCGTCGTCTCGAACACGTTCACGATGGACGACTGGCAGGCCGACGAAACAGCGCAGGTCACCGAGGACTGCACGAGCTGGTGCACGGCGCTGCTGTGGATCGTGCCGGCGAAGGTCGAAGGCACATGGCAGCTTCCGCAGGGCGCGCTGACGCTCACCCAGAAGTTCCAGATGGTGTCCGGGACGCTCGGTTCGACGCCCATCGCCGACGGCAAGCTGCGTGGCGACGAGATCACGTTCACCGCGGGAAACGCCAAGTACACCGGAAAGGTCAACGGCAACACGATGAGCGGAACGGTGAGCGGCGGCAGCGGCGGCAAGTGGTCGGCGACGCGTAAGTAACAGGCGTTTCAGCCGCTGGTGCACCGTGCAGGGCTGGTCAATTCTCCTGGGCGTTCTCCTGGCGTCGGGTCTCGGGCTTCAGGTCCGGCCCGACGCCCCCGCCGACCCCACCTTCCACGCCGTCTCGTACGTCGAGACGAGAGCATCTTCAGCCAAAGCCGCCGTCGACGCGTTGCGCCGGTATCGCGACGCGAGCCGGACGAGCGACGGTTTCATCCGCATCGAGATCTTCGAGCAGATCGGACGCCCCGGTCACTTCGTCGTGCTCGAGGCGTGGCGCGATCAGCAGGCATTCGACGCCCGCAACCCGGCACTCCAGAAGCAGCTTTTGGATTCTCTCGAGCCGATTCGGGTGAGCGGGTACGACCAGCGCCCGTACAAAACACTCTCGACCGCGGCCGTGACGACGGCGCCCGGCGGCGACGCCGTCTACGTGATCTCGCACGTTGACGTCGCGCCGACATCGCCCATACAGGCGCCCGAGCTGTTGAGAAAGCACGCCGAGGCAAGCCGGAAGGAGCCCGGCAACCTGCGCTTCGACGTCGTTCAGCACACGATGCGCGGCAATCACTTCACGGTGGTCGAAGCGTGGCGGAATCAGCAGGCGCTCGACGCCCACGTCGCCGCGGCTCACACCCGAGAATATCGCGACACGCTGCAACCGGGCACCGGCAGCCCTCTCGACGAGCGTGTCTTCAAAGCGGTGCAATAAACGGAGGATCGCATGTTGAGTGACAGCGCGATTGCGGCATTCAAGGGAATGCTGCGCGGGCAGCTCATTGCGCCCGGCGACGGCCAGTACGACGACGCCCGCAAGGTCTACAACGGAATGATCGATCGCCGGCCGGCGCTCATCGCTCGCTGTGTGGACGTCGCTGACGTCATCAGCGCGGTGAACTTCGCCCGCGACCAGAAGCTGCTCGTGTCGGTTCGTGGCGGCGGGCACAACGCGATTGGCCTGGGCGTCTGCGACGGCGGACTCGTGATCGACCTGTCACCCATGCGGCACGTCCTGGTCGATCCCAAGCGAAAGACCGTGCTCGTCGGCGGCGGCGCGCTGTGGGGCGACGTCGATCACGCCACGCACCCGTTTGGGCTGGCCATCCCTGCCGGCATCATCTCGACCACGGGTGTCGGCGGGCTGACTCTCGGTGGAGGAATCGGACATCTGACTCGCCAATACGGCCTGAGCATCGACAACCTGCTCGCCGTGGACATGGTCCTCGCGGACGGCCGGTTCGTCACCGCGAGCGCCAAGCAGAACTCGGATCTCTTCTGGGCGGTGCGCGGTGGCGGCGGCAATTTCGGCGTGGTCACCTCGTTTCTCTTCAAAGGATCGCCGGTTCACACCAACTACGCCGGCCCGATGCTGTGGGAAATGGACGATGCGCCGGAAGTCATGCGCTGGTATCGCCGCTTCATCACCAAGGCGCCGAGAGACATCAACGGCTTCTTCGCGTTCCTCACCGTTCCGCCCGGACCACCGTTCCCGGAGCATCTGCACAACAAGAAGATGTGCGGCATCGTGTGGTGCTACACCGGACCGTTGAAGAGCGCCGCCAAGGTGTTCAAACCGATTCGCGCGTTCAAGACACCTGCGCTCGACATGGTGGGCCCGATTCCGCACCCCGTCATGCAGAGCATGTTCGATCCGCTCTATCCGCCGGGCGACCAGTGGTACTGGAAGGCCGATTTCGTCCACGAACTGAACGACGAAGCGATCGCGCTCCACGTCGAGCACGGCCGCCGGCTTCCCACCTGGAAATCGACCATGCACCTGTACCCGATCAACGGGGCGGCGGCGCGGGTCAGGAACACGGCGACGGCGTGGACCTATCGCGACGCGACCTGGGCAGCGGTCATCGTCGGCGTGGACTCGGATCCGGGAAAGAGGGATCAGCTCACGAACTGGGCGCGCGACTACTGGACGGCCCTGCACCCCTACTCGGCCCCGGGGGCGTACGTGAACTTCATGATGGACGAGGGCGAAGATCGCGTGAAGGCGACCTACGGGAAGAACTACGCGCGCCTCACCAAGATCAAGAAGAAGTACGACAAGAACAACCTGTTCAGGCACAACCAGAACATCAAACCTGCCAGGTAGCCTGGCGAGCACCTGAACGGTGCGAACGTTTGAAGCCCTCGTAATGGCAGGCATCTTCTCGTGGCTGGGGCTGAGCGCGCGCGAGCAGGAGCCCGATTCACCACTGCGCGACGTCGTGAGCGCGCTCGATCGGCTCGAGCCCGATCGCGCCCGGCATCTCGCTCGATTTGCTTACCTCCTCGGCCGCGTCGCGCACGCCGATCGCCACGTGAGCGCGGAGGAGACAGCGGCGATGGAGCGGCTGGTCCGCGACGAGGGGCGCCTCACGAGCGACCAGGCGGTTCTGGTCGTGAGCCTGGCGAAGACGAGCAACCTGCTCTTCGGCGGCACCGCGGACTTCGTCGTCGCACGCGAGTTCGCGGAGGAGGCGGCCTACGACGACAAGCTCGCGCTTGCGCGCTGCCTGTTCGCGGTGGCGGCGACCGAAGATGCGATCTCGATGGCAGAGGAGACGGAAATCCATCGCATCCTCAACCAGTTGAAGATCCAGCCGGCCGATCTCACCGCTCTGCGCGTCGAGCATCGCGCGCATCTGCCCGGGCTGAAGTCGCAGCGACAGAGGTGAGGGCCGGTAGACTAGGCTGTTCATGGCGCTCGTGATCGGTGATCGCGTCGGGCCATACCAAGTCAGTGCCACGCTTGGCAGCGGCGGGATGGGCGAGGTGTATCGGGCACGCGATACGAAGCTGGGCCGCGACGTCGCGCTCAAGATACTCCCGGCCGGATCCGGATCGGATCCCGAACGCGTCGCGCGCTTCGCGCGTGAAGCGCGTCTGCTCGCGTCGTTGAACCACCCCAACATCGCAACCCTCTACGGCGTGGAAGAGAGCGGAGCCGTCACCACGCTCGTCATGGAAGTGGTCGAGGGCGAAACGCTGGAGGAGCATCTCCGGACCGCGCGATCGTCCGGTTCGACGGCGCGAGGCTCGCTGCCGCTCCCTCAAGCCCTCGCGATCGCCCGACAACTTGCCGACGCACTCGAGGCCGCCCACGAACGGGGGATCGTTCATCGCGACCTGAAGCCAGCGAATGTGAAAGTGACGCCCGCCGGAACTGTCAAGGTCCTCGACTTCGGGCTGGCAAAGCTCGAAATGGGAGCAGGGTCCTCGGAACGAGCGTACGCCGGACTCGACCTTTCTCACTCACCGACGGTGTTGTCGAGCGGTACACGCGCAGGCCTCGTGCTGGGAACCGCGCCGTATATGAGTCCCGAACAGGCGCGCGGCGGGCCGGTGGACAAGCGAAGCGACGTCTGGGCGTTCGGGTGCGTGCTGTACGAGATGTTGACCGGGCGCCGGGCGTTCGACGGCGAGTCGCTCGCCGAGGTGCTCGCGGCCATTCTCGAACACGATCCTGATTGGACGGCTCTGCCCGAGCCCTGCCCGCCCGCCATTCGACGCCTGCTCCGCCGGTGCCTGGAGAAGGACGCGTCACGCCGCCTGCGCGACGTCGCCGACGCGCGTCTTGAAATCGACGAGTCGCGCGAGGCCCGCGACAGCAGCGCTGGCGCGACGGTGGTCCGCGCTCGACGGGAGTTCGAGTTCCAGCGCATCACCGATTTCGTCGGTATAGCCCAGTCGCCTGTGATATCGCCGGACGGCAAGATGGTGGCCTTCGTGGCGCTGGTCGGCGGACGGCGTCAGATCTGGCTGCGTCTGCTCGCGGGCGGCACCGTGCTGCCGCTCACGCGCGACGACGCCGAGCATCTGTTTCCACGATGGGCGCCGGACTCGAACACCCTCATCTACTACACACCCGGTGTCAGCTGGCTGGAGGAAGGGACCATTTTCGAGATTGGCGCTCTTGGCGGATGGCCACGGCCAGTCACGACGGCGGTTGGAGGCGCAGACATCAGCCACGATGGCCGGCGCCTCGCGGTGCTGCGGACCTCCGACGATCAGCGCCACGTGAAGCTCGCAACCGTCGACCGTGACGGGTCGAACCTCACGCAGGTCGCTCGGCTCCCGTCGGCGCTGTACTCCTGTCTGCGATGGTCACCTGACGACCGATGGATCGCGTTTCAGCGCTCGGACTTTTCCGCCGGGTTCGAGTCGTCACTCGAAGTCGTGTCGGTTCGCGACGGCGTGCGACATGAGGTCACCCGCGCTGCCGCGTTGAACGGGTTCGCGTGGCTGCCTGACACGTCGGGGTTCGTTTACAGCTCGTCGCGCGGCAGCACCATGCTCTATCCGCCGGTCTGCAACCTGCGAACCATCGCGCGTGACGGGAGAGACGATCAGACGATTACCTGCGGCGACGACTCGTACATCGAACCCGATGCGCACCGCTCCGGGAGTCTCGTCGCGAGCCGGGTGCGAACGCGATCGGATATCTGGAGATTCCCTGTCGCAGGCTCACCTGCCGACAACACTCGAAACGCAGTACGCGTCACCCGGCAGACAGGCCACGTGCAGACGCCCTCGATCAGCCCGGACGGGAAATGGATCGTGTACATCTCCGACAACGGCGGTCACTCCAACCTGTGGGTGGCGGGCACACAGGGCGGCGACGCCCGGCAGATCACGTTCGAGACCGATCCCGCTGCGAGCGTGGGTGTCCCGGTCTGGTCTCCACGCGGCGACCAAATCGCATTCGTCATGAATCGCCAGGGTCAGGGCGGGCTGTGGGGAGTCCGCCCCGACGGCACGGGATTGCGGCACATCGTCCGTGGCTGGGCGCCCTGCTGGTCGGGCGATGGACGCTGGCTCTACTACTGGCGCCTCGGGGAAGAGCGCAGGCAGCTCGAGAAGCTGCCGATCGACGGCGGGCCATCGGTCGTCGTGCGCCAGGGGGACAGCCGCATCCTGATTCCCACGGTTTCATCCGACGGCGTGTTGTATTTCGTGAGACCGGCGATCTCGGAGTCGCTCAAGGAACGAGGAGGTCCCGGGCTGTGGTGGTGGGGAGCGGTGACTGAATTCTGTCGCGCACGACCCGAAGATGGCCCGCCCGACGTGATCGCTCG
>Ga0073934_10010350_pt1 | contig 11614 bp, 14 predicted proteins | sample LarsenN4metaG_FD_76834 | JGI IMG/M metagenome (GOLD analysis project Ga0073934, IMG submission 76834) | Hot spring sediment bacterial and archeal communities from British Columbia, Canada, to study Microbial Dark Matter (Phase II) - Larsen... ... | reverse complement strand
TTGATAAGATCGCTCCTTAACCCCTTCATCTGCTCGTATGTAAGGAAAGGTTTTGCTCCAGGTTTCTTCTTGTCATACAGCCTTGCAAGCCCATCGATATGAAGCCTCTTTAACCAGTCACTTAATGTTGATTGTGCTATCTGCATATGCTCTGCTATCTCTGGGAATTCCTTGCCATCCTTTCGCATCATAGCAGCGAGTAACCTCAGCTTTGCCTTTACATTCTTCTCCTTTCTATACAGATACTTCAACTGATGCATGTCCACCTCCTTCATGAATTCCCTACCTGACGGTATTATGTTCATCCTTGCCAAATCTATACATCCCTCCATCATGGTTATGCGTGAACTACGATCTTGATCTTTCGGTTAAGAAATTTAGACAAATTGCATAATTCGTTCTCTAGATGCCCGGACTATAGTTGCATATTGTAGTTTAGTAGGGAAATCTTTGTTATAGTTGGTTGAACAAAAAACTATTAGGAGGTGATAACTCGAAAATGCTCCTTGAACTACTGTTCTTGGCTATTCCAGCACTATTGGCAGCAGGTGGTGGTTCAGGCTCGTCGTCAAAGACATCTACCGACGATTCTACAAAGACCACATATGTTCCGAAGAGTGTGCTAAGTTCTAAGTACCCTAGTATAGTAGACTATCCTAGCTTTGATGTCAAGTCTACCTTCGCAAAGCAGTATAACTCCATACCATATGGTTCTCGCTTACGAAACAACTATCTCTTGGATGAATCGCTATCGCTCTAAATACATCGCTTAATTCACTTCTATTTTTTAGACGACATATGTTCTCCTGAACAAAACCCTTCTTGTAAAGACAATAGGACAAATTCTTTGACATATGAAGTATCTTCACAGGACACCAGATTTCAACTGTGAATGAGAAACACTGGTCTTGCAAAGGAGAACTTAAACCCGTTAGAGTATAAATCCCGCCAAGCCCACTGAATTAACTTGATTAAGCAAAAATTTTGTTCACACCGCACCCAACCAAAACCTTTTATCCCGCATCCCGCACATACCGCACACAACTAGAACAGCTAATCGTGGATCCCCGCATAAGGATGGTAACGCAATGCCGTATGAACAAAATCTGCATCGCTTTATACAACAATAGTACTCAGAATAATATATGTGGCAACAACTAGCAGGAGTACAGCAAATATCTTTGATAACGTTCTTTTAGGAGCTTTTGATGATAACTTCGTTCCTACCATTCCACCTCCTATTCCTCCAGCAATGAATAGAGATGCAATTGCCCAGCTGATTTGGCTATCAAGTGAATACCTTATAGCTGTTGTCAGTCCGAAAGCGCTGACTGAGAGAAGAGATGTGCCGATAGCATCTATTATGTTCAGACCGGCAGAGTACATAAGTGTTGGTACAATCAGGAACCCTCCTCCAATTCCGAAGTATCCAGCTGCTATGCCCACAAGGAATCCGGTCAGTGTTAAACGCTTTTTATGCAACAGAATGATGTTGTGGCTGCGGCTTGCAACATCCATTGTGGATACTCCCAACTTACTCCTTAACATTCTTACTGATATCACAGCCATGAATACGGCAAATAAGAGTAGGAGATTGTTTGCCGGTGTCAGTAGACCAAGCTGCGCTCCGATCAAAGCACCAACTACACCAGGTAAAGCAAATGCTAATCCTTCTTTAACTCTAACATGTCCTCTTTTATTGTGATGTATCATGTTGGTTAGAGCATTCGCAGCTACTGACACTGCAGAAGTCCCTATAGCAGCATGCGGGTCTGCAACGCCTACTACATAAATGAGAAGTGGGACTGCAAGTATAGATCCTCCCCCACCTATCAGACCTAGGCTAAATCCTACTGCGATTCCTGATATCATCGATAGTAAAATCGTTACTGGTTGGAGTTGCAGATCAACAGGAAATTGTGAAATATTTAACGCCAAAAGATTTGAAAAATAAAAAATTGGAGTCTCCAATCACATCTCACCATTTCCTATATAGATGTTGAAATGCTGCATCTGTTTGGCCCCATTTCGAGCTCATGAATTTCTGCAACTGAACCAAGCAGGTTGGTACCCTTATTTACTGCTATGATCTGCCTGTGGTGTGGTGGTGTGGGCATCACCATTGATACTACTTTGCGAACAAATTCTTCCTTCGCCAACTGAAGCAGTGAACTCTTCCTTACATCTGCCAACCTTGCAGTTACTAGTTCTCCCTCCTTGACATATCCGTCTAAATGGGCTGGAAATATCAGCACATCTTCTGGCAGCACTAAAATCTTCCCGTGCAGGGTATCATGGAGCACTGGCGAGAATTCCTTAGCTCTGTCCCTGAGATCTGGTCTTCCTACTCCATTAAGGAAGAGAGTATCTCCAGTTAGCAGCATCTTTTTCCCTATCAGGAACGAAAGACTTCCAAGAGTATGCCCGGGTGTATGTATCACTTGCATCTTTACCGAGCCGATCTTGTGCAAATCTCCATCAAACAACTGGCTATGCTTGAATGCATACTCTTCATATGAGCTCATGTACAGTTTTGCACCTGCTTCTTCTGCTAATGCCTTTGCTGCAGAGACATGGTCCGCATGCTGGTGTGTATCATAAACGCCTGTTATCTTTGCACTCAGATCTTTCGCTATTCTGATGTAATCGTCAATTGGGAATACCGGATCTATCACAACCGCCTCGCCATCCGATTCAATGATGTACGACATACATCCCTTACCTATTCTCCTTAACTGAATTAGTCCTACCCTATGTCCATCTATTTCGAATTCTTCGCTTGCGTATTCGAATGCGGTGCTCCATGCTTTCAGTCCTCCTTCCAATGACTTTACATTGTATCCGTACCTGCTCAGAATGTATTTGGCTACTTTGGATCTGTTTCCATGGCTGCAGATCGTAACGATTTCCTTCTCCTTGGGGATCTTCTTTAGTGAATCTTCCTTTGACAGCTCATTAAGAGGTATGTTAACACTGCCGTTGATACTCCAATGTGCAAATTCTTCTGGCTGCCTAACGTCGAGTAAAAAGAGTTCTCTGTCAACATCTAACAATTCTTTAAGGTCGTTTGCCGAAATGTCTGTATCTGTTCCTCTTGTCAGATCCCACTTCCATGTTCTTATACCTCCTTTCAGATACTTTGCTTTCAACCCTTCATTATACATCATTGATGCCATTTCCCTAGTATGTTCTTCATCGTCACCGACAAGCACAATTTCAATATCCCTTGGTAATTCGGGCATGATCTTCTTCTTCGCCTCTTCGTTGCATACGCCACATGCAGAGCCCGGGATATGGCCTCTTTCGTATCTATCCCTGTCTCCTATATCGAGAACCATTATCGGCTCTTGACTTTCCAGTTTCGTTCTTAGTTCATCTGCGGTGATCGCCAAGTTTTGTCCTTGCAGAGTTTGTTCGTTCATGTTCATAGTATCCATATCATAAAAGTATTTAGCAAGGATGTACATACTGCAATCAATTGCAAGCGAAGGATTTTAGATGAGCAGTAAGAAGACATCGACCATAACATTTAGGATTGACAGGGAGTACGAGCAGGTTTTGCGTGAAGAAGCAGAAACCAAAAGGGTCAGCCTAAACACACTTGCGAACCAGATATTTGAAGACTACGTAGAATGGCAACGGTACATGGAAAAATTTGGAACAATAGTCATGAGCAAAGATGCCTTCAAACTTGTACTGGATTCTCTGGATGAACAAAAACTCAGCAATCTTGCAGTCAAGATTGCTGAAAAAGCGCCCAAGGAATTCATCTTATTCAAATGGAAAGATCTGAATACTGATACCTTTGTAAAGTTCGTTAGGATGTACTTTGAGCACTGTGGTTATGGTCAGTATGACCTTGCAAGAAAAGAAGGTGAAAATACGTTTAGCATACGCCACGATCTAGGTAGAAAAGGTTCCTTGTTTCTGAAAACATTTCTAGAAACGGCCGTACAATCTACACTTGGAAAATCATGCAATTCAAAAATTACAGAAAATTCTCTAACGATAAGTTTTCAGGAATGAAAAATGGAAAGTTATTGTCTAGACAAAGCCAGTGCACCAGCAATTATTCCAAGAACAGCGCCTATGAAGAATCCGCCCATTCCGAAGAGGCTTATTACTGCAAATATCAGAACCAATAGGCCCCATTTGCGAGTTTCTGCGGGATTGTAGTTCATCATTATTGCGCCAAGAAGTATCAATGCACCTGAAACTATTCCTATCCATGATATACTTGGCATCATCCATGAACCTCTCCACATCCAGCCCATTCCTACGCCAGAGTATTGAAGCCACACCACTGGCATGAGGGCACCCGCCAATATTAGCGCGCCTGATACCAGCGATAATGCTATTGCGGTTTGTGAAACTCCCATCTCACTAACTCTTTCCAATTATCACAGCTCCAACTATTATTGACGTTGAATCTATTTAGCAACGATGTTTATTGAGCAAGCGTCTGCACTATTCAGCTTACGGTAATCCTATACATGCGAGTGCTTGCCGTCTAAACATGCTGATTATATAATAGGAATGCGTCACAATCTTATGCATAAGATAGATTCATTCGAGTACAGTGTCATGACGAATAAAGACATCAGCACAACAGTCAGAGACCTTACGGATCATTTAAAGGAAAAAGGCTTTGGTGTACTAGGGACACTTGATTTCACAAGTTTGTTAAAGAATAAGGGTATACAGTTCGATAAGAATTACAGGCTATTGGAGGTATGTAATCCAATTGCTGCAAAGCGGGCGCTTGACACGGATATCAGGGTTGGTTTGTTGCTTCCATGCACTATCGCTGTATATGAAGAAGATGGTAAAACCAGAATTAGTCTATTGAAGCCCTCTTCTCTGCTTTCATTAATAGGAAATGAAGAACTAAATAAATTAGGAAACGACATCGAACCTAGATTAAAGGAAGCTATCGATGAAACGAGATAAGTTTGCAAAAATTGCAAGAGTTCTAGTTGCTCAGGCGACTGATGTATCCGATTCAAAAACCTCCTCTTCTATACTGTATCTGGCAGAGATTTGAATTTGAAAACTTTAAGGACAGTCAGATTTCAGTGCCGTAAAGACTCCATGTAATAACAAAATTTTCTTCATGCCGCACCCAACCAAAACCTTTTATCCCGCATCCCGATTCGAGCCTATTGATTCTTGCTATATCTGAGAAATTTAGGTTAAGTTTATTCATCAGGCAACAAACTAAAGCTTTTTATCCCATCCCCAGCATACAGTCCGAACTCTTGAAGAAATCAGACTAACAACCGAGCATTTGTCTAAAGATCAGCTAATCTTCTAAAACAATATAAGCAAAGTTCGCTATTAAGCATCTATGGCGGGAAATAACGTAAGTACAAAAGCGGTTCCTATAAAAGAGAACAAGCTTGTAAATTCTAGCGCAACACTAAAGGGAATTTCCAAGAGTTGCAATCAATCGTCTAATACTGACAAAATTCCACAATGTAAAAACACAGGGCTACCAAGTAAAACTGTTGAGCCTGCTCCGGATTCAAATGTAATGTGATTTTTACATATGGTAGATGATCAAATTTGTTCATTAGGCACCAAACTAAAACTATTTATCCCGTCCCCGGATTCGATCCTTCAACCTTTCATTTTTACATATGAGACATGATCAAAATTGAACATTACGACCATGACAAAGTGTATTAGATGCTATCCCCTGCACCACATCCAAAAAGATTGTGCAGAAACTGGGATTAAGATTCGAAAACTTTAAACACACCCCCGCATTTCCGTTAAAACCGCAAGTTCGTAACTCTAAAAGTATACCAAGAGAGCATGACGAAGGTGCTTGACTATGAAGAACCTTACCGAGAGTAAGAAGGCGGAACTCAGGCTCATCGCAGATCTGACGCTGGACGCCACCTTGGCAGCTGAAGAGCGATTATCAAGGCTTGCGAATGGAAGAACCATATATTCAAAGAAATAAGCCAAAATTACTATCTGCATTATGCGAGGTCGTTATCGCGTGTCTCAGGGTTCATCTTCGCACCGACAATTATCATTATCGACCCGGCAATTACATTCAATCCGAGGACAAACGGAGTGAAGGAGCCCGCATTGGACAGAATGTTTACAGCGATCAACTCTAGGCGGTCTATGTCATTCGTTGAAAGACATCTACTTCAATCTAGCATTCCATATATCTCCAGAAAAGAAGAACAATGTGATGATACACTGGCATATCGAAGTTTACCCACAAATATCAAACTGGTCTGGATTCGAACGTGCGTTTGGAGTTTACATGAACAATGTAAGTCCAGAGCATGCTGCAGAAGTGTTGAGATCTTCATGCAGGAAGGAACTTGCGGAGTCGCTTGGCGTGAAGTAAGGTATTTTGTACATCAGTCTAAAGATGTGCCTTCTCACCGCTCACTATGTACTTCACGAGGTCGCCAATGTAAACTGCATGATCAGCTATTCTCTCTAGGTAACGCAGGATCAGTGCAGCTGAAATAGCACACTTGATCTCTATCTGCCCTTCCAAAATTCGTTTTATATTCTGTCGATAAAATGAATCAACAATATCATCGGTCTTCCTCAGGTCTTCAGCCATCTTAACATCTCTATCATTGAATGCTTTGATGCTGCTACGGATCATTCTCTTAACTTCATCTGCAGTGTTAGCAACCATCGAGTGATCGCAGTCAGAAAGTTTACCAAATTGATCTCTGACCTGCGCAATATCATACGCATACCTGCCAAACCTTGCAAAACCGTATGCAATCTCCATGCATGCCTTGATGAACCTTAGATCTGCTGCAACAGGCTGATATCTTACAAGTAGCTCTACAGCAAGATCGCTAACCTCTTCCTGTAGCATAATCAATTCAGTAGATTGGTTATGTATGGTTTCCACAACGTTCTTGTCTGACAGATAAGCTTCAATCGCTGTACTAACAGAATTTTCGGAGAGTTCCGCCATACCCTGCATTAGATTAGTAAGTTTGTTCAGCCACAGATCCATTAGTCTACGTACCAAAACGATTCACCTGCAATCAACCAAACCTGCCGCTTATGTAATCTTCGGTTAGTTTTTCAGTGGGATTTTCGAAGATCTGTTTTGTAGGACCGAATTCTACTAGTTTCCCAAGATAAAGAAAAGCAGTATAATCTGAAACCCTTGCTGCCTGCTGCATGTTGTGCGTTACTATAACTATCGTGTAGTCTTGTTTCAGTCTATCTATTAACTGTTCTATCTTTGCAGTTGATATTGGATCGAGTGCTGATGCAGGTTCGTCCATGCACAAAACTTCTGGCTCGGTAGCTAATGCCCTAGCAATGCACAGTCTCTGTTGTTGCCCACCTGACACACTCATTCCAGGTTTGTTAAGGTCGTCTTTAACCTCGTCCCACAGAGCTGACATCTCAAGGCACCTTCTAACTATTTCATCAAGTTTGCGTCTGTCTCTCACGCCGTTAAGTTTCATTCCAGCTGCAACATTGTCATATATGCTCATTGTTGGAAATGGATTTGGTTTTTGGAATACCATACCTATCTTTCTCCTTATTGTAATGGGATTTGCACCACTTTCATAGATATTCTCTCCATCAAGCAATAATCTACCACTAGTCGTGGCTCCAGAAATTAGTTCGTGCAATCTGTTGAAACATCTGATAAGAGTTGTTTTACCACAGCCAGAAGGACCTATTATTGCTGTAACTGCATTAGACTTTATCTTCATGCTTATGTCCTTTATTGCTGGTTTCCCACTATAGTAGGCACTAAAGTTGTCTAGAATTATCTTAAATCTCCCAAGAATTAATTCGTGATTAGTGGACTGCACTTCTTTATTAGTAGGAAGCATGGATTTTATAGTTATTTTTTCATCTTCTAACAAGTCCAAACATCCTCCTTCCAGTCAACATTCTTACTGCTACATTCAGGCTTAGAACTAGTAGGATAAGAATCAGTGCAGCACCCCACCCATATAGTTGCGAGTAGTCATATGGCAATAGCGAAAGTCTCCAGATCCTCAATGGAATTGCGTCTAGCGGTTTGTCAAATCCTTGAAAGAATAGACTGCTTCCCAAGATTGTTAGAATTAATGGAGCCGTCTCTCCCGCAATTCTTGCAACTGCTAGCATCACTCCAGTTATCAAACCACTCTTGGTAGTTGCCAACAAAACACTGAATGTCATCCTCCATTGGGGTACTCCCAACGCAAGTGCTGCTTCTCTTATTGTCTGTGGCACTAGTTTTAGCGATTCTTCAGTTGTGCGAGCCACAACTGGTAGCATGATTATCGATAGCGCAAATGCGCCTGCCCACACAGAGAACGAACCTATAGTTAACACAATGACAATGAAAGCAAATATTCCTATGACTATCGATGGAAATTCTGTTAGTACATCGTTAAAGAATCTTACCGTTCTCGCAAATTTGTTACTGCCAAACTCTGAGAGGTAAATTCCTGTCATTACACCTGCAGGAACACCCATTAGTGTAGCAAGCCCTATCAGGATCATTGTACCTTGAATTGCAGGTCCTATTCCACCTTCGGCTTCTCCCGCTGCCCCCGGTGGTGCTGTCAGGAATTCAAAACTTATTGCTAGAGCTCCGTTCTTGAAGACTTCTACCAGTATACTTCCTAAGGGTATGATTGCTAATACCACGCATCCAAATGCAGCCCCACGAAAGATCTTGTCTACCAGCATTCTGCGTTTCAGGTTACCTGCTACAAATTTTTGCTTAATTTCTGGTTTGGTCATTCTATTCAATACTACCCTTTGTCTTCACCATTCTCGAAACCATCAATGTTGCAGCTACATTGATTGCCATAGCTACAATGAATAGAACTAAACCGATTGCTATCAGTGCTGCTGGATGCAAAGAAAAGGGATCTGCTTCATTAAACTCATTTGCAATGATGCTTGCCATTGTCTGACCTGGCTGCAGTAATGATGTAGGTAAGGCAGCTGCGCCTACGGCGTTACCTATAACCATTGTTACAGCCATGGTCTCTCCAACCGCTCTTCCCAAGCCCAGTATGGATGCTCCAAAGAGACCAGATCTAGCGTATGGAACAACTGCATGTCTAAACACTTCCCATTTGGTAGCGCCGATCGCATAAGCGGCTTCTCTCTGTGCATTGGGTACAGCCATCATCACTTCTCTGGAAACTGCAGATACGGTTGGTATGATCATTATTGCGAGTATAACACCAGCAGTAAGAACATCAAGCCCAAAGGGTCTTCCAGAAAAAATTGGGATAAACCCAAGACTATTTGAAAGAGGCACTTCGATAAAATCCTTCATATAAGATCTAAAAACGAACAAACCCCAGAGTCCATAAATTACACTTGGCACAGCAGCAAGTAACTCAACTATGAACGAAAGTGGTGTTCGAATATTCTTCGAAGCCATTTCAGAAAGATACATGGCAACTCCTATGCTTATTGGAACTCCAATTACCATTGCAATTGCAGCTGTAACCAATGTGCCAAGTATGTAGGGAAGTGCGCCATACACTTCCCTGCCCTCAACTGGATTCCAGTCGGTGCCTGTCAAAAAGTCAAAGCCAAATCTAGTTAAAGCAGGTTCGCCACCTCTTGCTACTTCAATAACCATTAAAATTATGATGGCTAGTATGTACGCAGCTGCACCAGCAGCTATCCATTTGAAGATACGATCAAAATTAAAGACATTTTTGCGTACTTTATCATCAATAGATTTAGAATTAGAAAAAACTTTGGTCATACCAGCACCTAGCCTGGTATGTTAAATGGTGTTCCGTTGAAATTCAGTTTCTTTAGCGCTTCTATGTTCATCTCTACTACGCCATCTGGCAATGGTACATATTCCAAGGTTGATGAGAATCGTTGACCATCAGTTATTACCCAGTACAGGAAATCAACCAGTGCTTGTCCCTTCTCTTGTGTCATACCTGAAATTTCTCCAAAGTTGGTGTACAGTAGCAAATAGGTGAAGCTTGCAATAGGGTATGAACCCTTTCCTGGTGCATCCACTATGCTTACCTTCGACCAGTCTTCCCATGGTTTTGGCAGTGTTGTTGCCGCATTGCTAGCTGCAGTTTTAGTTGATTCCAATGATGGGAGTATGAACTCTCCTTCCTGGTTCTCTAACGCTGCAACAGACATGCCTGTTTGTGTCGCGTATGCAAGCTCAACGTATCCTACTGCATATGTTGTTTGCCTTACAACACCTGCAACCCCTTCGTTACCAGCAGCTCCAATACCTGTAGGCCATTCAACTGCTTTACCCGTACCTACTTTGTCATTCCATTCTTTGCTTACGGTTGATAAATAATCAGTGAACACGAATGTTGTTCCAGAACCGTCTGATCTGTGTACTACAATTATTTCTTCATCAGGCAAGAGAGCTTCTGGATTCAGCGTGGCTATTCTAACATCGTTCCACTTTTTGAGCTTATTTAAGAATATGTCTGCAACCATTTCCGATGTTAATTTGAGACCACTCCCTATGGGCTTGCCGTCTAGACCCGGCAAGTTATAGGTAACTGTAACTGCACCAATTGTTTCTGGATAATGTATAGGATTCTTCAGCATCTTGAACTGATCTTCTGTTAGCGGTGCATCGGAAGCTCCGAAATCAATGGTCTTGGCAATGAACTGCTTTACTCCGCCACCACTACCGATGGATTGGTAGTTTATGCTAACTTTCTCATTTACCTTGGCATATTCAACTCTCCATTTATCGATAAGAGGAAATGGAAATGTTGCTCCAGCACCGTTAAGTGTTACCGCGCTTGAAAGTTGCGTCGGCTGGAATTTACTAGTCTTCTCTTCCTGTTTTGGTTCTGGTTGTGGTTGTTGCGTGATTGGCTGTGTTTCTGTGATTTGCATTGTTCCTCCAGTAGCTATTTCCTTGCCTGCAGCGTTCAATGCGCTCCAGGCGTACGGTGCATCCTTGTTGTCAACGATCAGTATAACAAGCAACGACTTGCCTGGACTAAGTGGTTTATCACTTGTCTTTACCATTATAGCACTGGTATCGACCTTCTCTCTGTCCCATCCTTTTGCTTTAGCAAACTTGATGGTACTGTCCATGAACTTTATCTTGAAACCGTAAATGGGTTCGTCACCAGTATTCTTAACAGCAATCAGTGTTACCTTCTTCTTGTGTTTCATTGCTATGGAGACATCGTCACCTGCTTGTGCAAGGGCAGGCGTGACTGTCATTGCAACGATTGTGCTTAGAATCACTGCGAATGCTATTCCTCTGTAAATTTCACTACGTGCGTTCATAATGTCAGTGCAATCAAGAGCGTATATGTGAATAATGCAAAGGAATCATATAGATCAAATAGTTCTATATAGAATATGGTCGTAACATGTTTAAAGGATTCTGCCTGCTTTAGAAGCATTGTCACTACTTGCAGAGAAAAAAGAAGTAAGGAAGATACAGTTCACTGGGCGATCTACTTACATTCTATCATTGCCTAAGAAATGGATAGAAGAAATGAGTCTTCAGCCTGGAGATCCTGTTACGATTGTAAGGCAGATCAACAATGCTCTGCTGATTCTGCCTAGCATAGTTACCAAATCATCAAAGACGGGGGAAGCAGCTGTTATCGTTACACCAAACGAAAGC
>Ga0073934_10010349_pt1 | contig 11615 bp, 9 predicted proteins | sample LarsenN4metaG_FD_76834 | JGI IMG/M metagenome (GOLD analysis project Ga0073934, IMG submission 76834) | Hot spring sediment bacterial and archeal communities from British Columbia, Canada, to study Microbial Dark Matter (Phase II) - Larsen... ... | reverse complement strand
ATAAACCGGATCAAGCACGGCGCCAGTGGATAACGCTGTGGATCGTTGGGGAAATCGCCGACCCGCACGGGGACATCCACCGGCTCGCCCGACGCTCGGGCGCCGGCCTGTGCACGACTGTGGAAACACCGGTGAGGAGCGCCGGAGGCCGCGACGTGGAGGAACGAGTGCTTCTCCACAATCCACAGGCCCTACTACTACAACTACCAAGATGATTCCTGATCTGAGGTCGAGGAGGCTGTGGTGAAGTTCCGGTGCGAGCGCGACACCCTCGCCGAAGCCGTCGCCACCGCGCAGCGGACGGTGGCAAGCCGCAGCGGGGCGCTGCCAGTGCTGCAGGACCTGCGGATCACCGCGGGTGACGACGGGCTCGAGCTCGTCGGCTCCGACCTCGAGATCACCAACCGGGTCCACGTCCCGGCCGCCGTCGAGGAAGCCGGCGTGGCGGTGGTGCCGAAGCTGATCGGCGAGATCGTCCGCAAGCTCGAGGGTGATCAGGTGACGGTCGTCGTCACGGGCGACGAGGCGGTGATCTCGGCCGGCCGCTTCACCACCTCGCTGCGGTTGAAGCCGGCCGACGACTACCCCCGTCTCGCGCCGAGCGACGGCCAGGGGGTGCGCGTCGACGCCGCGGCGTTCGCGGCCGCGCTGCGACAGGTCGTACGGGCGGCGTCGAAGGACGACCTGCGGCCGATCCTCACCGGTGTGCTCCTGACTGCGCACGGCGCAGGACTGCGCCTCGTCGCCACCGACTCCTACCGGCTCGCGGTGCGCGATCTCAAGGGCGTGAGCATGCTCGAGGAAGGCCAGCGGGTCCTCGTCGCGGCGAAGGGCCTCGCCGAGGTGCAGCGCCTTGCCGGCGACGGCGAGATCGAGGTCGTGCTCCGCGAGCGCGACGTCGTGTTCCGTACCTCGCGCGCCGAGGTGACCGCTCGGCTGATCGAGGGGGAGTTCCCCAACTACGAGCAGCTCATCCCCAGCGGCTACCCCAACCGCCTGACCGTGGCGCGCGAGGCGTTCCTCGACGCGCTCGACCGGGTGCAGATCGTCGGGCAGAACCGTGACAACGCTGCCGTTCGCCTCGCGATGAGCGGTGGCGGTCTGGAGCTGTCGATGTCGGCCCAGGACGTCGGCAACGCGCAGGAGTCGCTCGACGCGAAGTTCGAGGGGTCCGAGCTGACCGTCGCGTTCAATCCGGTGTTCCTGCGCGACGGCGTCGATGCCATCGACACCGAGGAAGTTGCCCTCGAGACGATCGATCCCCTGAAGCCGGCCACGCTGCACGCGTCGGACGGCGGGGAGTTCTTGTACCTCCTCATGCCGGTGCGGACCTCGTAGCGACGTGCTCGCGCCGGCCACCGACGTGCACCCTGCGGCGTGCGTCGGTCGCGTATGGCTGGTCGACTTCCGTTGTTTCACGGCGGCGGACGTGTCGTTCGCTCCGGGATTGACGGTGATCCACGGTGCGAACGGGCAGGGCAAGACCAGCCTGCTCGAGGCCGTCGCCTGGGTCGCTCGTGCCCGGTCCTTCCGCGGGGTCCCCGATGCCGGCCTCGTTCGCACCGGCGCGAGCCAGGCGGTGGTGCGAGCCGACGTCACGACCGGCACGCGCACGCAACTCGTCGAGGCCGAGATCCGCGCCGTCGGCCGCAATCGCATCCTGTGCAACAAGCAGGTGGTGCACCGGACGCGCGATCTGCACGGCCTCGTGCGCGCGTCGGTCTTCGCGCCGGACGACCTTGCGCTGGTCAAGGAGGGACCGGCGCGGCGGCGGGAGTACCTCGACGAGCTCCTCGCGATGCTCGCGGCCCGCTACGAAGCCGCGCGCGCCGACTTCGACAAGGTGCTGAAGCACCGGAACGCGCTGCTCCGGGCCGGTGTGCGCGACGACGAGGCACGGGCGACCCTCGACGTGTTCGACGAGCAGCTCGTAGCCGCCGGCGTCGAGCTCGTGCGCGGCCGGCTCCGGCTCGTCGAGCGGCTCGGGCCGGCCGTGCGCGACGCCTATGCCGCACTGTCGGGCGACGAACGCGCCGTGACGATCGCGTACGAGGCCGAGTGGGCCGAGGCCACGCTCGAGACCGACGCGTCCGACGAGCTCGCGAGCCTCCTGCGTGAAGCACTCGGCCGGCGCCGGCGCGCCGAGCTCGACCGGGGGGTGACGCTCGTCGGCCCGCACCGCGACGAGCTGCACCTTGCGCTCGGCGACCTCGAGGCGCGCACGCAAGCGTCGCAGGGAGAGCAACGGACACTTGCGCTCGCGCTGCGGCTCGCCGGGCACGCGCTGGTCACCGACCTGACCGGCGTCGCGCCCGTGCTGCTGCTCGACGACGTGTTCAGCGAGCTCGACCCGCAGCGCTGCGATGCGCTGCTGCGGAACCTGCCACCGGGTCAGGCGCTGCTGACGACCGCAGGTGTGCTCCCGGCCGCCGTGCACGCGCAGCACCGGCTGCACGTGCGCGACGGCACTGTCCACGAGGAGCCGGTGTGAGCGATCCGATCCCGCTGCGCGACGCCGTCGCCGCTGTCGGGCGCGATCTCGGACTCCCCGATCCCGATGTCCTCGCCCGGCTCACCGCGGCATGGTCCTCGATCGTCGGGCCGTCGGTCGCCGACCACGCCGTGCTGCGGTCGGTCCGTGACGGCGTCGCGACCGTCGCGGTGGACGGGCCGGTGTGGGCGACCGAGCTCCGCTATCGCGAAGGGGCCCTCGTCGACGCCTTGTGCACCGCGGCCGGGACCCCGATCGTGAGGGCGGTGCGGGTGGTCGTCACCGCCCCCGGAAAGAGCCTCGGATGACCCCGCGTCTGGTAGAATCGTCGTCACCGGAAAAGGCCCTCTGACCAGGCATTTCGCGCTTCCGTAGGCGCGGTCGGCGAGGGGCTTTCGACAACATCGACGGAGACGACGCGCGTGGCGTACGCGGCCAAGGACATCTCGATTCTCAAGGGCCTCCAGCCCGTGCGCGAACGCCCCGGCATGTACATCGGTTCCACGGGCCCGTCGGGGCTCCACCACCTGGTGTACGAGGTCGTCGACAACTCCGTCGACGAGGCGCTCGCGGGCCACGCGACCCGGATCGACGTCACGCTGCTCCCCGACGGCGGCTGCCGCGTCGTCGACGACGGCCGGGGCATCCCGGTCGACCCGCACCCCGAGTACCCCGACAAGTCGGCGGCGGAGATCGTCCTGACGATGCTGCACGCAGGCGGCAAGTTCGGCGGCGAGGGCTACAAGATCTCTGGCGGGCTCCACGGGGTCGGCGTGTCGGTGGTCAACGCGCTCTCGCGCCGGCTCGAGCTCGTCGTGTACCGCGACGGCGGGGAGTGGCGCCAGACGTTCGTGGACGGCGGCGAGCCGACCGGTCCGCTCGAGCGGGTTGGCGACTCCGACCGCAGCGGTACCTCGGTCACGTTCTGGCCGGATCCCACGATCATGGAGGAGGTCGACTTCCGTGCCCAGACGCTGCTCGAGCGACTGCGCGAGATGGCGTTCCTCAACAAGGGTCTGGAGATCGTCTTCCGGGACGAGCGCGTGGACCCCGTCGCCGAGCAGGTGTTCAAGTACGACGGCGGGATCGTCGACTTCGTCGCGCACCTCAACTCGTCGAAGGAGCCCATCTTCGAGCGCGTCGTCGCGTTCGGTGACGCGTACGAGCACGGCGAAGTCGAGATCGCGATGCAGTGGAACGCCGGCTACTACGAGGGGATCCACTCGTTCGCCAACAACATCGCGACGACCGAAGGCGGCATGCACGAGGAGGGCTTCAAGAAGGCCCTCACCAACGTGGTCAACCGCTACGGCCGCGGCAAGGGCCATCTCAAGGACAAGGACGAGAACCTCCTCGGAGAGGACATCCGCGAAGGGCTCACCGCCATCCTCTCGGTGAAGCTGCGCAACCCGCAGTTCGAGGGTCAGACCAAGACCAAGCTCGGCAACACCGAGATCCGGTCGTTCGTCGAGCGGGTCACCAACGAGAAGCTCGGCGACTGGCTCGAGGAGCATCCGGCCGAGGCGAAGGCGATCATGCAGAAGGCGACGCAGGCCGCGCGCGCCCGCGTCGCCGCCCGCCAGGCGCGCGACCTGACACGCCGCAAGTCGCTGCTCGAGTCGGCGGCGATGCCGGGCAAGCTCGCCGACTGCTCCTCGCGCAACCCGCAGGAGTGCGAACTGTTCATCGTCGAGGGCGACAGCGCCGGTGGCAGCGCCAAGCGCGCGCGCAACCCCGCCTTCCAGGCGATCCTCCCGATCCGCGGCAAGATCCTCAACGTCGAGCGCGCCCGGCTCGACAAGATGCTGCGCAACGAGGAGATCCAGACGCTGATCTCGGCGTGCGGCACCGGCATCGGCGAGGAGTTCGACCTCACGAAGTTGCGCTACCACAAGATCATCGTGCTCGCCGACGCCGACGTCGACGGCGCGCACATCCGCACGCTGCTGCTGACGTTCTTCTACCGCCAGCTCAAGGAGATCGTGCAACAAGGACACGTCTACATCGCGCAGCCGCCGCTGTACGCAGCGAAGATCGGCAAGGACGAGCGCGTCTACCTGAAGGACGACGCGGCGCTGCGAGCCTTCGAAGAAGAGCATCAGGGCCGCAAGATCGAGATCAGCCGGTTCAAGGGTCTGGGCGAGATGGACTGGCACGAGCTCGCGGAGACGACGATGGATCCCGCGAGCCGCACCCTGTTGCAGGTTTCGGTCGAGGAGGCCGCGATCGCGGACGAGATCTTCTCGACCTTGATGGGCGACGACGTCGAGGCCCGGCGGGGATTCATCCAGGAGAACGCCAAGGACGTGCGTTTCCTCGACATCTGACCGACGGGAGACGCGAGCGGATGCCCGACGAGGTTCTCGGCAACATCGAGCCGATCGAGATCCAGGAGGAGATGGAACGCTCCTTCTTGGACTACGCGATGTCGGTCATCACCGCGCGCGCCCTTCCGGACGCGCGCGACGGCCTCAAGCCCGTGCAGCGCCGGATCCTCTACGGGATGTACGACCAGGGCATGCGGCCCGACCGCCAGCACCGGAAGTCGGCCAACGCCGTCGGCAACGTCATGGCGGTCTTCCATCCTCACGGCGACCAGGCCATCTACGACGCCCTCGCGCGCATGGCGCAGGACTTCTCGCTGCGCTACCCGCTCATCGACGGCCACGGCAACTTCGGCTCGCCCGACCCCAACGACCGGCCCGCCGCGCAGCGCTACACCGAGGCGCGCCTCGCTCCGCTCGCGATGGAGCTGCTCGGCGAGATCGACGAGGAGACCGTCGACTTCGGCGACACCTACGACGGCCAGAACCGCGAACCCCTCGTGCTGCCGGCCCGGTTCCCGAACCTCCTCGTCAACGGCGGCGGCGGCATCGCGGTCGGCATGGCGACCAACATCCCGCCCCACAACCTGCGGGAGGTCGTCGACGCGACGGTCCACCTGATCGACCATCCCGACGCGACGGTCGACGACCTGATGCAGTTCGTGCACGGTCCCGACTTCCCGACCGGGGCGATGATCCTCGGGCGCGCGGGAATCGTCGAGGCCTACAAGACCGGCCGGGGTTCGATCCGCATGCGCGCGGTCGCGGAGATCGACGAGGACGCGCGCGGGATGGCTCGGATCGTCGTGACCGAGGTGCCCTACCAGACGTCGGTCGAGGTGATCGGCCAGAAGATCGCCGAGCTCGTCAACGAGCGCCGCATCGAAGGCATCCGCGACGTCCGCAACGAGTCGGCCGGCGACACGACGCGCCTCGTCGTCGAGCTCAAGCGCGATGCCAACGCGCAGGTGGTGCTCAACCAGCTCTACAAGCACACGCCGATGCAGACGTCGTTCGCGGCCAACGTGCTCGCGCTCGTCGACGGCGTCCCGCGGCTACTCGACCTGAAGCGGGCGCTCGAGGTCTACGTCGGCCATCGAGTCGAGGTCGTCACACGGCGCACCGAGTTCCGCCTTCGCCGGGCGCGTGACCGCGCGCACATCGTCGAGGGACTCCTGCGGGCGCTCGACGCGATCGACGCGATCATCACCCTGATCCGCGGTTCGGAATCGGCGGACGCCGCTCGTCAGGCACTCATGGCCGAGCCGTTCTCGTTCAGCGAGGTGCAGGCGAACCACATCCTCGACATGCAGCTCCGACGACTCGCCGCGCTCGAGCGCCAGAAGCTGCGCGACGAATACGACGAACTCATGACGCGCATCGCCGAGTTGGAGGCGATCCTCGCCGACGAGGTGAAGCTGCGTGGCGTGATCAAGGAGGAGCTCACCGAGATCCGCGACAAGTACGGCGACGAGCGCCGCACGCGCATCGAGGTGTACACCGGCGACCTCGTCGACCTCGACCTCATCGAGGACGAAGAGCTGGTCATGGTGCTCACCAAGAAGGGCTACGTGAAGACCGTCTCCGTCGACCAGTTCCGCGTGCAGGGGCGGGGCGGCAAGGGCGTGCGGGGCGGCACACTGCGTGACGAGGACTACGTCGAGCATCTCCTCACGACGACGGCGCACTCGTACCTGTTGTTCTTCTCGAACCGCGGGCGCGTATACCGGCTGCGCGCGCACGAGATCCCGATGAAGGATCGCACTGCACGCGGCACCGCGCTCGTCAACCTGATCGCACTCCAGCCCGACGAGCACGTGCAGGCGGTCATCGACACACGCACCTACGAAGACGGCGCGTTCCTGTTCTTCGCCACCCTCAAGGGCATGGTGAAGAAGACGAAGATGAGCGAATACGACTCGTCGCTGCGGACTGGCCTGATCGCCATCAACTTGAACGACGGCGACGAGCTCGTGCGTGTGATCCAGACGAGCGGTGACGACGACATCCTGATGGTGTCGCGCCAGGGGATGACCATCCGGTTCTCGGAGTCCGAGGTCCGGCCGATGGGCCGCGCCACAGCCGGCGTGCGCGGGATGAAGCTCAAGAGCGCCGAGGACGGAGTGGTGAGCTGCGACGTCGCGGTCGACGACGCGGTGGTGCTGTTCGTCTCGGCGAGCGGTCACGGCAAGCGCACGCGGGTCGCGGCGTTCAATCGCCAGGGCCGCGGCGGCCAGGGCGTTCGGGGCATGCGCATCACCGAGGCTCGCGGGCAGGTCGTCGCGGCGTTCACCGTCGTGCCGGGCGACGAGGTGATGGTGTTCTCGTCCGCAGGCAACCTCGTCCGCATCGGTGTCGACGAGATCTCGGAGCAGGGCCGCGACGCGACCGGGGTGCGAGTCGCCCGAGTCGACGAAGGGGCTAGCGTTGTCGCCGTCGCCCGGGTGCTCGAGACCGAGCAGGCCGAGGCGCAGGAGGCCTGAGACGTGGCGCGTGCGAAGGCGACGCTCCAGACCGTGGAGGCGCCCGCTCGGCGCGCGCCCAGCCGCAAGGCGAAATCGTCCCGAGGCAACCGCGCCGTACCGGTCCGTCGGGCATACGAGCGGCACTACCGCCAGACGGTCCGCCGCATCGACCTCTGGTCGGTGCTCAAGGTCAGCATCTGCTTCTACTTGACGGCCCTCATCGTGCTCCTCGTGAGCGGGATCGTCATGTGGTGGATCGCGTCGGCGGTCGGGATCATCGGCAACGTCGAGAGCTCGATCGGCGAGACGATCGGCTCGGAGGACTTCAAGCTTCTGTCGTGGGAGTTGCTGCGCGCCTCGACCCTCATCGGGCTGGTGTTCGTGTGCCTCGCGGTCGTGGTGTCGGTGCTGGCGGCCGCGTTCTACAACCTGTTCTCCGAGCTCATCGGCGGGATCGAGGTCACCGTCGTCGAGGAGGAAGACGACCGGTAGCCGGGAGCGACCCAGCGACCGGCTGGTATCCTCATGCGCTCGCCGGGGCTATAGCTCAGTCGGTTAGAGCGCATCCCTGATAAGGATGAGGTCGCTGGTTCGATTCCAGCTAGCCCCACCTCATGCTCGGTCCGCCCGTTGGTGTGCGAGCCACGCGGGTTCCGGTTGCGCAGCGCGCGTGTACCGATACCGCTTCGCGAACACGGTCGGGTCGTACTCCGGGAAGTTCCCGATGAACGTCGGCTCGTACTCGAGCTCGATGCCGGTCGCCTCGAACGCGCGCTCGCGCAGGTGGTTCGCCAGCATCCACACGTCGGTCGCGGTCGCGCCGTCGGTCGTCGTGATGGCGAGGACGTGCTTGTCGGAGAGCTTGACCGGTCCCCACCGGTCGCCGGCGTTGAAGCCGCTGTAGCGGAGCACGAACGCGGCCGGGATGCGACGCCATCCCTCGGCCGGCCGGCGCCGTCCTTCGAGGTACTCGACGTCGAGCCCGGCCGACGCGAACGCCCGGACGAGCTCGTCGGCGAGCGCGGCCGGAACGAGCGGGTTGAGGAAGAACGATCCCGCGCTGCGCGCGTCGGGATCGTCGGGATCGAGGACCATCGACTTCATCTTGCGCACCGCGAGCACCGCGCGGCGCCGGTCCGCGACGTCGGTTGGTGTACCACCGCTGCGAGCGAAATAGCGTTCGATGTCGCCGTAGGTCGACGGTTCGGGCGGGGCAGCCGAGGCGCGCGGAAGCCGCAACCGCAGGCGCGCGACGACGAAACGGTCGCGCCAGTCGTGCTTGAACCGGCTGGTCCGAAACCCGAAGCGCGCATCGTCGGCGCGCACGACATCGACGGCCAATGTCTCCCGGTCGATCACGTCGATCGAGGTGATCACGTCGCACACCTGCTGCCCGTACGCCGCGATGTTCTGGATCGGCGCGGCGCCGGCCCGGCCGGGGATCCCGCTCAGCAGCTCGACGCCGGCGCATCCGGCGCGCACGGTGCCCGCGACGAATTCGTCCCACGACGCGCCGGCGTCGACGACGAACTCGACCTCGTCGCGGCCGACGTCGCGCTGCTCGATGCGCCCACCGTCGAGGACGAGTACGTCACCGCCGAAGCCGCCGTCGGCGACCACGACGTTCGTCCCGCCGCCGAGCAGGAGCAGGGAGCGAGCGTCGCGGCGTTCACAGCCGGCGAGCGCCGCGACGAGTTGCGCGTCGGATCGGACGACGGTCAGCCGGGCGGCGGGGCCGCCGACCCGCAGGGAGGTGTACGGCGCAAGGAGCTCGTCGCGTGCGGCGCCGCTCGGCACCGGCTGATGCTACCGGCGGCTGCCGTCTACGGTGCGTGCGCGAGCCAGAAGGCGTGGCGGTCGATGCAGTGGAAGAAGCGCGTCACGAGTCCCTCGGCGCCGAACGTCCAGAGGTGTACTTCGAGCGCGCGTACACGCTTGCCGGTGGCGCGCACGACCACGTCGACGTCGATCGTGACTGCCACCTGGTCCCCGCCGACGAGGAAGTTCGTCGGCTCGAACCGCGTGAACTCGAGTCCCTGGAGGGTCTCGAAGAACCGGGTCACGTGTGCCTTGCCTCGGCCCGGCTCGTACATCGCCATCCCGTAGCCGGGGGCGTCCTGGTCCCAGGCCACGTCGTCGGCGAGCTGCGCGAGGATCGCCGGGACGTCACCGCGACCGAACGCTTCGTAGATCGTCTGGACGGCCTTCACGTTGGCGTCGGCGTTCTCCATGGTTGCTCCTCGCTGCTGCGGCGTATTCGCAGCGCCGGACGATCCGGATCAGCGGGCTCGGCCGCGCGGTCGGTGCGGCTGGGTACACTCCGGCCGCGTGAAGGCGTTCCGGCGGCTCCTGCTCGTGTTCGGTATCGCCGGCGCGATCGGCGCGATCGCGAAGCTGCGCGGTCGCGGTGGCGTGCCGCCCACGAGTGGCGGCTGGCGCGAGCTCGAAGCACCCGACTTCCGGTGACGACCGTCCTGCTCGTCGGGGTCGGTGCGGTCGGCACGCGGGCGGCTCGCCAGCTCGTCGACACACTCGGCGTCGATCGGCTCCTGCTCGCCGACCGCGACACCGACCGCGCCGAACGCGTCGCCGACGCCCTGGGCGAACGAGCCGCCGCGATCGCCTACGCGAGCGGTGATCCGATCCCCGGCGGCGTCGACGCGGTGGCATGTGCGGTCGCGACCGGTGAGGATCACGACATCGTGGCCGCGGCGCTCGCCCAGCAGGTCGCGGCCGCGTCGTGCGACGACGACCACGACGCCATCGACGCGTTGCGCTCGCTCGACCCCAACGCCCGGGCCGGGGGCGTCACCGTCGCGGCCGGCTGCGGCCTGGCGCCGGGTCTCACCGACGTCCTCGCGAAGCACGCGGCGGGCATGTTCGACGCGGTCGACGAGGTGCGGGTCGCCCGCACGGGCTGGGCGGGTCCTGCCAGCGTGGCGGCTGTCCGGCACGAGCGGCGCGCATTCGTGCGGGCTTGGCACGACGGCACGTGGCGCGAGGAGCACCCGCACGGCGAGACCCTGGTCTGGTTCCCGGAGCCGATCGGCGCGCAGGACTGCCGCATGGTGACCGGGGGCACGGCGCTGCTCGTCGACGCGATGGACGTTCCGCGCGCGTGCACGCTGCTCGGCGAGCCGCCGAAGCGCACCTGGCTACGCCGGCGCTTCGGCGACGACGGCGAGTGGGGCGCGGCGCGCGTCGACGTGTGGGGGCGCGGCGAGGACGGGCATGGTTGCGTCGTGTACGGCGTCGTGGAGCGCACGGCCGTCGCCGCGGGCGCGGTCCTGGCAGTGACGGCCGCGCACCTCGCGGGCGCGCTGGAGCCGCGCTTCGACCGGCCGGGCGTCCACGGGCTTGGCTCCCTCGTGGACCCCGCACCGTTCCTCGCGGAGCTCGCCCAGCGGGGAGTTCGTGCTGCGGTCTTCGAGGGTGTGCCGGTCGGCTGACGCGCACGCTGCGTGGTACACCGGATGCTGCGTCGGGCGCGATGCCCCGGTCGCGCGCGCGTACCGCGCGCCCGGAGTAACCGGGAGCACCGGGGGTACGGTCCGCGGCCATGCCGACCTCTCAGTGTTCTGTACGTCGTGGAACCGCGGCCCTGCTCGGCGCCGTGTTGCTCGCTGCGATCGCGCTCGCGGTTGCGTCGCCCGCGAATGCCCAGACCGGAACGCCGTTCCCGCAATGCGGCGGTGCCACGACGCAGGAGTGCGTCGTCGCGTTCACCGTCGACGGCGCGGCTCCGCCCGCCGGGGTGACGCTGTCGGTCGTGAAGCAGAGCGCCACGGCGCTCGACGTACGTGTCCTGCAGTCCGGCGGCGCCCAGGACGGCGTCGAGCTCTCTCCGGCCCTCACCCCCGACAGCGAGATCCATGTCGAGCTCAACGTCGGTGCGCTCGACCCGGTGATGCTGTTGTTCACGGGTAACGTCGAGACCTTCACGCCGACGATCGACTCGGGGGCGGGGAACACCGTCGCCTTCGACGTGACACCGACCCCGGCATCGTGGCGCACGACCGGCTGCTCGGCGGATGCGTGCGGCGACAAGACCACGAGGGCCGAGGCGGACCTGACCGCGGTCGCGGTCGGCCGGCTGGTGACCGGGGCGTTCACGCCGGCCAGCGTGGTCGAGGACATGCGCGGCGCGTGGGTTGCCACCGATGCGCAGGCGATCGCGACACCGACGTTCGACGCGGTGACCGACACGCTCACCGTCCGGTTCGCGGCCGCGCACCGCAAGGCCGACGGCACGACGAACGACGACGGTTTTTTCGAGGTATTCCTGCGCGACGCCGCGTTGCAGAACCACTTCGCCGCGCCGAACCCCGCCACGCT
>Ga0073934_10010348_pt1 | contig 11616 bp, 8 predicted proteins | sample LarsenN4metaG_FD_76834 | JGI IMG/M metagenome (GOLD analysis project Ga0073934, IMG submission 76834) | Hot spring sediment bacterial and archeal communities from British Columbia, Canada, to study Microbial Dark Matter (Phase II) - Larsen... ... | reverse complement strand
GTCGAACTCGGCGGTGGCGGCGGCCTATTACCTGCGGGTCATCGCCGGCTGCTACCTGGGCGTCGCGGCACGGCCGCAGCGAGTGGTCCCCTGCGGCTACCTGCGACTGGGGCTGGCCATTTGCGGCGTCTTCGTGCTGGGCTTCGGGCTGTGGCCGCGGGACCTGCTCCGCGTCTCGCGGCTGGCCAGCGAAGGGGCGGCCGTCGCCCGCGCGGCGCCCTGGCCCGCCGCGGCGATGACCGACGGCGATCGCCCGGACCCTGCGCCGCCGGAGGCGGTGGCCAAACGCCTCGCTGACCGGTAGGACTGCCCGCGGGACTCTTGTTGCCGGCAGGTCTCGTTCCTCGACCTGCCCTACCCGGCTTCCCGGATTCGGCGGAACAACCAAGCGCCCCGCGGATGGCGTCTGGCGAGTTGTCCGCGTAGAATAGACGATGTTCGAAGATCGCGTCTGATCCGGGAGAGCGGTGATGATCGATCCGCACATCTTGGAGGAAGCCACGCGCCGCCTGGTAGAGCGGTTCCATCCGCAACGGATTATTCTGTTCGGTTCGCACGCCCGCGGCACGGCCGACGCGCGGAGCGATGTCGACCTGCTGGTCATCTGCCCGGTGAGCGGTAGCAAGCGACAATTGATGGTGGCCATGGATCGCGCCTTGGCCGGGTTGGGCATCGCCCGAGATGTCATCGTGCTGACCGCAGAGGAGTTTGAGCGCGACCGGCACATTCCGGGAACCGTGGCCCGTCCGGCTTGGCTGGAAGGCAAGGTCCTCTATGACCATGCGGCGTGAGGATGTCATACGGCAAGTTTGTGAGTGGATGACCTACGCCGATGACGACCTGCGCTTGGCCCAGCAGGCCCTGGAGTTTTCCCGTCCGTGTCCTTATTGTCTGATGGCCTATCACGCCCAGCAACGTGCCGAGAAGTACCTGAAGGCCTATCTGGTACTCCGGGGAGTTGATTTCCCGTACACGCGCAACATCGCCCGCTTGTTGGAGCTGTGTTCGGAGCACACCGATTGGAGGCGGGCACTGAAGGAGGCCGAGGAGCTGACCCCCTTCGCCATCAGCGCTCGGTACCTCGGTGAGGATGAACCGGTCAGCGAGACCGAAGCGCGGCGAGCGGTGGATGTGGCCGCACGCGTCCGGGAAGTCGTCCGGCAGGCGCTCGGCGATGAAGGAGTGAGTTGGTAGCAGGCGACCGAGGCATCGCCGCCTCGCTCCGAACCAAACCCCATCGGGGCTGCGACCGCGACGATCCGCACGCCCGGTGGCATGGCCGCGACTTTGGGCGGCCATGCTTGCAGGCAACTCGCCGTCCTTGACCAGGGGCATGGCTGCCAACGGCCGCAGCCATGCCATCCGCCACGGGCGTCCGCCAGTCGGAGGCCGATAGCAATGCCCGAGGAGGCAGAACGGGCAGTGTTGAGACGAATCTGTGAGCCGTCTCGCCGCCTCCTTCAGCCTCGTAGCCTGGTATGCGCCGTCCCCAAGCATCTCCTGCTGCTGGCGGCATGCCTGTGGCTGGGCACGCTGTGGCACGAGGCCGTCGGTCACGGCCTGGTGGGACTCATATGCGGCGGGCGCATCGCCGATCTGCACGTCCTCGGTCTGGATATGTATCCGGTTCTCCGCTGGGTCGGATGGCAGGGGCAGTACGGCCACTGCGGGGTCGTCGGTGTCCGTTCACCCCGCCGTGAGGCCGTCGAGTCCTTGGGAGGGTCGGTCAGCACGTACCTGGTGGCCGTCGGTGCACACGTGTTGCTGCTTGCCCGGCGATGGGGGGCGGTGGGGCGGTTGATCCTCGCCTACCTGGGCATCTGGTGGATCGACATGCTGACCTACACGCTGCCTACCTGGGGCGTACGACGATCGATCCTCTGGGGCGGCTTCTACTCCGAGCCCTACCGGGCGGCCGTTGAGCTGGGAGTACCTGGCTTGATCTTTCAGGGGTTCGTCGTTTCTACGAGCGCTCTCATGGCCGCAGCCCTGGTGCACGGCATGGTGCGGCGCTTACGTTTCCGGCGCTGATCCTGCACGGGGCGCGGCCAGCGCGGCCGGCGACCCGCCGAACAACGCCCCGTCGCAAGATTGGTCGGTCCGCGGCGCTCTTCCTGATGGCAGGTCTCATACTTCGAGCTGTCCTGGCCTGCTTCGGTGGGGCCAACAACCCGCCGGGCGCATCGTCGTGTACCTCAGAGTTCATTTGACGCGCGACGCGTGGTCCTGCCAAAAGCCGGGCGGGGGCAGAACCGCCGGATTGTCCGTCCGGCGGGCAGGCCGAACCGGTACAATGGAGGTATGTCCGCTTGGAGCCGATGGCCGGGCAGCGTCGGTGTCCTGCTGGTCGCCTGGGCCGCAGACACAACCTGCGGTCAAGCCGTCCTGCCGCCGGGGTTTGAGGTGGTGACGGTGGCCTCGGGCTTCCTGCGGCCGGTGGGCATCGCCTTCTCCGCGGACGGTCGGCTGTTCGTCGCCGAACAGCGCGGCCTGGTGTGGGTGGTGGAGGGAGGCCGGCGGCTTACCGAGCCGTTCATCGACCTGCGGGAGGAGGTGGGCTACGGCGGCGAGCGGGGGATGCTGGGCATTGCCCTGGAGCCGGAGTTCCTCCGCGACCGCCATGTCTTCCTGCTGTACGCGGTGGACCCCATCTACGGGGAACCCGATGAACCGCCGGACACCTGTACCTTCGGGCGGCTGACGCGCTACACCGGCACGCTGGAAAGCCGCGGCAACGTGGCCGACCTCGACTCGCGGAACGTGCTCATCGGTGAGCGGCCGGCCGAGGGCTTTCCCATCTGCTACACCTCGCACGGAGTGGGCGGTCTGGGGTTCGCCGCCGATGGGACCCTCTTCGTCGGCGCCGGTGACGGAGCCCATCACAACGGCCCGGACGCTGGCGGCCGCGACACGGGTTGCTTCGGTCCCAACATGTTCTCCCCGGACCAGGACATCGGGGCCTTCCGCGCCCAGTACCTCGACTCGCTGGCCGGCAAGATTCTCCGCATCGATCCCGTCACCGGCGAGGGAGTGCCATCGAACCCCTTCTGGACCGGGGACGGGCGGCAGGCTCGCTCCAAGGTCTGGGTGAGCGGCCTGCGGAATCCGTTTCGCTTCGCCGTCCGGCCCGGATCGGGCAGCCCGGAAGTGGTGTACATCGGCGACGTGGGCTGGCACGGCTACGAGGAGGTCAGCGTGGCCCGCGGCGGTGAGAACTTCGGCTGGCCGTGCTACGAGGGCCCGGCGGCGGCGCCGGATTATCCAAGCCTCGCTCCGCTGCACAGCGGTTGCGACACGATCGGGACGCCCCCCAACCCCGGTGCGCTGGCTGGGCCTCTGGTGACCTGGCATCACACCGACGCGACGATGTCCGTGCCTCCCGGCTATCGCGGCACGTGCGCCATCGGCGGAGCGTTCGCCGGCCAGTCGTCCTATCCGCCGCCCTATGGCGGGAAGTACTACTTCGGCGATTTCGTGTCCGGCTGGGTGAAGGTGTTGGAGGTGGACGAGCAGGACCGGTTCGTAGCCCTGCGTCACTTCGGCGTGCTGGGCGAGTCGGCTTCCCAGTTGATCGCGCATCCGCTCAACGGAGATTTGCATTACCCGTCGGTCTACACCGGCCGCGTCCGCCGCATCCGTCTGCTTCGCGGCGATCTGGACGGTGACGCGGACGTGGACCTGGCCGACTTCCTGCTGTTTCAGTTGTGCTTCGCGGGGCCGAACGCTCCAGCGGCGTCGAGCTGTCCGCCCGGCGTGACGGCCGACCTAGACGAGGACGGCGACGTGGACCTGGTGGATTTCGCCTTCTTCCGGCTCAGCTTCACCGGCTCCCGTTAGCCGATGGTCCCGGGGCTGCCTCGTTCACTCTCCCCTGTGCGGAACGCCTGGCGGACGGTGGCCGGAAGCTGCCCCGCCCGGCCTAAACGGATGCATGCGAATGGCCACCGTCCGCAAGCTGCTGGCCAACCCGCTCATCTACATCATGGTCGCGGCCCTCCTGACGCGCCTGAGCGGTGTTGGCCTGGGCCTACCCTACGCCTACCACTGGGATGAGTCCACCATCGCCCACTCGGCTCTGCTCATGCACAAGACCGGCTCCCTCCGCCCGGACCACTTCTGGTACCCTTCGCTGTACATCTACGCGCAATACCTGCTCGGCCGAGTCTGCTACTTCTACCTGTGGTGGCAAGGGACGGTCGCTTCGCCCCAGGAGGTCCTGGCCCACGCCGGCCAGCACTTCAACTGGACCATCAGCCATCCTTTTTTCTACCTGTGCGGACGAGTCCTGACCGCCTGCCTGTCCACGGCCACCGTAGGGGTGGTCTACGCCACCGGGCGACGATTGTACGGGCGAGACGTGGGTCTGCTGGCGGCCCTCTTTCTGACCGTTGCCTTCGGATTCCTCGTGCAATCCTGGTGGCTGATGCCGCACGTGCCGGCCGCCTTTTTTGTTACCCTTGTCTTCTGGCAGTCCGCGCGCATCCAACGTCCGGGTCAATTCAAAGCGGTTTTCCTGGCCGGACTGCTTGCCGGCCTGGCCGTCTCCACGAGGTACAGCGTGGGCCTGGCGGTGTTGATTCCGGTGACGGCCGCGACCTTGGCTGGCGGCGGGGCACGTCGGGTCATTTCGGCCTGGCTGCTGATCGCCCTCGGGGGCGCGATCGGCATGCTGCTGACCAGCCCGTACATGGTGATCGAAATGGGCCGGTTCGGGGCAGGCATCCTGCAGCAGGTGGAGACCTACAGTCAGGAGGGAAGCGGGGTGAGCTTCGCCCAGCAGCTCTCCCACTACCTCGGATACCTGCTGAGCGCCCGGGGCTTCGCGCGGGTGCTGTCGTGCGCCGCCTTTCTGGGCCTGTTTGTCGGGTTCGCGCACGTCGGTCGGCGGCACCTGCTCTGCGTCGTCTTTCCGGTCTGCCACCTGCTGTTCATGTCCGCCTTCAAGCTGACTTACGCACGGCAGGTGGTCTTCGTGTTCCCCTTCCTGGCCCTGCTGGCGGCGGTGACGGTTCATCGCCTGGCGACGGCCCTGGCCCCGCGGGCCACCGGTCGAACCGGACAGCTCGTCGCCACAGGCGTGCTGGCGATGGCCGCCGCCCTAGGAGCCGCGTGGCGCGCCGCAGGCACCTGCGGGGACGTCTTGCGTCACCGTGACACGCGGCTGCAGGCCCTTTCGTGGCTGGGGGAACACGCCTCGGCCGGTGATCGCGTCGCGGTCCTGCAAATCCGCGACGAGCGCCCTCACCCCGGCGTCAGCGGGGCATTCGACATTCTTCCCTGGGACGTGCCGGCACCCGTCCTGCGGCGAAGCTGGCGCCCGTGGGTCCGGCAGGATGCGGATATCCGCTTGTGCGAGCCGCATCAGCACCCACTGAGCTGGTACCGCGGCCAGGGATTCCGATTCCTTCTGGCGCGGCGGGAGTTCGTTAAGCTTCCTTCGGACGTGAGTTCCGCCGATGTTGTCGGACTGCGACCCGTTGACGACGAACGATGGCGCGTGGCGGCCAGCTTTCCACCGCAAACCAGCGGTTTTGAATCCCGCCGAATGAAGATCAATCAAACCGTGCGTGCGCTGCTCGAGGCCGGCTCATGGATGGTGGTGCTGGAGGCGCTGCCGGCAACGTCCACGTCGGACGGTGGAGGACACCCAGCGCCCGTGGAGAAACCCGCCAGCCGCTCCGCTGTCGGCCGCGCGGAAACGTTCAGTAGGACCATCGGAGCCGGATGATGAGGCTTTCCACGTCGGCCACGTAGCAGACCAGCAGCAGCAAGCACAGGGCATCGGAGATGGCAAGGACAGCGCTGTGGCCCCGGAATCGCGAGCGGAAGCGGTCGTATTGACCCGCGAATACGGCGGCGAAGCCGAGCAATCCTGGGAACATGAAGATGGGTTTCATGGTAGAAAAATCGCGGTAGCGCAGTGCATACACCACGCCGAAGGCAAGATAACCCCAGGCCGCCAGGGTCACGAGCAATCCGCCTGACGCGATCCGCTCGCCGCGCCGGTCGCCGGACAGCCGGCACCACGCCGACCCCAGGCTCCGCAGCAAGCCGGCGACCAGCAGCCCCGTCGGCCACAGCCCCAGCACCAGGCTGGTCCGTCCCAGCGCCAGGAGGAGCGGGTGTCGCCACCGCCAGGTCGTCGGCCAGGCCTCGAAATGCAGGAAGTGCGACCTCCCGTAAACCTGCGACCAGAAACTGGTGCGGTGCGCCGGAAAGCCGGCCGGGCGGTCGTTGATCATGGGCTCCGCCAGCATGTCCAGGAGGCGGAAGGTGAGGAATGCGTCGGCCACCGATCGCACACCGGGCCGGCGCACGGGGGTTTCTTCAAGCAGCTTCGGGAACGCGGGCGGCTCCATGTTGATCACCAACGGCGAGCCGTAGCGGCGGAAGTGCGTCCAGTAGGGCCCCAACCAGGTCACCACACCCAGGAAAACAGCCAGAAAAAAGGCCACGTGGACGAAAAGCGCTCGCCTGGGAAGCATGCCCGGCCAGGGCCTGATCAACCCGACGGCCCAGACGGGAAGAATTACCGCCGGCACCACCAGTCCGTTGCCTTTGGACAGGCTGGCCAGCACCGCACCGAGCGTCATTGCCAGGAGGTTGCCTCCGCGCCCGTCCCGGAAGTACAGATAGGCTTGTGCCAGGGCCAGGCTGGCGAACAGGATGACGAAGGCGTCGTTGGTCGCCTGGCCGCTCACGCCGATCAGAGCCGGATTCAGAGCGATGAAGGAAAAGGCCAGCAGTCTGCCCTTGGGCGAAACTCCCATCCGCTGGAGGAAGCGGACCGCGACCAGCATGGTCAGGACGCCGGCCGCGCAATTGACCAACTGCCCGGCGCGGTTGAGGTTGGGCCGCGAGGGATTGGGAAGTAGCTTACCTATTCCCGCGACGACCGCGGCATAGAGCTTGGGCTGGAAGCCCTCGAAGGCTTCCTCCCGCCCGACGATGCGGTTCTCCTTGACCATGGCTTCGATGACCGTCAGATGGTCGTCGCTGGCCTCTCGGTTGACCAGCGCCAGGGCCACACGCAGAGTAGTTCCCAGCAGGAAGACCAGAACGCCCCCTGGGGCTGCCAAACCCGTTCCGTGTGCCCCGGGTCCAGCGACCGCAATGTGCTCGGGCATACTCGGGAGCATAGACCACGCACCGGCCGGCGTCGAGGAGCAGGCCCCTCAAGCTCTCTCAGACGGGTGCGGGTGTGAAGGCTGGGTTCTGGACGCCACGGCGGCCTCGCCGCTTTGCCGACGACGGCCAGGCCAGCGGATAGCCAGCGCCGGCAGGGCAGAGTTGCTGGGGCCGCGTGGCGCCGCTATAAACAGTTGTTGAGTCTGGCGCGCCGCTAGCTCAGTTGGTAGAGCGGCTGACTCTTAATCAGCGGGTCCGGGGTTCGAGTCCCTGGCGGCGCAGTTGTAGACCATGTCTGGACAAAGAATCACCATCCTCCGAGCGGAGGGGCCGCAGACCGCAGTCCGCAACGCCTCGGCGCCAAGAACTTGTCGGAACGGGCAACCGGCCGTAGACTCATGGCGTACGGGCTCGGCATCGGGAGATCCATCGATGTCTTGGCGATGCGTGCTTTTGTTGCTGGCGGCCGTTGTTCTTCTCACGCAGTGCGGGGTGACCTGCGACGAGCCGAACACGGTGGACGCGGCCCTGAACCTGCGCACCGGCGACTGGGTGGACACGGACTTCAACCTGAATCAGATCGTCGGCCAGGCGCACTCGATCAGCTTCCGCTTCATGCTCCAGCACCCCAACTCCTACTACAACAACATCATCGGGGAGAGCGGGTCAGGCATCTACACCATCTCCAAGAACACGTCGGCCTCCGGCGGCTGCACGGACCGGGCGACGTTGTCGGTCAACTTCGGCGGCACCGGCGGCGTCTGGCCCAACATCAACGACCTGGCCAACGGCTTCCGGCCGAACCGCTGGTACCACATCGCCGTCACCGTGGACAACCAGCTTAAGCTTCGCCTCTACGTGGACGGGGTGCTGGGCATCATCCAGAACTCGGGGTTCCAGACCAGCCTCCAGCTTTCCGGCGGCACCTGGGCCGGCGGCGCGCTCCGCTTCGGGCGGCGGAAGAACTCCGTCAACCCGCCGGAGCAGTTCTATGGCCTGCTGGACGACGTGGCCGTCTGGGACCACGCCCTCTCGCAGAATGAGATCAACTCGCTGCAGAACAACCACAAGCTGTCGGGCAACGAATCGGGCCTCATCGCCGGCTGGAACTTCAACGTGCTGCTGGGCGGAGCCACGCACCCGCCCAAGCACGGCCGGCCGCTCGCCTTCAACGGGAACGCTGCCCGCGTCTGGCCGCTGAGCGGCAAGAACGAGGAGGACGCGGCCAAGATGCTCTTCGAGCAGCACGCCACCAAGCTGTCGCTGCCGGTGAAGGGCAACTGGATCGTCAACCAGGGCAGCGACAGCGACTGCGGCAGCCATCGCGGCTACGCCAGCTTCTGCGTGGACATGTACTACGCCGACGGACCGACGCGCGGCCAGCCCATCTACGCCGCGGCCGACGGGACGGTGGTCCTGGTCCGCGACGGATCGGCCGACGACGTGGGCAACCAGCAGGTGCCGGGCTGCACGGAGTGCACGGAGGGCGACGGGAGCTGCGGCTACATCTCCAACGAAGTGCTCATCCAGCACGCGCCGACGGAGTTTTCCAGCTACCTGCACCTCAAGCAAGGGTCCGTGCCGCAGGCCATCAAGGACAAGCTGGCCGGCGGCCAGCCGGTGCTCCGCGGCGAGAAGATCGGCGAGGCCGGCCAGTCCGGCACCGGCGGGGCGCACCTGCACTTTGCCTACCTGTGGACGGTGACGCTGCCAGCCAACCCGGGGATCAATCCGCCGGCCGACACTCCCACCAGCCCCTGCGGCTACACGCCGAGCGTGCCGGACAGCAAGCCGCTGGTCACCCGGCCGTTCCTGTTCAGCGAGTACTGGGCCAAGCCGCAGGGAGCGAGCGCGTTCGAGTTCATCCCCGCGGCCACGCCCCAGCTCGGCGACACGGTGCGCGACACGTCGCCGTAGGGAGCGGCGCCGGCGCCGCCCGGGGCGTGAAGGCCGGGCCGGATTCGGCGCTGACCAAGAGGGTGGCGCTGCTCAGGGTGGCACTACTTTCCAATCGGTCTCCAGAGGCAGCGGCAGGGCAGGTCGCGGAACGAGACCTGCCAAACAGGTCCGACCATCCGCGGGCTTGAGGGGACCCGAGCGTCCCCAGGGTTTTTGCCTTGCGTTTTCCGAAGTTTGTGATATACTAGTTCGCTCGTGCGATCCCACTGCGGCGGAGTTCTCGCAGGCACGGGCCAGGGAATCTCTTCCCCATCGCCGTACGGCGCGGTGCGAGGGGTGCGGGAACGGATTCCCACGCAGATGGGTGCGAGATAGAAATCACGCACCAGCCGGCTGCCGCGAGCCACTATGAACGAAAGGGTCAGGTCATGCGTCAGACAGTCAAGAGCATCATGCCTGTTCTGTTTCTGCCCGCCGCGTTCATCAGCCTGCGATTGGTCCTGGCGACGGAACCAAGCTGGACCGGACCACCCCATGGCGCCCGGCCCGCTGTGTCTGCCGGGCGGAGCGAGTCCGGCACCCCGGACGTTGTTTCCGGCTCCATCGTCGGGTGGGGACAGCAAGTCGTGCTGCCGCCCTGGGAGTTGAGCAACCTGACGGCCGTCGCGGGGGGCGGGTACCACAGCCTCGGCCTGAAGGCCGACGGCTCGATCGTGGCCTGGGGAGACAATTATGCCGGCGAGTGCAACGTCCCGGCGCCCAACACGGGCTTCGTGGCCGTGGCGGGGGGTGGTGGCCACAGCCTCGGCCTGAAGGCGGACGGCTCGATCGTGGCCTGGGGACTCAACAACTGGGGTCAATGCAACGTCCCGGCGCCCAACACGGGCTTCGTGGCCGTGGCGGGGGGCTTGTACCACAGTCTCGGCGTTAAGGCCGACGGCTCGATCGTGGCCTGGGGATATAACGCCGCAGGTCAATGCAACGTCCCAGGGCCCAACACGGGGTTCGTAGCTGCTGCCGGGGGCTGGGTGCACAGCCTCGGCCTGAAGGCCGACGGGGCGATCGTGGCCTGGGGAGACAGCTACTACGGCCAAGGCAACGTCCCGGCGCCGAACACGGGCTTCGTGGGCGTCGCGGCGGGCGCAAACCACAGTCTGGGCCTCAAGACAGACGGTTCGATCGTGGCCTGGGGAAACAACTTGTACGGCCAGCGCAACGTGCCGCCGCCCAACACGGGCTTCGTGGCCGTCGCGGCGGGCGACCGGCACAGTCTGGGCCTCAAGGCCGACGGCTCGATCGTGGCCTGGGGAAGCAACTACTACGGCCAGGGCAACGTCCCGGCGCCCAACACGGGTTTCGTCGCCGTCGCGGGGGGCTACTTGCACAGTCTGGGCCTGAAGGCCGACGGCTCGATCGTGGCCTGGGGACGGAACGATGCCGGCCAATGCAACGTTCCGGCGCCCAACACCGACTTCGTGGCCGCGACGGGGGGCGGTTCCCACAGTCTCGGCCTCCGCGTATTGGTGCCGGGCGACTTCGACGGCGACGGGGACGTGGACTTAAGCGACTTCACGACGTTCCAGCTTTGCTTTGGCGGCTCCAACAACCCGCCGGCCCCCACGTGCCCGCCGGGCGTGGACGCCGACCTGGACGGCGACGGGGACGTGGACCTGGTCGACTTCCTGGTCTTCCAGCAAAATTTCACCGGGGCGCTGTAAGCGGGGTTCTCACCGCAGAGGCCGCGGAGAACGCTGAGGACCCGGTTGCTCCGCGTCGGCATCTCCGCGATCTCGGCGATCTCCGCGGTGAGGATCGGTGAGCAACCCGGTCCGTCCGGGTGAGCGGCTTGACGAGGCTCCGGGCCGGCGCTTTAATGCTCGCAACAAGCGGCGGAGCGGCGGAGCATGGCCGGCACGGGCGAAGGGCGGTTCAGCAGGATCATCGGCGAGGCGATCACGTTTGACGACGTGCTGCTGGTGCCGGCGCGGTCCGGCGTGCTGCCGCGGGAGGTGGACCTGTCCACCCAGCTCACCCGCAACATCCGTCTGAAAATCCCCCTGGTCAGCAGCCCCATGGACACGGTGACCGAGAGCCAACTGGCCATCGCCCTGGCCCAGGAAGGCGGCATCGGCATCATCCATCGCAACGTGACCATCGAGGCCCAGTGCCGCGAGGTGCAGAAGGTCAAACGCTCCGAAAGCGGGGTCATCCTCGACCCGGTGACGCTGCGGCCGGACGACTCGGTGACCCGGGCCCGCGAGCTGATGGAGCTGCAGAACATCTCCGGCATCCCCATCACCGCCGGCGACGGCAGGCTGGTGGGCATCCTCACCCGCCGCGACCTGAAGTACCTGGAGTCCGACGACAAACGCCTCGAGGAGGTGATGACGCGGGACAAGCTGGTCACCGGCCCGCCGAACACCACGCTCGACGAAGCGGAGCGCATCCTCAAAGGGGCCAAGGTCGAAAAGCTGCTCCTGGTGGACGAGAACTTCCACCTGGCCGGCCTGATCACCATGCGGGACATCGAGCGCAGCCGCGACTACCCGGCAAGCTGCAAGGACGCCCGCGGTCGGCTGCGGGTGGGGG
>Ga0073934_10010347_pt1 | contig 11616 bp, 7 predicted proteins | sample LarsenN4metaG_FD_76834 | JGI IMG/M metagenome (GOLD analysis project Ga0073934, IMG submission 76834) | Hot spring sediment bacterial and archeal communities from British Columbia, Canada, to study Microbial Dark Matter (Phase II) - Larsen... ... | reverse complement strand
TTTATAGCTTTCCAGCAGGGTGGAAACTGGTTTCACCTTCGACACACATTTGTTACATTTTGTTTCCGTGCTTGACAAAAGAAAACTTTTCCCCGATAATCTCCGTTGAACGTTCAACAAAGGATGCGCATGGGTGTAACCGTCATTGATGTTGCCAAAGAAGCCGGCGTTTCACGTACCACGGTGTCGAATGTCTTCAGCGGCAGGGCAAAATATTCCGAAGAGACGCGTGCCGCCGTCATGGCCGCGGCCAAGAAGCTGGGTTACAAGCCCAACCTGGCCGCGCGTTCGTTGATCACCAACCAATCGCGATTGATCGGTTTGATCCTCCCTTCCTATGTGGACACGAACACCCTGACCAACAGCCCCTTTTACAACATCATCATGGACAGCGTCTACGCCGTGCTGCGCGATGAGGCCTATTACGACCTGATCATCTTCTCGGTCCCGAACCGCGACAAATTGTCCCGTGTGAGCGAGTGGATCGATGCGCGCAATGTGGACGGCATCCTGGTGATCGGCGAGTTCGACCAGAGCTTCCTCAAGGACCTGGATTCCAAATCCGTCCCTGTGGTGCTGATCGATAACTATTCCCGCAAGAACTTTGTGAATTTCTCCTATGTGAACTCGGACGACGAGACCGGAGGCTACCTCGCCACTCAAAGGTTGATCGCGCGCGGCTTCAAGAGGATCGCCCTGTGTGCCGTGGACCTGGCGGGTCCGTTGATGCAGAAGCGCTACGAAGGCTACAAGCGTGCCGTCAAGGAAGCGGGTCGCAAGGAATATATCTTTGATACCAGCAACACGCCTTTCGAAGCCGGCATGCATTTCAGCGACATGCTGATCGCCCAGCAATACGACGCTGCTTTTTGTACTGAGGATATGGTGGCTGTGGGTCTCCTGCACGGCATGCTGAAGAAGGGTGTCAAGGTGGGGAAGGACTTTGGCCTGGTCGGCTTCGATAACATTCATATCGGCAAACAGGTCTATCCTGAATTGACCACGGTGGACCAGAGTATTTTCGAAAAGGGTGAGACCGCCACGAAGACGCTGTTGAAGATCTTGAAGAAAACCAGTGCGTTGGGCAGTCGGCTGATTCTGCCTGTACATCTGGTTTCCCGGGAGACGGCGTAAGCCTCTCTTTTTTTGGCAGTTTGGTTGAACGTTCAACAAAAATGTGCTTATTGAATAGGATTTATTGATGACAAAAGTCCCGGACAAATACCTGGAGGTGGATCCCTGGAGGATCATCGAAGATGGCTTTCACGCGGATCGAAGCCGGGTATCCGAATCGCTGTTTTCGCTGGCGAACGAACATCAGGGCCTGCGTGGCTATTTCGATGAGGGTTACTCCGGCGAAAGCCTGGTCGGTGTGTATCTCAATGGCATCTACGAGGAGAAATTCGCGGCCGAGCCGGTTGCCTACAAGGGAATTTCGAATCGCCTGTGCTTCATGGTCAATACAGTGGACTGGACGTACACGCGCATTGAGCTGGACGGCGAAACCCTCGACCTGGCGAAAAGCAAATTCTCGGGTTTTCGCCGCGAACTGGACCTGCGGACCGGTCAGCTTCGAAGGAGGTTCGTCTGGGAGACGGCATCCGGTAAGAAGTTGAAGCTTGTCTTTTCGCGCCTGCTGAGCATGGATGTGAAAGAGCTGGCCTGTCAACGCATCGAACTCACGCCGCTCAACTTTTCTGGTGAGTTGATGCTGGACTCAGGTCTTGATTTTTCGGTTCATCATCAGGGATTCAAGCGCAGCTTTTGGATCTGTCCACTCAAGCAGGCCGGCGCAGATGGCTTTGGCATTCTGGGCGTGAGCGAGAACATCGGTCACCGTCTGTTTGCAGGGTTCAAGCTGGAAGCGCAAGGGAAACAAACGACCATCGACAGGGAAAACTTTGTGGGCGCGCGACTCCATTTGGATCTACTCGAAGGTCACCATACAAATGTCAGCAAGCATGTCATCCTGCATACAGACAGGAATGTCACGCAGCCGCTCGAGGATGCGTGGGATCAGGGCATGGCGCAGCTGACATCCTCCCTGCCCACCTATGAGGATGTACATAAAAATAACACGGCCTACTGGAAGAACTTCTGGGGCCGCGCCGATATCACCATCGAGGGCGACGAGGACACCCAGCAGGGGATCCGCTTCTGCATCTTCCAGATGCAGCAGACCTATCGCGGCGTCATCGACGGGGCGAACATCGGCGCCAAGGGTCTGACAGGCGAAGCCTACAATGGGAATGCATTCTGGGATACGGAAACATACTGTCTGCCGTTCTACTTGTTTTGCGATCCATCTGCCGCAAAGTCGTTGATCGAGTTTCGATACAGAACCCTGCCTCAAGCGATGGCACGCGCCCGGGCTCTCGATTGTATCGGCGCCTGCTATCCAATTGCCACCATCGACGGGACCGAGAGTTGTACGCTCTGGCAGCACGCCAGCCTGCAGTTCCAACCGACGACCGCCGTGGCGTATGCGATTGCTCATTATGTGAATGTGACAGCCGATACAGGCTTCTTGCAGAATGAAGGTGCGCAGATGCTTGTTGAAATTTGCCGCTTCCTGGCCAGCCGCGGCGGCTGGTCCCGGAACGGAAAGTTTGGTTATTACGCGGTGATGGGACCGGACGAATTCCAGATGATGGTCAACCATAATGCCTATACCAATTTCATGGCGAAACGGACCTTCGAGTTTGCACTGCAGACCCTCCATGGAATGGATTTGAAGAAATTAGGATGCACCCCTGCAGAGCTGGAAACCTGGCGGAACATGGCGGAGAAAATGTTCATTCCACATGACTCGCAAACCGGATTGTACGAACAGCACGAAGGTTTCTTCAACCTGCCGCACATCGATGTGGATGCAATTCCCGTGGAGGATTTCCCGCTCTATCATCACTGGTCCTACGACCGCATCTACCGCAATGACATGATCAAGCAGCCGGATGTGCTGATGTTCATGTTCCTGTACAACGGATCCTTCTCACTGGATGAGAAGCGCGCCAATTACGAATATTATGAGCCGCGCTGTATTCACGAGTCATCGCTTTCGCCTTCAGTCCATTCCATTCTGGCTTCCGAGTTGGGGCGTCATCAGGAGGCATTCGATTTCTTCCGCTTTGCGACCCGCATCGACCTGGATAACTACAACCGCAATACGGGAGAAGGTATCCACACGACCTCGATCGCGGCCGCGTGGATGAACATCGTATATGGGTTTGGGGGTATGCGCTCTGATGGGAAGCTGCTTTCATTCAACCCGTCCATTCCTGCGCACTGGAAGGGATACAGTTTTCAAGTGCTCTATCGCGCTTCAATGCTGCGCGTGGAAGTTTCTCAGCAGACAGCCTTCATTCGCGTGCTGGATGGAGGATCAGTAAAGTTGAAGCTCCGCGGTGATGAGATGGAAGTGGATGCACAGGGCATTGTCATCCCGTTGAACGAAAGAGAATCGGTCGGGTAGGGCCTCGCATGGACTGGAAGATCATCGAGGCAGATCAACTCGCACCGAAGGATATTGACCGGCAGGCCAACAAGTTCCTGATCGGGAATGGCTACATCGGCTATCGTGGCACGCTCGAGGAATTCGACAGGGAGCAGAAGACCGCAACGATTGTTTCCGGATTGTACGACCGGGTGGGGGATCAGTGGCGTGAACCGGTCAACCTGCCGAATGGGGGGTTTGTGCAGGTGATTTACAAGGGACAGGTGTTGCACGTACTGAATGGCAGGGTGGACAGGCATGTGCAGAGCCTGGATATGCAGCACGCGGTCCATGAGCGTGAGACAACTTTTGAACTGAAAGGTGACTTGTGCATCACGATCCGTTCGAGGCGCTTCGCCAGCCTGGCGCGTCGTCATATGATCTGCATGGAATATTCCATTGAGGCGAATCGCGCCTGCCGCGTGGATATTCATACCGGCATCGATGGCGATGTGTGGGATATCAACGGGCCACACTTATGTGAAGTTAAGGCCGATGAACGGGAGGGTGTGATCTCGGTGTCTGCATCGACGAACGAGAATGCCATCCCGGTGGCGGTGTCTGAGGCCATCCTGTTCCATGGGGCAGGGCAGTGGATGGAGGCCGGGCAGAGCGCGGATGGGTTAAAGATCATTCGCCATCTGAAAAACGTTGATCTCCAGAATGGTTTCACTTTTTACAAGTTCATTTCTCATTGCATCGGCTCTGAAATGAAAGATCCCCTGGGTGAGAGTCGTGCATTGTGCAGGCAGGCCCTGGAGATCGGTTTCGAAAAACTGTTTACCGAACATGCTCAATGCTGGCTGGAGCGCTGGTCCACGGCCGATGTGCAGATCGATGGCGATGACGCAGCACAGCAGGCGCTGCGTTTCAGCATGTATCACCTCCTGGCGATTGCGCCAATCCATACTGAAAAGGTTTCCATTCCGGCGCGCGGACTTTCCGGGCAGGTCTACAAAGGTGCAGTCTTCTGGGATACCGAAATTTTCATGCTGCCCTTCTTCACGCATGTCTTTCCGTCGATCGCCCGCAATTTGTTGCTGTACAGGTATCACACCCTGGATGGCGCGCGTCGCAAAGCACGCGAATATGGCTATCGCGGCGCGTTCTATGCCTGGGAAAGCCAGGATACCGGTGATGATGCCTGCACGTTGTTCAATGTGACCGATGTTTTCACGGACCGCCCAATGCGCACCTATTTCCGCGACAAGCAGGTGCACATCAGTGCAGACATCCCCTATGCCTTCTGGAAATACTTTACCGCCACTGGGGACATGTCCATCTGGCGCGACGGAGGCGCGGAGGTGGTCTTCGAGTGTGCGCGGTTCTTCCTTTCGTACATGTACTTCAACCCGGACAAACGCCGCTACGAGATCCTGGACGTGACCGGTCCGGATGAATATCACGAGCGCGTCCATAACAACGCCTTTACCAATCGTCTGGTGGCGCACACGTTCGACGTATGCCTGCTTGTGGCCGCGTATATGCAGGAACATTTCCCAGCTGAATATTCTGACCTGATCACGCGGCTTGGTTTTGAATCGGACCTGGCGCGGATCTCAGAGACAGCCGCTGGGTTGTACCGCCCTGATTCAGACTCGGCCGCGGCTGTCATCCCGCAATTCGACGGATATCTGGCGCTGGAAAACGTCCCGCTCAAGACGCTGGTGGAGCGGAAGCTGCATCCACACGAATATCTCGGCGGCGGGAATGGGCTGGCCACCACGACGCAGATCATCAAACAAGCCGATGTGATCCTGGCGCTTTATCTCTTTGACTCACAGTATTCACTGGAGACCAAATCGGTCAACTGGGAATACTATGAGGCGCGAACCGAGCATGGGTCCAGTTTGAGCGCCTGCTCCTACTCGTTGATCGCCGCGCAGATCGGCAAGGTGGACTGGGCGTACAAGTACTTCATGAAGACCGCCACCATTGACCTGAACGGCGAGGGCAGGCAGTATGTCGGTCCGTTATACATTGGAGGGACGCATCCTGCCGGCCATGGAGGCGCATGGATGTCTGCTGTGTTTGGACTGTGCGGAATCCGTTTTTCAGAGGAAGGCATCGCGGTGGAACCGAGAATGCCGCCTCACTGGAAACAGGTACGGTTGTGTTTGCAGTTTCGCGGGCAGAAGTTGAATTTCGTGCTGCGCCGGGAGGAAGTGTTAATCGAACCAGCGAATCCTCTTGAAGCCTCGCTGCCGATTTCGATCAATGGACGCCAACATACGCTGTCTTCGGGGAATTCAATTCATGTGAGTCTGGGAGACAGCTGATGATCCGCGAGATGCGTGCGGCCATCTTCGATCTCGATGGCGTGATCGTGGACACGGCCAAATATCATTACCTGGCCTGGAAGCGCCTCGCCAACGAATATGGATTCGATTTTACAGAAGCAGACAATGAGCGCCTGAAGGGTGTCAGCCGGGTTCGGTCATTGGAGATCCTATTGGAGATCGGCCGGTTGAGGGTCGATGAAATTACAAAAGATAAAATGGCGGCGCAGAAAAATGAATGGTACCTGGATTACATTCAGCGCATGGACTCGTCCGAGATCCTGCCCGGAGCGGCCGAATATCTGGGCCGCCTCCACAGCAATGGGGTCCGCACCGGTCTCGGGTCCGCCTCGAAGAACGCGCCTTTGATCCTTGACCGTCTGGGAATATCATCCCTGTTCGATGCCGTGGTGGATGGGAACAAGGTCCAGCGGACCAAGCCAGCCCCGGACGTCTTTCTCCGCGCAGCCGCCGAACTGGAGATTTCGCCTGATTGCTGCGTGGTTTTCGAGGACGCGGAAGCCGGCATCCAGGCAGCACTGCGGGCGGGGATGGGCGCCGTGGGGGTAGGGGAACCGGCTAATCTAAAAGAGGCTGATATGGTGATTGGGGGACTGTTCCAGCTCATGATCGTGGGATGATAGGCCGCAAAATGGGGGAAAGGCAGGCAAATTTCCATTTGGTCGTGTGATTCTGTGAAAAAAGACTTGACAAAGCATTCGAGTCTCTGTAAGATGTGACCGGTCACGTGACCGGTCACATATATCTTACCTAAAAATTATGACACCTTCCCACCCTACCATCCGTGATGTCGCCCGCCAGGCCGGTGTTTCCCATCAGACCGTTTCGCGCGTCATCAACGGCAGCGATGACGTGCTTCCCGAGACACGCGCCCTGGTGGAAGCCGCCATTGCCAAAATGGGATACCGCCCAAGCGCGATTGCCCGTTCGATGGCCCGCGGTCAGACCCATACCCTCGCCTGCATCTCCCCGAATCTCACCGACTACACTTTTGCCAGCCTGATCGAAGGCGCCGAGGCGGAGGCGCGCCAGCATGAGTATTTCATGCTGTCCTCCTCTGCACGGGACCCCCAGGCCTTTCGCGCACTGATCGATGAACTGGTGGGCCATCGCCGTGTGGACGGGCTGATCATCATCAACCCATACTCCGATCAGCGTTTCCAGCATATTCCAGAAAACTTTCCGGTTGTCTTCGTGGGCGCTCGCTCGCATGAGCAGCACATTCCCTCTGTCTCGCTCGATGACGAAAAGGTGGCATACGAGGCCACCAAACATCTGATCTCGCTCGGCCATGTGAATATTGCGGCCATCACCGGTCCAATGGAGGAGGATTGCTCCCAGGATCGTGCCGACGGCTATCGCCGCGCCCTGCAGGAGGCAGGGATCGATTTCGATCCCGCGAACGTGATCGAGGGGGATTGGTCCGCCTCTTCCGGCCAGGCTGCGCTGCTTTCCTTTGTGGAACAGGGCCGTATTCCGACTGCCATCTTCGCACAGAACGACCGCATGGCCATGGGCGTGCTGCGCGCAGCACGCGATGTGGACCTCAAGGTGCCATCGCAACTTGCAGTCATCGGCGTGGACGACATGCCTTTATCTTCGTATTTTGATCCCCCGCTGACCACCATGCGGCAGGACATGCCGCTGATCGGGCAGCAGGCTGCCCGCATGTTGCTGGACCTCATTCAGGACAGGGACATTCCTCTTCGCGAAATTAAATTACCAGCTCAGCTGGTGGTACGACAATCGACGGATAAAGGAGGTGGTCAATAGCCAGAAATTCTTCGCTTTCGAACACGACGTTTGCATGTCTGAATGTTCAAAATACTCAAGGAGAAGAATAAATGAAGAAAAGCATGTTTTGGAAGGTCCCTGGCCTTCTCGTGATCGTTTCTTTTGTTCTGGCGGCCTGCGGTACCCCTGCTGTCGTGACCGAACCTGCAATCACCGAAGAATCATCAGCCACCGAAGATGCGTCTTCAGGCGATGTAGCCATTCGCTGGCGCACCCGTCCGGACAATCAGGAAGAGATCGATGTCTACAGCCAGATCAGCGCCGACCTGGATGCCGGGCTCGATGGCATCACGCTGACCTATGAACCGGGCGGTTCTGAAGGCGCAAGCTACCAGGATCAACTGCGCGCCGAGATCGCGGGCGGCACCGCGCCGGACGTGTTCTGGATCCCCGGCACCGATGTGGCCGATTTTGCGACACGCGGCCTGATCCTGAACGCCGCGGATCTGGCCTCCTCCACTGAGGGCTTCAATGTGGATGACTTCTACGCCGGGCCCATGGAGCACCTTACTTTCAACCCTGAGACCAGCGCTTCTGGCGCAGACTCCGGCGCCTTGTGGGGTCTGCCGCGCGATGTGTCCACGTTCGCGCTGTACCTCAACATGGACCTGATCAACGAAGCCGGCGCACCCGATCCGCGTGAGCTGGCCGCCAACGGTGAATGGGACTGGGATGCCTTCCTCGATGTCGCACAGAAGACCCGTGCGCTCGGTTCGGATGTTTATGGTTATGGCGCCAGCGCCTGGTGGGGTCCCTATGGGGTGTGGCTGAACGCCTCGGGCGGCGGGTTCTTTAACGCAGACCGCACGGCCTGCGCGCTCAACACACCCGAGTCCCTTGCCGGTCTCGAGTTCCAGCGTTCGCTGTATGCCGATTATGATGTGGCCACGCCATATGGTGAAGACCCGGAGCCGCCCTTCCGCGCGGGCAAGGTCGCCATGTTCCAGAACGGCCGCTGGGCCACCCCGGGCATCCGCACCGTGGAATTCGAATGGGATGTCGTTGAACTGCCCAACGGTCCGAGTGGAACGCCGGGCAACTGGCTGTTTTGGGGCGCCTATGTGATCAACGCCAATACCGAGCATCCCGAAGAGGCATGGAAGCTGGTGCAGGCATTGACCACCGCCGAGACCCAGGGCAAGATCTCCGCCCTCGGTGCGAACATCCCCAGCCGCGTGAGCCAGGAGGCGCTGGATGCCTTCCTCACCTTCACACCGCCCGCCAACAATCAGGCCTTCCTGAACGGGATCGCGCCCGAAGCCGACCCGACTGCTGAGGGTCCATTGTGGGCTGGCTCGTGGCCCCAGTTCGATCAGATCATGGGCCCGGCGGTCCAGGGTGTATTGACCGGAGCAACCACCGTCGAGGACTTCGGCGAGACCATCTGCGACGAAGCCAACAAGGTGTTCAACCAATAGTTTACGGTTCGAATTGGAGCAGGCAATTCTCCTCTTGCCTGCCCCACCTCATCCTCTCATGCCCGCACACTCCATGAAGGTCACAACAAGGTCGCAAATCGATCGACGGACGAATCAGATCCTCCGGATCGTTTTCGCCTGGCGGATTGTCTTTGCGTTGCTTGCGGGGGTGATGGCGTCGAATGTATGGAGAGCAGGTTTCCCTGATCTCGCGCCATGGCTGGGAATGATTTGCATTCTGATTTTGAGCGCAGCCGCCATCCTCAGCCTGTTCGCAGCTGTGCAGATCATCCGTCGCCATCACAGCGCGCGGATCATCTCGCTGACCCTGGATTATCTTGCTTTTGTTTTCTTTGCCGTCCTTCTTTTGAACACCGGGGAAATTTTCATCGGCCTGGACGCGCTTGGCGAAACCTTCGGGAGCGGCCTTCCGTATCTGGGGATCGTACTGGCCGGTTACCTATTGGGCAGCCTCGATGACTATTTTCCACAAAGGGACAGGGCCCCGGAAAACAGTTTGAAGGTCCTCGGCCGCTGGTTGATGCTTGCCGGGTTCCTCCTGTTCCTGTGGCGCATCGGCACGGTCGAAGGGATTCTGTATTTCATGGGCAGGCTGGCAGGGCCTGCCGGTCTTGTCTCTGTGGCAGGTGTACTGATCTTCGGCGTGGCGATCTGGTTGATGGGCATGGAAGGGATCGCACACGCACTGCATGCGAAGTCTCATCACGAGCAGATCATCAGCGGCTGGTTGTTCCTTTCACCGAATCTGCTCGGTTTTCTGATCTTCTTTGCCGGGCCACTTTTGCTGTCATTTTATTTTTCATTCACAGATTCCGATGCCTTCAATACGCCGAATTGGGTGGGATTTGCAAACTATGCAAAGATCCTGAACGTTCGACTGGCGCTGCTTTCATCACCAGACCAGCTGGCGCGTGAGGTGATCGATATCAAGAAATATGACGAAGTGGGGCGACTGCACATTGGCAATGGCGGAGTCCTGTTCGCGGCTGCCGACAAATTTTTCTGGCTGGCGCTGCGTAACACCCTGACCTTCGTCCTGCTGGTAGTCCCTTTGAGCGTGATCCCGGCCCTGTTTCTCTCCAGCCTCCTCAACAGCAAATTACCGGGCATGAAGTTCTATCGTGCCATCTATTTCATGCCCAGCATCGCTGCAGTGGTGGGTATTTCGCTCGTCTGGCAGTGGCTCTACAATGCCACGATCGGATATATCAATTACTTTATTACAACCGGTATTGGTTTTTGGAATCAAATCTTCAACACGGCAATCCTCGACCCAAAGATCCAGTGGGTTTCGGATGAATCAACCGCGCTGCTGGCGGTGATTATTATTGCAGCCTGGCAGAGCATTGGATTCAACACGGTCCTGTTCCTGGCGGGGCTGCAGAACATCCCCGCAGAGCTGTATGAAGCAGCCACGGTGGATGGCGCCGGCGCGTGGGATAAGTTCCGCTGGATCACTGTTCCTCTTCTTGCTCCAACTACTTTTTACATCGTTTCGATCACCACGATTCAGGCCATGCAGGTCTTCGAGCAGGTGTACATCCTGATGAACCCGCCCGAGGGACCGAATAATTCCACGATCACACTGGTGCTCTATCTGTACCGAAAGGGTTTCCAGAACTTCGAGCAGGGATATGCCTCGGCCATCGCCTGGATCCTTTTCATCGTCATCTTCGGCCTGACCATGCTCCAATTCCGTCGTCAGCGTCGTTACAGTGTGTATGAAAGCTAAACCCATGAAGACACAGTCCCCGCGATTTCTTCGTTACCTGGTTGGTTGTGCTGCCTATTTTGTGCTCACGGTCTTTGCCCTGGTGATGATCTTCCCGTTCCTGTACATGCTCACCACTTCGTTCAAGACCCCGGCGGATACCTTCCGCTATCCACCGCGCATGTTTCCGCGCGACTCGGCCGTCATCGAAGTGGCTGGCTACGATGAACCCCTGCCGCTCTACCATGTGGATGTGAATGGGGTGCGGCGTCAATACGCGCTTACGAGAAGCAACATCAAGTTGGGAATCTATGCCCCTCCAGATGACCTCGATGCCACGGTCGAACGTTATCTCACGGAGGTCAAACCGACCGGTGGCGCCATGAATCAGCAGACCATAACGGTGAACGGCGAGGAGCAAAAGCTCTTCGATGTGGAAGTGGACGGTCAGGTCATCCCGATGATCCTCATCAGCCAGACCACGGTGGGTGAGTTCGTCGACCCGCAGAACCCGGAGAACAAGGTTTACCAGAACGTCCGTCTGAGCGAGCCGGTTGAAACGCCAGGCTGGCATCCGGAAAATTATCGTGAGATCATCGAATTGAACAATATGGCCCGCGCGTTGACCAACACAATGTTGGTGACCATTCTGGTCGTGCTCGGGCAACTGGCCACCTCGGTACTGGGCGGGTATGCGTTTGCAAGGCTGCAATTCCCCGGACGCGACACGGTCTTTTTGTTCTACCTGGGTACGATCATGATCCCGTTCGTGATGTTGATCGTGCCGCTCTACCAGCTCATGGTGCTGATCGGCTGGACGGATCGCCTGGTCTCCCTCGTGGTCCCCTGGATCTTCACTGCCTACGGTACCTTCCTCAT
>Ga0073934_10010345_pt1 | contig 11618 bp, 11 predicted proteins | sample LarsenN4metaG_FD_76834 | JGI IMG/M metagenome (GOLD analysis project Ga0073934, IMG submission 76834) | Hot spring sediment bacterial and archeal communities from British Columbia, Canada, to study Microbial Dark Matter (Phase II) - Larsen... ... | reverse complement strand
GCTCCGGATCACGTCGCCCTCGACGACCGGCTGCACGCCCGCGCCGGGCTCGACCGTGTCCATGTGCGCGCAGAGGAGGAGGGGTTCGGCGTCGGCCGTGCCGGGGACGCGGGCGATGAGGTTTCCGACCTCGCCCTCCACGGCCTTGCCGGCGTCGTCGAACTCCACCTCGGCACCGAGCGCGCGAAGCTCGTCCGCGAGCCGTGCGGCGATGCGCCCTTCCCGGCGCGAAAGACTGTCGATCCGCACGAGCTCCAGGAAGTGCTGGCGGAGGCGATCGACTCGGATCACGGCGCGCGGGAGCGTACACGGACGGCGCGCGGCGGGTCAACGCGCGTCCCACGCTTGTCGCGCGCGCGTGCGGCACGTATCGTCCGGGTCGTGTCGGACCTGGGGCGCATCCTCGTCGCCGGCGCGGGCGCGCTCGGCTCGGTGGTGGGCGGCCTCCTCGCGCGTGCCGGGCACGACGTCACGCTCCTCGGCCGCCGCGCGCACCTGGACGCCGTGCGCACGGGCGGCCTCTTCGTCGACGGCCTCTTCGGCACGCACCGCGTGACCGGGCTCGCGTGCGCGACCGACGCCGGCGCGCTGCGCGGTCCGTTCGCGACGGTCCTCCTCACCGTGAAGTCGTACGACACGCCCGCCGTGGCCGCGGCCGTCGCGCCGCACCTCGCGGCCGAGGGCGGCGTCCTCGTCTCGATGCAGAACGGTCTCGGCAACGTCGAGACGGCGGCCGCCGCGGTCGGGCGCTCGCGCGTCCTGGGTGCTCGCGTGATCTTCGGCGCCGAGGTGCTGGCGCCGGCGCACGTGCGCGTCACCGTCATCGCGGATCCGGTCCTCGTCGGCAGCCCGGATCCCGGCGACGCCGCGCGGATCGCCGCCGCCCGGCGGATCGCCGCGGCGCTCGCCGCCGCCGGCGTGCCGGCCGAGCCCACGGACGCGCTCGTCGCCGCGCTCTGGGCGAAGGTCTTCTACAACGCGGCGCTGAACCCGCTCGGCGCGCTCCTCGGCCGGACGTACGGCGAGCTCGCCGCCGCGGCGGAGACGCGGGCCGTGATGGACGACGCCATCGACGAGGCGTTCGCGGTGGCGCGTGCGGAGGGCGTCGCGCTCCGCTGGCCGGACGCCGCGGCGTACCGGCGGGAGTTCTACGACCGTCTGATTCCGTCCACGGCCGGCCACCGCTCGTCGATGCTCCAGGACATCGAGCGCGGGCGGCCGACCGAGGTCGACGCCATCAACGGGCAGGTCGCGGCGCGCGCCGCGGCGCGCGGGCTCGCGGCCCCGGTGAACGCGACGCTCGCGCGCCTCGTCCGTGCCCGGAGCGAGGAACGATGGAACCGCTAGTGCTGGCGCGTGCGGCGCTCGACGAGATGCTCGCGCACGCGCGGGCGACCCATCCGGAGGAGTGCTGCGGCGCGGTGGTCGGGCGCGACGGGCGCGACGTGGTCCGCCGCCTGACGAACGTCCAGAACCGCCTGCACGCGGAAGACCCCGCCGCCAACCCGCGCGGCGCGGAGACCGCCTACACGCCCGAGCCGAAGGAGCTCTACGCCGTGCTCCGCGAGGCCGACGAGCCGGGCGCCGCGTTGAAGGCGTTCTACCACTCGCACACGCGCGTCGGCGCGTACTTCTCCGGCGAGGACCGGGCGCGGGCCATGTTCGGCGACGAGCCGGCGTATCCGGACGTGGCGTACGTCGTCGTGTCGGACAGCCGCACGCCGGGCGAGGCCCGCGCGTTCCGCTGGGACGACGCCCGTCGCGATTTCGTCGAGGTGCCGATCGAGGTGCGGGGGTGAGCGAGAGGCCGCCGGTCGACCTCGGGACGACGATCGCCGGCGTCCGCTTCCCGTTCGTCGCGATGAACGCGTCGGGCGTGTGGTCGACGACGGCCGCGGAGCTCCGCGCGCTCGCCCGCTCGGACACGGGGGCGATCGTGCTGAAGACGGCCACGCTTCACCCGCTCGTGCACCCGTCGTACCGATCGCTCCACAACCCGGGCGCCGCGGTGTACGTCCCGCTGGTGCGCGAGCTGGCCGGCGCCGGCGCGCGCCCCGTCGTCGCCTCGATCGCCGGCGCCACCGTCGACGAGTACGCGATGCTCGCCCGCATCTTCGCCGACGCGGGCGCGGCGATGATCGAGGCGAACGTCGCCGACGAGTGGGTGGCCGCGACGCTCGCCCCGTTCGAGGACGCCCGCACGCTCGGCGCGCTCGCCGCGCGGCTCGCGGCCGATTCGCCGATCCCGGTCGCGGTGAAGCTGCCGCAGCGGTTCGCGGCGTCGTATCGGAAGCTCGGCCGCGTCCTCGGCGAGGCCGGCATCCCGGTGGTCGTGATCCAGAACGACTTCGCCGGCTTCGAGAAGTTCCTCCTCGAGAGCGGCGGACGTTTCGAGACGATCGTCGTGGGCGGCATCCGCTCCGGCTACGACGTGCGGCGCGCGCTCGCCAAGGGCGCGAAGGCGGTGCAGGTCGGCTCCGCGCTCGCCGGCGAGGGCCCGTCGATCTTCGCGCGCCTCGCGCGGGAGATGCGCCTGGCGCGCGGCTGAGCCTACGCCCCCCCGGCGGACCGGAGGGCGGCGAGCATCGCGGTCCATCGCGCGCGCTCCGTCCGCTCGAGCCCGGCGTAGGAGACGAGGCTCAGCCGGTCGGCGAAGCCGCCGTAGCGGGCGGCGAGCTGCGCGGGCAGCTCCTCCGGCTGCCCGCGGACGGCGAAGGTGTCGAGCATCTCGTCGGTGATGCGCTCGCCCATCTCCACCCAGCGGCCCCGCTTCGAGAGCGCGTGCAGCTCGTCCTGGAGGTCGCCCCACCCGTGCGTCTCGAGGACGGGGCGGTAGGCGGGCGTCGAGCCGTAGAACGCGAGCTGCTGGCGGACGGCGGTGGCGTTGGCGGCTTCCTCGTCGGGCGTCGCGCCGGTGACGACCAGGACCTGGATCGCGATCTCGAAGGCGTCGCGGGCCCGGCCCGCCTTCGCGAGGCCCTCCTCGGCGGCGGGCAGGAGGCGCTCGGCGAGGAACCGGCGGGAGTTGAACGGGTGGACGATGAGCCCGTCGGCCACCTCGCCCGCGGCACGCGTCATCCGCGGCTGGACGGCGGCGAGGAAGATGCGCGGCGGACCCCACGGGCTTGGGCCGGGCTCGAAGATCGGCGTCATGAGCGTGTGGCGGTAGAACTCGCCGCGGAAGTCGAGCCGGACGCCGTCGTTCCAGCTCGCCCAGATGGCGCGGACGGCGCGCACCAGCTGGTGCATGCGCCGGACCGGGTGGTCGTACGCGGCGCCGTAGCGCTTCTCGACGTGGGTGCGGATCTGCGCCCCGAGCCCCATGATGAAGCGGCCGCCGGACTGCATCTGGAGGTCGTGGCCGATGTACGCGAGGGTCATCGGGCTCCGCGGAAAGGCGAGCGCCACCGCGGTGAGCAGCTCGACGCGGGAGGTGTGCTCGGCCGCCAGGACGAGGGGCAGGAACGGATCGCCCCGCCCTTCGAAGGTGAAGAGGCCGTCGTAGCCGAGCGCCTGGATCTCGCGCGCGTGCTGCGGGACCTCGGGGAGATGGAACGTGGTGAGGGCGCCGTCGACCTTCACGCCGGCACCGCGGCGCCGAGGAGGGTGTGCGACGTCGCCGACTCGACGCGGACGCGGACCAGCTCGCCCGGCGCGACCGTGCCGGGGAAGACGACCGTCTTCAGCTGCGGGCTCTTCCCCATCGACCACCCGTCGGGACGCCGCGCCGGTCCCTCGACCAGGACCTCGACCGTCGTCCCGACGAGCGCCCGGTTGATCTCCGCGCCGATCGCCTCCTGGAGGGCGACCAGACGGTCGAGCCGCACGGCCTTCTCCGCCTCCGGGACGTCGTCCTCCCACTTCCAGGCGCGGGTGCCCTCGCGCGGCGAGTACTTGAAGAGGAAGGCCGAATCGTACCGCACGCGGCGGACGAGCGCCTCCGTGGCGGCGAAGTCGGCGGCGTCCTCGCCGGGGAAGCCGACGATCACGTCGGTGGAGAGGGCGAGGCCCGGCACACGCGCGCGGAGATGCGCGACCAGCGCCTCGTAGTCGGCGACGGTGTAGTCGCGCCCCATGCGCGCGAGCACGCGATCCGAGCCCGCCTGTACGGGCAGGTGGAGCTGCGGCGCGACGGCGGGACACTCCGCCATGGTCTCCACGAGCCGCTCGGTCATGTCGGAGGGGTGCGGCGAGGTGAACCGCACGCGGAGCACCCCCGGCACCGCCGCCGTACGGCGCACCAGCTCGGCGAAGTCCCATGCGCCGTCGTGGTAGGCGTTCACCGTCTGTCCGAGGTAGACGACCTCGCGGGGGCCGGCGGCCACGGCGTCGCGCACCCGGGCGAGCAGCGCCTCGCCGGGCACGCTCCGCTCGCGCCCGCGGACGTACGGCACGATGCAGAACGTGCAGAAGCGGTCGCACCCGCGCATCGCGGTGATCCAGGCGCGGACCCCGCCGCTGCGCGCCACCGGAAGGTCGGCGTACGTCTCCGCCGGGTCGAGCCGGAGGGCGACGTGGAGGTCGCCGTCGTGCTCGTCGGCGTCGAGGAGGGCGGGGAGGCGACGGTAGCCGTCCGGCCCCACGAGCAGGTCGACCCACGGCGCGCGCGCGGCGATCCGGTCGCGGAGGTGCTGCGCCATGCAGCCGGTCACGCCGATCCGCACGCCGGGCCGCCGCTGCTTGAAGCGCGCCAGCTCGCCGAGCCGCCCGAGGACGCGCGCCTCCGCGTGCTCCCGGACGGCGCAGGTGTTGACGAGGATCGCGTCGGCGGCGCCGGGATCGTCGGTCCGCTGCCAGCCGTGTGCGGCGAGGCTCCCGACGATCAGCTCGGTGTCCGCCACGTTCATCTGGCAGCCGTAGGTCTCGACGTAGACGCGCGCCATGAGCCCCGACGTCATACCGGCCGGCTCCGGAGGGAGGCAACCGGGCGGGCGTTGCAGGCCGGCGCGAGAGGCGCTACCGAACCGGCATGCTCGGAGGTCCTCCGTCGCGCCGCCCGCGCCAGCCCGAGGCGTACGGCTCGCTCGAGGCGTCGCTCCTGCACTGTCCCAGGTGCCGGCAGGCGGTGCCGGTCCGCAAACGGCTCCTCATCGTCCTCCTCGACGGCGAGAAGCACGAGTACGTCTGCCGGCGCTGCGGCACGCCGTGCGCGTCGAAGATCGAACCCCTCCCGCACGCGACCCCGCCGCGCGCCGGGACGGACGTGTAGGCCCGGCGGCGGTCGGCCGAAAGTCGGGCGCTCGCCGCCGGCTAGGCTCGGCGGGGGGCGCGGGCTATACCGCGCCCATGGGATCGGCACGCCACCGGGCGGGGGCGCCGCGGTCCGTCGCGTGTGCGGTCGTCACGGCGAGCGACACGCGGACCGTGGACACGGACGAGAGCGGGCGGACGATCCGGACGCTCCTCGAAGCGGCCGGGCATCGCGTCGCCGCCTACGCGGTGCTGCCCGACGAGCCGGCGCGCATTCGCGGGCGCGTGGCGGAGCACGTCCGCGACGCCGGCGTCGACGCGGTGCTGGTGAACGGCGGGACCGGGCTCGCGCCGCGCGATACCACCTACGAGGCGATCGTCGGGCTCCTCGACAAGCGGCTCGACGGGTTCGGCGAGCTCTTCTGCATGCTCTCGTTCCAGGAGATCGGCGCGGCGGCGATGCTGTCGCGCGCCGTGGCGGGCGTCGCCGGCGGCACCGTGGTGGTCGCCATGCCGGGGTCGACGGCGGCGGTGCGGCTCGCCATGCACCGTCTCGTCCTGCCCGAGCTGGGACACCTGGTCGGGCTCGTCCGCGGCTGAGATGCGCGTCCGGCTCCGCTTCTTCGCCTCGCTCCGGGAACGGCTCGGCCGCTCGCTCGAGCGGAACGCGCCCGACGGCGCCACCGTCGGCGCGGTGTGGCGCGCGCTCGTCGCGGAGCGGCCCGAGCTGGCCGCGATGCAGGTCCGCTTCGCGGTCGACGAGGCCTACGTCGCCGCGTCGCACCGTCTGGCCGACGGCGACGAGGTGGCGGTGTTCCCGCCGGTGAGCGGAGGCGTCGCGTGAGCCGGCGCGCCGCCTGCCGGATCGTGCGGCGCCGGATCGCGACCGACGCGCTCGTCCGCGCCGTGCGGGATCCGGCCGCGGGCGCGGTCGTCACGTTCCTCGGCACCACCCGCAACACGAACGCGGGCCGGCGCGTCGTGCGGCTCGAGTACGAGGCGTTCGTCTCCATGGCCGAGCGCGAGATGCGCCGTCTGGCCGACGAAGCGGCACGCCGGTGGCCCGTCCGTCGGGTCGCGATGGTGCACCGCATCGGGCACGTGCCGGTGGGGGAGGCGAGCGTCGCGATCGCCGTGTCGGCCGGCCACCGCGCGGAGGCCTTCCTCGCCTGCCGGTGGCTGATCGACCGGCTGAAGGAGATCGTGCCGATCTGGAAGCGCGAGCACTTCCGCGGCGGCGTCGTGTGGATCGGCGCCCAGCAGGGCCGTCCGTCCGCGGGGCGCGCGCGGCCGCGTCGGATCGGGCGCCGCCGCCGTGCGAGCGGATGACGACCGACGCCCTCGTCGCCACGGTCACGCTCGCCCTGGTCGTGATCCTGGCGACGGCGCGCGTGCTCGGGACGGCGTTCCGCGCGATCGGCCAGCCGGCGGTGGTCGGCGAGGTGGTGGGCGGCGTCCTGCTCGGGCCGTCGTGCCTGGGCCTCGTCGCGCCCGGCGTCGCCGCCGCGCTCTTCCCGCCGGCGGCGCTCCCCGTGCTCGCGACGGTGAGCGAGTGGGGCATCGTCTTCTTCATGTTCCTCGTGGGGCTCGAGATCGACCCCGCGCACCTCCGCGGCCGGGGCCGCGCCGCGACGTTCATCGCCAACGCCGGCATCGTCGTCCCGTTCGCGGGCGGCGCCCTCCTGGCGGTCGGGCTCTACGACCGCCACGCGCCGCCCGGCGTGCCGTTCAGCGCCTTCTCGCTCTTCCTCGGCGCCGCGATGGCGGTCACGGCGTTCCCCGTCCTCGCGCGCATCCTCATCGAGCGCGACCTCCTGCGGACGCGCGTCGGCGCGCTCGCGGTGGTCTGCGCCGCGGCGAACGACGTGTCGGCCTGGTGCCTCCTCGCGTTCGTCGTGGCGGTGGCGACGTCGTCGACGTTCGGCGGCGCCGTCCGCACGGTCGCGCTCGCCGCCGGCTATCTCGCCGCGATGGCGATCGTCGTCCGGCCGCTCCTCGCGCGGCTCGCGCCGCAGCTCGCACGGCAGGGCGGACGGCTCTCGCAGGACGTCCTCGCGCTGGCGTTCCTCCTGATCCTCGGCAGCGCGCTCGTCACCGACGCGATCGGCGTGCACGCCGTCTTCGGGGCGTTCGTCCTCGGCGCCGTGCTGCCGAAGGACGTGCTCTTCACCCGCGAGCTGGTGGAGAAGGTCGAGGACTTCGCGGTGGTGCTCTTCCTCCCCGTCTACTTCGCCGTGACCGGGCTCCGCACGCAGCTCGGGCTCGTGTCGTCGGCCGGTTGGGCGGACCTGGCGCTCATCGTCGCAATCGCCACCGTCGGCAAGGCGGGCGGGACGTGCGTGGCGGCGCGGCTCGGCGGGCTCGGATGGCGCGAGGCGGCGGCGCTCGGGGCGCTCATGAACACCCGCGGGCTGGTCGAGCTGGTGCTCCTCAACATCGGGCTCGACCTGGGCGTCGTCGGGCCGGCGCTCTTCGCGATCCTCGTCGTGATGGCCGTCGTGACGACGTTCGGGACGACGCCGCTCCTCGCGCTCGTGTTCCCGCCCGGGCGCGCGCACGCGGAGCTCGCGCCCATCTCCGCGCCGGGCGGCGCGGTGCTCGTCCCGGTCGCCCTCCCGCGCTCGGGCCCGCTCCTCCTCGACGTCGCGGCGGCGCTCGCCGAGTCGCCGGAGACGCCCATCTACGTGCTCCACCTCGTCCGCCCGCCGGAGCGCGGCGCGCTCGGGGCGGCCGCCCTCGCCGGGTCCGACGACGCGCTCGGGCCGACGCTCGCGCACGCGACGGCGCGCGGCCTCGCACCGCGCCCGCTCCAGTTCCTGAGCCGCGCCCCGGGCGACGACATCCCGGACGTCGCGCGGGCGAAGGGGGCGCGGCTCGTCGTCATGGGGTGGCACAAGCCGGTGTGGAGCCGGACGGTGCTCGGCGGCACGGTCCACGACGTCATGCGGCGTGCCGATGCCGACGTCGCGGTGCTGATCGACCGCGGCCTCTCGTGGCCCGCCCGCCGCGTCCTCGTGCCGTTCGCAGGCTCGGCGCAGGATCGAGCCGCGCTCCGGCTCGCGGGGCGCCTCGCCGCCCGCGTCGCGAGCCGGCTGACGGTCCTGCGGGTGGTGCGGGACGACCGAACGGCGGAGCCGCCGGCCGACCTTCCGGACGGCGCCGACGTCCGGACGGCGGCGGCCCGGACGCCGATCGACGCGGTCGTCGCGGAGGCCGCGGCGCACGATCTCGTCGTGCTCGGCGTGGGCGACGACTGGCAGCGCGCCGCACGCGTTCGGCCTCCGCTCCGAACGCATCGTGAGCGAGACGCGGTCGTCGCTGCTCGTCGTGCGCGGCCGCTCGTGAGTGCTTCGGATTGCTTTGCTGCCCCTCGTCGGCCATGCTACGGGTCACGTCCCCATGAGCGGCGCCCGCTTCGCATTCGTGCTGCTGCTCGCGGTCGTCGCGAGTGGGTGCGCGGGAGTTCGCCGTGGCATCCTCGGTGCGCCGTCGTTCGGGCCCGCCGTCGAGCTGCCGCCCGACGCCGCGGCGATGGGCCATTTCTTCCGCGCCGAGGTCGCGATCACCCAGAACGACCTCGACACCGCGCTGCTCGAGTTCGAGCGCGCCGTCGCGGCGGATCCGCACTCGCCGATGCTCCGCGTGCGGCTCGCGAGCCTGTACGTGCGGAACGGTGAGCTCGAGCGCGCGCTCGAGCAGTGCAACGTCGCCGCGCAGCAGGAGCCCGAGAACGTCGACGTGCTGGGCCTCCAGGCGGGCGTCCTCTCGTCGCTCGGCCGGGAGGAGGAGGCGGCGGCCACCTACGAGCGCCTGCTCGTCCTCGATCCCGACGGGCAGGACGCCTACCTCTATCTCGGCGCCCTCTACGGGAAGCGGGGCGAGACCGACAAGGCGGTCGCCACGCTCCGCAAGCTGGTGGCCCGCAATCCGCAGTCCATCCTCGCGTACTACTACCTCGGCCGCGTGTACGCGGCGGCGAACCAGCTCGACCGGGCCGAGCGCCACTACCTCGAGGCCCTCAAGCTGAACCCGCAGTCCGAGCTGATCCTCACCGACCTCGCGCTCGCCTACGAGATGCAGGGTTGGGTGGACAAGGCGATCGAGCTCTACCAGCGGATCCTGTCCCTCAACCCGCAGAGCCTCCTCGTGCGCCGCCGGCTGGGCGGGATCTACGTCGGGCAGAAGCGGCTCGACGACGCGCTCCTCCAGTTCCGCGAGCTCGAGCGGATCGACACGGACCCGCGCGACGCGCGCACGAAGATGGGCCTCATCTATCTGGAGAAGGGCGACAGCGATCGCGCCGTCACCGAGTTCAACCTCGTGCTCGCCGCCGAGCCGGAGAACTGGCGCGTCCGCTACTACCTCGGCGCCGCCTACGCCGAGCAGCGGGAGATCGCGAAGGCCCTGGCGGAGTTCGAGAAGCTCCCCGCGTCCGCGGACTACTACGTCGACGCGCGCGTGCAACGCGCCTTCCTGCTCCAGAAGAGCGGCCGCCTGCCCGAGGCCATCCGCGACCTCGAGGAGACGCTCGAAACGAAGCCCGACAGCGCCGAGGTCATGAGCTACCTCGCCACGCTCTACCGGGAGGCGAAGCAACTCCCGAAGGCGGTGGCGCTCCTCGAGCGGCTGGTCGCGCTCCAACCCGACAACGACCGCCACCACTTCACGCTCGGAGCCGCCTACGACGAGATGCAGGACAAGCCGCGGATGATCTCGCAGATGGAGCGCGCGATCGAGCTGAACCCGAAGAACGCCGCGGCGCTCAACTACCTCGGCTACAGCTACGCGGAGATGAACGTGAAGCTCGACGAAGCCGAAGCGCTCATCCGCCGCGCGCTCGCCATCGAGCCCGACGACGGTTTCTACGTCGACAGCCTCGGGTGGGTGTATTTCCAGCGCGGCGACTATCGGCGCGCCGTCGAGCACCTCGAGCGCGCGGTCGAGCTGGCGGGCGACGACCCGACCGTCGCCGAGCACCTGGGCGACGCCTACGAGCGGAGCGGCCAGTCGCGCGACGCGGTCCGCACCTATCGCGACGCGCTCAGCCGGGCGAAGGAGAGCGCGCAGATCGACCGGCTGAAGGGGAAGATCCACGGCCTGGAAGACCGCGCCCGTGCCGGGGGAGCCGAGCTCTAGGGCCCCGGGGTGCGCGCCTCCATCCTCGCCGCCGGCGCGGTGGTCGCGCTCTCGATCGGGGGCTGCGCGCTCCGCGCGCCCCGTCCGCTGCCGCCCGCGTCGCCGGCCGTGCTGCTCGAGCGGCTCGCGGAGCGCCGGACGTCGGTGACGTCCCTGCGGGCGCGCGCGCACCTGAAGGCCGGCGTGTCGGGCCTCTGGGTGCGCGAGGCGGTCCTCGTCCGTCGGCCGGACGCGATCCGGGTCGACGTCCTCCAGCCGTTCGGGCTCGCGCTCGCGCTCGGCGTCCAGGGGGCGCGCCTCTGGGCGTACGAGCCCGCGGCACGCACGCGGTGGGAGGGCGCCGCGACGCCCGCGAACCTCACCCGCTTCCTGGGGGCGCCCATCGCGGTCGGCGACGCGGTCGACATCCTCCTCGGCTGCCCGCCGGCGCGGAAGCCCGTCGGCGAGCCGACGGTCGTGACGACCGCCGCGCGCGAGTACCGGCTCCGCGTGCCGCTCGCCGACGGCGCGCAGACGGTGTGGTTCGCGGGCGACACGCTCGCGGTCGTGCGCGCCGAGGAGGAGCGCGCGGGCGAGCCGAAGCTCGCGGTCGCGTTCGCGGAATGGGAGGACGGCTTCCCGCGCGCGATCGACGTCGGGGCGCCGGCGAGCGGCGCCGGCGCGCGCATCCGCTTCGACGCCGTCGAGCCGAACGCCGCCCTCGACGCCGGGATCTTCGCGCCGCCGCCGGCGCCGCGGGTCGTCTCGCTCGACGCCGTCCCGCCGCCGCGCGCGCCGGGCTCCTGATGCCGCTCCTCGAGGTGGACGCGCTGGAGGTGACGTTCCCCGCGAACGGCGGGCCGCCGGCGCGCGCCGTCGCCGGCGTGTCCTTCGCGCTCGACACGGGCCGCGTCCTCGGTCTCGTCGGCGAGTCCGGGTGCGGCAAGAGCATGACGGCCCTCTCGCTCATGCGGCTCGTGCCGCCGCCCGGCCGCGTCACGGGCGGCCGCGTCCGGCTGGACGGACGGGACCTCCTGACGCTGCCCGAGCGCGAGATGCGGGCGGTCCGCGGCGCCCGGCTCGCGATGGTGTTCCAGGAGCCCATGACGTCGTTGAACCCCGTCTTCACGGTCGGGAGCCAGATCGCGGAGGCGATCCGGCTCCACACCGACCTCGGGCGCGCGGCGGCGTGGGACCGCGCCGTCGCGCTCCTCGGCGAGGTCGGGATTCCGGCACCGTCGGACCGCGCGCGCGACTTCCCGCACCGGCTCTCGGGCGGGATGCGGCAGCGCGTGATGATCGCGATGGCGATC
>Ga0073934_10010343_pt1 | contig 11620 bp, 10 predicted proteins | sample LarsenN4metaG_FD_76834 | JGI IMG/M metagenome (GOLD analysis project Ga0073934, IMG submission 76834) | Hot spring sediment bacterial and archeal communities from British Columbia, Canada, to study Microbial Dark Matter (Phase II) - Larsen... ... | reverse complement strand
CAGAGGTGGCAGTCGACGCACAGGGACGCCTCGAACTTGACTACGGGGCCTAGGCCGTTCGTGGTTTCGGAGAGCTGCAGGGCTCCGCTGGGACACACGGCTACACAGATCGGCCCGCCATCCAATCCCTCACATCGGTCGCAGAGGCGAGCCGAGATGCTGCCAAACCGGCCGGCCCGTTCCAGGCGGATGGCTGCCACAGCCGGTCGGAACGTCCCGGCGAAGCGGTACGAGCACACCGCCTCGCAGAGGCGGCAGTTGACGCAGCCGCTCGCTTCAAAGGCGATCATGTGGCGGCCCTCCAACGAGCCATTGCGCTGCCAGGGGCAGGATCTGCCTGTGGCCAGTCACCACCGCGTCCGGCCGGACGACCTCGCCGGGAGGCGGGCTGCCGCCGTCGGGCTGATACCAGATAGCGCGCATCCCGAGTTGCTTGGTGGGCCGCACGTCCTGGACGAAGTCGTCCCCCACGTAGACGGCCGCCGCTTCCGACAGCCAGGGCCTGGCCAGCGCGATCCATGCCGGCGAGCGCATCAGGGTGCCGTGGAAGTCGAACAGGAAGGTGGAGATCAAGGGCGGGCGGCCTCCGCCGCCGGGTCCGACAAACCCAGGGCCGCCAATCGTTCGGGGGTCGGCACGCCGCGCTCATCCCAACCGCGCAGCGCGTAGTATTCCTGGAGCATCCGGCCGAGATCGAGCGGGGCGGCCCGTTTCCCGGCCGAGACTGCGGCCTCCCGCTGGATGCGCGGCGGCAGGGCGTCGTCGTTGTCGCCGAAACCCTGCCGCAGATTGAACAGGCGCTCCAGGTTGATGATGCGTTCCCCGATGCGGTAGTACTCGGCCCGGTCCAGGCTGATCCCGGTGATCAGGTGGATGGCCTCGCAGAACAATTCGACGTCGGTGCTGAAGTCGATGGTGAACATGCAGGCGATGATCGAATCGATCACCGCCGAGTAGTCCTGCAGGTCCCTGACCATCTGGGCCTTTCCCCGATGCTCAAAGCGATCCAGGTCCCCCAGGATGCCGTAGAACTCGGCCGCGATGGTGAAGGCCCGGTTGTGGTCGGCGCCTCGGCTGGCGGTGGCGAAGTTGAGGCCCATCCCGGTGAAGGCGCGCGGCTCGAAGGCCGGGAGCTCCAACCCCTTGACGTGCATGGCGTAGTGCTGGCTGCCCTGGCCCAGCCTGCCGGCGGCCATTCGCACGCCGTCGGCGAGCAGCTCGCCGATCCCCTCCCGGCGGGCGATGCGCTGAAGCAGCGGCTCGAGCAGCGCCGGGTTTCCCCAGGTCAGCTCCAGCCCATCCAGGTCCCCCAGCAGGCCGTTCTGGCGGGCCTCCATGGCAAAGGCGATCGTGACGCCGGCGGAGATGGTGTCCATCCCCAGCCGGTCGCAGGTGTCATTGGCCTTCAGGGTGGCTTTGAGGTCGCCGATGTCACACAGTGGGCCCAGCGACCAGTGGCTCTCGTGTTCCAGGCGTTCGCTCACGATCGTCTGGCCGCCGTGCACGAACTCGATGACGCTTCCGCAGGAGATGGGGCACTGCGCGCAGGACTCGTAGCGGCGGATAAGGGTCTTGAGAGGTTCGGGACCGTACTCGCCAGCGTGGTCAAACACGCCGGACTGGAAGTTGCGAGTCGGGAGCGCCCCGATCCCGTTCTTCTTGGGTATGCCGCTGGCCGTGCCGATCTGGCGGAAGCGCAGGGCGATGGGGTCCTGTTGCACCGTCCGCTGCATGAGGCGCATCCGCTCTCGAAACAGGTCTGGCGCCGCGGCGACCTGCACACCCCCGCTGCCGTTGACGCAGATGGCCTTCAGTCTCTTGTGGCCCATGACCGCGCCGGCCCCACCGCGGCCGACCAGATGCTGCTCGTGGGCGATGGCGGCGAAGCGGACCAAGTTCTCGCCTGCCGGGCCGATGCACATCGTCTTGAGCGCACCGCCGTGGATCTCGGCCAGCGCCGCCTGGGTCTGCTGGGTATCCATCCCCCACTGGGCGGCGGCATCGACCAGCCGGGCTTGCCGGTCCCGGATGATCAGCGCGGACGGCCGCTCGGCACGGCCGGTGACGAGAATCCCATCCCATCCGGCATACTTGAGTTCCGGTGCCCAGTGCCCGCCCATGTAGCCGGTGGAAAGGGTTCCGGTGAGCGGTGAGACGCATGACACGGCCAGGCGCGACCCGGTGGGGAAGGCGGTGCCGGCCGCCGGGCCGGTCAGGATGAGCAGGTCATTGGCTTCGTCGTAGGCGGTGGTCTTGGGAGGCAGCTGCCGGTATAGCAGGTCGGTCGCCAGTCCGCGGCCACCCAGGAATCGCTCGGCCCAGGCCTGCGCCAGCGGCAGCTCGCCGATGGCGCCCGAGCTCAGGTCGACTGTGAGCAGCCTGCCCGTGTATCCCTTGTATTTCATCCCGCCCCCGACCGGCCGTCTCCCTGCCCGGCATCCCTACCCGCCGGCGAAGTGTGCGACCAGGGCGATCTGGTCAGCCTCAGCCAGCGGCTCGTCATCGGCCTCGACGAGCCTTCCATTGCGGGTCACCGAGAACAATGGCCGGAACTCTTGCGCCTCGTTGTAGAACGTCCTCCACAGACTCTGCCCATGTCGCTCGCCCAGTTGCTGAAGCAGATCCCGCAAGGCTGCCCCCTCCGGCAGCTCGATCGTCTCTTGTCTGCGGCTGGTGAACTGCGACAACGGCACCGTGTAGCGCACTAGGACTTGCATCGTCAGCCGACCCCCGGGCGCGAATCGCGGGCGGCCCGGACCGCCCGCAAGATGTTCAGGTAGCTGCCGCAGCGACACAGGTTGCCCGCCAGGTACCTTGGGATCGCCTCGTCCTCGACCGAGGGGTCTTCGTCGAGCATGGCGACGGTCGAGAGGATGAACCCTGGGGTGCAATAAGCGCACTGAAAGGCGAAATGGTCCAGATAGGCCTGTTGCACCGGGTGTAGGCGGTCCCCGTCGGACAGGCCCTCGATAGTGGTGATCTGGCGGCCCTCCGCCTGTGCCGCAAGCAAGAGACAGCTGCTCATCGCCCGTCCATCCACCAAGACCGTGCACGTCCCGCAAACCCCGATGCCGCAGGCCTCCCGCGCCCCCCTCAGCCCCAGGTCCTCGCGCAGCACGTGCAGCAGGAGCCGTCTGGCCGCGCCGGCAATCCGGTGAGCCCGCCCGTTCACCTGCAGGGTTACCATGTCAGCCCCCATCTCGCCCCTGGGCCAGAGCCCGGAACACCTTCTCCGCGGTAATGGGTAAGCTGTACAACCGCAGCCCGATCGCATCGTAGATCGCGTTGGCGATTGCCGGGGCGACCGGCGGCAGGGTCATCTCGCCCAGGCCGTGGATCTGGCTGCCTTCGGATTCCAGAAGCACACTGCCAAGTTCGCCGGGCAGGTCCGGGAAGGAAGGGATGCGGTAATCGGCGAGGTTAGCGTTGAGCACCTGGCCGGAGTCGACCACTATCTCCTCCATGAAGGTTGGCCCGAGCCCGTAGATCACGTTGCCGTCGTTCTGCAGCCTGGCCAGCTCCGGATTGACCACCTTGCCGGCGAAGGCTGCCGCGTGGTAGCGCAAGACGGACACCTTTCCCGTGTCGAGGTCGACCTCCACCTCACAGGCGCCGGCGCCTTGATGCCAGTGAGGGGTGGCGACGCCCTGTCCCGTGTCGGGATCGAGGCCGCCCTCGGTCTGAAAGCTGCCCTGCGCGCTGAGCGACTGCAGGCCGCTGCGCCTGAGCACCTCGGTGTAGGAAAGCCTTGAGCCCGGCTCGGCCTCGATGAACACGCAGCCCGAGTCGGCGGCCAGTCGCTCGGCGGATCCGCCCAGCAAAGGCCCCGCCAGCTCGGTCAGCTGCCGCTTGAGGGCGTTGGCTGCGTCGCGCGCCGCGTTGCCCATCATGAAGGTAGTCCGGCTGGAAGCCGTCTGCGCATCATAGGGGCTCAGGGCGGTGTCCGGCCCCTGCACCCTGACCGCGGTGGCCGGAAGGCCCAGTTGGTGAGCGCAGATCTGTGCCAGGGTGGTGTGGGCGCCCTGGCCCATCTCCACCGAGCTGGTGAAGAGGGTCAGGCGACCGTCGCGGTCCAGTTCCAGCGCGCATTCCGAGCGAGAGGTAGAGAGGGTGTGCTTCATCATGACCGCCAAACCGCGCCCTCGCCGGCGGCGCGGCGCCGGCTCTCGCTGGAAGGGCCGGCCCCATCCGATCGGCCGCGCCACCGCCTGCAGGCAGCGCTCAAAGTGAACATCGTGGACCGTCTCACCGGTGGCAAAGGGGTCACCGTCATGCAGGATGTTCTTCAATCGGAACTCCAGCGGATCCATCCCCAAGCGGTGGGCGATGCTGTCCATGTGCGACTCGTGCGCCCAGGCCCCCTGCGAGCTCATCGCCCCGCGATAGGCGGCCGCCGGCGGCAGGTTGGTGTACACGCCATAGCTGTCCACCTTGACGTTGGGGATGCGGTACGGGCCGATGGACCGCAGCATCCCGGCGGCGGTCAAGTACTTGCTGGAGGAGGCGTAGGCACCGACGTTCCAGTAGACTTCGATCTGCCGGGCGGTCAGGCTGCCGTCGCGCCGCACGCCGGACTTGATGTGGATGGTCACGGCATGCTTGGTGACCGTGACGAATTCCTCCTCCCGGCTGAGCATCAGCTTGACCGGCCGGCCGCCGGCCTTCCAGGCCAGCGCCGCTGCCTGCGGCTGGGTCCGCACATTGCCCTTGCCGCCGAATCCGCCCCCGAGAGGGGGAACGATGATCTGCACCTGGGCGGGGTCCAGCCTGAGCACCTGGGCCACCTCCCGGCGCACGGTGAAGGGGGACTGAGTGGCAGTCCACATGGTCAGCCGTCCCTCCCGCCACTGGCCGATCGCCACCTGCTGCTCCAGGGCGGCCTGCTGGGCCAGTGGGCTGGTGTAGGTCTCGGCGATGACCTCATCCGCTTCGGCGAAGCCGGCCTGCATGTCGCCGCGGCGCAGCTTGGAGTGCCCGAGCAGGTTGGCCGGGCTTTGCGGGTGTAGCAGCGCGGCGCCTTCGCGCATCGCCTCAAACACGTCGAAGACGGCCGGCAGCTCCTGGTATTCGACGCGGATCAGCTCCAGGGCGGCTGCGGCGATCTCCTCGGTCTCTGCCGCCACCAGGGCAACCGGCTCGCCGACGAAGCGCACCCGCTCGATGGCCACCACCGTCTCATCCTTGCCCGAGCCGTAGGAAGCCTGCAGCCCGGGCGGGCCGAAATCCTCGCGGGTGATGACCGCGCACACCCCCGGCAGGGCTGCCGCTTCGCCGGCCTTGATGCTCAAGATCCGGGCGTGGGGGTACGGGCTGCGCAGGATGCGGCCATGCAGCATGCCCGGGAAGCTCAGGTTGGCGGCGTAAGGGAGCGTGCCGCGCACCCGCGCCTCGGCGTCGAGCATGGGGATGGCGCTACCGATGGCCATGACGTAGACCCTTTGCGCAAGCGAGGGCCATCAGGTGTACCCTCCGTGCCGCTGATCGTCATCGCGCAACTCCTGCAGCGCGCGGCGCACGTACACCTGGATCATCTGCTTGCGATACCAGGCCGAGGCGCGCAGGTCCTCGATCGGCTCCGTCTGCGAGGCGTACTGCTCGGCCACTTCGGAGATCAGCTCATCGTCGAAGGCCCGGCCTTTGGCGAGGGCCTCGATCCGCGGCATGCGGAGCGGGGCCTCGGTGGCGGCGCCGAGGGCGATGCGCAGCTCGCGGCAGGTCCTGTCCTCCAGATCGGCGACCACGGCCACGCTCAGGCAGGGCCGGTCCTCCGACGAGCGCGCCTTGAACCGCAGGTACGCCGTCCGGCTGGAAGCTGGCAGAGGCGGGATGCGGATGTCGGTGATCATCTCGTCGGGCTGCAGGGCGGTGGAGTAGAAGCCCAGGGCAAATTCCCGTATCGGCAGGGTCCGGGCGCCCCCGGCCTTCTCCAGGCGGATCTCGGCATCCAGCGCCAGCAGCACGGCAGGGGGGTCGGAGGCATAGTCGGCCTCGGCCAGGCAGCCGCCCAGGGTGGCCTGGTTGCGGATGCGCACATTGCCCACCGATCCGCATGCCCGGGCCAGGGCCGGGAGGCTTTCGGCCACCAGCCGCGACCACTCGATATCCCGCAGTCTGGTCATGGGGCCGATGTGCAGGCCGTCCTCGGCGAGGCGGATCGCGTCCAGCTCGCTGACCCGGCCCAGGTCCACCAGGACCCCCGGCGCGATCAACTTCTGTTGCAGGAGCAAGACCATCGCGGTCCCCCCGGCCAGCAGCTTGGCCTCAGGTCCGTGTTCGGCCAGCGCAGCCAGGACCTCGGCCGGCTTCTCGGGCTGGAGCCAGGCGTGGTTCATCCCCAGGCCGCGTGAGGACATCTCAGCGCACCACTTCCAGGGTGATCCGGCTGCGATCGCCACGATAGCGCAGGCGGGCGTACTCGATCGGGCGGCCGTCCTGCAGATAGGTCAGGCTGTGGATGAAGTGGATAGGAGACCCCTTCGGGATCTGAAGCAGGCCGGCCTCGTACTCATCGGCCAGCGAGGCCTCGATGGTGCGGGTGGCCCGCGCCAGCCGATAGCCATATTCCGCCTCCAGGATCTCGTAGAGCGGTCTGGCCTCCAGGTCCAGCTCCAGCAGGCCGGGGCAGAGCGCCTCAGGGAGATAGGCGAAGGCGAGCACCAGCGGCTCGGCCTCCACCGATCCGAGGCTCTCCAGATGGATCACTCGTTCACCCCGCTCGAGCTTGAGTTTGGTGAGCAGGCGCCCAGCGGCGGGGATGACCTCTCGGCTCAGGATCCGCCGGGTGAACGGCACCTGCCGCTCGCGCATCTCTTCGTCGAGGCTGAGGGGGAGCTCAGAGAGGTGCAGGACGGAGGCGGGCGGGCGGGTGACATAGGTGCCTCGGCCCTGCATTCGCTCCAGGCGCCCTTCAGAGACCAGCGCGTTGATCGCCTGGCGGACCGTCCCGCGGCTGATGCCCAGTTCAGCGCTGATTTCCAGCTCGCTCGGTATCCGGCCCCCGATCGGAAATGTGCCGTCCCGGATGAGCAGGGCCAGCTGTTCCTTGAGCTGATAATAGATGGGGATGGGGCTATTCTTGTCGACCAGCAGCGGGATTGCCATGCCTAACTCCCTGACCGAATGTCTAGACATCTAGACCTCTCGCTAAGATACCCTCTTCTGGCTCCATCGTCAATAGGTCGCGCGTCCGTAGGCTCCCCGCGCAGCGCCGGTGCTTTCTGGGCCGGAACGAGCGGCTCCCGTGGACCGTCGCTGATGCCTGCAAACCAGCGGCCGGACCCGGTGGGCTATATACTGGGCGCGAGCAAGTCCCCGATGACCAGGCCTGTCCTGGGGCTACAGCCGCACTGCGCCGGGGCCAAGGAGGAGGTGGCATGCCGTCGTCCCATCCCCTGGTGACCCTGCCCGCTCCCGCCACGCTGCTGGACTTCACCGGAAAGGTGGTTCTGGTGACCGGCGCCGGCCGCGGCATCGGCCCTGGGATCGCCCTGCGCTTCGCCGAGGCGGGAGCGAAGCTGGTGGTCAACTACCGCGCGAGCCGGGAAGGCGCCGAGCGCGCCGCGGACCAGATCAAGGCGACTGGAGGCCAGGCCATCGCCCAGCAGGCCGATGTGACCCGGCCTGAAGAAGTGCGGGCGCTCTTTGAGCGCAGCGCGCATGCCTTTGGCAGGCTGGATGTGCTGGTGAACAATGCCGGCATCTATCCCGGCGTCGGGCTGTTGGAAATGAGTGAGCAGGATTGGGACGTCATGCTGGATGCGGATCTGAAGAGCGTCTTCCTCTGCACCCAGGCCGCCGCCCGGATCATGGTTCAACAGGGCATCCAGGGCGCCATTGTGAACATCGCCTCGATCGAGGCCGAAAGCCCTGAGCCGGATCACAGCCATTACGGCGCGGCTAAGGCAGGCGTGCTGATGCACACCCGTTCGGCAGCCTTCGAGCTTGCCCCGTATGGCATCCGGGTCAACGCGGTCTCGCCTGGGTTGATCTGGCAACCGGGGATTGATGAGTCCTGGCCGCAGGGAGTAGCGCGCTGGCATGCCGCCGCACCGCTCAAGCGCCTGGGGCTGGCCGAAGATGTGGCGGATGCCTGCTTGTTCCTGGCCTCGCCAGCGGCGCGCTGGATCACCGGCGTCAATCTGCGGGTGGATGGCGGGGTGGGTGTCCGGCCGGGCTTCTGAGCCAGGGCCTCAAGGGCAATGCCAGGGCGTGACCTGATAGCCGACCAGATCGTTGCGCTGCTTGGGCTGGTGCCGCTGCCCGGGGAGGGCGGCCTGTTCCGCCAGACCTACCGGGCGGCCGAGACCATACCGGCGGTGGCCTTGCCTGCGCGCTACGGCTCGCCGCGCCGGTTCGCCACCGCCATCTACTACCTGCTCACCGACGACCCCGATTCATTCTCCGCGCTGCACCGGCTGAAGACCGACGAGGTCTACCATTTCTATCTGGGCGATCCGGTGGAGATGCTGCTGCTGAACCCGGATGGGGGGAGCGAGCAGGTGGTGCTGGGTCAGGACCTGGCCGCCGGCCAACAGGTGCAGTTCGTGGTGCCGGCTGGGGCGTGGCAGGGCTCGCGGTTGCTTCCGGGCGGGCGCCACGCGTTGCTAGGGACCACCCTGGCGCCGGGGTATGAGCAGGAGGACTTCGAATTGGCGAGCCGAGTGGACTTGCTGCGGGACTACCCGGCCGAGGCCGCGCTCATCCGGGCCCTGACTCGCTGAGACGTACGGCGATCTGCACACTGACCACCCCGGGATGAACGAGCTTACCCGGGCGACAAGTGGCTGGGGCTGCCGGCAATCCGCTTGCCGACCAAACCGGGCGGACCAGGCCTATCCGGCCGCCAAGGCGGTGAGGCGCGCCGTGATCTCCTCCGCGTAAACCGACACACCCAGCGTGGCGAACTCCGACCGCGCTTCATCCAACAAAGCGCGGGAATGCTCGTCGGCGTTCCCCTCGGATCCGGCGATCAAGGCCTCTGCCCATTGCATCAAGGTATAGGCCCGATACCAACGCATTCCAGTTTGTCCGGCGACCTCGGCCGCTCGGGCGAACGCGGCGGCCGCCGCGTCGAATCGCGATCCCGCCAGCGCGACCTCGGCCTCGGCCTGGGCGAAGAAAACGCGGTCGGTCAGCCGGCCTCCAAGATCCATGAGTTCGCTTGCCTGCTTCAGCCGCTGCTGAGCCAGGTCCAGCTTGCCCCCTCTGGCCAGCACCCTGACCAGGTAGCTGAGCGGCCACACATCGGTAAAGTAGGTGTGCTCCAGGGTGCGGTGGAGCGCAGCCTCCGCCGCCTCCAGCTGCTGGCCCAACTCAACGGCCAACTCGGCGAGGAAGAGCGAAGTCGCCCACACGACGTTGGAGTCGTTGACTTGCGAAGCCGCGGCGTGGACGCGTGCGAGCTCCACCATGGCTGCCTCGCGCTCACCCATGAACCGCGCCAGAGCGGCAAGGTACCCCTGGGCCATGCGGCTTCCCGCACTCTGCGATCCGATCTCGTCGCTTAGCCGGAGCAGCTCGGAGAGCTTCGCCCGGGCGTCGACCAGGTCTCCACGCATCATGCCGTACCAAACCAGGTTCGCCCCGTAGAACACTTGCAGCGCCAGATTGCCGGTCTCCTGGGCGGTCTCTCGGGCGCGCTGCAACTGCTGCTGGGCACGATCCCACTGACCCAATCCGGGTCCGTAGGCCAGGGCCAGGTTGTTGCGCGCCCGGCCCTCCTGGTCTGGGAGATGATTCGCCTGCGCCAGTTCGGCGGCGCGCTCGAGTTGGGCTCGCATTTCATCGACCTGGAGCTCGGCGAACGCGCCATAGGAGATCAGCGACTCGATGTGCACACGGGTCGCGCCGGTTTCTTCGGCCATGCGCAGCGCGAGCCCCACCGTCTCCGTTCCCTCCTGCACCTGCCCGCTAAAGAACAATGCCCGGGCGGTCTCATGGTAGAGGTCGGCCAGACCGGCGCTGTCGGGTGCTCCGGCGACTGCCTGCATCCCTTCGCGGGCGAGTTGCAGGCCGCGTTTCGGATCTCCCCCTTCCCAGGCCGCGCGGGCGGCGAGTGCGTACAGCCGGGCCACCTGTTCCAGGTCCTCCGGCTTCCTGGCCAGCTCGAGCGCTCGCCGCCAGGCGGGAATCGATTCCTGGAAACGCCCCAGCCGGGACAGCACCACCCCCAGGCGCTCCAAGAGCTCGATGGACTGCTGCGGGTCCTGCACCAGATCGAGTGCCGAGCGCAGGTAGCCCTCCGCCTCCAGGTTGGCGCAGGCATCCGCCGCCCGCTGGCCGGCTTTGAGGTAATACTCCAGCGAGAGCGCCTCCTCACCGGCCTCCTCGTAGTGGCGGGCAATGACCTCATAAGACTGGGGGTGGACCTTGCGGACCGCGTCGGCAGCCCGTCGGTGGAGCTTGCGCCGTCGCAGCCTTCGCACCCCCTCAGCTACAGCGCTCGGTATCAGCGCGTGCACGAAGGAAAACCGCACCTCGCTCCCGCCGTTGACCTCCTCGATCAGCTGCGCCCGCTGGGCGGATTCGAGCGCCTCGATGAGCGCCTCTTCGTCCAACGCGGTCGCCGCCGCAAGCGTCTCATACTCGAATTCGCGGCCCAGCAACGCGGCCATCCGCAGCACTTCCTGGGTTGTCTCCGCCAGGGCGGTCAACCGCGACTGGATGGCAACACGCACGCTCTGCGGGATGGCCAGCTCGTCCATTTCAGGGCGGCGCCAGCGGCCGTCCTCGAAGTAGATCTTCCCCGCTTCGACCAGCGCCTTGCATACCTCTTCGATGAAGAACGGGTTGCCTTCCGTCTCGCGGAAGATCCCCTCCAGGAACTCAGGGGTGATCTCCTCTTCGAAGATGGCGTACAGCAGTTCGCCGGTCTCCTCCCGGGTGAAGCGGCCCAGTTTGAGCCGGGTCGCCAAGCGGTTTCGATCGAAGTCGAGCAGCGCCTCGTGCAGCGGCCGGGCCTCGTCGAGCTCGAGCTCCCGATAGCTGGCGGCGAGCAGCAGCCGCTGGCGGCGGGTCCGCCGGGCCAGGTGGCGCAGCAGCGCCAGCGACCCGCTGTCGGCCCAATGGGCGTCGTCCAGGGCGAGCATGATCGCGGCGGACTCGCTCAGCAGCGAGAAGAATGCAACCACACTCTCGAATTGTCGTTGCTGCTCGGCCTCCGGGGTCAGGGTCGGGTTGGGCAGCGTATCCGGGTAGTAGGGGTGCAGCTCCGGGACCAGCGCCAGCAGGTCGGCCAGGATCACCTGGGGCAGTTTCAACCCGGACTGCGTTACGCGTTGCAGGCCTCTGCGGATCGCTTCGCCGAACGGCGCGTAGGGAGCGCCGCCACCTTCGTAGGCCTCGCCGCGGCTGAATCGGGCCGCTCGGCTGGATCCTTGTTCATGAGCTGCAGGATCAGCTGTTCGAACAGCGGTGGCAGGGTCGGCACCTTGGAGCGGGGAGGGATGGCGCTGGCGTGGATGTGCTGCGAGATCACGGTGAGCGGATCTCCCTTGGAGAAGGGCAGCTCGCCGGTGGTCAGCTCGTATAGCATGATCCCGAGCGAGTACAGGTCGGCCCGCCCGTCGAGGTCCTTCCCCAAAGCCAACTCAGGAGCCAGGTAGAACACCGTCCCGGTGAT
>Ga0073934_10010342_pt1 | contig 11620 bp, 11 predicted proteins | sample LarsenN4metaG_FD_76834 | JGI IMG/M metagenome (GOLD analysis project Ga0073934, IMG submission 76834) | Hot spring sediment bacterial and archeal communities from British Columbia, Canada, to study Microbial Dark Matter (Phase II) - Larsen... ... | reverse complement strand
CGCCGCCGCGGGAGCGAGCGCGTACCGCGCCGCGCCCTCCGGGGCCCGCCAGACGAGCAGGTTGACCGCGGCCACCGGGAGGCCGAGGGCGAGCGCCCGCCAGAAGCGGCGCTCGTAGACGCGGATCGTCTCGCCGACGAGCTGGCCCACCGTTCGCCGCTCGGGCGGGAGCGGCGCCGGCAGCTCGCGCCCCGCCGATCCTGCCCGTCTCGCCCGCCGCGCCATGCGCGGGAACGCTACTCGCCGACCGCGGCGAGCAGGGCGGGCAGCGCCGCGGCCAGGGCCTCGAGCGCCCGCCCGAGCTCCCAGCGGGAGCGGTCTTCCTCGCCGAGGGCATTGGAGACCGCCCGCACCTCGACCGCCGGGACGCCGGCGAGCGCGCACGCCCGCAGCACGGCGAACCCCTCCATCGCCTCCACCAGAACCCCTTGTGACACTTTGTCACTTGGCCCCGAGACCGCCGCGCTCGTCCCGATCGGGAGCGCGGGCGCGTCCGGGAGCGCCGCCCGGGCGACCGCGAGCAACGCGGGATCCGGCTCCGCGCGGGCGATGACCGGGATCGCCGCCTCGAGGTCGAGGTAGACCGCCTCGGTGCCGACCACGAGCGTGCCGGGCCGAAGCCCGCGCGCCCCGGCCACGCCCAAGTGCAGCACGGCCCGCGGTGGCCGGAGCGCGAGCGCCCGCGCAGTCGCAGCGGCGGCCTCGACCGGCCCCACGCCGCAGACGAGGCCGGCGTGGCCGCACAGCTCGGGCTCGGTGGCTGCGACGAGGAGGGTCACGGCGCGAACGCTACGGGACGCGCAGCCGGAAGACCGGGTGGGGCGGCGCCTCCGCCAGCCACTCCTCGGCGGAGGACCCGAGCGTCACGCCGAAGAACGGCCGGGTCACCCGGCCGAGCTCGTAGTAGCGCCGGAGCACGGGGACGGCCTCGGCCGGGGCCAGCTCCTCGACCGCGAGCCGCTCGCGCCGGCGGCCCCGGCGCAGCTCCACCCACCCGGCCGCCCGCGCGTTGCGCACCCAGTTGCGGTCGCCGTACGGCGCGACGAGGTAGCGCTCGCCGCCATCGCGCACGATCGAGACCGGCGTCGACCAGAGCTTCCCCGTCCTTCGCCCGGGAACGGTGAGCAGGTGCGTGCGTGGGCCCGTGAGCCCCAGCCGTGCGAGCGGGCGGACGACGAGGTTGATCAGCCGCCGGCCAGGGCTCAGGCGGTAGGGCTTCGTCACACCCGGACCGTACAGCGGGGCCGCCCGCCGGCCGGCCGAGCCGACAGCGTTGGCATCAAGACATCAACTTCTATGATGCTATGGTGCTGCAGTGCGAACGACGGTCAACATCGATCCCGACCTCATGAGCGATCTCCGCGCGCTCGCCCGCGAGCGGGGCACCTCGTTCACAGCGGTCGTCAACTCCGTGCTGCGTCGCGGGCTCTCCGCGCAGGCGCCGTCCGCCGCCCGCCCCTACCGCCTCCAGACGCAGCGACTCGGCCTGCGGCCGGGAATCGACCTCGAGCACGCGCTGCGGCTCGCCGGCGAGCTCGAGGACGCGGAGACGATCCGCAAGCTCGAGCTGCGCAAGTGAAGCTCGTCGACACGAACGTCCTCCTCTACGCGGTCGACGAGGGCTCGCCGCACCACGCGGTCGCGAGGAGATGGCTCGAGGAGCAGCTCTCGAGCGCCGAGGCCTTTGCCTTCTCATGGGCGGTCCTGCTCGCGTTCGTCCGCCTCGCGACCAACCCGCGCATCTTCGAGTCGCCGCTCTCGACCGAGGCGGCGTTCGACCTCGTCGACTCCTGGCTCGCACAGCCTGCGACGACCGTCGTGCACCCGCTCGACCGCCACCACCAGCTTCTTCGCGAGCTCCTGGCTCCGCTCGGCACCGCGGGGAACCTGACGAGCGACGCGCACCTCGCCGCGCTCGCGATCGAGCACGGCGCGGAGCTCTGCTCGGCGGACAGCGACTTCACGCGGTTCCCACGCGTGCGCTTCAGCAATCCCCTGGAGGCGTAGAGGACCGGGCCGGGTCGTCCACGTTCCAGACAGCGAAGCGGCTGCCGTTCCCGGCAGCCGCCCGCGTCTCGTGTCGACCTCGCACCGGCTCGTCCCGAGCCTCACTCCCCTCAGTGCGTGAGCGGGCGGAACCGCGTCAGCCGCGCCGCCAGCACGAGCCCGAACGCGAGCAGGATGCCGAGCCCGAAGCCGATTCCGAGCTGCGGCCACTCGAGCTCCCGCCCGTCGCCCGTCGGGCTCGCGGCAACCGGGCCCGTGGGCAGATCGAGCTCGTAGCGGTCGACGTGGCCGGCCGGGGCGCCGGACCTGATGGGCGCCATGCGCGCCCGCTGGGCGGCGTCGAGGTAGCCGGCCCGGCCCTCCCGCAGCGCGTTCTGCGCGGCCCGCTCGAACCAGTCGGGAGCGACAGCGACGCTCGGCTCCGTGGAAGCGGGCACCTTGGGCTCCGCGAGCGCTGCAGGGCCCCACGCGGCCAAAGCGACGAGGGCCGTCCCGGCGACGAGGGAGATCCTGTGGATCCTGCGGGTCATCGTCTCCTCCTTGCGATCCTGGTGGCCCGGACGGCCACCTGAGCTCGAGGCTAGGAGGCGGGAGACCCGCTCGAAACGGGCGAATCCCCTGTGTTTGAAGGCACCGCCACCTGATTGTGACGCGACGCCAGCGCCGCCGCCAGCTCCCCCCGGTGCCGGATCCCGAGCTTCGCGAACACGCGCGAGAGATGGCCCTCGACCGTTCGCTCGGAGAGGTAGAGGGCGGCTGCGACCTCGCGGTTCGTCTTGCCTTCCGCGACGAGCGCCGCCACCCGCTCCTCGACCGGAGTCAGCGCTCCAGCGGCCGGTGCGCGGCCGCTGATGCGACGCAGCTCCGCGCGGGACCGCTCGGCCCAGAGAGCGGCGCCGATCCGCTCGAAGAGGGCGAGCGCCTGCCCGAGCGTGGCCCGGGCCTCGCGGCGGCGCTTCATCCGGCGCTGTGCCGCTCCGAGGGCGAGCAGCGTTCGGCCGCAGTCGAGGGGGAGCTCGACCTTCGCGTGCCAGCGAAGCGCCTCCTCGTAGGCGCGGAGCGCCTCTTCGAGGCGCCCCTCGGCCGCGGCGAGCAGCCCCCGGCAGCGGGCGCAGGCGGCGAGCGCCGACACGCGGCGGAGCCGGCGCGCGTGACCTTCGTACCAGCCGAGCAGCTCCTCGGCCTCCTCGCGCCGGCCGAGCTCGAGCAGCGCCTCGACCTGGTCCGGGACGAAGCGCATCGCTCCCGGCTCGCCGAACTCCTCCTGCCGGGCGAACGCGACCGCGGGCCCGAGCCACGCCGCCGCATCCTCGGGCCCTCCGCTCGCGAGCTCGACATGGCCGAGCGCCCATCTCGAGAGCAGCTCGGCCGGCCGCGCCGCGGTCTCCGGAACGCGCGCGAGCGCCCTCGTGGCGGTGACACGCGCCCGCTCGGCGGCGCCGAGATGGGCCTCGGCGAGCGCCTCCAGGGCGAGGCTGTAGACGAGGGTCGTATGCTGCCCCGACTGCTCCGATGCCTCCAGCCCTTCGCGCGCCCGCTCGCGCGCCGCGGCGAGGTCGCCCCGGACGCACTCGGCCTGCCCGAGGATCACGAGCACGTACGGGACCGAGGCCTCGTCGCCGAGCTCGCGGGCACGCTCGAGCATGTCGAGGAGCACGCCGCGCGCCCGGTCGAGCTCGTCCGCCCACCACCAGTGCACTGCCGCGATGCACAGCGGCTGGCCGAGAACGCGCCGCTCGTCGGCGGCGTCCTGGAGCGCGAGAGCGCGCGCGAGCGTCTTGGCGGCGCTCTTGCTTCCGAGGAGCGACTCCGCGAGCAGACGGCTGCTGAGCGCTTCCGCGGCGAGCGCCTCGTCCCCGAGCTCGAGCGCCAGCTGCGCGGCGCTCTCCGCATGCTCGGCCGCCTCGTGGAGGCGCTCGCGGAGCCTGAAGAGGCAGGCGGCGACACCCTCGTGGGCCACGGCGAGGAGCTCCGCGTCGCCTTCGGCCTCCTCGAGCGCGCGGCGGAAGAGGTCAGCCCCTTCGGCCTGGGCGTCGAAGGAGCGCACGCGCGCCAGCCGAACGAGCGCGGCGGCCCGCCTCCGGCCCGGTGGGAGCTGGCCGATCAGCTCGCGCAACTGCACAACGGCGCGAGGCGAGTCGCCGGCCTCGAAGTGGAGGTAGGCGGCGTCGACCGCACGCCGGTGGGCAGCGTCCTCGAGCTCGGAGGGAGTGAGCTCGTGGGAGCGCTCGAGGAGCAGCGCCGCCGGCCTCGGCGCGCCCCGAGAGCGTGCATGGCGCGCCGCGTCCTCGAGCGCGGCGGCGACCGTCTCGTCCGGCTCGTCGACCGAAGCAGCCAACTGCCAGGCGCGGGCCTCCGGATCGTCCAGGAGCTCCGCCAGGCGAGCGTGGACCTCTGCGCGGCGGAGAGGATCCGCGACCTCGTACGCCCCGGCCGCGAGGAGCGGGTGTGCGAACCGGATGCGGTCGCCCTCGAGGTCGATGACCCGCGCCTCCAGAGCCGGCCGCAGCCCCTCGGCTCGAGCGACCCCGGACGCCGCCTCGGCGATCGCGACCGTCGGATGCGCGTGCGCGGCCGCCGCGAGCAGGAAGTCGCGGCTCTCCGGGGGAAGCGCGAGCAGCCGTCCGTGGACGAGGTCCCGGAGAGAGTCCGGGACAGGCAGCGGATGGCCCGCCTCGATCGATACGCCGGTGCGCTGCAGCATGCGGACGATCTCGAGCGCGTAGAACGGGTTCCCTCCGGAGGCATCGTGGACCTCCCTCAGGAGCGGTCTCGGCAGCGTCGTCGCCAGGTGCTCCTGCACGACGCGGTGGAGCTCGCTCGGCCCGAGCGGGCCGAGCTCGAGCCGGCGGAGGCGCTCGGGCGGAAGCGAGCGGGCGAGCTCGGCGACGAGCCCGCTCTCGAGCGAGAGGCGACGGGCGAGGAGGAGGGCGATCGGCTCCTCGCGCAGGCGCCGGCCGGCGAAGGCGAGCGCGGCGGCCGAAGCGGAGTCGAGCCACTGGACGTCGTCGACCGCGACGACGAGCGGTCGCTCTGCTGCGAGCGAGCGAAGGGCGTTCAGCACCGCGACCCCGACGGCGTGCGGATCCGGGGCGGGGCCCTCGGCCTCGTCGAGCACGAGCGCGCGGGCGAGCGCGCGCCGCTGCGCCGGGACGAGCGCGGCGAGCGCGTCGGCGAGCACGGGGTCGAGCAGGTCCCGTGCGGCCGAGAAGGAGAGGCTCGTCTCGCTCTCGGCTGGCCTCGCCCGCAACACGATGACTTCTCGCTCGCCCGCGTGCGCGACACCGGCCGACCAGAGGGTCGTCTTCCCCATCCCGGCCTCGCCCTCGAGGACGAGCGCGGCCGCGCCGTCGGAGAGGCTCGCGACGAAGTCGCGGAGGGACGCGAGCTCCGCGTCACGGCCGACGATCCGACGACTCACGACCCGTCGATCGTACGCCGTGCCACAAGCCGCAGCCAGGTGAGTTCCCGAGGGAGCGTGCTCGTCGTGGCGCCCGGGACGATCCTCCGGCTCCGCAACGCGTGCGACGAGGAGCTCGTCCCCGTCATCGAGGGCGCCCCGCCTAGTGAGGGGGGAGCCGACTTCTACGACGACGTGCCCTGAGGCTCGCGGCCGAGGAGGCCGAACGTCAGTCGACGAAGCCGCGCACGGCGACGGGCAATGTACTCGTCCCACTCGCGCAGGCGCTGCTCGCGGCGCGCGAAGATCTCCCTGATCTCGGCGTCTTCCTTCGCCCAGTACGCCTTCTCCTCCTCGTACTCGCGCCGCTCCTCAGGCGTCATCCTCTTCCTCTTCATCGATGTCCAACCTCCTCAGGATCCGGTTCAGCTTGGCATCGATCTCCATGAGCTTCCTGATGATGCCATCCAGAGTCTCGCGATCGAGAACGGGCTCTGGTCGGCGCCACACCTCGTAATCGTGGCTGTGGCCGTGTGCACGCGCAAGATGACCGTTCCGGACTACGCCGCGGCAGGCGCGGCCGCTCCGACTCGCTCGAACACGAGCTCGCCGTCGCGCGCGTCCACGCGGACGACGTCGCCCTCGGCGAAGCGCCCCTCGAGCAGCGCTCGTGCGAGCGGGTTCTCGAGCAGGCGCTGGATCGCACGCTTGAGCGGCCGCGCGCCGTAGGCGGGGTCCCACCCCTCCTCGGCGAGGAGCTCCTTCGCCGCGTCGGTGACCTCGAGCGAGATCCCGCGCTGGGCGAGGCGCTCCCGCAGGCGGCCGAGCTGCAGCTCGACGATCTCCGCGAGCTGCTCGCGCGTGAGCGGCCGGAAGACGACGATCTCGTCGATCCGGTTCAGGAACTCGGGCCGGAAGCGCTCCCGCAGCTCCTCCGGCGAGCGGACGTTGGAGGTCATGATCACGACCGTGTTGCGGAAGTCGACCGTGCGGCCGTGCCCGTCGGTGAGACGGCCATCGTCGAGGAGCTGGAGAAGGATGTCGAACACCTCGGGGTGCGCCTTCTCGATCTCGTCGAGCAGGACGACCGCGTACGGGCGGCGCCGCACGGCCTCGGTGAGCTGACCGCCCTCCTCGTAGCCCACGTAGCCGGGCGGCGCGCCCACGAGCCGCGACACCGTGTGCCGCTCCTGGTACTCGGACATGTCGAGCCGCACCATGGCCCGCTCGTCGTCGAACATGAACTCGGCGAGCGCGCGGGCCAGCTCGGTCTTCCCGACGCCCGTGGGGCCGAGGAAGATGAAGGAGCCGATCGGGCGGTTCGGGTCCTGGAGGCCCGAGCGGGCGCGCCGGAGCGCGTTGGACACGGCCTCGACCGCCTCGTCTTGGCCGACGACCCGCCGGTGCAGCCGCTCCTCCATGTGGATCAGCTTCTCGACCTCGCCCTCGAGCAGCCGCGAGACGGGGATGCCGGTCCAGGAGGCGACGACGGCGGCGATGTCGTCCTCGTCCACCTCCTCCTTCACCATCGGCTCCTCGGTCGGCTGCTCCCGCTCGGCGAGCTCCTTCTCCAGCTCGGGGAGGATCCCGTAGCGGATCTCGGCGACGCGGGCGAGGTTCCCGGCGCGCTCCTCGCGCTCGGCCTCCATCCTGAGCTCGTCGATCTGCCGCTTGATCTCGGCCACGCGCTGGAGCGACTCCTTCTCGCGCGCCCAGCGGGCGGCGAGCTCGTCGCGCGCCGCCTTCGCCTCGGCGAGCTCGCGCTCGAGCGGGGCACGCGTCTCCGGGGACTCGTTCGCCATCCCGGCGAGCTCGATCTCGAGCTGGCGCACGCGCCGCTCCGCCTCGTCCAGCTCGACCGGCGACGAGTCGATCTCCATCCGCAGCCGCGAGGCGGCCTCGTCGACGAGGTCGATTGCCTTGTCGGGGAGGAAGCGGTCGGCGATGTAGCGATCGGAGAGCACGGCCGCGGCCACGAGCGCGGAGTCGCGGATCTCGACCCCGTGGTGCGCCTCGTAGCGCTCCTTCAGCCCGCGCAGGATGGCGATCGTGTCCGCGACGGACGGCTGCCCGACGAAGACGGGCTGGAAGCGGCGCTCGAGCGCTGCGTCCTTCTCGATGTGCTCGCGGTACTCGTCGAGCGTCGTCGCCCCGATCGCACGCAGCTCGCCGCGAGCGAGCATCGGCTTCAGCATGTTCGCCGCATCGACGGCCCCCTCGGCCGCTCCCGCGCCCACGATCGTGTGCAGCTCGTCGATGAAGAGGATGATCTCCCCGGCCGCGTTCTGGATCTCCGCGAGGACGGCCTTGAGCCGCTCCTCGAACTCCCCCCGGTACTTGGCCCCCGCGAGCAGCGCGCCGAGGTCGAGCGCCCACACGCGCTTGCCCTTCAGGCCTTCGGGAACGTCACCGGCCACGATCCGTTGCGCCAGCCCCTCGACGATCGCGGTCTTGCCCACCCCCGGCTCGCCGATCAGCACTGGGTTGTTCTTCGTGCGCCGCGAGAGGACCTGGATCACGCGCCGGATCTCCTCGTCGCGGCCGATGACGGGGTCGAGCTTGCCCTGCTCGGCGAGCGCGGTCAGGTCGCGGCCGTAGCGCTCGAGCGCCTGGTAGGTGCCCTCCGGGTCCTGCGAGGTGACGCGCTGGCCGCCGCGGACCTGCTGGAGCGCGGCGAGGAGCGCGTCGCGCGGAACGACCTCGAGCGCGAGCAGCAGGTGCTCGACCGAGACGAACTCGTCGCCGAGCGCGCGCATCTCCTCGAAGGCCCGGTCGAGCACGCGCGAGAGCGCGGCTGAGGCGCGCGGCGGCTGTGCCGCCCCGCCGGACACGGAGGGCTGCTGCGCGAGCCTCGCCTCCGCCTCCGCACGCACGGTCGCCACCTGCCCCCCGGCGCGCTCGACGAGCGTCCTCGGCAGCTCCTGGTCGAGGAGTGCGAGCACCAGGTGCTCAGGGACGACCTCGGGGTTGCCGAGCCTGCGGGCCAGCTCCTGTGCCGCGGCGACCGCCTCGCGGCTTCTCATCGTGAGTCTCTCGAAGTCCATTTCGTGCTTCAGCTCCTCCGGATCGGGTGTCTCGGCGGCTCGTAGAGCACGAGCTCGCGCTTGTAGGAACGGTGGACGGCCGCGATCTCCGCGCGCAGCTCGCGCTCGAGGCGCTCCATCCGCGCGCGCAGGCGCTCCAGCTCGTCCTGCAGCCGGAGCACGTGCTCGACCCCGGCCAGGTTGAGGCCCAGCTCCGTGGTCAGGCGCTGGATCAGGCGGAGCCGCTCCAGGTCGGCGTCCGAGTAGAGCCGCGTCCCGCCCGGGGTCCTCGCGGGGCGGACGAGCCCCTTGGCCTCGTACAGGCGCAGCGTCTGCGGGTGCATGCCGACCAGCTCGGCGGCGACGGAGATCATGTACCGGGGCCGCTCGTCCACCTCAGCTCACCTCCGCGAAGCGGCGACGCGGATCCTCGCGCGAGACCTTGCGGTAGCCCTCGAGCGCCTCTCGCTCCGCCTTGGTCAGCTTCTTCGGCACGGTGACCCGGATCCGGGCCAGGAGATCGCCGCGGCCGTTCCCCTTCACGTGCGGCGCGCCCCGGCCCCTGACGCGGAGCAGCTTGCCGCTCTCCGTGCCCGCCGGGATCTTGAGCGCGACCGGCCCGTCCGGCGTGGGGATCTCGACCGTCGCCCCCAGCGCGGCCTCCGCGAAGGTGACCGGGACGTCGAGCACGAGGTCGGAGCCCCGGCGCTCGTACAGCGGGGAGGGCTCGACCTCGACGACGACGTGGAGATCGCCCGGCGGGCCGCCGTGGCGGCCGGCCTCGCCCTTGCCCTTGAGCCGGATCCTGGTCCCCGTGCGGGCCCCGGCCGGGATCCGCACCGAGTAGCGCTTCGTCGTGCGCTCGCGGCCGGTGCCGCGGCAGCGCGTGCACGGCTTCTCGACGATCGTGCCGTTGCCGCGGCAGCGGGGGCACGGAGTCGAGAAGGCGAACAGGCCCTGCGACTCGGAGACGACGCCCCGGCCCTGGCACTGCGGGCAGACGACGGGCGCCGTTCCCGGCTCCGCGCCCGTGCCCCCGCAGACCGCGCACGCCGTCTCCGCCTCGACCGGAATCCGCACCTGGACGCCGCGCAGCGAGTCCTCGAACGAGATCCGGACCCGCGTCTCGAGGTCGCTGCCCCGGGACGGCCGCCGCGCCGTTGCCCCCCGGCGGGCGCCCGCCCCGCCGAAGAAGCTCCCGAAGAGGTCGCCGAGATCGCCGAGGTCGAACTCCTCGAAGCGCACGCCCCGCGGACCGGCGGCGCCGGGGCCGGCCGTCCCGAAGGCGTCGTACGCGCGCCGCTTCTCGGGATCGGAGAGCAGGTCGTACGCCGCCTGCACCTCCTTGAAGCGCTCCTCCGCCGCCGGGTCGTCGGGGTTGCGGTCCGGGTGGTAGCGGCGAGCCAGCTTGCGGTAGGCCTTCTTGATCTCCTCGGCGGAGGCCGTCCGCGCGACTCCGAGCACCTCGTACGGGTTCTTCATCGCGTCGTGTCCCCTGTCGCCCGTCTCGCCGCTCACTCGGCGACGATCACGCGCGCCGGCCTGATGACCTTCCCTCCGAGGCGGTACCCGCGCTGGACGACCTCCGCCACGGAGCCGGGCTCCGCGCCCTCCCGCCGCTCGGCGAGGAGGGCCTCGTGCACATGCGGGTCGAAGGCTCCGTCCGCCTCTATCTCGGCGAGGCCTTCGCGCTCGAGCACCTGCCGCAGCGAGCGCTCGACCAGCCGGACACCCTCGACCAGGGTGGCCTCCTCGTGGCGCTCGGCGGCCTCGAGCGCGCGCTCGAAGTCGTCCAGGACCGGTAGGAGCTCGCGAACGAGCCGCTCGTGCGCGTGCGCGACGAGGCGCTCCTGCTCGCGCGCGGCGCGCTTGCGGTAGTTGTCGTACTCGGCGGCGAGCCGCTTGAGGTCCGCCAGGTACTCATCGCGCTGCGCCTCCGCGGCGGCGAGCCGCGCCTCCAGCTCCTCGAGCGGGGAGGGGCCTTGTGACAAAGTGTCACTTGGCTGCTCGCCGGCCTCCACGGGCTGCTCGCCCTCGGCGCGTTCGCGCGCCTCGGCTGCCGCGCGCTCCTGTTCCTCGGGAAGCGTCTTCCTGCCCCGCGTGGTCACGAGCGCGTCGCCTCCTCCTCGTCGATGACCTCGAAGTCAGCGTCCTCGACGACCTCCTCCGCCGGGCCGCCGTTCCCGGGGGCCTGGGCGGAGGCCTGCGCAGAGGCCTGTGCGTAGATCGCGTCGGCGAGCTTTGCGGCGGCCTCCTGCAGCGCTTCCGTCTTGGCGCGGATCTCGCCCACGTCCGTGCCCTCGATCGCCTGTCGGAGCTCCATGATCCGGCCCTCGATCGTGGCCGCGTCGGCCTCGGCGAGCTTGTCGCGGTGCTCGGCGAGCGTGCGCTCGGTCTGGTAGGCGAGCTGCTCGCCCGCGTTGCGGGCGTCCGCCAGCTCGCGCAGCCGGTGCGCCTCGTCGGCGTGGGCCTCGGCCTCCTTGATCATCCGCTCGACCTCCTCCTCGGTCAGGCCCGAGCCGCCCTCGATGCGGATCTGCTGCTCGTTGCCCGTGCCCAGGTCCTTGGCCGAGACGTTGATGATCCCGTTGGCGTCGATGTCGAAGGAGACCTCGATCTGCGGCATGCCGCGGGGCGCCGGCGGGATGCCGACGAGCTGGAACTTGCCCAGCGTCTTGTTGAACGCGGCCATCTCCGACTCGCCCTGGAGGACGTGGATCTCCACCGAGGGCTGGTTGTCCTCGGCCGTCGTGAAGATCTCCGACTTGCGGGTCGGGATGGTCGTGTTGCGCTCGATCAGCTTCGTGAACACGCCGCCCTTCGTCTCGATCCCGAGCGAGAGCGGGGTCACGTCGAGCAGGAGGACGTCCTTCACCTCACCTCGGAGCACGCCGGCCTGGATGGCGGCGCCGACGGCGACGACCTCGTCCGGGTTGACGCCCTTGTGCGGCTCCTTGCCGATCAGCTCCTTGACCTTGTCCTGCACCGCGGGCATGCGGGTCATGCCGCCGACGAGGACGACGTGGTCGATGTCGGCCGGGGTCAGCCCGGCATCGGCGAGCGCCGTCTTCGTCGGCTCGACCGTCCGCTCGAGCAGGTCGTGGGTCAGCTCGTTCAGCTTCGCGCGGGTGAGCTGGAGGTCGAGGTGCTTCGGGCCCTCCGGGGTGGCGGTGATGAAGGGCAGGTTGAT
>Ga0073934_10010341_pt1 | contig 11622 bp, 7 predicted proteins | sample LarsenN4metaG_FD_76834 | JGI IMG/M metagenome (GOLD analysis project Ga0073934, IMG submission 76834) | Hot spring sediment bacterial and archeal communities from British Columbia, Canada, to study Microbial Dark Matter (Phase II) - Larsen... ... | reverse complement strand
TTCCAACACCCCGCTCCAGCGTGAACCTCTGGAGTGGGGAGTTGGACGTTGAGAGCCGACCGGCTCGGTCACTTGACGTGAGCTCCGTACCCGGGAATCGGATCGACGACCGTGATCTGCTGGACCGGGAAGTTGGAAATGATCTCGATGCGATCCTCGTGGACGATCAGCATCTCCTCGATGCGGACGCCCCAGCGGAACAGCTTGCCGTGCTGCGTCTCGAGAGCGAACACCATCCCGGGCTTGATCTCGATCGGGTGATCGAGCGACCAGATGCGCGAGATGACCGGAGGATCGTACTGGGCGAGGCCGAGACCGTGACCCCAGAGGTTGGCCGCTGCCTGGTCCTCTTCCGCGTAACCCCACGCGTCCTTCGCCGACGGCCACTTCGACGCGATCTCGCGAGTGGTCGTGCCGGCTTTGACCGCGTTGATCGAGTCGTACAGCCATTCGAGCGCCGTCGCGTAGATGTCCTTCTGCTCCTGGGTCGGCTCCTTGCCCACGCAGTAGGTGCGGTAGTAGCACGACTTGTAGCCGTTCCAGGTCAGCGCGGCGAGGTCCATGAACACGATGTCGCCCGGCTGGATGATGCGATCGGAGAAGTTCCGCCAGTTCGGCCAGGTGTTCGGGCCGCTCGACACGATCACGTCCTCGACGTCTTCCATCCCGGGGATGGAGTACAGGAACTTCATGATGTGCGCGGTGACCTGGTTCTCGGTCACTCCAGGCCGCAAAAACTTCATCGTTTCCCAGTGCGCGGCGTCGCCGATCGCCCCGACCATGCGGAGGCATTCCTGCTCGTCCACGTTCTTGACCGCGCGCGCCTCCATCATTGCCGACATCCCGTCGGTCCAGTCGATTCCGGCGACCTTGAAGATGTCGATCATGTTGATGTCGATGAAGTCCACCCCGAGCTTCGTGCCGCCAACGCCGCTCTTCTTCATCTCTTTGACGATGGCGTCGGTGAACTTCGTCACCTGCTGCCGCGAGGCCGGCCCGGCCGCGCCCTTGATCCAGGCGTACGACCAGCGGACGTTCTCTTTCGGAATCCACGGTGAGTGGCGCTCGATCTGAAATCCCAGGTCGCCCTGCTCGAAAAGCACAGGCGGATCGTCTCCGCAGAGCAACGCGTAGCGCAGCCCGGGCTTGAGCCGGTTCCACCCCGGTGTCAGCGTGCCGGTCAGGTAACGGACGTTCTCGTCGTACATGCAGAGCATGGCGCCCAGGCCGTGCGCCTTCATGCGCTCCCGCGCCCGCTCTGTGCGGTATCTGCGCATACGGTCCCAGTTGACGCGCTGTTGCCAGTCGAGTCCCGCGATTCCGAAATTAGCTCCCATGTGTGCTCCGGCTCCTCAGAGAGATGGCGTGGGATGAATCAGAAAACGAAAAAGCTGTACATGGAGGAGGGGAGGGAGTCAAGGGAGCATACGATACCCGCAATCGCGGAAGTCACGGTCGAACGCGAACGCGCCATCGAGCCCGAGACGGTCGATCAACTCGAAGCTGGCGCAGTCGGTGAGGCTGAGCGGCTTGTCGTGGAACTGCTCCAGCCGTGCGAGCGCGCTGCGCAGCAGTGGGGCGTCGACGAACACGACGCTGTAGCGCCGGCTGTCGACGAGGCTACGACCGGCGGCGGCCGCCCTTGCGGATCCGGCGCGTGCGCGCAGCCGCGTCACCAGCTCCGACAGAACCAGGCTGGTCAGCACGAACCGCGCCTCGGGGTGGCCGCGGACGAACGCGACGGCGTCCCGATGATGTTGATCGTTCTTCATCAGGTACGCCAGCAGTGCGCCCGTGTCCGCGAGCAGCTTCACCGCTCGTCTCCTTTGGCCAGCCGTACAGGTAATGGTCGTGATTGATCGACTCGTCGGTTGCCCCGCCGGTCACCGTGCCGGCGAGCCGATCGAGCGGATCATCACCGAAGGGAATGGATGCTCCGCTGCTTGCGTGGCCGAGGTATGCGGCGATCGCCTCACGCACGACCGACGCCACACTGGTCCGTCGCCGGCTGGCCTCGTAGCGCAGCTCCTCGTAAGCCTCAGTGGGCAACCGGAGGTTGGTCGTCGTGTAGCGGGCCATCGCGGTACGACGGTACCGCGATATGGCGATATCAGTCAAGCCAGCGACGGCGAGCGCGCCGCCGCAATTGCCCATGAACTCTCAACACGCCCTGGAAGCGCCGGCCTCTCCCGGCGGGCGTGGGGTGGAGGAGAAGCCTGCGGATTCTAAGGACTGCGGCAGACGCCCGCCAGGCCGCCACGGGACGAGCAGGAGGAGCAAACTTCCCTCCGGCCCCTGGCGGACGACTGTCCTTACTTCTTGCGCGACCTTCGTTTCTTGGGGATCAGCGGCGCGGCCGCAGGCGCGTCGTCCATCGGCAGACGGACGCGACGGACACCGTCGTACGAATGGAGGGCGCCCGCGACAGCTCCGGCCGTGGCGACGCATCCGATCTCGCCGACGCCCTTCGCACCGTACCCGCCCACTTCGTCGGGCACTTCGATCAGGATGACGTCGACCTCGGGCATGTGCTTTGCCGGGACCAGTCCCACATCGCGGAGTCCGAGTGAGTCCGGGACGCCGTTGGTGGACGTGAAGTTCTCCGACAGCGCGTAGCCAAGGCCCATGTGGACTCCGCCTTCCATCTGCTCGGCGCACAGGCGGGGGTTGATCGCGCGACCGACGTCGTTGGCCACGACGACCCGTTCGAGCTTGCCCTCGTCGTCGAGCAGAACCACCTGCGCGGCGTAGCTGAACGTCAGGTGAGTGGTCGGGTTGAGCACGGCTTCCGGGGTCCCGGGTCTCGTCGTGAAGTTGCAGACGTACTCACCGCTGTACTCGCGGCCGACGAGGTGTTGAAGCTGGCGGATTCGTGAAGCCTGGTCGTGGGTCGCCGTCAGCGGTTCGACCGTGATCGGCACCGATTCCATGTCGGCCGCGAGCTTTCGTGCCGCCTGTTGCGCCGCCGCGCAGCTCAACGTCGTTCCGCGCGATGCCCACGTCTCGCCGCACTTCTCGCCCAGTTCCTTGTCCCACACCACGTTCATGATGTCGGGAGGAAGATGTGTCTCCTCACACACCGCCTGCATCGTCGCGGTGTAGATGCCCTGGCCCATTTCCGTGTAGCCGTTGCGGATTTCGAGGCGTCCGCCCTCGAGCACGCGGATCTTGATGTGGCCGCCTTCGATGGTGCCGTTCCCGAGGCCGGTGCTCTTGATGCCGCAGCCGATGCCTTTGTATTTCGCGCGCTTGTAGACATCTTTGACCGCGTTGAGCGTCTCGCGGATGCCGCGGACGCTCTCGCGCATCACCTGCCCGGTCCCGAGCTTGTCACCGGGGTTCAGGATGTTGCGTTCGCGGATGTCCCAACCGTCCACACCGACCTTTTCGGCCAGCATGTCCATGATGCCTTCCATCGCGAACTGGGCCTGGTTGCTCCCGAAGCCCCGCATCGCGCCGCCGTTGGGATTGTTCGTGTAGACCGCCTTTGCCTCGACGTCCACGTTCGGGATGCGGTAGACACCGCAGGAGTGACACGCCGCGCGCAACGCGCACTTCGCGCTCGTGGTGTGATAGCCGCCGGCATCTGCGACGATTCGCGATCGCAGCGCGAGCAGACGGCCGTCCGCGTCGGCGCCGATTGTGAGTCTCACCGTCATCGCGTGGCGCTTGACGTGGTGCTGGGTGGACTGCGCGCGCGTGAGCACGGTTTTCACGGGGCGTCCGAGCAGCTTCGCGGCGATGGCCGTCTGACCCTGAATCGACAGTTCCTCCTTCGCGCCGAAGGCGCCGCCGCTTGCCACCAGGGTGACCTCGACGGCGTCCGGGTCGAGATCGAGAATCTTGGCGAGCTGTGCGCGGTCGTAGACCGACCCCTGACTGTCTGTGTAGACGCGAATCCCGTTCCCGCTGGGTATCGCCAGGCAGGCCTCAGGCTCGAGGAATGCGATCTCGACCGGCTGCGTGGCGAAGGTCGCCTCGATTACATGCGCTGCCGTAGCCAAAGCCGCATCGACGTCCCCGCGTGAGAATGCCGTCGTAGGCTGGAGGATGTTGGAAGGCCTGGGCGCGAAGGTGTCAGCCGAATGCACCAGCGGCGCTCCGGGCTTCATCGCCTCGAACGCATCGGTCAACGGCTCGAGGACCTCGTAGTCGATGCGGACCTTCGCGGCGGCCTGGCGCGCATGAAACGGCGTGTCGGCCACGACCATCGCCAGGAAGTCGGCAACGCAGCACGTCAGCTCGCCTTCGGCCACGAAGATTGGCTGATCCGGATCGTTCAGCCCTTGTCCCCGGAAGCCCGGGACGTCGGCCGCCGTAAGAACGCGGACCACGCCAGGCATCGCCGCGGCTTCGTCAACGTGGATCTTCAGGATGCGCGCGCGTGGATGTTCGGTCAGGACCATGGCGCCATGCAGCATGCCAGGGACGCGCATGTCGTCGATGAACTGCTTGTCGCCAAGGGTCTGTTCCGCGCCGCCCAGTCGCGCGAACGAGTGGCCGACGCCCCGCCCTTTGCCGTTCCCGTCTCCGTTGGAGAACGCCGGATTTCGTTTCAGGCCGAACTCTTCACCGAAAAACGAATGCCGGCGCGGCTCGGTGCGCGTGATCTCGTCGCCACACGCCGCCGCTTCACCGGCTGTCTGAATCGCGTCGATGATCCGTCCGTAACCGGTGCAGCGGCAGAGGTGCCCGTCGAGAGCCTTGGCAACGACTGCGCGGTCGGATGTTTTCCCCTGCTCCACGAGAGTCGCTGCGCGCACCACGATTCCGGGTATGCAAAAGCCACATTGCACGCCGCCCTCGAGCACGAAGGCGTCGCTCATCCGCTTACGCACGTCGTCGGGCAGCCCCTCGAGCGTCACCACCTCGCGACCTTCGGTTTGCTCCGGCTTCCTCAGGCAGGAGAGCGCGGGCGTGCCGTCGATGAGCACCAGGCAGCAGCCGCATGCACCCTCGGGTGCACATCCGTTCTTGGCCGAGACGATGCCGCACTCCTCGCGCAGGACCTCGAGCAGATGCATGCCCGGCTCGTAGGCCGCGGTGGTCTCCTTGCCGTTCAACGTGAAGCGGACCTGAGCCGGCTTGACAACCTGACTTCGTGCCATATGCATCCGAGTAGTCTGCGATGACCCCACACCCCCGCGTCCGTCGCGGGCGGAAACCCCGCGTCTGTCGCGGGCAGGAAACCCCCGCGTCTGTCGCGGGCAGGAAACCCCCGCGTCTGTCGCGGGCAGGAAACCCCCGCGTCTGTCGCGGGCAGGAAACACTGTCCCGCGAGGCGAGGCCCCGCTGGCATCGTGGACTTCTGACAGTTCAGATCGTAACATTCCCAGGCTACGCGAAACTCCCAACCCCCAAACACCCCGCTCCCAGGAATGGGAGTCTACGGAGTTGGCTTCGACCTGGCTCAGCCAACCCACAGCCGGGTCGAGGTTGGAGGTTGGTTTTTGGGAGTCGATACATGCAAGAGCCCTGGAAGACCGACAAATGGTTCAGCAGCCCGTGGTCGTATCTACCTGAAGTCCGGCAGAAGCAGTCGTTTGGGAGCAACCTCAAGATCCACGACGTCACGCTCCGCGACGGCGAGCAGCAGACTGCCGTCGTGTTCCGCCGTGAGGAGAAGGTCGCCATCGCGAAGAAGCTCGACTCACTCGGCATCCACCGGATCGAGGCGGGCATGCCGGCCGTCTCGCCGCAGGACAAGGCGGCGATCTCGGACATCGCCGCGCTCGGGCTGAAGGCCGAGATCTTCGGCTTCGCGCGCTGCATTCCCGCTGAAATCGACGTCATCAAGGCATGCGGCTGCTCGGGCGTGGTGATCGAGATCCCGGCCAGCGATCACATGATCAAGTACGGCTACGGCTGGCCGATCGAGCGCGCGATGAAAGCGTCGATCGAGACGACGCTTGCTGCCAGGGCCGCCGGGCTCTACACCGTCTTCTTCACCATCGACGCCACGCGGACCGAGCTCAATCGCTTCCTCGACATCGTCGAGCAGGTCGCCACCGAAGGACACATGGACGCGCTCACGATCGCAGATACGATGGGAGTCTGCACGCCTGACGCCGTCTCGCATGTCGTGAAGAAGGTGATCGATCGCCTGAAGAAGCCGGTCGAGATTCACTGTCACCAGGACTTCGGGCTCGGCGTGGCGAACACGATCTCGGCACTGGCTGCGGGTGCGTCAGTCGCGCACACCACGATCACCGGATTGGGCGAGCGGGCCGGCAACGTGCCCGTCGAAGACGTCGTGCTGTCGCTGCTGTGCCTGCACGGCGTCAACCTGGGGATCAGGACGGAGAACTTCGTCGAGGTCTCGCGCTTCGTCATGGATCTCGCGAAGGTGACGCAGCCGCCGAACCGGCCCATCGTCGGCGAGAAGCTGTACGAGGTCGAATCCGGCATCATCGCCGGGTGGGTCCGCCTCGCGCGCAAGGATCATCCGCTCGAGTACGTCCCGTTTGCGCCCGATCTGGTGGGGCAGAAACCGGTGTCGATCGTGCTTGGCAAGAACAGCGGGCCGCCCTCGATGGAGGAGTGGTGCGAGAAGCTGGGCGTCAAGGCGACCGACGAGGAGCGCATGGCGATGCTGCAGCAGGTCAAGGCAAAGTCGTTCGAGAAGAAGGACCTGCTGACGGTGGACGAGTTCAGGGAGATCGTCGAGCGCGTGATGCAGAAGACGCCGGCGTCGACGTAGATCTCTTATCCGCAGGCCGGGTCCTGTGCCGTGGACCCGGCTGTCAGGGGGTGTCGTAGAGCAAGCAGCGCCCTGGAAGGCGGGTCTCCAAGACAAGGCCCGCCCTACGTTCGTGCGCAGGCTCTGTGTGAATTCTGCATTCTGCATTCAGAATTACGAACGCAGCTTCGCGAAGCTGCCCGCGGCGTAGACGATCTTTCCCGCCACTAACGTCATCACCGACTCGATCTTTCGAATCATCTGATCCGGCACGGTCAGGTAGTCGTGGCTGAGCACGGCGAGGTCGGCGTATTTGCCCTCGACGAACGAGCCAAGGTGATGGTCGTCGAACGAAAACCACGCCGCGCCCTCGGTGTATAGGCGAAGTGCCTCGACGCGAGAAATCTGCTGTCCCTCGTTCGTGAGCACGCCTGCCAGGTTGCGTCCCGTCGTCATGTAGAACAGCGAGGCCCAGGGGTCGAGCGCGGACACGTTCGTCGAATCCGTTCCAACGCTCGCCGGAATGCCGGAATCGACGATGCGGCGGAAAGGGGGTCCGCCGGCGCTGGAGAGATAGGTCCACGTCTGGGCGCTCGCGCCACAACCCAGATCCTTGAGCGCCTTCAGGCGCGCTTCATCGATGGCCTGCAGGTGAATGATCGACCAGCGCAGCTGGCCGATCGGGTACTCGCGCGCGATCGAGCGAAACACGTCGAGATGGAAGTCGTTCTCCTTCAGCGTGATCGAATGCTGCTGCAGGAGCCAGCCGTGCTTCGCGATCATCCGGGCGGTCGGCTCGAACTGCGGCGACATCGTGTCCGTGCCGCCGATGCGTTCACCGAATCCGGCGACGCGGAACAGGTCGTCGCCGACCGCACGGCCGCCCTGGCTGAAGTTGTTCAGTGCGCGCGTCTCGACGTCCTGCGGCGATTCGGCGGGAAACAGAGGCCGCATGCGGACGGTGAGCTCCCCCTTCCGCCACAATCGCAGTGCCAGCTCCTGGTCGTCGAGGTTGCCGCCGTTGATGACGCCCGTCAGCCCGAGGCTGTTTGCGTGAGCGTTCAAATCAGCCGTGCCGCGCAGCCTGTCGTCCGGCGTCTGTGCGGCCTGCAGCGCCGCTACGGCACGCGCGGCTTCTGCCACCGCGCCCGTGGCGGCGTCGACGACGACGCCTTTTGTCGCGAAGAAGGCGCTGCCAAAGCTGTTCGTGATGGCCCCGGTTCCACCGCCGGTACCCGAGATGTAGACGCCGTGTCTTGGAGCGGCTGCGTCCAGCTCGGTCCTGGTCGGCCGGCGCGCCTCGGCAAGCTGCAGGTGGTTCCAGCCTCCAATGCAGGTGATGAACTGACCCCGCGGCACCGATTCGGCCCGCTTCGCGATCGCTTCCTGCAGCTCCGCGATGGAGAACGCGCGTTCGATACGCCGCGCTTCGTAGCCGGGATTGACGCCGGCGCGCGTGTAATGGACGTGCGCATCGAACAGCCCCGGGACGACCGTCCGGCCGCCAAGGTCGATCGTCCGCGCGTCTGGCGGCACGCCTGCAGCTTTCCCGACGCTCGCGATGCGGCCATTTCTGATCGTCAGCGAGGTCGCAACCTGTCCGCGACCATCGAGGAACCTGCCGTTGACCAGCACCAGATCACCGGAGCCGGCCGTGGTCTGTGCCGCAATCGGCTGAGTGCGAGCGATCACACGACTGCCGGCGAGGGCGACGGCGCCGGCCGCCGCCTGCTTCATCAGATCACGCCGCGAGAGCCTTCGCGTGTACATCGCGAGGATTACACCATAGCTCGCCCGTATTGGGCGCGGCCCGGCCAACATCCGGCTGGTAAGCCGCCCCGTTCCCGCGAACGGCGAGCGTCGCCAGGGTCACCGACACCAGCAAGTTCTGGCGGTGTGCGGAGTATTATCGCGTCATGCCGAGACGCTTCTTCTTCACCTGTGGCTTCCTCGCTGTTGCCATCGCCGCCCCGATTGGGGCGCAGAATCAGCAGACCGATTGGAACAAGCCGTTCCCTCCGCACAAAGTGATCGGCAACGTCTACTACGTGGGCTCCGAGCAGCTCGCCTCCTTTCTGATCACCACACCCGACGGTCACATCCTCGTCAACAGCAGCTTCGAATCGACCGTGCCGGTGATTCGTGAGGCAGTCGAGAAACTCGGGTTCAAGTTCACCGACATCAAGATTCTCGTCGGCAGTCACGCACACGGCGACCACATGGAGGGTGACGCGCTGGTCAAGCAGTTGACCGGCGCCCAGGTGATGGCCATGGAGCAAGACGTGCCGGCGCTGCGCAACATGCGGCCAGGCGGCAAAGACCACCCGATCGATCGCAGGCTGACTGACGGCGACGAGGTGAAGCTGGGCGGGACGACCCTGGTAGCTCATCGAACTGCTGGCCACACGCGCGGTTGCACGACTTGGACACTGCGCGCACAGGAAGACGGCAAGGCTTACAACGTCGTCATTCTCGGGAGCATCGGAGTGAACCCGGGTTACGTGCTCGTCAACAACAAGGAGTACCCCGAGATCGCCGATGACTACGTTCGCAGCTTCAAGAAGCTGCGCTCGATGCCGGTGGACGTCTTCCTGGGCGCGCACGGCTCGTTTTACGGACTCCTCGAGAAGCACGCGAGACTGCAGAAGGGTGGGCCGAATCCCTTCATCGATCCGGAGGGATTCACGGCGCATCTCGACAGACAGGAGAAGAACTTCCACGCCCGTCTCGAGGAACAGAAGAAGGCACCCGCCAGATGATGACGCGTCGCGCGTTCGGGAAAGCGATTGGTGCGTTTGCCGCGGCGGGTGGTGCGCACGCCGACCCGGGCGCCGGAGGTCAGTTGCCAGCGGCCGCAGCGGCGGCGGGAGATGAGTTGTGTGATCTCAGCGCCGTGGACCTTTCTGCCCGCATCCGCACGCGCGACGTGTCTGCGCGCGACGTGATGACGGCGCATCTCGACCGGATCGCGCGGGTGAACCCGAAGGTCAACGCCATTGTCACGCTCGTGGCCGAGCGTGCGATGGCCGATGCCACTCGCGCGGATGAAGCACAGGCGCGCGGCGCGCCGCTCGGTCCGCTCCACGGCCTTCCTGTGGCACACAAGGATCTGGTCGATACGGCAGGAATCCGCACGACGCGTGGGTCGCCGTTTTATCGAGATCACGTGCCGGCGAGAGACGCCCTCATCGTCACGCGCATCCGCGCGGCGGGGGCGGTGACGGTGGGAAAGACGAACACACCGGAGTTCGGCGCCGGCTCGCAGACCTTCAACACCGTCTTTGGCCAGACACGGAATCCTTACGATCGCAGCAGGACGTGTGGAGGAAGCAGCGGTGGTGCGGCAGTGGCGTTGGCATGCGGCATGGTGCCGATTGCCGACGGCAGCGATACCGGCGGGTCGCTTCGGAACCCGGCGGCGTTCTGCAACGTGGTTGGAATCCGGCCCTCGCCGGGACGCGTGCCGAGCGAGTCGGGATCGTGGTCTCCACTCAGCGTGCTGGGACCGATGGCGCGCACCGTCGATGACGTTGCGCTCTTCCTCAGCGCCATCGCTGGTCCGGATCCCCGAAGCCCGCTTTCGATCCAGGAAGACGGCGCTCGATTCCGTATGCCGCTCGCCCGCTCGTTCAAAGGCGTTCGGGTCGCCTGGTGGCGCGGGCTTGGCGGCATTCCATTCGATCCGGAAATTCGCCGCACGATCGATTCGACTCGGCACGTCTTCGAAGAGCTTGGCTGTGCAGTCGAAGAGGCCGAACCCGATTTCAGCGGTGTAGACCAGGCATTCAAGACCCTGCGGTACGCGGCCAATTACCCGCAGTATGCGCCGCTCGTCCGCGAGCGCGCCGACTGGGTGAAGGACACGATCAGGTTCGAGGTTGCCGAGGCGGAACGTCTGACCGCCGCCGACGTCGGACGCGCATTGGCGCGGCAGGCGCAGGCCCACGAGCAGAGTCGTCAGTTCTTCGACAAATACGAGTACTTCGTTCTGCCGGTGACGCAAGTCTCACCGTTCGACGTCAGCACGCCATACCCGACGGAGATCGCGGGTGTGACGATGGGCGACTACCTCGACTGGATGCGCTCGTGCTGGTACATCAGTTTCATGAGCAATCCGGCAATGTCAGTGCCCGCCGGCTTCACGACCGGCGGACTCCCGGTTGGCATCCAGATCGTCGGCCGCCATCGCGCCGAGTGGAGCGTCTTGCAGATCGCACACGCCTTCGAGCAGGCCACCAGGCACGGCCGACGCCGCCCGGTCCTTGGCTGAACCCTTTCATGCGATCCGACGCGAGCCTGGCTCGCAGCGTTTCCTTCCCTCGAGTCATCAACGTCGAAGATCTCAGACGCCTGGCGCGCAAGCGGCTGCCGTCCGTCGTGTTCGCCTACATCGACGGCGGCGCTGAAGGCGAAGTGACGCTGCGCGAGAACGTCCGCGCCTTCGAGGACGTGGCGTTTCGACCGCGCCAGTGTGTCGCCGTTCCACGCTGCGATCTGCGCACGACTGTCGTGGGCACGGCGCTGGAGGTCCCGTTCATGCTGGCGCCGGTCGGCTTTTGCCGGATGTTCTATCCGCGAGGGGAGCTGGTGGCAGCCCGGGAGGCAGGCGCCGCAGGCACCGGATACATCCTCTCGACCTTTTCGGGTACTCGGCTCGAGGACGTCCGCCAGGGTGCAGGCGGTCCGCTCTGGTATCAGTTGTATGTGCCTGGCGGTCGTGCGGTCGCTGAAGCGACGATTGCCCGAGCGAAGGCGGCCGGCTACACGGCGCTCGTCGTCACCATCGACACACCTGTGGCCGGATTGCGCGAGCGCGATTTCCGCCACGGTGTCCGACCGCTGCTGCAGGGGCGCTTCTGGGCGAGCCTGCCGTACGTCGGCCAGTTCGTGGTGCGCCCGCGCTGGACGTTCGACTTCATCGGCGACGGCGCGCCGCGCGTGTC
>Ga0073934_10010340_pt1 | contig 11623 bp, 6 predicted proteins | sample LarsenN4metaG_FD_76834 | JGI IMG/M metagenome (GOLD analysis project Ga0073934, IMG submission 76834) | Hot spring sediment bacterial and archeal communities from British Columbia, Canada, to study Microbial Dark Matter (Phase II) - Larsen... ... | reverse complement strand
TCTTCTCGAGGAAGCGGCGGATCGTCATGCCCGGCTCGTTGGCGGCCAGCATCGGCGAAGCCATCATCGCCGCGACGTATTCCTCCACCTGCCGCCAGTTTTCCGGGTGGATGTCCTCCGGCAGGCCGAAGCAGTACGCGTAGAGTTTCGCTTCGCGCACGAAGCGGTCGCGCTCTTCCTCGCGCAGTCGGCGGACCAGTTGTTCGTAGAGCCGCACGCGGCACCAGAACGCGGTCACGTGCACCCAGAGCATGGCGTGCGCTTCATTTGCCGCGTAGTGGTCGCCGGCCTTGTGCCGGCCGCCGTCGCCGCCGAGGGTCCCGGTGACGCGCGCATGCACCTTGTACAGCCCGAGCGCGCGCGTCGTGACCATGTCCAGGTCACCGTAGATGACCGACCAGAGAAAACGGTAGGTGAGCTGCGCGCGCCGGCGCGGCGCGCTCATGATCTTCGAATGCTCGAACACCGCGGTGCCCACCCACGGATGGACCAGCTGCATCTGCACCGACTGCACGGCGCCGAGGAAATAGACGATCGCGTGGCGGTTCACTTCCCAGAACATCGAGTCCGGGCCGAACAGGCCGTCACGCGGATTCAGCGGCGCCTGCTTCAGGCGTTCGAGTGAGCGGCGCAGCGTCGCTTCGTCGATCGGCGCCGGCGTGGCGCGGGTTTCCTGACTGGCGTTCATGGCGCTGTCCCGTGCTGAGAACCGGCAGGAAACATCGGCGACGCGTGCAGCCGCGGCAATGGCCGATCCGTGTGCCGGGCTTGGCGCGGTTGTTCGCCGCCGATCAGCCCTGCGCGCCGGCCCGCTGCGGCGTGAACGCGTCCTGCGCCGATGCCTGGATGGCGAGCACCGCCGGGTGCGTCAGGCGGCGCGCCGTGGAGATCGCGTACAGCTCGCTGCTGACGCCGTCGAACTCGCCGAGGCAGGCCACGCCGTACTGCCGGCACACGTAGTCCGCCATCGCCAGCGGCGCCACGAACATGCCGGCGCCGGCCTGCGCCAGCGCTTTCAGCAGGCCGCCGTCATCGATCTCGCCGGCCAGCCGCGGGCGCAGCGAGCGGTCGTGCAGCCATTGTTCGATGCGCGCGCGCACCGCCACGTCGCTGCCGGGCAGCAGCAGCGGTTCGCTGGCCAGGAGTGCCGGCAGGTCGCCGGCCTGGCCGGCCAGCCGCGTTGGCCCGAACAGGCCGGTGCCGCTGCGCCCGAGCAGGTGGTTGAAGGCGCGCACGCTGAGCTTCTGCGGCATCGCGCGGTCCGCCAGCACGAGGTCGAGTTCGTGCACGGCGAGCGCGCCGAGCAGCGAGTCCAGGGTGCCGTCGCGGCACACCAGGCGCAGTTCCGGGTCGGCGGAAAGCAGCGGTGCCAGCAGCCGCGAGGCCACCGAGCGCGGCACGCCGGCGGCAACACCGACGCGGAAGCTCACCGGTTGCCGGTGGCTGGCGTCCTGCAGCGCGGCCAGCATTTCATCGCCCAGCGAAAAGATCTCGTCCGCGTAGCTCAGGGCGCGGCGGCCGGCGTCGGTCAGCACCAGGTTGCGGCCGGACCGATGGAACAGCCGGGTTCCCAGTGCCGTCTCCAGCTCGCCGAGCTGGGCGCTGATGGCGTGCGCGGTCACGTGCAGCTGCTCGCTGGCGCGGGCGATGCTGCCGGCGCGCGCCACGCACCAGAAGTAGCGCAGGTGGCGGAAGTTCAGGGCGACCATGGTCGATGGCTCCGAAAAATGGATGTCTGGATGATGAAGAATCGAGTTTACCGAGTATTTGGCGGCCGGCGATGCTGCGCGCGACAACCACGGAGGAAATGCCATGAAGATCGAGACGAGGGCGAAAGGCATCCTGCTGGAACCGCTGCTGCGCAGCCGGGTGGAGCGGCGCGTGGAGTACGCGCTGGGCAGCCTGGCGGCGGTGGTGCGTCGCGTCGAGGTGCTGCTCGCCGACGACAACGGCCCGCGCGGCGGCAACGACCAGCGCTGCCGCATCCGCATCCACCTGGACGGGCTGCCGCCGGTGCTGGTCACCGACGTTCAGGCGGACATGGGCGTTGCCATTGACCGCGCCGCCGGCCGCGCCGGGCGCACGCTGGCGCGGCTGCTCGGCCGCCGGCATGACCACGCGCTCGACCGGCGCCTGCACGCCAACGCTGACGGCCTGGCCGGGGAGGTGTGACATGGGCGCACAGGACTTCCGCCAGGCCGGGCAGGCCGTCGCGTTGTTGAAGCAGGTGCCGCGCCAGGTGTGGATGGCGCTGGGCATCGGCGCCGTGGTGATGCTCGGCCTGCTGGCCTGGGCCGCCGTCGCGGCCGTGCAGGCGCTGCTCGGCATGGACCCGGCCATCGTCGGCCAGGCGGCCGCCGTGCTGGGGCAGGGCGTGCCGGAGGCGGTGCAACAGATCGAGGCAGTGGTGCCCGGCGTGATCGAGCCGGTGCGCCAGGCGGTGCCGGGCATGGCCGAGCAGGTGGACCAGTGGATCCCCGGCGCCGGCGCGCAGCTGGAACAGGCCGCCTCGGTGCTGGGCGGAACGGAACCGGCATCCGCCGCGGATGCCGCTGGCGAGGACGCCGCTGCCGAGTGAGCGTGCCGCCCACCTGCCCCCGGCGCGCCGCGCCGGGGGTTTACCGTGACTGCGGGGTCGCGCAGAGTCGACGGGTTTCCGGCCAGCGGACAGCCTGCCCATGACCCAGCACATCCCCACCTTCTGCCGCGTTTGCGAACCCTCCTGCGGCCTCGTCGCAGAGGTTGAAAACGACCGCCTCATCCGCCTGCGCCCGGACCGTGACAACCCGGTGTCGCGCGGCTTTGCCTGCCACAAGGGCGTGGGCTTCGACGCCATCCACAATGACCCGGACCGCCTCGACGTGCCGCTGCGGCGCCGCAACGCGAAGGGCGCGCCCGGTGAATTCGTCGCGCAGGACTGGGCGCAGACGATCCCGGAAATCGCGGCGGCGCTGAAGGCCGTGCAACAGAAGTACGGCAACGACGCCGTCGCCGGCTACATCGGCAACCCGACCGCGTTCAACGCGCTCGGCACGCAGGCGCTGACCTCGTTCTTCCTGCAGCTCGGCTGCCGCCGCGTGTTCACCTCCGGCACCCAGGACTGCTCGAACAAGTTCGCCGGCAGCGAGGCGGTGTTCGGCACCAGCACGCTGCACCCGCTGCCGGACCTCGAGCGCACGCGCTACGCGCTGATCTTCGGCGAGAACCCCAAGGTCTCGCACATGAGCTTCGTGTCGATGCCGGACCCGATGGAAAAATTCCGCCTCGCGAAGCAGAACGGCGCCACCGTGTACTTCGTCAACCCGCGCCGCATCGAATCGGCGACGCCGGCCACCGGCGACGTGCTGCTGATCCGGCCGGACACCGACCTCTACTTCATGGCCGCGCTGCTGCACGAGATGGACGCCGCCGGTCTCTGGCGCGACGACGTCATCCGCGCGCACGGCAACCGCGTCGACGGCCTGCGTGCATTCATCCGCCCCTACAGTGCCGACGCGGTTGCCGGTGTCACCGGCATCGATGCCGCCACCACGCGTCGCATCGCGCGCGAATTCGCGAGTGCGGAATCGGCCTGCGTGCACATGAGCACCGGCGTCAACATGGGCCGGCAGGGCACGCTCTGCTACTGGCTGCTGCACATGCTCGCCTTCGTCACCGGCAACCTCGACCGCCCCGGCGGCAACCTCTACGCGCCCGGTTTCTACCCGGCGGCGAAAGCGGGAAAGATCAACCTGCAGCAGGTGTTCTTCCCGAGCGAGTTCGGCGAGTTGCGCGTGATCCGTGGCGCGCTGCCGGGCAACCTGCTGCCGGACATGATCGCGTCGGAAAAGAGCCCGGTGAAGGCGCTGGTGGTGATCGCCGGCAACCCGCTGCTGTCGATGGGCGGCGGCGAGCGCCTGCGCCGCGCCTTCGAAAAGCTCGAGTTGCTGATCGTGCTCGACATTTTCCGCAACGCCACCGGCGAGTACGCCGACTACCTGCTGCCCTGCACCGACATGCTCGAGCGGCGTGACCTGAACATCTGCGGCCTCGGCATGCAGCACGCGCCGCACGTGCAGTACACCGACGCCGTGGTGCCGCCGAAGGCACAGCGCAGGGAGGAGTGGTGGATACTCGGCAGGATCGAGCAGGCGCTGGGCCTGCGCTCGGTATTCGACGCCGGCGAGCAGCCGGACGTGTTCGCGCGCCTGAACAAGATGCTGGGCTATTCCGGGCTGTCGCTGGAAACGGTGCGGGCCGCGCCGCAGCAGACGCAGGTGTTGCCGCCGCCGCCCGCCGGGCGCTTCTACGATGACTTCATCCAGACCGACGATGCGCGCGTGGATTGCTGCCCGCCGCTGTTCGCCGAGGCGCTGGCGCGGGCGCATGCCATTTTCGCGGAACTTGAGGGCGAGGCCGCCGGCACGCTGAAACTGATCAGCCTGCGCACGAACTACATGCAGAACAGCTGGTACCACAACGTCGGCAAGCTCAAGCGTGCCAGCCAGCGCCTGAACCCGCTGCACCTGTCGCCGGCGGACGCGCAACGCCTGCAGCTGGCCGAGGGCGATGCCGTGCGGGTGGCCAACAGCAACGGCGAGATCGACGCGATCGTGCACATCGATGACACGCTGCGCGAAGGCGTGGTGGCAATGACGCACGGCTGGGGCAACGAGCGCTCGCACGGCCTGCGCGTGGCGAAGCAGTACCCCGGCATCAACGTGAATGCGCTGTTGCCGAGCGGGCCGGGCAGTTACGAAAAACTGAGCAACCAGGCGCACATGACGGGCATAGCGGTGCAGGTGCGGCGCGCCTGATTTTGTGTGGAGGTCACCGCCCGTGCGGTTGCTCCACCTTGCGACGGGGTGCTTCAGGTCACCGCATCGTCGCTGCCGGCAGCGCGCGTGGACGGGCGCAGACTGTCCCACACGTCCTGCTTCAGCAAGCCGGCGCGGAACAGCAATCCGCACAAGGGGTTGAGGACCACGTTCGCCCAGCCGGTGACGAGGCAGAAGTTTTTCTGCCCGTCGCGGTGATGCACCATGTGCGTCTCAAAGGAATAGACGAGATGCACGCGCTGCAATTGCCGGATGACCGCTTTCCACACCCGTGACTTCGGTGTGTCGTGGATGCAGGCGTGAATGAACTGGATGTTGGCCACCAGGAACGCGGTGACGCAGGCACCGAGCGCCGCCGAGGGCGGCAACACGAATGCCAGCAGCGCAATCGGGAAGGCCGGGCCTATCGTTTCCAGGGCATGTTCCGCGTAGGTCTTGCGGTTCATCGCCTTCGGCTTCCAGTGATGGATCTTGAAGGAAAACGAAAGCCGGTCCACCAGCGGCCGCCCGCGGAAAACGGATGCCTTGAAGTCCAGGTATTCGCGGGTGTCGCGCGGGCCGACGTAGAAATACACGCGTTCGATGCCGGCGCCGGCCGGGAACGGCACGTAATCCAGGTAGACATGGATGATTCCGGAGAGCAGGTCCGCGAGGAAGATACCCAGCAGGGCGGCAACCAGTGCGGCCAGCGGAGAAATGTCCTGCCAGTCGAGCAGCGCCAGGGCGGCAGCCAGCACGGCGTAGAGCAACGTGCACAGCAGCGGTGCCAGTTTCATTACGGCCCCCAGCGATTGGTATTCCACAGGGCCCAGGCCCCCGGCTGCGCGAGAATGCGCGCGCTGATGGAATCGTTGATGAGTTGCGTAATCACGAGACGGTCACCTGAGCTTTGATCGATCGCGGGTTCGATGATGAATTCCAGGCCGCCATCGGCGCGGCGGTTCATGTACACCGGCACGATCGGCCGCCGGTAGGTGAGCGCGAGTTCCGCGACGAAAGTGGATGTCCACGCCGGGTGGCCGCACAGCGTCAGGCGCGCACAGTGCTTGCCGTCCTTCACGCGCAGGTCCGGCATGATGCCGACGTTGCCGCCCTGGCGCAGGTGCGTGATGAAACGCCTGGTCTGCGTGGAAGGCACCGCCACGCCCAGCCAGCCGATCAGCTGGCGGGCGAAGGCCTGCTGCAGGCGCCCGGTCATGGCCCGGTGCAGGAACGCCACCGGGTAGCCGAGGTGTTTCGTGCACAGGTGCGGGTAATACAGCGAATGCACGTGTGCGGAGACGAAGATGATGCCGCCATCGCCGGCAGCGGCGAGGTTTTCCTTGCCCCGGATGGTCACCTGCGGGAAGTCACTGTCGGAAAGCCACGCGGTTTCCACCAGCGTCAATGCGTTGTTGCGCCAGACCTCGCTGTCGAGTTCCGCCATTCTCTGCTCGCTGATGCCGGGGAAGATCAGGCGCAGGTTGCGTTCGAAGCAGTGATTCTTCTTGCGGATAACGAAGTTCACCAGCCGCGCGAGGTTGCGGCTGAAGGCCGGCGCGCCGGCGAGGCGCAGGGCATTTGTCCGGCCGATGAGGCGCAGGCCGGCAAGGAGCAGCCAGGCGATGACGCCGCCGGCCAGCGCGGCCGCGGCCGTCCCGGCATTTCGCTGTCGTGGCCGGCTGGCTGAAGTCATCTGCCGATGTTCCTCGTGGGCGGAACGTAAGGATGCTGGCCTCGTGGCGGGCAGGCAACGCCCGGCCGGTTGGCGTGGCCCGGGCGGCCGGCAACAATGCAGCACCGATTACCAGGATGGATTCCTGCCATGACCGTCACGGCAACGATTGAACGAGACACGGCTTCGCTCGCGCAGATGAAGGCGTACATCGACGAAGGGCTGTTCCGTCAGGCGTTGCGAACCGGGGAGGGCGCGTTCGGGCCGGTGCGCGGGTGGCGTCACCCCGAAGCCTGCCTGCTGGGCTCTCGAATCGTTTACCAGCTCGGACTGTACCGGCTCGCGCTGGCCATGGCGCTGGCCAACTGGCGACGTCATCCGCAGCGCCCCGATGCACGTCTCGCCGGTGTGCGCGCCTGCCTCAACCAGCGCGGCCCGCTGGCCGCGTGGCGGGCATGGGAGCGCATCGGCGAACAACTGGACGAACGGGATGCGTCGTTGCAGGCGGACTGGCTGGGCCTGCGTGCGGTGCTGTTCGGCGCCTACCGTGACTGGGAGCGCGCGGAGGCGACGCTCGCGCGCGCGGAAGCCGTTGGCGGTGATCCCGACGAGTTCCGCTTTGAACGCAGCTGGCTGCTGCAGCAGCAGGACCGTTATGACGAAGCGCTGGCCTGCATTGAACCGCGCGCGCTGGCCGCCGGCCCGTCGCAGCGCGCGGCCATCCAGCGCACGGCAACGCTCTATCAGTTGCGGGGCCGTGTGGGCGACGCGATCGGCATGCTGCGCGACGCGATGGCTCGCTTCGAGTCCGTCGATGTCTGCATGCAGTTGCATGCCCTGCTTGCCGATAGCGACGACCACGATGGCATGGACGCCTGCATCGCGCGGATCGGTGAGCTGGTGCCGGAAGGCAATGCCTGGCTGAACGAAAGTATCGGCGCCGCCCGCTTCCAGCTCATCTATCGCCAGGGCGACGTCCCCGGCGCCATCGCCGCGCTTGAAGGCATGCGCAGTCCCTACTACCGGCGTGTTCGCGAGAACCTGCTGGCCTGCGCCGGCCAGGGCGCGCAGCGTGAACTCGAGGTTCCCTTCATTCGCCAGCACCACATGACCTGCGCGCCGGCGACGTTCGCCGCCATCTCGCGATTCCACGGCAATCCCGTCGACCACCTGGAGCTGGCGGCGGAGATCTGCTACGACGGCACACCGGCACTCGCGGAGCGGCGCTGGATTGCCGAAAACGGCTGGGCGGTACGCGAGTTCGAACTGAATCTCGATGACGTGCGCACGCTGATCGATGCCGACTGCCCCGTGGGCTTCGTGACGGTCGAACCCGGCTCGGCGCACATGCAGGCCATCATCGGTTATGACCTGCGGCGCGGGATCTATCTGCTGCGGGACCCGTTCCTGCCGCGCACGCAGGAAATCCTCATCGAGGGCGCGCATGAGGCCTACGCGTCCAGCGGCCCGCGCTGCATGGTGTTCGTACCGCCGGAACGCAAGGCGTGGCTGGCGGCGCTGCCACTGCGGCATGCCGGGCTCTACGACGACTACTTTGCCGTTCAGCATGCGCTGGACATCCACGATCGCGATGCGGCGCTGGCAACGCTGCAGCGGCTGCGGGCCGTCGCGCCGGGGCACCGGCTGACGCTCTGGGCGCAGCGCAGCCTCGCGTCCTACGACAACGACCCGGTCGGCGACCTGTCCGCCGTCGATGCCCTGCTGGAGCGCTACCCCGACGACCTCAACCTGCTGGTAGCGCGCGCGAGGCTGCTCGGCGAACTGGGCAAGTTCCGCGAGCGCATGGCATTTCTCGAGGGGTGTCGCGTGCGTGGCATCACGCATCCCTACCTCGCCCAGGAACTGGCTGACCAGCTGGCGCAGGACCATCGTCGTGCGCGCGAGACGCGCGAGCTGCTGGCCTCGATCCTGAGGCGGCAGCCGACGTCGGCATCGGCGTTGTGGACACTGGCCAGCGTGCACTGGGAGATGGGCGATCGCGCGCGCGCCTTCGAGTACTACCGCCTCTGCATCTGCCTGGAGGACAAGGCCGAGGGGTACGCAGCATCGTATTTCAAGGCCGCACGCTTCCTGCGGCGCACGGATGACGCGCTGGCCTATCTGCAACGGCGGGTGGCGCAGCTTGGCGGCCTTTCGCCGAATCCCTACATCACGCTGGCGCGCGCGCTGGAGATGCTCGGCCGTTCCGTGGAGGCGCGTGACACGTTGCAGGCGGCGCTGGGCGTGCATGCGCGCGATGGCTGGCTGGTGGCGGAAGCCTTCGACCTCATGCTGCAGGGCGGGGACTCGGAAGCAGCCGCCGCCCTGCTCGATGCACGTGGCGAGTTGCTGCCGGCCGTGCTGCGACTGCAAAAGCAGGCGGCGCTTGCCAGTTTCCGCGGCGATTACGAGCGCGAACTCGCGTTGTACGCGGACGTGCTGTCCGCCGTGCCGATGCAGCGTGCCGCCATTGTCGCTACCGCGGACATCCTGGCGCGCCGGGACTCGCCCCGTGCTGCCATTGCCTATCTGGACCGCCATCTCGAGGCGCATCCGTTCAATCACTGGCTGATGAGGGAAAAGCTCGGCCACGTGCTCGACCTGCCGCTCGCCGAACAGCAGCCCCACCTGGCGGCCATGGGCGAACGTCATCCCGACGACATTCGCCTGCTCAGCTCGCGTGCCAGCGTGCTGCATGCAGAAGGCAGCACGGCGGCGGCGATAGAACTGTTGCAGCGTGCGATCGCCATCGACCCTGACGAAGCGTGGCTCTACCGCCAGCTTGGCAACCTGCTGCTCAAGGCGGGGCAGCCGCAGTCGGCGCGGGAAGCGTTGCACCGCGCGATCCGGCTTTCCGTCGATGGCGAGAACCTGTTCGAGTCCCTGCTGGCAACGCACGCGACCTTTGACGGGCGCCGCGATGCACTGGAATTCATTCACGCCGAGTTGATGACGCAGGTTTCCTTCGGGAACGGCATCCTTGAATTCCAGCAACTGGCGCGCCGGTACCTGCCGGACGCACGGGTTGCCGGATTCCTCACCGAGGCGGTGCAGATCCGCCCCGATCTCTGGCAGAGCTGGCTGGCACTTGCCCGCTTCCGGTTGGACCGCAACGAACTCGACGATGCGCTGGCGATGGCCAGCGAGGCGGTGTCGCGTTTTCCGCTCGTGCCCAGATGCTGGATGGAGCGTGCTGCCATCCAGCGCGTGCGCGCGCACCCCGATGCCGCCATCGAGGATCTGCGTCACGCGCTTGCGATCAACCCCGGCCACGTCGAGGCGAGTACGCAGCTCATCGACCTGCTGGAAGCGTGCGGCGACGCGGAAGGGTCTCTGGCGGAGATCAACCGCGCTCTGCGCCTGTCGCCGCGGCATCCGCCCTTCCTCGGTTACCGGGCCGATGCGCTCTGGCGCCGCGGCGAGCGTGCCGAAGCCTTTCGCTGCGCCGAGCAAGCCGTGCGTATCTGGCCAGGTTACGACTGGGCGTGGTCATCGCTGGTGAGCTGGAGCGAAGCGCTCGACTGTCGCGACAGGATGGTCGCCTTCGCCGCCGAGATGACCGACACCTACCCTAACGCCGGCCAGCTCTGGAAACGGCGCGCGGAACTGGCCGCGGATGCGGCCGAAAAGGTCCGCTGTCTGGATCGCGCCATCGCGAGTGATCCGCGCAACACCGACTTCCTGATCGCCCGTTGCGCATTGATGGTGGAGGACGGTGAAGTCGTGCAGGCGCGCACGTTCCTCGACAGCGCATTCAACGGCTGCGAAAAGCCCACGGAAATCCTCGGCTATGAAGCCTGGCTGCTGGCGCGCACCGGGCGCCGGGCCGACGCCATTGCGGCCATGGAGAAGGTGGTGGCGGCTGACCCGGCCTACTACGCGGGCTGGTACCGGCTGGCACAGTGGCACGCCGAGGCGGGCAGCCGAGACGCGACACTGCGGGCCGCGCGCCAGCTCGTTTCGTTGCACCCGCAGTCGCCGTCAGCACTCGTTGCAGCGGCCGAACACTTCCTTGCCGACGCGAAGGCCGATGCTGCGCTCCGGCAGGAGGCGCGCGAATACCTCGAACGGGCGCTGCGCCAGCAGCACGGGAATGCCTACATCTTCCTGACGCTTGTCGATCTCTGTTTCGAGGAAAACGACACCGCTGCCGTGCGGGCGCTGTTCGACCGCGAAACCATGGATCGCGGCGATCCGTTCGTGCTCGCGAGGCTTGCGCGCCTGCTGCTTGCCGAGGGCAAGGTGGCCGCTGCCATCGATACCCTGCTGTCGATGCTTGCCCTGGTTCCCGACAATGACTGGCTGATGTTCACCCCTTACGAGTGGTTCAAGGAGGCCGGCGCCGGCGGTGATCTGCGCGCCCGGTTGCTCGCGGCCGATGGCCCCGGCAAGTGGCCCGCGCACGTAGCCCGCCTGTGGGCGCTCCTGCTCGTCGACGACGTCGGGGGGCGCGCCGATCGCCTGCCGCACCGGGTGCGCCGCGCACGTCGTGACGTTGACGAGGATTTCTGGCAGGACGCCGTGGCCTGGCTGGTGACGCGGCGCGGTGAGCGCAATGAACTCGCGCAGGCGATGCTGTATGACGGCGGTGACGAGTTGCGGCGACTGCCGCGGGTGTGGCCGTCGCTGGTCTATGCCGCGATCGACGCGGACGCGTTGGCCATGGTGCGTGAACTTTCCGCGCTTGCGCCGCCGGACGCGCCGGCGCGGGCTCTCTACTTTTGTAGCCTCGCGTGGCGCGCCACGGCGAACCATGCCCGCGCCGGCGAACTGGCGGCACAGGCAGCGGCGCGGCCGGTCGATGACAGTCGCGACAACCTGCGCCTGTGGCGCCAGTTCGACAACTGGTGCGCCATACCGGGCAGCGTCGATGCCAACGTGGTCGCCGGGCTCGACCTCAACCAGCTGGTGCCGTCAGAGCGCTTGTTGCATGACGTGCTGCAGGTGCTGCTCACGCTGCCTGAAGAACTGGGTGGCGTGGCGCGCAATGCCGTCACGGTGCCGTTGACACAGGCCTTGCTGGAGCACACGGGCGCGCTGCGGCAGGACATCGTCGTACGCGCCTGGCGCAGGTTGGGCGGCGCGCTGCCGGCGCGCGACCGCACCGCCGGCCCGGCAGGCTGGTGGCGGCGGTTCGCCTGGTGGTTGTCCC
>Ga0073934_10010339_pt1 | contig 11623 bp, 1 predicted proteins | sample LarsenN4metaG_FD_76834 | JGI IMG/M metagenome (GOLD analysis project Ga0073934, IMG submission 76834) | Hot spring sediment bacterial and archeal communities from British Columbia, Canada, to study Microbial Dark Matter (Phase II) - Larsen... ... | reverse complement strand
GCAGTTTGGGACGCGGTTTGCGGGGGTGGGGGGCTTCGTGAACATCTCGCAGAACGCCCGCCGCGTGGTGTTCTGTGGCACGCTGACGGCCGACGGTCTGGCGGCCAGCGTGCAGAATGGAAGGCTGCAGATCGATCGGGAGGGTCAGGTCCGCAAGTTTGTCCGTCGTGTGGGGGTGGTCTCGTTCAGCGGGCCGCGGGCTGCCCGGGAGGGTCGGGACATCCTGTTCGTGACGGAGCGGGCGGTGTTCCGGCTGCAACCGGAGGGGCTGGAGCTGATCGAGATCGCGCCCGGGATCGATCTGCAGACGCAGGTTCTCGACCAGATGGACTTCCGGCCGCTCATCCGCTGCGTGCGGTGCATGCCGGACCATGTGTTTGCGTCGGGATGTTGACGCGATGGCGGCCCGGTTGCGAGGAGGTCCGATCACGGCGTGCGGGGGAGGGTCTGGCGCGGTACACTGGGACGTCGTCGCAAGGGACGCGCCTGACAGGCGCCGGTGGAAGGGAGACGCCGTAAGTGTCTGGGTCACTCGCTGTGCAACGGTTGGTCTGCGCCCTATTGGCGGGTGCGGCGGCCAGCGGGATCGCCGCTGCCCAACCGCCGCTCATCGCCAACAGCCCGGCGGACGACCTGGGCGCCTGGACGCTGGTGCCGGTTCCCAGGGAGATGGTCCGGGGCCTGGAAGAAGCCGACGCGCTTCTTGCAGAGGAGAAGTACCCCGACGCCATCGCGCTGCTGCAACCGGTGCTGGAATCGCCGGAGGATTATCTGACGGGGCCAGGTCGCGACCGGAAGACGTCCAGCATCAAGCAGCAGGTTCTGCAGCGCCTGCTGGCGCTGCCGCGGGCGGGGCGCCAGGCCTACGAACTTCAATACGGCGCAGCCGCGGGAGAGCTGTGGAAGCAGTACGAGGCGACGGCCGACCCGGCCCTTGCGGAGGAGCTAACGCGACGCTATCCCGCCACCGAAGCCGCGGAAAGGGCCATGGCCCGGCTGGCGGCGCTCCGGTTTGATGAGCGGGCCCCGTTGTCCGCCGCCCGCTGGTGGGACCAACTGGCGCAGTCCTCTCCCCCGGCGGATCACGCGCTGGAGCGGCTGGCGGCGTGGTGGATCGCCAGCGGAGGGACGCGCCCGAAAGACTGGTCACAGGAACTGGCTGCGGTACAGAATCCCGCCGGACGCTGGTCGGGCGAGCCGATTCCCACGGAAGCGGCCGCCGGTCGCGTGCAGGGGCTGTCGGAACACTGGTCCGCCACCCGGACGCGCCCCGTGGGAGACTGGCTGACCGTTCGCGGTCACGCCGCCCGCAACGCGGTGGCCGAACCGGCCGGGCCAATCGGCGGACTGGCCTGGACACACGGAACGCTGGAGGCGGCGGCCGGCTCGTGGTCCGTCCTCGGCGGAGACGACGTCCCGCTGCCCGCGCTGGTCGACCGCATCGAGGAAGCGCTGCGGCTCGACGATCGTCTGTCGCTGCCCGCCTTTCAGCCGCTGATGACGGACGAGCTGGTCATCGCACGCACCGCGACGCACCTCATTGCCGTCGATCGGAACACCGGCGCGTTGGCGTGGCGGTCGGCGACGGCGTACGTCCCGGCGCAGTCCGGTCGCGATCCGGGAGCAAATCGCGAGGCCGATGCCGCCGAAGCGCAGCGGCTGCGCTGGCTCGACGATCTGCGACAGCGTTTGTTCCGGGATCAGACGGCAGGCACGCTGTCGAGCGACGGCCGCTATGTTTACGCCGTGGAGCCGTCCCCCACGATCATCGACCGGGATGCCCTTCGCGGCCTGCCGGCGCCCCCCGTTCACGCCAACAAACTGACGGCGTTGGAACTGCGCACCGGCCGCATGGTGTGGGAATTGGGGGGACGGCGAACCGACGGGAACGACCCGTTCGCCGGCTACTTCTTCCTGGGCCCCCCGCTGGTGGCGGGGGACCGGCTGTACTGCCTGGCGGAAGTCAGCGGGGAACAGCGGCTCCTGCAGCTTCGTCGCGATTCTGCGAGCCCGGCCGTCGCGCTGGAGTGGTCGCAGGTGCTGTCGGCGGCGCAGCGGCCGCTGGGCTGGTCGCCGCTGCGGTTGCTGTCCGGGTTGTCGCCGTCGATCGCGGGGGACGTCCTTGTCTGTCCGACGACGGCCGGGCTGGTGGTCGGGGTCGATCCGGTCCGCCGGCAACTGCTGTGGGGCTATCGCTACGCCACCCACGACGTTCCTGCGGTCGAACCGCACGTGTTTGCCTTCGGCAACCTGCCGCGCCCCAATGAGGCGCGGCCCGTCATTGACGAGGAAGAGGGATACTGGCTGGACAGCACGCCGGTGATCGTCGGGACCCGTCTGGTCATCACGCCGCGCGACTCGATGGAATTGCATTGCCTGGACCTGTTGTCGGGCGAGCTGTTGTGGAAGCGGCGGCGGGGGGACGACCTTTACGTGGCCGGGGTTGATCGCGAGCAGGTGGTGGTCGTCGGCCGGAATTCGGTGTCCGCGTGGCGGCTGGCGGATGGCCAACCCGCCTGGCCGAGCCCCCTGACCGTTCCCGCCCCGTCGGGCCGGGGGGTGCTGCTTGCTGGCCGATACCTCTTGCCGACGACCACCGGGGACGTTCTGTCGATCGACCTGTCATCGGGCCGGCTGCTGGCCCAGTCGAAGCTGCCCGACGGACGAGTGCCGGGCAATCTCGTGGCGGCGCACGGCGTCCTCGTGTCGCAGAACGTCCGGGAGCTGTGCGCCTACCGTCCGCTTGGGGGGATTGAGCAGCAGGTGGCGGCCTCGCTGGCGCGCTCGGCGGACGATGCCGACGCGCTCGCTCTGCGAGGCGAGATCCGGATCTTTCAGGGGGATGAAGCGGGCGGCGTGGCCGATCTGCGGCGGTCGCTGGCCATCCAGCCCGGCCGTCACGCCAGCCGCGTGCTGGCGGGCGTGCTGATCGAGGGACTGAAACGCGACTTCGATCACTACCAGTCGCTGATCGAGGAGATCGACCGCGTCGCCGTCGATCCGCACCTGCGGGCCGAGTTTCTGCAACTCGTCGCGGACGGCCTGGAGCGGCAGGGCAGCCGGGCGGCAGCCTTTGCACAGTACATCAAGCTGACCGGCATTCCGGAGTTCGAGCGGACCCTGGAACGGGTTTCCGGCGTTCACGCCGTCCGTGGCGACCGGATAATCCGGGGACGCGCCCTGAGCACATACGAAGCGGCCAGCCCCGCCGAGCGGACGCAGATCGACCAGTTGCTGCAGCAGCATCTCGAGCGGCCGGCGTCCGCCGGGGAAAGCCCGGACCGCGATCTCCGTTTCCTCCGCTTCTTCGAGGGGCACCCGCTGTCGAGTCTCGTGCGCCAGCGGGTCATCGAGCGCCTGCCGGCCGAGCGGTCATCAGAACGGCTGCACGAACTCCGCCGCCTGGCCGACAGCCCCACGCCCGATCAGGCCGCGTTCGCCGCGGCGCAACTCACCCGCTGGCATCTCGATCATCAGGAGTTCGCGGAGGCCCGGCCGTGGGGGCAGCGGCTCGCAGACCAGTACGCCGCGATGCCGATCGGCGACCTCGGCAACGCGGGATCGCTGATCCAGCGCTGGTCCCAGGAGTTCGGCGGCCGCTGGTCGTTGTCGACGCCCGCCTGGCCGCAGGGAGACATCGAACCGCAGCGCGAACCCCGGCAGAATGCCGCCCTGCGTCGCGTGGCCCGCATGGAACTGATTGGCCCGCCCGGGCACGTCTATCGGGATTGGAGCTTCGAGTTGCACGACGATCTGGAGTTGTCGATCGTCGCCCGCGACGCCGCCGGTCGCACGCAGTGGACCGTCGCGCTGCCGGAAGAGTCGGTCGCCGAGTTGCCGCGCGGCGGACCGCCGATGGCGGCGCCCCGGTTGTACTGCGCCGGAACCACGCTGGCCGTGTCACTGGGGTCGGTGTTTTTCGTGCTGGATTACCCGCCGGGCCGGGCGACGCCGCAGGTGCTGTGGCGGCGCTCGCTGGTTCCCCAGGACGGAACGGTGCCGTTCCGCGGCGCCTTCCTGCCGCAAACCGAAATCCTGAACAGCGGCCGGCGGCGCGTGTTCGTGGGGGACCGACTGCACCAGCAGCCGTTCGGACAGTTGCTGGGGCTGACGCACGACCAGTTGTGCTACCACGTGGGGACGCGGTTGATGGCGGTGGACCCGCGGACTGGCCAGACCTTGTGGATGCGGCAGGACGCCCCGCGGCGCATCGAGGGGACGCTGGACGACCGCGTGGTCACGCTGTTCGACATCGACCGTCAGCAGGCGATTGCCTACCGGGCCGCCGACGGGGCCGAACTGGCCCGGCGGCTGCTCCCTAATCCCCACGATTGGGTGTGGTTTCACGGCGACCGCGTGCTGACGCTGCGAATCCGCCGCAGTGCGCTGCTCGCCGAACTGCACGAGATTTCGTCCGGCCGCACACTCTGGCAGCAGGAACTGTCCGCGTCCGCCCGCTGTACGGTGATTGGACACCAGGAACTGCTGTGTCTCGATGCCCGCGGCCGCATGACGGCGCTCGAACTGGCGACGGGAAACACCCTGTGGGAGCTGCCGACCCCGCCGCTGGAACGGCTCGAATTCCTGTGGGCCGCCAGGTCGGAAGGCAAGTACCGCGTCGTCGCCGGACGAATCGCCCCCGTCACCGCGGACAACGGACAAATCCGGGCCTTCGACGGCAACCAGGTGCCATTCACAGGACTGGCCCTGCAGGTCGATCCCGGCCGGAATTCACTCGATTGGAGCGTCGAAATCCCGCCGACGGCGTTCGAGTTCACCCAGCCTGCGACGGCCCCGCTGTTGTGCTTCGCCGGTCGGGTGATCCCGCCTCCCGATCAGGCCAACGGCGTCTTCCCCCCGGCGGCGCAGCTCTCGGCGCTGTTCCTCGACACCCGCACCGGTGAGGTCTTGTACCAGACGACCGAAACCCCCGCCCCCGGCGTCTTTCAGTGGGAGCTGGAAGGGGAACACCGGCTGCTCCGGGCCAACTTCCTGAGCTGGATGATCGAGTTCACGGTGGCGGCCGCATCGACGCCCTGACGCCCGCACCGCCGGCCTTGGCCCGCCACCCAGGCGCGATCCGTTTCGTCCGGTGGACGATTTCCGGCATGTCGCTGATGGGTGCGGCGGTCTTCCACCCCGCAGGGGTGGCACACCCCGATGAGCGCCCGGCAACCCCGCTGACGGCCGTTCGTGTGGAACCCTGTCAGAGTTCGTACCGAAGGAGGGCGCACGTCACTCACACCCAGGGTGGCGCGGCTGCGCCGCTGACCGTGGACCGTGGTGTGAAACCCCTGCGGGGCAGGGAAGCAGGCGCTCCCGTCGTTGGAAAGTTCATCCGAGCGAGCAGAATCCTCGCGACCCGCAATGAAATTGCTTTCTGGTCGCACGGATTGCCCTGCGGGAATTTCGGGCTTCACGTGGCCGACGCCGGCACGGACGGCCTGCGATGTCGCCAGGCCAGCCAACCCGCGGTGATGGCGAACGCCACCCAGGCGGCCGTCTGAACCGGACCCGTGGTCGCCACGACCGCCACGGCCGCGAGCACGCACACCACCACGGGCAACCGTTCGACGAGCCGCGCCCGACCGGCGGGGGACCGCAGCGCCTGCACCAGCACGACGGCCACAACGATCCAGATCAGGCACCACAGCGCCCCCAGCCCCCGCGAGACGCTTTCCTGCGGCCACAGGGAGAGCCCCAGCTTCGCATCGCCCCCGGCCTTGGAAAAGACCAGCGTCTGACCGGCCTTGGGCAGATCGATGAGCAGCGACAAGCCGCCCGCCTGCGTCCAGCCGCTCGCCCCGGCGTCTCCTTCCGCAACGCCGCCGCCAAATCCCCCGCCGCCGAGACCGCCGCGCTCGGCCAGACCCAGGGCGAACTGGCCGGGCATCGCAACCAGGTCGTCCGCCGACAGGACGTTTCCATCGGCAATGCCGTCGCGGTTGACGTCGGCATCGATCCAGAGGTTGGTTCCACCGCCGCCCGGCATCCCTTCACCGGCGATGGCGGGCGAGAAGCCGTGGAGCGTACCGCCGGTGGCGACGGGCGCGTCGGCGGGAGGAACGCCGCTGCCTCCCAACTGTTTCTGGAGCAGTCCGCTTCGCGATTGGGCGTCCACTCCAAAGCGGTGGTCGACTTGCCCTCCCTGCTGGAGGCCGCCCGATCGGTCTTCGGCCAGCTTCTTGCCGGCAATCGCCGTGTTCAGCCGGCTCAACTGCTCGTCGTTCCGCATCTGGTACTGTTGCCGCGCCTCGAACGTGTTCGCCGCCAGACCCTTGGCCGCCAGCTCGGCCAGTTTCCGGTCGTCTTTGGATTTCATCTCCGGCTGCGGCGACGTCGGCACGGTGAAGTTGAACGTCGTGTCAATCTGATCGCCGAGCTGCACCTGGACCTGGCGGTTGTCGTCGAACAGGATGCCGTTGTTGACGATCGCACGGTCCCACTGCTGTCCCGCGTCCTGGGATTGGACGGCGCCATTGGCGACAATCGCCGGCAGCGGCTCCCCCCGTTCCAGGGAGCGTTCCAACTGGAACAGGTTCTCCTTCACGGCCGCGGCTTTCTCGCGGTACAGCGTGTTGCCCGCGGTGACCTCCGAGTAGCGGTCCAGCGCCTGGCCCAACTGACGGAGGTTGCTGTAGGCCCGCATCCTGCCGCGGACGCTCGTCACCTCCGACAGCGCATCGATCAGACTCTCGGAGTCGTCGATGAGCACCTGCACCACCGACTCCTGCGTGTCCCGATCCCGCGCCCGGTTCAGGTTGTGCCGGACGGGATCGGTCAGCGGCGCGGCATTCAGGTCGTCCGGCAGGTGCACGGTCCACTGCGTCCGCGCCACCGGGATGCCGAACTCCGGACTTTCGTCCTGACCGACCACCTCGATGGCGGGCAGATCCAGTTCCTGCCTGCGCCAATCGGATCGCCGAGGCAAGCCATGAGGCAGCCGTCCCGCAAACACCACCTGCACCGGGAACGAGAGATCGACGGCGCTGGTTTTGGGCAGCGCGATCAGCAGCACCGGTCCGCCATCCAGTTGCGTCTCGACCGCGCGGGTGGGTCGACCGGCCACCTGCACGGCCAGCAGCCGCGTCTCCGCGGGCATCCGCACGGCCAGAAACTGCCGCGACCGGTTCTTCAGCGTCCATGTGGCCTGGGTGCGATAGCTGCCGTCACGGGCCACCACGGTCACCAGGTCGGCCAGGTTCACGGCGGCGGGAATGTTGGCCGCGGGGGTGTACCGCTGCATGACCCAGGTTGGGGCCTGGCCGACCGTTTTCAGCCGGACGAACTCCGTGGCCTGCTGCACGAGTTCCGGCCGGACCACCAGCTCGACGTCCTCGCTCTGCACCGGTTCGACGAGCGCGGGATCTTCGTTCGTCAACTGGCTGAGCGAAACGTTGCTGAGCAGCACGTAATGCGTCTGCTGTTCCAGGGGGGCCACGTCGCCGGCCGACAGGAACCGCAATCCCGGCGCCAGCACCCGATCGGTCGCCGGCGGCAGAACGGCCGTCGCGGCCGCGATGAACCGGCCGCTGACCGGTCCCCGCAGGCGAACCGTCCAGCGCGTGGTGGCGCCGTCGGCGGACGTCTCTTCGGCCACGTCCCGAATCCGGGAGCGATCGAACTGCATCCGGCCTCCCAGCCACGACGGCGTTTCCACCACGAGGGCTTCCGTCGCCGCCCGGTCGATCTGCCATTGCAGCACCAGCCCGTACACCACGCCGACGTCGGTCACCGTCACGCCCGACAGCGACGCCGCCGACAGCCGCGGCTGCAGCTGGTCCACGGTCAATTCGACCGTTCCCGGCTCCTCCGCGCCGGAAAAGGCCAGTTGCGGCGGCGTGCTGCGCAGTTGCCGCAGTTCGGCGGCGATGTTCGCCGGGTCGATGGCCCGCCACGCCCCCAGACTGGCGGCCCGGCCGGAGAGGCCGTCGTCGAACCACACGCCCAGTTGCTGTTCCTGCCGGTTCGCCCCGATCACCGCGGGAGCGGACAGCACGACGGCCGACGCCGGCTCCGCCCGCGCTTCGCTGGCCAGCAGCACGACCTCCAGGCTGCCTTCGCGCGGCTGATCGTAATCGAGCGTCAGCACGGCCCGGTTGTCGCCCGGCGTGCGATACCAGTCCCTGAGCCCCGGCGACTGCACGTCGAGCACCAGCCAGTCCAGCGGGACGGAAATCTCCAGACTCGATCGCGGCACCAGCGACAGGTCGCACACGACGCGCGCCGTGATCTGCGACTTGCGGTGCGACACCCGCACCCCCTGCTGGACCGACACCCGCAGTTGCGTCGCCAGCCGCCCGATGCGCAGGTCCAGCGTCCACGGCCGGCGGTTGAACCGGTAGGCCAGTTGCGGCGGCTGCTCCAGGCGGGACACCGGCACGCCCGGCGCGAATGTCGGCGCGTCGATCTGCATCAAACTCTCGGTTCCCGCGGCCCGCACCGAGAACTGGTGGCCGGCATACACGGCCACCTGTCCCACTTCCGCCGTCACCTCCAGCGGGGCGATGTTCGGGACGGCAACCGCCGTGTCCTGTTCGAGTGCGGCGGTCAGCAGGCCGTCAATGGTCAGCTCGGTCTGATCGCCGACGTTGCGCCGCAGAAACACGCGCAGCTTGCGGGCCGCATCGTCGCCGACGAGTTCCCAGCCGCCGACGTCGGGGCCGGTGACGCCGCGGAGTTTCACCGCGGCCGGAAGATCGAAGGCGAGATCGCGGACAACCCCCTGCCGCACGCGGAAGCGGTAACCGGCGCTGATTGCCGCGCCGGCGTCGGTCGCCGTGACCGCCGTCACCGATTCGACGTGCACGACGGCCGCTCCGCCACGGGCCTGGTCCGGCTGCCAGGAGACGCGCAGTTCGCCGCCGCGATCCACCGGCAGCTCGACGAGCTGCTGGTCTTCCCGCGTGACCCGGCGGTAGACGCTGGTCGAGCCGTTGATCCGCACGGTCAGCTTGTCCGCCGGCAGTTGGAACGACAGTTTGGCCGCGGGGGTCGGCTGCAGCGTCAGGGCAAACGACCCGGCCGCCCCGGTGATCTTCGCGGGGAGCGAGAACACGACGTCCAGGACGTGCAGGCCCGGCTTGGGGAGCAGGACCTGCCACTGTTCGCCGCTGGTGACCAGCGCCGCGGGGAGCTCGCCGAGCGTCGCCGATTGAATTGCCACGCCGCGGAAGGGCAACGCCACGGCGAGCTGTCCATCGACGTGGCTCTGCAGCGCCAAGCGGGCGACGAATTTGACCGCGGGATCGGCGTTATTCTCGGCGGCCACGAGCTCGCCGGAATACGCCGCGGCAACCAGCCCGCCCGGCGTCGGCGCGGGCGTGCGAACCGGGCGATCCGGATGGGCCAGCCGGTACAGCTCGAGGAACTTCGCGTGCGGCAACAACACCCGATCGGCCGCCAGCGGGTCGTTCTCGTAGACCTCGACGACGGACGGCGGAATCGGCGGCGGAGGGGGCGGCGGAGATTTCGCCGCCGGTTCCTGGGCCAACATCGTTCCACCGCCCGCGCCGCACAACGCCGCCGCCACGATCAGCCCGGTCACGGCCCGCGGGCAACACCAGCGCGCACAGCATTCCAGCGCACGGCCGCAGCCCCACAGCAGCCAGCCGGCCACAGCGCCGATCACCGCGCTCAGCACGCCGTCGAGCCACGGTTGCCAGGCCACGGGCGCAACCGGCATCAATCCCAGACCGACGGCCAATCCGACGACGACCAGCCCGATCTTGAACGCCGCCGAACGCCGACGGACGCCCCACGCCGTGACCACCCCAAAGGCCAGCAGCGCCAGCCGCCACGCCACGCCCCCCTCGCGGTCGGCATATTCGACCTGCAACGGCAGGCCCTGACCGACGGCGCCGCTGCCCACATAACGGAACGACTTCTCCCGCGAGTCCGGCGGCGTTTCCAGCTTCAGCGACAGCGACAACAGCCCGGAATCCTTCGCCACGCGTGGTCCGGCCGCGGCGCGCTGCGGGACCGGTTGTTGCACCGGCGGCGCGGCGGGTTGTGCGGCGGGTTCGGGCATCGGCGGGGCCGCCTCGGCCGCCAGCATTTGTTGCCGCTGAACGGCCTCCAATGAGAGCGCCTCGTCCATGGCTTCCACTTGCGTCTGGGCGCCGCGCGCCAGGCCCTTGATCCGTACGCTCTTGTCGGCCGCATCGGCCGCCATTTCCGATTTGGCCGCCTCCGGGCGTGTGGCTTCGATGCCGGCCTCTCCTAAGGGCATCATCGGCGCGAAGTCCGCCTCGGCTCCGGCCGCTGCCGGCGCGCCGGCGGGCGCGGCGGTCATCGCCTCTTCTCGGAGCTGATTCCGCGCCTGCGTCCGCCGGGCCGCTTCCCGCGACTGCTGCACAGCGGGCAACAACAGGCACGTTCCCAACGGAATCAGGAGCAGCAGCACGATGGCTGTGACGGCCAGACCTTTCGCGGCGACGCTGCGGTACACCAGCATCAGCAGCGCCCACGCGCCGGCGGTCACGACCACCGCGAACAACCCCCACAGCGCCTCCGACAGCCGCGGCGGCCGCCACGTCGTTCGGGACGACAGCAACCAGCCGGGAACATCCAGCGCCGACTCTGGCTCCAGGGCGTTGCCGCTTTCGATGACCAGCGTGTCGGCCGGATGCACCAGCCGCCACGTCTGCTCCAGAATGTCCACGGTCTGCGACGCGCCGGAACCCGTCAGCACGGCCAGTTCCGGCGGCTGCTGCTGCAACCGGCCGGCCCCCGTGAGCGGATTGGCCGCCTGCCGATAGAACAGCGACAACGTCGCCGAGACTTCCCCCGCGGCGTCCAAGGGGAGCGGAATCAGCAGCCGTCCCTCCGTCCGCCGGATCTCCACCGGCTGGTCGTTCAGCAGCGCCGCCCACAATTCCGCCGCGTCCGGCAGCAACACCTGCAACTGCTGCACGCCGGCCAACTGCAACCGGAAATCCGCCTGCTGCTGAAACTCCCCGGTCCGCGAGGCCACGGTGACCACGTTCAGCCGCGGACAGATCGCCGTCGGCACCGCCGACTTGTCGAATCGCCGTTCGTGCAGCGTCAGCGCGTTCCCCGCGCCGATGGTGCGATACGCCGCGACGATCCGCTCCTTCCGCGGATACGGCGAGGCCGGCAGATCGACCGGGTCGATCTCCCCGAGCGGCTGACCCTGCGCATCCTGGGCCGTGATCGTCAACTGCTGTTCGGGGCCGGCTTCGATCACGAAGGCCCCGTGTTCGCGCGTCGCGCCCGCAACCTGCAGCACGGGACCGGCGAACTCCTCAGCATCCCCGCGCGGCTGTTCGAGCTCGGTCCAGACGGCAAAGCGGCCGAACACCCGTTCCCCGAACATCAGCCGCCAGCGTCGCCGGCCCTCCGCCGGCTCCAGCGGCTGCTGTTCGACGAGGGTCGCGCCGGTGACGGAGAACCGCACGGAATCGCCAACCGATTCGGGCAGCGACACCTCCAGGGACCGCAGACCGCCCCCTTCGATATCGACGACGGTTTGCAGCCAGACGTGCAGCGTCTGGGGATCGAGCCGATAGAACGCCACCGTTTCCGCCGCCACGCGGGCCGGCCTGCGGACGACTTTGAGCCGTCCCGAGTACCGCGTGTCCTGCGACTGAAACCGCAACCG
>Ga0073934_10010338_pt1 | contig 11623 bp, 11 predicted proteins | sample LarsenN4metaG_FD_76834 | JGI IMG/M metagenome (GOLD analysis project Ga0073934, IMG submission 76834) | Hot spring sediment bacterial and archeal communities from British Columbia, Canada, to study Microbial Dark Matter (Phase II) - Larsen... ... | reverse complement strand
CGCTGTGGGCCGCACACCCGTGCGCACTGCAGCTGAGCCAAAAACTCCTGGCTCGCCAATCCGGGACCAAACGGCCGAGCACGGGGCGCGTTCGACGCGCGCGTTGTTCGAGCGATCGAACGGCGCATTCGGTACTACCCCGGCGCGTCCGACGCGCCCCGCCTCCCACGGGAGGTCGAATTGAGAGGAGCGAGAAATGAGCGGGTCGCGCCGCTCGCTAGGGCTGCGCACAGCGCGCCTCGTCGCAAATGCATTGCTTCGCGGACAGCAGGATTGAATGACGTCAGCATGAGAGCCTTTATCATCGCCGCTTCCGTTCTTCTCACCGCATGCGCGGCGGCGCCGGCCGAGGCGCAGGTGCAATGTCGGCCTGCCGGCTTCAGCCGCACGGAGCTCGATGCCCTTAAGGCGGCGGAGTGGCGGCTCGATGACGAAGCGCGGCGCAATGCGCTGGCGCGCGAACTTACGGCGTGTCTGTCCCATCCCGATCCGACGCTGCGCGATGGCATCGCCTTCGAGGCGCTGCAGCATTGGCTGCGCGCGCGCCAGCTCAGCAATGAGACGATGCTCTGGCTTGCCGACGATCTCGAGCCGCGCCTCACGGCGCTGGACGAAGCCGGTTTCGAGCGGCCGTTTGCGGCATTGGTGCTGTCCGAGGTGGCGCGCGCCGATCGGATCGAGGCGTACATGACGTCGGAGCGCCGCGCGCGCCTGCTGGATGCGGCCATCGCCTATTTCATCAGTGTGCGCGATTATCGCGGCTTCGACGAGCGGCAAGGTTGGCGCCACGGCGTGGCGCATGGCGCCGATCTACTGCTGCAGCTCGCGCTCAATCCGGCCGTCGGCCAGCCGGAGCTCGCGCGCATCCGCGACGCGCTGGCGACGCAGCTCGCGCCCGACGGTCACTTCTACACTTACGGCGAAAGCGAACGCATCGCTCGGCCCATCATCTTCATCGCACAGCGCGGCGTGTTCAGCGCCGACGATTGGCGCGCGTGGCTCGTGCGCAATACGGTCGTCGGCGCGGACGCCTTCACTTCGCAAGCCGGGCTCGCACGCCGCCACAACATGATGATGTTCCTGAGCACGCTCTACATGCAGGCGAGCCTCAGCCAGAACGAAGCCGACAACGCGCTGCTCCCCGGCGCGGAAGCTGCGTTGCGCGCGCTGCCTTAGCTCTTTTGCGCGAGCGCCTTCTCCGTCGGCACCAGGCGCGCACTCGCTGTGGCGCGCGCAATGAGGCGACCCTCGCTGTCGGTGAGCTGGCCCTCGACGAAGCCGATCGTTTTGCCGAGCTGCACGACCTTGGCTTCGCCGAAAATCGGTCCTGGCCGCGCCGCACCGATAAACTGGATGTTGAGATCGATCGTCACGGTATAGAGCGCGCCCCGCGTGTGCACGAGCACGGCAGGCCCCATCGTGTCGTCGAGCATAGCCGCGAGCAGACCGCCCTGAATGAAGCCGGCGGGATTGCAGAACTCGGGCTTGCCGTCGAAAGCGATGCGGATCCATCCCTCTTCGGGTCGCGCATCGACAAAGCGCCAACCCAGCAGGGCTGCGCAGGGCGGCTTGTGTTCGTCCTTGAGGAACGGAGGTATGCCGGTCATGGGCGACACCCTGCAGCTTCGCTTCGCTCTGAGCAAAAGCCACTGGCCCACCAGCACGAGCACGATGCCGCCGAGCGCGAGGAGGCCCCAAGTCTTCGCCTCGAACAACGTCGAAACCAGCATCGCCACCGGCGGCGCCAGCGCGGAGATGTAGGAGGCCGTGGCGTAGCCGCGCCGGCGCGCCAAGCCGTAGTACAAGAGGAATGCGATCACCGAGCCGTTGAGCGTCAGGTGCAGCAGCGAAAGGACATATTCCCAGGTGAACTCGAACACCCACGGCCTGCCCGTTGCCGTCGCGAAGACGGCGAGGATCAGCGCGCCATATCCCATCGCCCAACCGGTGGAGGCGGCGATGCCGACATTGAGCATCTCGTTGCGGCGCGCGAAAATGTTGCCGACAACGGCGGCGACCACGGCAAGCAATGTCAGCGCGATGCCGATCGTGGCGCTGACGCCGAAATTGGCGGCGGCGAGCTCTTCCCAGGACAACAGCGCGACGCCGGCGATGCCGAGCGCGGCCGCCGCCCACGCGAGCACGGGCGCGCGTTGACCAAACGCCAGGCGAAAGCCGATCAGGTTGATGAACGCCATCGAGGCGAACATCACGGCGACAACGGCGGACGTGACGCGCTCTTCGGCGAGATAGACCAGCGGATAATTGAACGCGAACGTGACCGCGCCCACGCCGAACGCCCACACATGCTGCGCGCGCGTCAGCCAAATCGTCTCGCGCCGCAGCGCGCACCAGGCAAACAGCAACGCCGCCGCCAGCGCGAACCGGTAGCTCACAGATACGATCGGATCGACGACGCCAAATTGGAGCGTGATGGCGTACCAAGTGGTGCCCCAGGCGAGCGTGCAGATGACGATCGCGGCAAGGTCGCGCCATTGCGTCGCACGCGGCGGCGCCGAATCGGCTGCAGTCAGCGCCTCGTTCGCGCTCATGGAAACCATCCCTCGGGCGGCAGATGGGGAGTAAAGCGCCTCGGGCAAAGGCGCCTGCTCGCAAATGCGGCGAACAACTGTCTGCCGAGGCCTTCTGACGCGCTCGCCGCGTTGACCCCATCTGGCGGCGGGCCTACGTTGAACCATGGCATCGGGGCGCTCTAGGGGGCGGAGCCCGGTCCCCGAGAGTCCTCTCGCGCGTTTGTTTTGAGGAGGCTCCTTCATGCGCATTCAAGTCGCCGGACGGCAGATGGAAGTCGGCGAAGCGCTCAGAACTCGAATTGAAAACGAACTCGCCAGCGGCGTCGGCAAATACTTCAATCGTGCGACGGACGCCGTTGTCACGGTAGGCAAGAATGGCGGCATGGGCATCGAAGTGGATTGCACCGTGCACCTCGCCTCGGGGATTTCCCTGCAAGCTGAAGGGCATGGCGGCGACGCGCACAGCGCGTTCGACGACGCGCTCGGAAAGCTGGAAAAGCGGGTGCGCCGCTATAAACGGCGGCTGAAGAATCATCACGCCGAGAACAAAGCCCCCCTTCCCGCCGAGAGCGCAGCCGCGTATGTGCTCGCCCCGCTCCGCGAGGAGGCGGAGGACGAAACTGCGACCGGCGCGGAAGAGGCGCCGCTCGTCATCGCGGAGACGACGGCGCCCGTGCTGACTATGCCCGTCTCCATGGCGGTGATGCAGCTCGATTTGTCCGACCTGCCGGTGCTCATGTTCCGCAACGCCGCCAACGGCGCGCTGAACGTGGTCTACCGCCGCAAGGACGGCAATGTCGGCTGGATCGATCCCCAGCGCATTCAAGGCAACGGAACGTAAACGGATGAACGGCATTGGCGCCGCTCGTGCTTTGAACAGCGGCCCAAGCAGGGTGTGCATGAACGATTTGAGCGATCTTGTCGCGCCGGAGGCGATTTTGCCCCGGCTTGCGACGGCTTCCCGCCGCCAGGCGCTGGCCGCCATGACCGACGTGCTCGCGCGCGTCGGCGGAATAAACCCGCGTGAGGCGTTCGATGCGGTGCTGATGCGCGAGCGCCTTTCCGGCACCGGCATGGGCGAGGGGGTGGCCATTCCGCACGCCCCCGTGCCCGGCATCGTTCGGCCGATCGGCGCGTTCGCGCGACTTGATCCGCCGCAGAACTTCGATGCGTTCGACGGCCGCCCCGCCGATCTCGTCTTCATGCTACTTGCCCCGCCGGATAAAGGCGCCGATCACTTGAAGGCGCTGGCGCGCGTGTCGCGCTTCCTGCGTCGCGCCGAGGTCCGCGAGAAGCTGCGCGCGGCGCGCGGCACGGACGATCTCTATGCGCTGATCGCCAGCGCGCCGCACAGCGACGCCGCCTGACGGCCGATGATGACGGTCTGGGACAAGCTGTTCTCGTATTTCCCGCTGTTCATGACGGCGGCCTCGTTCGGCGCGCTCGGCGTGTTCGCGGCCTGGCCGAGCGGCTGGACCGTGTTCCTGCTGCTGTTCGTGCTCTATCTCCTGCCGCCGCTCGTGCTGCGCATCCTGCTGCGCTGGGCGCCGCTGACGTTCGGCGTTTCCTGCATCGACGGACGCAAGTTCTGCCCGTGGCTGGCGGCGCATCATATCCAGGCGTTCTATGACGCGCTGCCGTACCTGGAATCGCTGCTGCGCGTGATCCCCGGCTTCTACTCGATGTGGCTCAGGCTCTGGGGCTCGCGCGTTGGATATGGCGTGGAATGGCCCGTGCGCATCGACGTGCTCGACCGCAATCTGATGGAGATCGGCAATCGCGTGACGTTCGACCGCGAGGTGGAGCTGGCCGCGCACGTGCGCCAGAAGCTCGACGGCGGCGGCTCGCGCGTGCTGGTGCGCCCCGTCACCATCGGCGGCCACGCCTATATCGGCGCCGGCGCCCGCATCGGCCCCGGCGCCTACGTGCCGCACAACGCCAACGTGCCGGCGCTGACCGTGGTGCGCGTGAACGAAACGTACGGCGAAGCCGTGCGCCATCCCGAGCGGGAAGAGGCGCAGTTTGCGTTGAGTTGAGCGAATAGCGAATAGTGAGTGGCGAATAGGAAAGGCGGTGGCCGCGTGGCCGAATGTTCTCCCTACTCGCTACTCACTATTCGCTATTCGCTACCAACTTCGCCAACACCACGCCCTCGCTCACTTGCGCGCCCGGTCTCGCGTTGAGCTCCGCCACCTTGCCGTCGAACGGCGCGACGAGCGTGTGCTCCATCTTCATCGCTTCGAGCACGAGAATGGGATCGCCCTTCTTCAGCTTCGCGCCGGCCTTCGCGGCGACGGAGACGATCTTGCCGGGCATGGGCGCAAGGATCGCGCCGTCGCCGGCGGCAAGCTCGCCGCCCTCGGCTTCGCCGGTGTCAAGTTCAAAAGCATAGGTTTCGCCGTCGAACCGCACGATGAGCGGCCCGCCGCGTCGATGAAGATCGACAAAGGCCGGGCGGCGCGATCCCGGCAGCGAGTTGGAATCCGGCTTTCCAATTACCGATGCGCCGTCGCAAATCATTCGCACTGCGTCGTGCGTGTCTGCGTTAAGCCGAAAACCCCGGGCCTGCGTCCATGGAGAACGATCGGTCGGCCCACGGGCCAGACGGCTGTATCTCTCTCCAAATCCGCGGGCTGCTTCCGCCAGCACCGCTTCATTTGGCGGCGGCTTGGCGGAAAGTGCTTCACCTCGTTCAGCTATCAGCGACGTATCGACGTCGCCCGAACGAAAGCGAGCGTCGTCCAGGCACCGCACGAGAAAACCAGCGTTGGTCTTGACTGGCCAAATCTCCGTCTGCGCGCAGCCGAAGCGCAATTTCGCAATGGCTTCGTCGCGCGTCGCGCTCCGCGCTATGAGCTTCGCAATCATCGGATCGTAGAACGGCGTTACTTCCCGTCCTTCAGGCACAGTCGCTTCGAGGGCGCTCTCGAGGCGGATGCCATACTCGTCGTTGGCAACAAAAAAAGCGACGGGCCTGCCGGTGCTGGGAAGAAATCCAGTGCCCGGGTCTTCCGCATACAGCCGCGCTTCGATCGCGTGGCCGTTGATTTTCAGCTCCTCCTGCTTCAGCGGAAGCTTCTCGCCGCTAGCGACGCGCAGTTGCCATTCGACCAAGTCCTGCCCGGTGATCTCTTCGGTCACCGGGTGCTCGACTTGGAGGCGCGTGTTCATTTCCATGAACCAGATGCGGTCGGCGCGCAGGCCTGCGCTGGCGTCGGCGATGAATTCGACGGTGCCGGCGCTCACGTAGTTCACGGCGCGCGCGGCCTTGACGGCGGCGTCGCAGAGCGCGGCGCGCGTGGCCTCGTCCATGCCCGGCGCGGGCGCTTCTTCGATCACCTTCTGGTGGCGGCGCTGCAGCGAGCAGTCGCGCTCGAACAGGTGCACGACGTTGCCGTGCGTGTCGCCGAACACCTGCACCTCGATATGGCGCGGGCGCTGCACGTACATTTCCAGGAGCACGCGATCGTCGCCGAACGCCGCCGCCGCTTCGCGCTTGGCGGAGGCGAGCGCGGCTTTGAACTCGCCCTTCTTCTCGACCTTGCGCATGCCCTTGCCGCCGCCGCCGGCGGCGGCCTTGATCAGCACCGGATAGCCGATCGCGTCGGCCTCCCTAGCCAAGCGCTCTTCGCTTTGATCTTCGCCGAGATAGCCGGGCGTTACCGGCACGCCGGCTTCGGCCATGAGTTTCTTGGCCGCGTCCTTGAGGCCCATTGCGCGGATGGAATCCGGATTCGGACCGATCCAGATGAGGCCGGCCTTGATCACCGCTTCGGCGAACTCCGCGTTCTCGGAGAGAAAGCCGTAGCCGGGATGAATCGCCTCGGCGCCGGTTTGCTTGGCGGCGGCGATGATCTTCTCGCCGCGGAGGTAGCTCTCCTTCGCGGGCGAGGCGCCGATGTGCACGGCTTCATCCGCTTCGCGCACGTGGAGGGCTTTGGCGTCGGCGTCGGAATAGACGGCGACGGTGCGGATGGCGAGGCGCTTGCACGTGCGGATGACACGGCGGGCGATTTCTCCGCGGTTCGCAATGAGCACCGACTTCAGCATGCGCGAGCCTCCTCCCCCGCCCCTGGGGGCGGGGGTAGGGGGTGGGGGCGCTGTGCAGGGCGCGATGATCCAAAGGGCGCACCGCGTGTCGTGCAAGCTGCATCAAGAGCGCGCCCAGTCGTTCGCCCCCCCTCCCTACCCTCCCCCCGTTGGGGGGAGGGGCGCGCGTTCTGCAACGTCGGGGTGTTTGCTCGCCCCTCACCCCGCCGCTGCGCGGCGACCCTCTCCGCAAGGGAGAGGGTTGTCTGAGCGCGGTTTGCGATAAGGGCAGATTTGAGCATCAACGCGAGGCCACCAGCAACAATAGGGTGAGGAAACTGAGCACGAGCAAGGCCAAACCAAAATCAACGCCCACGCCTCGAGACGGAGCATCGACGCTTGGAGCCCAGCCCATTCGATAGAAGACTTGTCGGATCACCTCGCCAACTAGGATCAACGCCAGTGCGATGGATGCATACTTCAGCACGTCCGAAAATCGGACGCCGAACGGAGGTTCTCCGACAACCAAGGTCGAGCCGAATGCGAGCCCTAACATGACTGCTGCGGCCAGAAGATATCGGAGCGCAACGACGCCGAACGTCTTCATCACTCACATCCTAAATACGCCAAACCGCGTTTCCGGAATCGGCGCGTTGAGGCTCGCGCTGATCGCCAGCCCCAGCACATCCCGCGTCTGCGCCGGATCGATGATCCCGTCGTCCCACAGCCGCGCCGTTGCGTGGTACGGATCGCCTTCAGCTTCGTACCTCGCGCGGATCGGGTCTTTGAACTTTTCTTCCTCTTCCTTCGCCCAGCTCTCGCCTTTCGCTTCCATGCCGTCGCGTTTCACTTGGGCGAGCACGCTGGCGGCTTGTTCGCCGCCCATCACGGAGATGCGGCTGTTCGGCCAGGTGAACAGAAAGCGCGGGGAATAGGCGCGGCCGCACATGCCGTAATTGCCGGCGCCGAACGAGCCGCCGATCAGCACGGTGAATTTCGGCACCTCCGCGGAGGCGACGGCGGTCACCATCTTCGCGCCGTCCTTGGCGATGCCGCCGGCTTCGTATTTGCCGCCGACCATGAAGCCGGAAATGTTCTGCAGGAAGAGGAGCGGAATGCCGCGCTTGCAGGCAAGCTCGATGAAGTGCGCGGCCTTGAGCGCGCTTTCGCTGAAGAGAATGCCGTTGTTGGCGAGGATGGCGACGGGATAGCCCCAAATGCGCGCAAAGCCGGTGACCAGCGTTGCCCCATAGAGCGGCTTGAACTCGTCGAACTCGCTGGCGTCGACAATGCGCGCGATGACTTCGTGCACGTCGTAGGGCGCGCGCACGTCGGGCGGCAGCACGCCGTAGAGTTCTTGCGGATCGTAGGCGGGCGTTTGCGGTTCGCGCAGATCGAGGCCGACGTGCTTGGTCGTGTTGAGGTTCGCCACCGCGCGGCGGACGAGGTGGAGCGCGTGCGCGTCGTCTTGCGCAAGATGATCGACGACGCCGGATTTGCGCGCATGCAGATCGCCGCCGCCGAGATCTTCGGCGCTGATCACTTCGCCGGTCGCGGCTTTCACCAGCGGCGGGCCGCCGAGGAAGATGGTGCCTTGGTTGCGGACGATTATTGTTTCATCGCTCATCGCCGGCACGTAGGCGCCGCCCGCTGTGCACGAGCCCATGACGCAGGCGATCTGCGCGATGCCTTCGGCGCTCATGCGCGCCTGGTTGTAGAAGATGCGGCCGAAATGGTCGCGGTCGGGGAAGACCTCGGCCTGGTGCGGCAGGTTCGCGCCGCCGGAGTCCACGAGATAGACGCATGGTAGCCGGTTCTGCTGCGCAATCTCTTGCGCGCGCAGATGCTTCTTCACCGTCATCGGAAAGTACGCGCCGCCTTTCACCGTGGCGTCGTTGGCGACGATCATCACTTCGCGCCCGGAGACGCGGCCGATTCCGGTGATGATGCCGGCCGCGGGGGCTTCGTGATTGTAGAGATCGTACGCTGCGAGCGCGCCGATTTCGAGAAACGGCGCGCCGGGATCGAGGAGGCGCTCAACCCTTTCTCTCGGGAGAAGTTTGCCGCGTTCGGTGTGGCGCTTGCGATGCGACTCCGGCCCGCCAAGCGCGATCTGCGCGGTTCGTTCGCGCAGTTGCTGCGCCAGCGCGCGATGATGCGCGGCGTTCTTGGCGAAGGCCTCGGAGTTCGGGTCGATGTTGGATTTGAGTTTCATGCGCTGACCTCACCGCAGCCCCCGCTCCCCCTCGATGGGGGAGCTGTCACGCGCAGCGTGACTGAGGGGGTGAGGCCCGCCGACGTTTCCGGTTGTGCCTCAAGAGGCTTCGTCTGCACCGTCAGCGCGCGCACCCCCTCCGTCGCCTTCGGCGACACCTCCCCCATCGAGGGGGAGGAAGGCGCGCGGTGATGCGCGGCGTTCTTGGCGAAGGCTTCGCTGTTCGGATCGATGTTGGATTTGAGTTTCATGTGAGTCGGACGTTACCGCGGCGACGGGAAAACGCGAGGAGCTTCGAGATTGGCGAATGCTCCTCCTCGATGGAGGAGCTGTCAGCGCGAAGCGCTGACTGAGGAGGTGAGGTCCGGGAGGACTGGGGTTTCGCCTCTTGAGACGACCCCCTTTGCCTCGCGCGGTCACCTCCTCCGGCCGCGCTGCGCGCGGCCACCTCCTCCATCGAGGAGGAGGTGAGGCGCTCATCCCCCGCCAATGATCTCCCGCCCGATCAGGAAGCGCCGCACTTCGTTGGTGCCGGCGCCGATGTCGTAGAGCTTAGCGTCGCGCAGGAAGCGCTCAACCGGGAAGTCCTTGGTGTAGCCTGCCCCGCCGAGCGCTTGGATGGCCTCGAGGCTGACGCGCACGGCGTTTTCCGAAGCGAACATGATGGCGCCAGCGGCGTCGTGGCGCGTGGTCTTGCCGGCGTCGCAGGAACGCGCGACGGCGTAGACGTAGGCGCGCGCGGCGTTGAGCGCGACGATCATGTCGGCGATCTTGGCCTGCATCAGCTGGAACGAGCCGATCGGGCGGCCGAATTGCTTGCGCTCGCGGACATAAGGAAGAACCACATCGAGGCAGGCTTGCATGATGCCCAGCGGGCCGCCGGCGAGGATGGTGCGTTCGTAGTCGAGCCCGCTCATCAGCACGGCGACGCCGCGGTTGAGACCGCCCATGACGTTCTCTTCCGGCACTTCGCAGTCTTCGAACACGAGTTCGCCGGTGTCGGAGCCGCGCATGCCCATTTTGTCGAGCTTCTGGCCGGTCGAGAACCCCTTCCAGCCACGCTCGATGATGAAGGCGGTGATGCCGCCTGAGCCGGCGCCCGGTTCGGTCTTGGCGTAGACCACGCATGTATCTGCTTCGGGCGCGTTGGTGATCCAGAACTTCGCGCCGTTGAGCACGTAGCGGTCGCCGCGCTTTTCGGCGCGCAGCTTCATGCCGACGACGTCGGAGCCCGCGCCCGCTTCGCTCATGGCCAGCGCACCGACATGTTCGCCGCTGATGAGCTTTGGGAGGTACTTCTGCTTCTGATCTTTCGTGGCCCAGCGCCGGATCTGGTTGATGCAGAGATTGGAGTGCGCGCCGTAGGAAAGGCCGACCGAGCCGGAGGCGCGGCTCACCTCCTCCATCGCGACGACGTGTTCGAGATAGCCGAGCCCGAGGCCGCCATCCTCTTCGGCGACGGTGATGCCGTGGAGGCCCAGCGCGCCCATCTCGGGCCAGAGCTCCCGCGGGAATTTGTTCTTGGCGTCGATCTCGGCGGCTCTCGGCGCGATGCGCTCGGCCGCGTACCGGCGCGTCGTTTCACGGATCGCATCGGCGGTTTCGCCGAGCTGGAAATCGAGCTGATAGGAGTCTGACATCGACGGCCTCGTGTCGTGCGAGCCAACTCCCGTTGTGTGCGTCGTGCTTCGTGGTGTCGTTGTGGTTGAAAAGAAAAACCACAACGACACCACGAAGGCACAGCGGACACGACTGTTTTGGGCCCAGACTCCAAGTAATTGATTTGCGGCGCTAATTGAAATTGAACGTAGCGAACGAAACTGATAGATGTGGTCTATGGATCGCTATCTTCTGCGCTATTTCCTGGCCGTGGCCGAGCTGGGCTCGTTCTCAAAGGCGGCGGCGCGGGTGAGCGTCACGCAGCCGACGCTGTCAGTCGGCATCGCAAAATTAGAGGAGCAGGTCGGCGCGCGGCTGTTCGAGCGCACGACGCGGCGCGTTTCGTTAACGCCGGCGGGGAGCCGGTTTCTCATTCATGCGCGCCGCATTGCGCAGGAATACGAGGCGGCGCTGCGCGAGGTCTCGGAGGCGCCGCAGCTGAAGCGCGTGCGCGCGGGCGTGCTCTCCACCATTCCGGCGCGCGACCTCGAGCGCGTGGTGGCGCATCACGCCAAAAACACGGGGGGCGAAGCGCTGGAAATCCTCGACTCCACGGAGCGCGATATCGCCAACCGGCTCTCCGACGGGCGCCTCGATGCGGCTATCACCATCCTCAGGCCGGGGCTGGAGAGCTTCGCGCAGGAGAAGTTGCGCACCGAACCTTATGTGCTGTTCGTACCAGCGATCCACAAACTGTCGGGGGTCGACAGCGTCGACGGCGGCGAACTGGCGGGCGAGACGATGATCGTGCGCCGGCAATGCGAAGGCCTGCCGGAGATTTCCCGTTACTTCACCAACCGCGACGTGCGCCCCTCCTTCAGCCTGCGCACGCTGAGTGACGACCGCGCCATGAGCATGGTCGCGGCGGGGCTCGGCGTGACCGTCGCGCCGTCGAGCTTCAAGCGGGCAGGCGTTGCGGCGGTAAAGCTTGCCGGGTTCGAGTTGAGGCGCGATGTCGGGCTCGTGTTTTCCGATCGCGTGCGCGAGCGGTCCGGCGCGTTCGTCGAGGCGGTGCGCGCGACTTACGGCGCCCATCGCAAAGTAAGGTAAATACTAACCACGCGCGTGTCGATAGCACGTGAAGATGTCCGGTTTTCGTAGCACGCCAAATGTCCGCCGCTTTGCCGCTCGGCCCGTGCGGGCTCGGCCGCCGGGCGGGCTCAGGCGGCCGATTTCTGCGCCTCCT
>Ga0073934_10010337_pt1 | contig 11624 bp, 5 predicted proteins | sample LarsenN4metaG_FD_76834 | JGI IMG/M metagenome (GOLD analysis project Ga0073934, IMG submission 76834) | Hot spring sediment bacterial and archeal communities from British Columbia, Canada, to study Microbial Dark Matter (Phase II) - Larsen... ... | reverse complement strand
AGTCGCCGTAACGAACGGCACGGTGCAGATCGTGCGGCGCAGCGACGGCAGCACCAACCTGCCGACGGGATCGGGCGCTGCATCTACCACCGATCCTGCACCGCTTCCAATCACTCGCGTCTTCGCGCCACGGCTGGCGGTCGCCTACGACGACCAGAGCGCCGATGTTGCTTTTCGCACCACCGCGCTGAGTGTGGAGCTCTCCCCGCGCGGGCGAGTGACGCTTGACGAGCCCGCGGAGCTGCGCATCGGGGATACGCGCACACAGTTCACGATGCTTGCGGGCGATGCCGCATTCGACGGGCGCGATCTCAGTCTGTCGGGTCTGCGGGTGGAGATGCCCGAATTTCGCGGACGGGTTGACGGGACTCTCGCTCTGATCAGGCGACAGCCGTCGATTGACGTGCACGTGAGCGGCGACGGCGAACTGGAGAACGCAGCGAGATGGTGGGACGCGGCCGGCGACGCGCCACGCGGAACCGTGCACATCGAAGGAACGGTCGCCGGTCCCTTTGGCGAGCCCGTCGCCGATCTGGAGGCCGGCTCAGAAGCGGTCTCGTGGCGCGCCCTGGACGTGCGGGACGTTGCCGGCGAGGTGCGGCTGGATACAGACAGCGTCGAAGTCGTTGAATCTCGCGCAACGATCGGTGGCGGTCAGGTCGATGTGCGCGGTTCGTTGTCGTGGGAGAGTCGGGCCGCACAGATCAGCGCATCGTGGCGCGAGGTAGACGCCCCGTCGATCGTCACCAGGTTGAGCGATGCCGCGGTCGCCCCAGCCGGACGCGTTTCCGGCAATCTCACGGCCAGCGGATCGATCGACTCGATAGAAGCCTGGTACGCCGATGCCACCGTTGTGCTGTCTGGTGGTGAAAACAGCCGCGGCCGCCTGGCATTGCCAGGAGAAGCGGATTTCCGCCTCGCGGCGGGGCAGTGGACGCTCGACGCGAACCATGTCGTCGGAAACGTGACGGCCGTCGATGCCACGCTGATGGGGAGCCTGCGCGGGGCGGACTCTGCGGACTCGGCTGTCACCGGCACGCTGCGGACATCAGAAAGCGATCTCGGTGCGATTCTTCAGATGCTGTCGCAGGCAGGTATCGCCTCGATTCGGCAGGACCTCGTGACCGGTGCCGTCCGCGCGTCCGCAGACGTGGGCGGAATTGTGCGGCGGCCGGTCCTGCGCTTCGTGGTGGAGAGCGACAAGGCGAGCGTCGCGGGACAGGACGTCGTTGGGATTTACGGACGTGGCCGTCTCGACGGCTCGACTCTCGCCATCGAGGAGTTGTCCGCGAACCAGCCTGACGTCTCGGTTGAAAGTGGCCGGCGCGGTCGAGTCCAGGTTGCCGGACAGTACGACTTCTCGACGGAAGCCTACAAAGCGACCGTCGAGGCCGACGCATGGCGGCTCGTGGCGACACCCGATCTTCCCGTGTCAGGTCCAGTCAACCTCGAATACTCCGGCGATGGCCGCGGGACGATGATCTACGGGAAGGCGCGGGTCACGGCCGATCTGATCGTCCGGGACGAGATCGCGGTGGGCGAAATCGTGGCCGGCGTGGACTTGCAGGGTGACCACGCCAACTTCACCGCGACCGCGCCTGCATACAACGCCGGTGCAGACGGAACGATCTCTCTCGAAGCGCCCTACCACGCGTCACTGCGTGCGAACGCTCAGGCGCTCGACCTCGCGCGGGCGGTCCGAAGCATGGAGCTGCCAATCAGTCTCGAGGGCACGGCCGACGTGCTCGCGGAGGCCGAGGGACCGCTCGAACGATGGCGAGAAGGTCGCGGCTCGGTTCAGATCACGGCATTGAACGGAACCGTCGAGACTCTTCCGGTCGCGCTTCGCGAGCCGGCCCGGGCCCTGTACGACGGCCGGCGAGTGATTATCGAGCGGCTCGAAGGTTCGATCGGCAAGACGTCGATCTCGGCAGCCGGCTCTCTCCCGCTCGAGAATGGAGCGCCCTCGAATGAGGCCATGCTGGCGACACTCACAGGTGATCTGTACGATGTGGCCGTCGCGGCGGCGGTCGCGGCGAAGACGCTGGACAGGGAGTCCACGGAACCACCCATCGCCGCTGGAAGTGGCCCACTCATCCTGCTCGCACGCGTTACCGGCTCCCTGAACAGCCCGGCATATGCCGCCGACCTCGAGATCGGACCAGGGATGGTGCAGGTGCGTTCGGATCTGGGACCCGTGGAGAACCTGCAGGTCCGCGCGCACGTCGAAAACGGCCTCATCGAGTTGAGAAACTTCACCGGCACGTATCAGGGCGCGAACGTAAACGCGACCGGACAGGTACCCCTCGCGCTGGTCAGCGGAGACCAGGTCTCTCCAACCGGTGGCGAAGCCGTGCTACATGCAACTGCGGTTGGCGTGACCTCGGCCGTGCTCGCTCCGTTCCTCGGCGCATCGACGATCAGCCAGATTGGCGGCTCGCTGGATGCCAGCGTTGATCTATCCAGTCCGACTCTCAACCTGGACGATGTCGAAGGCGAGGTCGTCCTCAACCGGCTGAGCCTCACGATCGCTGATCTTCCAGTGACTCAGCGCATGCCAACGCGCATCGTCGCTCGCAACGGCCTCGCCCGCGTCGAGTCCTGGGTGTGGGAGAGCGAGGGGACCGCGTTCGAGGTGACCGGGCAGGTTCGCCTGACGGACAGAGAGGCGGCACTACAGGCGAACGGGACCGTCGATGCCAGGCTGCTCACGCCGTTCCTGGGGCAGACGGGCGTCGCCACCGCCGGACGAGTGAATACTCGACTGCTGATCACGGGTGCAATCAACGACCCCACGATCGATGGCGACGCCACGCTCGCCAATGGCGAGCTGAGGCTGCGCGAGCCTCGCATCGTCGCGAGCGAGCTGAACGCGGCAGTCAAGCTGGCGCGAGGAAATGCCTTCCTCACATCGCTGTCGGGAATGGTGAACGGCGGCACGTTGAGCGGGTCCGGGCAAGTGCAATACGCCCCTGAGCTGCGCGGCCAGTTCGCCGTCAACGTGACCGGCATGGCGATGGACTTCCCGGAAGGACTGCGAACGGAGGAGGACGGCTCGCTCGAGTTGACGACCACCGTGAACGACGGCGTCAGCGCGAGTCGGCTGAGTGGACTCATCACCGTCCGTCGCGGCGCCTACCGCGAGCCGCTGGCTCTCATCACGGGCGTGCTCGCGAACCTGCAGCGCTCGGGGACGACGACGGGACGTGACCCGTCACCGTTCCTGCAATCGCTGGCGCTCGACGTCCGCGTCATCACGGACGAGGACATCGTCATCGACAACAACGTGGCCGAAGCGCAGCTCGGCGCCGACCTTCGTCTCATCAACGTCGCGTCGTCGCCGGCGCTGTCGGGAAGGATGGAGCTGCGTGAGGGCGGGCAACTCTTTCTGGGCAGGAACACGTATGTGGTGCAGTCGGGCGCCATCGACTTCGTCAACCCGGCGACCATCGAGCCGATACTCGGCATCGTCGCCCTGACGAGAGTCGCCGGCGTGGACATCGAGGTCCGGATCACGGGCCCCCCCGACAACCTCATGACCGAGCTGACCTCCCCCTCCGATCCGGACCTGGGGCAGGCGGATCTGACCGCGCTGCTCCTGACCGGTCGCCGCATGGACGAACTCGGGGAGGAGCAGGCGGCAGTCGTGGGCGCGCAGGTGCTGGGAAACCTCGCGGGAGATGTGCTGGGCTTCGCCGGCCGTGCGGTGGGCCTCGACACCCTGCGGTTCGGGGCTGAAACCAACCCGCGCGATCCGGCAGATCTGGCGTCGGAAGTGGATCCGACGTCGCGCATCACGTTCGGCAAGAGTTTCGGGTCGAAGCTCGACGTCACGCTGTCCCAGAGCCTGGTCGAGAGCAACGCCCAGACATGGATCATCGACTACCTCCCAGTCAGGAGGCTCAATCTGCGTTTCGTCTCCGACGACGATGACTTGCGGTCGTACGCGTTCCGTCACGACGTGACGTTCGGCACCGCCCCGGCGGCCATCCGTTCGGGTGACGCCTCGAGCGAGGTGACGCGGCCGCGCGTCAGCGCGGTCCGGCTGACGGGGGATCTGCGCTTCCCCGAATCGCGGGTGCGCGACGTCCTGGGCCTGACCGAGGGCGATCGATTCGACTTCATCGAGTGGCAGGAAGATCGCGACCGGCTCGAGCGCTTCTATCATCGCCAGCGCCACCTTGCGGCGCGCATTGTGACGGACCGGCAGGAATCGCCTGATGGCGTTGTGCTCGATTACACGATCAACGCCGGGCCCGAGACGCACGTGCGGGTTACAGGGGCGTCGCTGCCGGCGGCCGCCCTCGAGGAGATTGAGACGGCGTGGGCCCAGTCGGTATTCGAAGGGTTCCTCGCCGAAGAGGCCGAAGAGATCGTCCGCCGCGAACTGGCACGGCAGGGCGCTTACCAGCCTGTGGTCGAGGTACGGATCGAGGGGAACGAATCTACCCGCACACTCCTGATTGACGTCACGCCGAGCCCGCGCGCCGAGCGAATAGATGTACGGTTCGAAGGGATTGCCGAACAGCTCGCCGGCGAACTCGGCGACCAATTCAGCGGCCGCGACCACGCGTTGCAGGCGCTGACCAGCCCTCGCGAATTCGAGCGTGGGGTTGTGACGTTTCTGCGCTCCCGCGGTTATGCGCAGGCAACCGTCAACGTCGGTGTCCCGGCCTTCGAGGAGACCGCGGCGTCCGTTCCCGTCTCGGTGAATCCCGGGCCCCAGTTTCGAATCGGGGTCGTCAACTTCGAGGGCGCGACGAGCATCGCGCTGGCGGACCTGCGTCTGCAGGCCGGTCTGCAGGAAGGCGCCTTCTATCGTGCAGACGATGTGGAGACGGCTCGCGTGCAGCTGCAGACGCGCTACCGGCGCGAGGGGTTCAGCATGGCCATGGTCCAGGCGCGCGAGGATGTTCGCGTTCAGGATGCTGTGGTCGACGTCGTCTTCTCCGTTCACGAAGGACCGCGCCAGGTCATTCAGGAGATCACCATCGAGGGGCTGCGGTCGGTGGCGGCAGATGTCGCACGCCGTTCGATGCGCCTGAACGTCGGTGAGCCGCTGCGCACCGAAGACTGGCTCGAGGCCAGGCGCCGCCTGTTCGAGAGCGGTCTCTTTCGGCGCGTCGATATCGCGGTCGAGCCGCTCGAGGGCGGAGCCGACAGGACGCCCACGCGGCTGCGGGTCACCGTCGAGGAGTGGCCGGCGCTGCGGCTCCGCTACGGATTCCAGGTGGCGGAAGAGCGGCCGGAGGAAAGCGTCGAGGGGCGCGATCTCGTTCCAGGGGTGTCCGCCGACCTCACGCGGCGGACGCTGTTCGGCCGCGCAGTAACGATAGGTCTCGCCGGCCAATATGAAAGGCTCGAGCGGCTGGGGCGGCTGTTCCTGACCACGCCGACCTTCCTCGGACGGCCGGTTCAGTCGTCGCTGACGCTCGAGCGATCGCGAGAGGAGTCCAGGGCCAATACGCTCGTGACCAGTCAGACGACAGCGGCCTGGGAGCAGCGAGCACGTTTCAGGAGGCTCACGCTGTCATACGGCCTTCGCTTCGAGAGGAATCGAACGTTCGACACCGACCCCGATCCCGTGCTGCCGTTCGACCTGACCGCGCACATCGGAAGACTCACGGCGAGCGGCACGTGGGACACGCGCGACGATCCCTCGGACGCAACGCGCGGCACGTTCGTGTCGTCGAGCCTCGAGCACGGAACGTCGCGACTCGGCTCCGACCTCCTGTTCCTGCGATCGCTCACGCAGGCCTATCACTTCCGGCCATGGCGATCCGTGGTCTTTGCATCCGCCGCGAGATTTGGAGCCGTCAAACCGCTCGACGAACAGGTGCTCATCTCGTCGCTCCGCTTTTTCGCGGGGGGTGGACGCACGGTCAGAGGTGTTTCAGAGGACAGCCTGGGAGGACTGAACTTCCTCGGAGATCCGGTTGGCGGGCGCGGCTTGCTGACGTTGAACCAGGAGGTCCGGTTCCCAATCTACGGCTGGCTGCGAGGAGTGACGTTCCTCGATATGGGGAACGTGTTCCCGCTGGTGTCCGACGTTCGACTCGGCGATCTCGTCGGCTCGACGGGATTCGGCCTGCGCCTGGTGACGCCGTTCGCGCTCTTCAGGCTCGATTACGGAAGAACGATCTGGAACCGGCCGGTGGCCGATTCCGGAAAGCTGGTCTTCGGTATCGGGCAGGCGTTCTAAAGAGCCTTCCTCATCTCCCCTGCAACGTCCGCATGATCGACATGACCTCCGGACGCTCCGGCGCCTCGGGCGCCAGCTTGAGGAACTGCTCGAAGTGCACCGCCATGCGATCGATGCGGCTGGCGCGATAGTGCATCATGCCGGCGTAGTAATGTGCGTACGCATTGGCCGGCTGGAGCTGAATCACCGCCTCGAATTCCGCGGCCGCCTCCGGCCACTGCTGCTGCCGGGCAAGCGCGAGCCCAAGCTGGAAATGTGTTTCCGCCAGGTCGGGCGCGGCCGCAACGGCCTGCCGTGCCGATGCGACAGCCGCATCGGCGTTGCCTTCCACGAGCTGACGGCCCGAGAGCCCGATGAAGCGCCATGGATCACCGTCAGGGCGTTCCGCGAGCCTGCTGAACGTCTGCGCGGCCTGATCGGTGGCGCCCATCTTCTGCTGGCTCTGCGCTGTCGTGTACAGCACATCCGGTGGGGAGGCCGGTGACGTGGAGTCAACGACCTGTTGATAGCGCCCAGCCTCGAACAGCTTTCTGATCTCCCCCGCATCCTGCGCGAGAGCCAGCGCTGGGAGCAGCATCAGGAATGCCGTCGCACATAGTTTCATCATGATCGGCCTCGTGAACAAATGCATGAGCGGCATCGTGGATCGATTGTACGACAGCCGCCTGACTCGACAGACGTGAGCGCCTGACTCGACAGATGTGAGAGCGAGTCGCAGTCGCAAAACACCCCGAAATTTGGGGGTTGCCTGCCGTTCAGCGTACGATGTCGGCGCCCGTGTGAATCGGTCGCACGGCGCGAAGGAGGGCGGTTCATGCGTGGGAACGCACAGGTCATCGCACAACTCAACATGGCTCTCAAGGAAGAGCTCACGGCCATCAATCAGTATTTCCTGCACGCAGAGATGTGCCACAGCTGGGGTTATCACGGCCTGGGCGCCTACATCAAGAAACAGTCGATCGACGAGATGAAGCATGCCGAGGCGCTCATCGAACGAGTCCTCTTCCTGGATGCGACGCCGACCATGGAGTACATGGATCTCAACGTCGGTTCGAACGTGAAGAACCAGCTCGAGGCGGATCTGCAGCTCGAGATCAACGCCGTGGCCATGTACAACAAGGCGGTCCAGATCGCGCGTGACGCGGGCGACGATCAATCGCGCGAGTTGTTCTCGAAACTCCTGAAAGACGAAGAGGAGCACGTTGACTGGCTCGAGGCGCAGCTGCACCAGATCAACGAAATGGGCTACGAGCGCTACCTTTCGAACCAGACAGCGGGACCGAAAGGCTGAACCCTCACGACTCAGAACTCAAAACTCACGACTCGTCTCGCTGATGCGCCGCGTTCCGGAACGCGAGGCTGCGCGCGGGAAGCTGCCACGCGGTCCGGATCGCTTTGGCGAGCTCGGGATCGGTCTCTGAAATCCGTTCGGCGAGCGCGGAAAGCTTCTGCTCGATGCGCTGCATGCGAGCTTCGTACTTCTCCAGTTCTTTCTTCTGCTGCATGTCGCGCCGCAAGAGGCCGACCTTCTCGATGAACTCGGTCAACACCGACGCGATCTCGGCCGGAAGCTTTTCACTCACCCGTCCATTTTCGCACCCCTGCTGCGCAGGCCGAAGCCCGCGCTCTACGGCTGGCGCCCGTCGTCGAGTTCGAGCAAAGTGGCGCCCGGCTGGACCAGTTCGCCGACGTTGCAGCCGATGGCCTTGACGAAGCCGTCGCGAGGCGAGCGAATCGGCAGCTCCATCTTCATGGCCTCGAGAACCATCACGAGCTCATTGCGCTGCACGGACTGACCGGGCACGACGTGGATGGCGAGCACTGTGGCCGGCATCGGCGCCGTGAGCGCATGCTCGTCAACGCGCGTCCTGTGAGCCGGGCCTTGCGCTGAGCCGGAAACAAGATAGGTGCGTCCGTCGAGGAACACCCAGGTATTTCGGGCGACAACGGCATAGGCGATTCGCCGTTCTGTTCCGTCGGTGACGAGGTAGCGGCCGTTCCCCAGCGGGACGACTTCGGGCGATCCGGCAGGGCTAGACACGCGCACCCCGCAACGACGACCAGGGATCGAGGCTGCTGGTGTCGCGTCGAGCTGCCGTCGGCGATGTGACTTGTGTGCGCGCGGCCTCGGCGACTGCCACGACGGCTGACGGCGGGTCTTCGTTCAAACGGGCGCGGATGGCGTCCCCTTCGGCGTCGAGGAACCCGGTGTCGATGCTGCCGCTCACGAACCGCGGATGGGCGAGCAACTCGCCAAGCAGCGGAACGTTCGTCCGAATGCCGAGAATGGGAAACTCGCGCAGCGCGGCGAGCGCCCGGAGCCGGGCTGACTCCCGTGTTTCGCCGCTCGCGATCAATTTCGCCAGCAGCGGGTCGTAGTGCACCGAGACCTCGGACCCCTCGTAAACACCGCTGTCGATCCGGATGCCCGGCATCGACGGCTCGCGGTAGAGCAGCAGGGAGCCCGCCTGCGGCAGGTCTTGCTGAGCGGGATCTTCGGCATACAGACGCAGTTCGATGGCATGCCCGCGCTGCGACAGATCGGCCTGGGTCCACGGCAACGCACGACCCGCAGCGACTGCGATCTGCGCGCGAACCAGATCCACGCCGGTCACCTGCTCGGTCACGGGGTGTTCGACCTGGAGGCGCGTGTTCATCTCGAGGAAGAAGAAGCTTGCGGAGTCCCCGGAGCCTTCGACCAGGAACTCCACCGTCCCGGCATTTCGATAGCCGGCTCTTCGCGCGACCGCGACGGCCGCATCACCCATCCTCGCCCGCAAAGCGGGGCTGACCGCGAGCGATGGACTCTCCTCGATGACTTTCTGATGTCGCCGCTGGATGGAACACTCGCGCTCGAACAGGTGGACGGCGTTCCCATGGTCGTCGGCGAATATTTGAAACTCGACGTGCCTCGGCTGCTCGATCAGTCGCTCGACGTACAGGGTCCCGTCGCCGAACGCGGCCACGGCCTCGCGCCGCGCCTGCGCGATCGCGGCCATCAGCATCGATTCGTCGCGCGCCGTCTTCATGCCGATGCCGCCGCCTCCTGCGGACGGCTTCAGCAGCGCGGGGAAGCCGACCCGCCGTGCGGCGTCTGCGATCGCCTGGTCGCCCTGTTCTGCAGGCGTTTCGCCGGGAACGACCGGCACACCTGCCTGGACCGCGATGCGCCGAGCCGCAATCTTCGACCCCATGCGCTCGATTGCATCCGCAGGAGGGCCGATGAACGTGATTCCGGCTGCAGCGCAGGCGGAAGCGAAACGGGCGTTCTCGGAAAGGAAGCCATAACCCGGATGCACGGCGGTCGCGCCGGTGTTCCTGGCCGCAGACAGGATCGCCTCGATCGAGAGGTAGCTCTCTGCTGCCGCCGGAGGGCCGATGCGCACCGCGCGATCCGCGAGACATGTGTGCAGCGCCCGGGCGTCGGCGTCCGAATAGACGGCCACCGATTCGATGCCCATCTCCCGGCAGGCGCGGATGACGCGCACCGCGATCTCGCCGCGATTGGCGATCAGAATACGGGGGAACAGAGGACCGTCGGTCACGCGGGCGATCACATCCGAAAGATGCCGTACTTCGGCGCCGGGATTGCCGCGTTAAACGCCGCTGAAATCCCGAGGGCGAGCGCCCGCCGCGTCTCGGCCGGATCGAGGATGCCGTCATCCCAGAGGCGTGCCGTCGAGTAGTACGGCGATCCTTCCCGCTCGTACTTGTCGAGGATCGGTTCTCGAATGGCTTCCTCTTCCTCGGGGCTGAGCGCCTTTCCCTCGCGCGCGAGCTGATCGCGTTTCACCGTCGCGAGGACGCCGGCCGCCTGTTCGCCACCCATGACCGAGATCCGCGCGTTGGGCCACATCCATAGCAGTCGTGGGTCGTAGGCGCGGCCACACATCCCGTAGTTACCGGCGCCGAACGATCCGCCGATCACCACGGTGAACTTGGGGACCACCGAGTTGGCAACCGCGTGCACCATCTTCGCCCCGTCCTTCGCGATCCCTCCGCGCTCGTACTGGCGGCCGACGATGAAGCCGGTGATGTTCTGCAGGAACACGAGCGGAACGCCGCGCATGTTGCACAGCTCGATGAAGTGCGTGGCCTTGAGCGCGGACTCGGAGAACAGCACGCCGTTGTTGGCGACGATGCCGACCAGGAAGCCGTGAAGCCGGGCGAAGCCGGTCACGAGCGTCGTGGCGTAGCGCTGCTTGAACTCGTCGAACCGTGATCCGTCAACGATGCGCGCGATCACCTCTCGCACGTCGTACGGCCTGCGGGCGTCGGCGTTGACGATGCCGTAGATCTCCTCCGGGTCATACGCCGGATCTTCGGGTGTCGTCATGTCGGCGGCCAGCGTCTTCACCGCGGTGAGCGTGCTGATGATCGTCCGCGTCTGTCGCAGCGCGTGATCGTCATCTTCGGCGAGATAGTCGGCGACACCGGACAAACGGGTGTGCACATCGGCGCCGCCGAGCTCTTCGGCGGTGACGTCTTCGCCGGTTGCGGCTTTGACGAGTGGGGGCCCTCCCAGAAAGATCGTTCCCGTGCCCTTGACGATGATCGTCTCGTCGGACATCGCGGGAACGTAAGCGCCACCGGCGGTGCACGAGCCCATGACGACCGCAATCTGTGCGATGCCGAGCGAGGACATGCGGGCCTGGTTGTAGAAGATTCGCCCGAAATGCTCGCGGTCCGGGAACACCTCGGCCTGCAGCGGCAGGAACGCCCCGCCGGAATCGACCAGATACACGCAGGGAAGGTGGTTGTCGAGCGCGACCTGCTGCGCCCGAAGGTGCTTCTTCACCGTAATCGGGTAGTAGGTGCCGCCCTTCACGGTGGCATCGTTCGCCACGATCACGACTTCACGTCCGGACACCCGCCCGATGCCGGTGACGAGACCGGCTCCCGGAGCTTCGCCGTCGTACATGTCCCACGCTGCCAGCGGCGAGAGCTCCAGGAGGGGAGAGCCGGGATCGAGCAGGCGGTCGATGCGCTCGCGCGCGGGAAGCTTTCCCTGCTCGCGGTGGCGCTGGAGGTAGCGCTCGCCGCCGCCAACTCTGGCGCTCGCGAGCCGCTCTCGCAGCTCTGCGACGAGCGCACCCATCCGTTCCGCGTTGCGGCGGAACTCCGGATCGCTCCTGTTGACCTGCGTGTCGAGGACATCCATAAGTTTCCGGGCGATTATAGGAGGGTTCTCCGTCTCGCTCTGCGGGTGTAAATTGTGCAAACTGTCTGATTTGCCTCGCGATGGCCTCGTTGTGTATTGATTAAAGACGGCGTGTGCTAGTCTACCGCCGGGGGTTTTTTGCTGGTCTCTACTCACCCATTCTCGACCCGCCGCCGCCGCCGCGTCCTTGCCATTGATGACCGGTGTGCGATGACGGCGTTGCTCCAGAGTGTCGTCGAAGCGGAGCGCTACGACGTTCGT
>Ga0073934_10010336_pt1 | contig 11625 bp, 6 predicted proteins | sample LarsenN4metaG_FD_76834 | JGI IMG/M metagenome (GOLD analysis project Ga0073934, IMG submission 76834) | Hot spring sediment bacterial and archeal communities from British Columbia, Canada, to study Microbial Dark Matter (Phase II) - Larsen... ... | reverse complement strand
GGCGTAGAAGGATACGAGAGCAACCCGCTTGCTAACTATCAACACGTCGACGCCGATTATTTCCGCGCGATGAGCATCCCGATAATGAAAGGACGGGTGTTTGATGAGCAGGATGGAGCGAGCGATCTCAACCCCGTCGTGATCAGCGCGAATATGGCCGAGCGGCTGTGGCCCGGAGACGACCCCGTGGGCAAGCGGTTAAAGCTCGGCGAGCCGTGGACAGATCGCCCCTGGCGGACCGTTGTAGGCGTTGCGGGGGAGGTCAGGCATAACGGCCTGCTTTCGGCGGCGGGGTTCGATCTGTATACGCCCTGCAACGTCCCTATGAAAGAGATGCACATAGTCATACGGACTCGCGGCAATCCTATGAGCATCGCCTCTTCGGTCCGCAGGAAGGTGTGGGGAGTCTCGACCGACCTCGGCGTAAACAAGGTCGTCCCCCTCGGCGAGATGGTGGAGGGTTCTATTTGGCAGCCGCGCTTGTGGGGCAAGCTGATAGGCATCTTTTCTATGATCGCGCTTATGCTCGCCTCTGCGGGCATATACGGTGTGGTCTCTTACACGGTGAGCCAGAGGAGATCGGAGATAGGGATTCGCATAGCTCTCGGCGCGCAGCCGCTAGACGTGATGAGGCTTGTGCTGATGGAAGGTATCTCGATGATCGGCTCTGGCGCGGCCATCGGACTCGCCGGGGCATTCTTAATGGCGCGATTCCTTTCGGGCCATCTTCATGGGGTGAGCGCGACCGACCCTTTCATCTTCCTGGGCGTCTCGTCGCTGCTCGCGGCGGTAGCGCTCGTCGCCTGCTTGATTCCCGCGCGGAGGGCCGCTCGTTTAGACCCGCTTGTCGCGATCAGGTATGAATGATCATGGATTCGAGATTCGAGATTGCTGGAGGAGAGATGGACAGATTAATACAGGATATCCGACAGGGCGTGCGGATGCTCCGAAAGAGTCCGGGATTTACTATCGTTGCGGCGCTATCGCTCGCGCTCGGCATAGGCGCGAACATCACCGTCTTCAGCCTGGTAAACGGTCTGCTGCTCAAGCCGCTGCCGGTCGAGGACCCCGAGAGCGTCGTGAGCCTCTATTCGAAAGCGCATGATGGGTCGCGCACGTCGCGTTTCTCTTACCCGGATTATGTCGATCTGAATAATAGCAACCAGGTCTTCTCCGACCTCCTTGCCTACACAACCTCTCCTTTGACAATGGGCGCTGGCGACCAGACCGAGCCGGTTCTGGCCGAGCTTGTCTCGGGCAACTACTTTTCCGCGCTTGGAGTCCGCGCGGCGACTGGCCGCATTTTTCTCGCCGGCGAAGATAGCCCTTCTTCCGACAGGGTCGTCGTGCTCGGCCATAACTTCTGGCAGGGTCGCTTCGGCGCATCAGCCGACGCGGTGGGCAAGACGGTGCTTCTAAACGGCGAGCCTTTCACCGTGGTTGGCGTAGCGGATAAGAGCTTCACAGGGATCGTTCTCGGACCGCACACGGATATGTATGTCCCGCTCATGCATACTGGAAACTGGCTCGGCCCTCGCTGGGCCGATAACCGGGGCAAGCCGTCTGTTCGTGTCACGGGACGGTTGAAATCGGGCGTCAATCTCGAGCAGGCTGAGGCCGAGGCGAGCACGATAGCGGGCCGCCTGGCCGCCGCCTACCCTGAAATCAGCCGTGGGAGCGGGATTGAGCTTCTACAGGCGTCGCTTATCGAAGGGCGACGGCGAAACAGCGTGACCGCCTTCTTCCTCGTCCTGCTCGCAGTAGTGGCCGTCGTGCTGATAATTGCCTGCGCAAACATTGCGAATCTCATGCTCGTTCGGACTATAGGCAGGCAGCGCGAGATCGCTATTCGACAGGCTGTCGGCGCGACCCGGTTTCGGTTGATTCAACAGTTCGTGACGGAGGGCCTGCTCCTATCTCTGCTTGGCGGGGCCCTGGGTGTGCTCATCTCGCTCTGGGCGGGGGGGCTCCTGTTCGGATTCAACCCTCTTCCGAGCTTCTCGATCCAGTTCGACCTGAGCCTCGACGCTCGCATCCTTGGTTTTTCGCTGCTCGTCTCCGTCCTCGCAGGAGTAGTCCTGGGCCTCATCCCCGCGCTTCCCGGATCGAGGATCGATCTCGTCACTTCGCTAAAGGACGGGATAGGGACCGGCGGCGGGTTGTCGGGCAGGACGCGAATCGGAAACGCCCTCGTCGTGGCGCAGGTGGCCCTGTCTCTCGTCTTGCTGATAGGCGCGGGGCTGCTGTTGAGGAGCCTGCGCAACGCGGAATCAGCCGATACGGGTTTCTCGCCGGACAACACCTTTGCGATGGATTTCGACCTGGACCTTAAAGGGATGTCGGAATCGCAGGGGAGGCGACATTACGGGGCTATGATAGATCGTATCGGATCGCTGCCCGGCGTCAACGCGGTCGCCCTGGCCAATCGCGCGCCTCTCGATATATCGACCCCGACGACCAGCGTATCGGTCGAGGGGCACAGCCCGCCGGCCGGGGCTGCGGGGTTTGCCGTCTCGTCTTACACCGTGGATGTAGGGTACTTCGATACGATGGCGATCCCGCTCATGAAAGGGCGCGACTTCACCGACCGCGATACGGCGGCCTCGCCAGGAGTCGTCATCATCAACGAGAGCATGGCCAGGCGGTTCTGGCCGGGCGATGATCCTCTCGGCAAGCGTATAAGGCTTGTCGGTAATCCTTCGGACGGCATGGCCGGAAGACAGCTCGATGTTATCGGCGTGGCCCGCGACTCGAAATACAGGACGATGAACGAAGACCCCACGCCTCACATATACCTGCCGTTCCGGCAGAATTACGAACCGTCGATGACTCTGCTCGTTCGAGTCGTGGCAGAGACACAGCGAATGATGGGGGTCGTGCGAGGCGAGCTACAGGCAATCGACAAAGACCCGCAGGCATTCTTCGCCCGCACTATGCACGAGCACATGGGTGTCGCGCTCGCGCCGGGCCGCATAGCGGCGACGCTTTTTGCAATCTTCGGCGGGCTTGCGCTGATCCTTGCCGTGATCGGCCTTCACGGCGTGATCTCGTACTCGGTCTCGCAACGGACTCGCGAGATAGGTATACGGATCGCGCTCGGGGCCGAGCCGAGCGACATAGTCCGTCTCGTCGTAGGGCGCGGACTACTTCTGGCCGGGGCGGGCGTAGCCCTTGGGCTTGCTCTGGCATCTATCGCGTCAGGGGTCTTATCGAGCCTGCTTTTCGGCGTAGGCTCGCACGACCCCGCGACTTTCGCAGGCGTCTCGATCCTTTTTGCAGGGGTGGCGACGATTGCCAGCTACATACCGGCGCGCCGCGCGGCAAAGGTCGACCCGCTTGCAGCGCTAAAGAACGAATGAGGGGAAAGTATGGAATCGCTTATCAAAGACTTGAGATACACGTTTCGCACGCTGGCTAGAAAACCGGCTTTCACCACGGTCGCGGTCCTCGCGCTGGCCCTCGGCATCGGCGCAAACAGCGCTATATTCAGCGTGGTCAACGCGGTGCTGCTCGCCCCGCTCCCTTACAAAAACTCTGAGCGAATCGTTGTGGGCGGGGTTTCCCTGCCGGACTACCGCGACATCGAGCAGGCGAACCAGGTCTTCGATGGCATGGCGGTCTTTGCGTCGAACCTCTACAACCTGAGAGGCGACGGCGAGCCGGAGCAGGTGCTTGCTGCGCAGGTCAGCCCGAGCTTCTTTACGTTGCTCGGCCAGCCCGACTTTGGGAGGGCCTTCACCGTTGAGGATGAGACCAGCCCGCTTGTCGTGCTCAGCCACGGGTTCTGGAAAAAGCGATACGGCGGCGACCCCGACATACTCGGAAAAGGCATAGTACTCGGCGAGGAAAGCTACACGATAATCGGGGTGATGCCTCAAGAATTCCAGTTCCCCGGGGCCGAATTCAAGCTGTGGGCCAGCCTCGGCCCCTTGATGGCGAAGGCGAGCGCCCAGGCCGAGAATCGCGCGCTTCGCATCTTTCGCGCAGTCGCCCTCTTAAAACCCGGCCTCACTTCTGCGCATGCCAACGCCGATATGGAGGCCATATCCGCCCGCCTCGAACAGGAGTACCCGGACACCAACAGAGGCGTGAGAGTGAGTTTCGCTCCACTCTACGAGCACATCCTGGGAGACATAAAGCCCGCGCTCTACATCCTGCTCGGGACGGTGGGGCTTGTGCTGTTGATTGCTTGCGCAAACGTCGCGAACCTCCTGCTTGCGCGCACGACCGCGCGCGAGCGCGAGATCGCTATACGGACCGCGATCGGGGCGAGCCGGGGGCGAATCATACGACAACTGCTCACCGAGAGCGTCGTCCTGTCTGTTGTTGGTGGTGCGGTGGGGCTGTTGCTCGCTTCGTGGTGCGTCGATCTAATACCGCGTCTCGGCATAAGCGATATACCGAGGTCTGACTTTATAAGCATAGACGTTTCGGTCTTGCTCTTCACCCTCGGGATCGCTTTCGCCACGGGCGTCCTGTTCGGGCTCGCGCCCGCCGTCCAGGCGTCAAAGGCGAGCCTGAGCGAGTCATTGAAAGAGGGCGGGCGCGGCTCTCACGCGAGCGCGTCGGGCAAGCGACTGAGGAACGCGCTTGTCGTGGCCGAAGTCGCGCTCTCTGTAGTGGTGCTTATCGGGGCCGGGCTGCTCGTAAAGAGCTTTGCGTCGCTGCTCGAATCGAATCCGGGGTTCGTCGCCGAGAACCTCTCGACGATGAACGTGCAGATCGTGTTGCCTGACGAGCCTGAAAGGCGAGCGCAGCTAGCGAGCCGCGTCCTCGAAGAGGTCCGAAGTTTGCCGGGCGTGGTAGCAGCAGGCGGGGGGACGGGGCTTCCTCCAGAGACGCCGCAGCGGATGACCAGGTTTGAGATCGAGGGCCGCACGACAGCCGAGGGCGATGTGCGATCCGCGTATTTCATCGCCGCGACCCCCGATTATTTCCGCGCGCTCGGGACCGATCTGATACGGGGTCGCGAATTCGACGAGCGAGATAACGCGAGCGCGCCGAAGGTGGCGATCATCAGCAAGGACCTTGCCCGCCGCTTGTTCGGAGACGAAGACCCCGTCGGCAAGCGATTGAAGCTCGTAAACCCGGAGCAGCAGCCCGACTGGCGGACGATAGTCGGTGTCGTGGGTGATATAAGGTATAGAGGGCTTGACGATTCGTGGCAGGCGACCATATACACTCCGTTCGCTCAGACCCCATTCCTGTGGACCTATGTTTTCGTTCGCGCGACGGGCGATCAGGCGGCGCTTGGCGAGTCGCTCAAGGGAGCGGTGCGCTCGGCGGACGCGAGCCTTGTCGCCGCCGGGGTGAGGCCGATGGCTCACCTCGTCTGGGACTCGGTATCGAGGCCGCGCTTCAACATGCTGCTACTCTCTTCATTCGCCGGGCTCGCGCTCGCGCTTGCAGCCGTGGGCATCTACGGCGTCATCTCCTACACGGTCGCGCAGCGAACTCATGAAGTCGGGATACGGATCGCGCTCGGCGCGAAGCCGATAGACGTGATGAGGCTGGTTATAAGGCAGGGCATGAAGCCGGTAATAGTCGGATTGACTATAGGGCTTTTCGCAGCATTCCTGGCGTCGAGAGTGCTCGAAAGCCTCCTGTACGAGGTGAGCGCGACCGATCCTGTGACTTATGTGGCGATCGCTGCGATCCTGATCTCGGTGGCGCTCGTCGCCTGTTGCCTGCCGGCACGCCGCGCGGCAAAGGTCGACCCGATGGTGGCGCTCCGACACGAATAGTATGCAAAGATATTTAACCGCAGAGGGCGCAGAGGATCGCAGAGGAATAATCAATCCTCTGCGATCCTCTGCGCCCTCTGCGGTAATATTTCCAACTGATCTCTGAGGAACCCCTTTCCCGGCGAGAACTGAATGGACCTGCGGGGTCACTTGCTGTTTTTGGTCAGAGGGTCGGCTTCGCGCCATACAGAAGGGTAGTCGGTGAATCCGCCATTGATGCCGAACGATAGAAATCTTTTTATCTCTTCGACCATCGCCTGTCGGAGCGTCGGCCCGTTTGATAGCGCCTCGTCAAGCGGCCTGCGCGACACGGCAGTCGTGGGGCCTCGGAAAGTATACGGATGGACTACCAGCCCCGCCCTGTGAAAAGCGGCCACGTCCTCGGACGACTTTATCATGCTCTTATTCGGGCCGGCCCCTTCCGCATAACGCGCGATCTCCTTTGCAAGATCGGAAGTTATTACAGAAGTATCTTTCTCGCGTCCTTCATCTTCCATCGGAAGGAGTTGAACTCGAGCATACCGCGGCGCAATCTCCCGCAGTCTCAATAGGCTCCCTTTTGAGAATGACTGTACGAAGACGCGGCGAGAGCGAGCGCCGCTGTACCTGCCCTCGACTAGCGCCTTTGCGAGGCGCTCGGCCATGTCGAAGCCTATCGTCTTGTAAAACCGGTAATGCTTCATCTCGATGTAAAGGCCGGCTCGGTCGTCGAGGAGCCGGATCGCCTCCTGGAGCGTGGGGACCCGTTCCGATGCGAACTCGGGCCGGGCCGCGAAGGGGTTAGCGCGGTTGAACCACGACCCGGCGTCGAGTTGTTTGATCTCCGCGAGGGTAAAATCGACCGTGTAATACCCCTTTCGAGCGCGCCCCGTTCCCATCGCATCGCGGAGGGTGGCGCGGTCCGGGAAAATCTCGGCGACATTCGTCGTCCGGGCAAGGTCGGCATCGTGTAGGCAGACGAGCGCCCCGTCTTTAGTAATCTGCAAATCCTGTTCGACGAAATCCGCGCCCTGCTCGATGGCGAGCCGGTACGCCGCGAGCGTGTGTTCGGGCGCGAAGCCCGATGCCCCCCTGTGCGCTATCAACAGCGGGCGGGCCTGCGGTTTGGACTCCTGGTTTTGTGTTGTGAAACCCGTCGACAGGACAAGAACGAGCGAGCATAAGGACGCCTTGATCATCTATTATGACCCCGCAAGAGTATTAACGACCGAGTGCTGCACCGAGGAAGTTACTCCTCGCGCTGAAGGGAAAGCAAGGCTATAAACTGTATATTTGCGCTGGTCGCCGTGCGCTTGACCACGGATCATCGCGGACGTAATCTCTGGGGGTGAATACCGTCAATAAAGAGGGAGACTGAATAATGACAAGCCTATCGACTACAAAGCCAGAAGCCGGTGAATATGCTCCTTACTACGCGCGATATGTTGACCTCGTTCCTTCCGGCAATATTATCGAAACCCTTCGCCGCCAGATGACCGATACACTTACTCTGCTTTCGAGCCTCACCCAGGAGCAGGCTAACCACAGGTACTCGCCTGAAAAATGGAGCGTCAAAGAGATCATCGGACACCTCGTCGACAGCGAGCGGGTATTCTCTTACCGGGCGCTGAGGTTTGCCAGAAACGATAGGACGCCACTGCCCGGATTCGAGCAGGATGGGTACGTGGTGAATGGAGGATTTGATCGGCGTGAGTTGAGCGACCTGGCAAAGGAATATGAGATGGTAAGGGGAGGGAGTATAAAGCTGTTTGAGGGTCTGGATGGGGAAGCCTGGGAGAGGCGAGGGATGGCTAACGAATCGGAGGTGAGTGTAAGGGCGCTGGCCTGGATAATCGGCGGGCACGAGCTGCATCATAAAGAGGTGATCAAGTCGAGATACTTATGATCATTCAAGCCATCGGGTGGGGCGTGCGCAGACCATCGAGTTCTCGATTGTGACAGTGAATAATAACCACAGAGAGCACGGAGGGTCACAGAGGGAGTAAATCCTCTGTGACCATTCGTGCCCTCTGTGGTAGATACTGATTCTCACCTCCTAAATCGAACCGTAAGAGATTGGGACAGGGAAGAATGGACAGGATTAACAGGATCGTCAGGATCTCATTCTTTATTCTTGTTTATCCTGTGGGTCCTGTCTCTATCTTTCGCGGTCTGATTAAGGATTTCACTTCCTGAGCAAGAACTATTTGGCCCTGGACCCGTTTAAGCCCGATCCTTGCAGCCTCGCAAAAGAATTGACCCCCATCTGCTCGCATGTTACGGTTTAATGCTCTTATAGGAATGTCGTTGGGTTTATAAATGAAGCCGGGCTACATACAACGAGGACTCGCCGTTTTCTTCTTAGTCTTTTCGCTGACCGACCTTTGTTGTCTCTCAGCCTGTTGCGCTGACGACGCCTTTTGTGGCGATTCGACTTCTGTGTCCGAACCCGCGGACCCTCGTCAAGAGGACGGGTCGCAACCATGTCAGGTCGATGAATGCTGCTTCTGTTGCGCGCATGTAGTTCCCGGCTCTCAAGCGGCCTTTACCGCTTTCTCCATAGACTCTCCATTAACCGAAGCGCATCCCGCGTTTCTGCCAAAACCTCCGCCAAGGAGATTATTCCACCCTCCGCGCCCGGCCTACCTTAGCTCCTCGATTGCTCAGGCTTAGACTGTCAGGTCTTTAAGCCTTCCGATAAACGACGCCGGCAGCACGCTGGAAAGAACTGCGCGCCGGTATTCGCTCACCCTGAGCAATGAAAGGCCAAATATGTATTCTCGACCGATCCGCGCTTTGGCGGTTTCGTTAACCATGTACTTTCTCGCGTCTGCCTCGGTGTGCGCCATGACTGCGGGGCAGGGCGGTGTGATGAGCGCCGACCATTCGCGATACTATCATCCGGCGCAAGGAATTTCGTCCGACGAGCTAATCCGCAGGGCGCTCTCTTCGAATGCCGAACTTGCCGCTGCCCGCCTCGATCTTGAGCGGACCCGCGCCCGCTTGCGACAGGCGGGACTCAGGGCCAACCCGACCGTCGATTTCGAGCACACGACGGGGAACCTCACAGGCTCGCCGGGCGAGCGTGAAACCACGATAGGGTTTTCGCTGCCGCTCGAGCTTAACGGGCAGCGCCAGCGCCGCATCGATCTTGCGCGGGCCGAACTCGAAGCGGCAGAGGCGGAGATTGCCGACCGTGAGCGGCGGTTGGTTGCCGAGGCCCGCGCGGCTTACGCGGAGGCGATGGCGGCTGTCCGTGAGCTTGAAATCACTGAAGGGCTGAATAACCTCGATACACAGACAGCGCGCATAGTCGAGGCCCGCGTAAGCGAGGGCGAATCCGCCCCGATCGAATTGAACCTTCTGCGCGCGGAGGTTGACCGATTAAGATCGCGTCGCGCTTTAATAGAGGGCCGCCTGCAATCGGCTATGCTTCGATTGAAGACCCTCGCGGGGGCCTCTCCCGACGAGCCTTTTCGCCTCGGTGAAGACCTCGCCGCGCAGCTCCTGTCAAAACTGCCTGCTTCGGTTGATGAAGCGCTCGATATTGCGCTGCGGTCGCGCCCTGACCTGCGTCTCGCGCGGTTGATCGAGAGGGTCGCCGAGGCGGGGTTCGGACTTGCGCGCGCTCAAGGAAGGCCCGATCTGACGGTCTTCACAAGGTATTCAAGAAGCCGGTCGGTCTTCGACGACACGCCCATCGGCGCGATCCGGGACAAGGACAACACGTTGTCCTTCGGCGTCTCGATGAGCATCCCGCTCTTCAACAGGAACCAGGGGGCGAAGCAAGAAGCCGCCGACGCAATCGCCCAGGCCGCGCGCCGCCGCGAATTCGCCGAGCAGGTCGTGAGGGCTGAGGTGGCGGGCGCGTTCGCACGTCACGAGGCTGCGCGTTCGGCGGTAGCCATATTCGAGCAGGGCGTGCTTGCGCGCTCGACGCAAAATCTCAAGTCTATTCGCGGCGCGTATGAGCTGGGCGCATTCCGCATGACGGAACTGCTGGCCGAGCAACGCCGGATGATCGACTCGCAACGCGAGTACACGGAAGCTCTGACCGAGCGTTATAAAGCCGCTGCCGATCTGCTGTCGGCCATGGGAGTTCCGGAAAAGGCCGGGACGAGATAAAAGGGAGTAAAGCTATGCCCGAAGATATGCTTGTGAATAAAACGGGGAAAACTTTTTATTCGCGGATGCGCTCATCGCCCCGCGCGATACCCCTGATAGCGATAGCAGCCGTTGCGCTCATCGCGGCGCTCGCCTACCTGTTATGGCCCAGGACTGAGGTGGTCAAGGTCGCGGTTGAAACGCCTCCCGCCGTCGAAGGGAAACACGCGGGCGAGGACCACGACGAGCACAGCCAGGAGGGGGTTATCGAAATCAGCGACGAGACCGCCGAGATGATCGGCGTCAAGATACAGCCGGTCGAAATAGGTGAGATAGAGGACACCATTGCGACCGTGGGCAAGGCGCTGGTCGCGCCCGGCGGACAGGCTATAGTCGGAGCGAAGGCGGATGGCCGCGCCGTCCGAGTCCTTGCCGAGCCGGGACATAGCGTCAAGGCCGGTCAGGTCGTAGTAGTCGTCGATTGCCCCCAGGTCGCGGAGCTGCGCGGTCAGCTTATTGAAGCTCAGGCAAAGCTCAGGCTCGCCGAACAGAACCTCGCGCGCACCGCAAAGAGCGAGAACCTCTCGGCCGTGATACAGGCGAAGAATAGGCTGGATTATACGGAGGCCAACCTCGAGCGGAAGCGAAGGCTCGCCGCCCTCGGCGCAGCCTCGGGCAGGGAGGTCGCCGAGGCCGAGGTCGAGTATAAGAATGCGAAGGCCGAATACGATTACCTGTCGAGCATCCAGGTCAAACGCGAGCAGCAACAGGCAGCGAGCGAGGTCGAGCAGGCGCGAGCGGTCGTCGCAAGGCTCACTCAGTCGCTCGCCGCTCTCGGCGCGGGTTCGAGCGGTCAGGGCGGGACCGTGAGCCTGGCTTCTCCGATCTCAGGCACGGTCATCGACACGCACGTTTCAGTCGGGCAAGCCGTGACGATGGGGACCGAGCTGATGACGGTCATGAACCTGGCGAACGTCATCATCGAGGCGCAGATGCCCGAGTCACAGGCCCTACGGGTCCAGCGAGGTCAAAGGATGGTCGCGCGTTTGCCCGGACTTCCCAACCAGGTTTTTGAAGGTCAGGTCGAATCCGTAGGTAACGCCGTGAACACAGAGAAGCGCACAATCCCGGTTCGCGCGCGAATAACGAATGCCGGCGCGCTGCTCAAGCACGACATGGCGGTCGAAGTCCGGCTCGTGACCGGGGTTCGAAAAGAAGGGCTTCAAGTGCCCGTCTCGTCGCTCGTCGAAGACGAAGGCATCAAGGTCGTCTATGTGAAGGAAGGCGACCGCTATGAGCGGAGGCCGGTGACGGTCGGCACGATCAACTACAAGATGGCGGAGATACTTAGCGGGGTCGAGGCGGGGGAGGAAGTAGTCGTCGCCGGAGCTTACCAGTTGAGGAACATGGCGAAGGGAAGCGGCGAATCGGGAGGACATCATGACGACCACTGATAACGGACGGCGCGGGCTTTTAAACCGGGTTATCGAATTATCGTTACGCAACCGGCTCCTGGTCGCATTCGCGGTCTTGCTCGCCTGCGTTCTCGGGCTGCTAGGTTTCAGGGCGATGGAGACGGACCTTTTCCCTGACCTGTCTTCGCCGGTCATAACCGTCTTCGTCGAAAACCCCGGTCTCGCCGCACAGGAGGGTGAGACGCTCATAGCGAGGCCCCTCGAATCCGCTTTCCGCAGCCTGCCCAACGTAGTGAAGGTCCGGTCCGAATCGGAGATCGGCGTCGTATCGGTCAGGACCGAGTTTCGTTTCGGGACCGATTACTACCTGGCCCGGCAACTGC
>Ga0073934_10010335_pt1 | contig 11626 bp, 4 predicted proteins | sample LarsenN4metaG_FD_76834 | JGI IMG/M metagenome (GOLD analysis project Ga0073934, IMG submission 76834) | Hot spring sediment bacterial and archeal communities from British Columbia, Canada, to study Microbial Dark Matter (Phase II) - Larsen... ... | reverse complement strand
GTATCCGCCGAATGACCAGCCGGAGATGCCGACCCGCTCGAGATCGAACTCGGGAAACCGCTCGCCTAGGGCCTTCAGTGCCGCCGCCTGGTCCTCCAGCGGAATCGTCCCAAAACTGCCGCGGATGGCGCGTTCCCAACTGCGGCCCCGACCTGGCGTGCCCCGCCCATCCATGCTGACGACGATGAAGCCCTGGTCGGCCAACCACTGCGGCATGAAGTGCGAGCCCATGCTCGACGTCACGCGCTGGACGCCGGGACCGGCGTACACATCGACGATTACGGGATACTTCTTCATGGGGTCGAAAGCCCGCGGCCGGGTCACGCTGCACCAGAACCCCTCCCCTGGCCCCACCTTGAGGACCTCCGTGGTGGGCGTGAAGGGGGGCTCGACGGCCACGCTGGGCAGCTCCACCGGCTGTCCGCCTTCCTTCACGACGTACGTGCGCCGCAGACCCTTGGGGCCCGATGAACTCCGCACCATGACCGAGCCATCACGAGACCAGACGGCCGAGTGAACGCCAGGCTCGTCGGTGAGGCGTTTGATCGACCCGTCGCGCAGCGAGGCCGAGTAGACGTGCGACTGCGTCGGGTTGTCCGACCCGCGGAAACAGACCAGGCCCCTGGCCTCGTCGACGTTCAGGATGCCTGGACCGCGCATGGCGAAGCTCGGCAGATAACCCGCGTCTGGCGGGATTACGACGCGGAGCAGCTTGCCCTGCGGATCACGGAGTTCGAGCTGAGGCCGGCCAGCCCGTTCGCTCGACCAGAGGAAGCCGGAGCCGTCCTCCAGCCAGCGAGGCACGTCCTGATCGAGGTTCAGCCAGGCGTCGTCCTTCTCGGTGAGGAGCGGGGTCGTTTCGCCGGTGGAAGGATTAACCTTCAGGAGGACCATCTCCTGCTGGTTGCGGGTCTGAACGAGAATGGTCAGCGGGCCGCCCTTGTCCCACTTGACCGTGGCCAGGTAAGGGTATTTCTCACGGTCCCACTGAATCCAGACAGGCTCGCCGCCGCCCTTGACCGAAGCCATGCCGAGCCGCACCGAGGCGTTGTTCTTGCCAGGTCGCGGGTAGCGCTGCTTCTGGGCGGGCTGGCCGGGCCTGAACGAGTCGGCCACCTCCCAGATTTCGACGTTCCGATTGTCGGCCTCCTCGAAGACGATCCTTTGCGAATCGGGCGACCACCACCAGCCGGTGTGACGGTCCATTTCTTCCTGGGCGACGAACTCAGCCAGGCCGTGCGAGACGTCTTCCGTGCCGCCGGTGGTGACTGCCTTTTCCTTGAGCGTGTCGAGATCGAGCACAAAGACGTCGTGATCGAGGACATAGCCGATCGACTTGCCGTCGGGGGAGAACTTGGGGTCAAGCAAGGCGCCTTTGCCCGTGGGGAGCTCCTGGATCTTGCCGTTCTCGCGATTGAGAGTGAACAGCTTGCCGGAAAGGGTCACCAGGACGAGCTTGCCATCGGGGGAAAGCTGGAAGCTGGTGAAGCCTCGCGCGGTCACGCGCATCCGCTCGCGCCTGGCTTTCTCCTCGGCGGACAGGTTTTCCTCGCCGTCCTTGAGCACCTGGCTGGGCGTGAGCAGCTCGCGAGTGATTCCGGTGGCCACGTCGAACTCGTAGAGCGTGTTGGCTGGAGAACGGGCTGGCGAGCGGAGGAAGAGCACGGCCTTGCCGTCCGGCGTCGGCCTGGGACTGGTCGGCCGGCCGAGGCTGAAGCTGCGCGTCGCCGAGAGTTGCCGCAAGAAGTTCGTGTCCACCGACGACTGGTTGCCGCCTTCGTCGGCGCGAGGGCCGGCCGCCAGCAGAACAAGGAGAAGCGCGGCGAGACAGAACCAGGACAACGCGGACCGTGCCATGTCAATTCCTCGTGAAGGTCGGCAACCAGTGCCTTGAAGCTAACGACGAAGCGCATCGAGACAACGCTGGAACCAGGATTGCAGCGTTGGCTTGTCGGGCGGATCCAGCGCCATGAGCAGGTCGAACTCTCGCTGGGCACGGCCAACGTCTCCGGTCTTCAGAGCGTTGGTGACCATGATCTTTCGAGCGGCGGTGCTGAGCGGATGGAGCCTGAGCGCCGCCTCGGCTGCTTCCATGGCGCCGTGGTAATCATCCAGGTCTCCTCGGGCGGTTGCAAGGGAGAGGTGCAAGCCCCAGCGGTGCGGATTGACCTTGATTGCTTGCTGCCAGAGCTGGATGGCCTCGGCCAACTGGCCCCTGGTGTAAGCGAGGCGGGCTGCCCGCATCAGGGTCAGCTCGCGGTTGGGGGCCTTCTGCAGAATCTCCTGGTAAACGCTCGCGGCCTCCGGCAGTCGATCGGCCGCCCACAAGGCGATGGCCTGGGCGTCACGTAGTTCGAGGTCCTCAGGGTCGCGCTTGACCGCTGGCCCTACCAGTTGCAGCAAGACCTGTCCAATCTCGCGTCGGGCTGGGTCGGCAGGCTGGAGCGCCAGAATGCCTTCAAATTCAATGCTCTCTGAAAGGGCAATGGCATAGTCGCGGCCGATCCCTGGATCCCTGGCGTCGAGGTGCTCCTGATGGTAATGCTCCAGAGGTTTCACCTTGCCGCGCACCTGGGCCGGAGGCCGCGCGAGCTGAACCAGGTCTGGCTTGCGGAGCAGGCGGTGATCGGTGACGGCCGCATGTTGCACTTCGGACTTCCCCTCGGGCATGTGGCACTGGACGCAGCTATCCTCTGCGCTCTGAGCCTGCCGCTGCTCGAGCGGAACCGAACACGGTTTAGAAGCGTGACATTCAAGGCACTTTTGCCTGTAGGCGCGGGCTCTCTCCGCGGCGGGAGCAAGCCGATGCGGATCGTGGCAGGTCGTGCAGCTCATCCTGCCCGCGCTGGCCTGAAAGCACTTGCTGGAATGGAGCTGCTCGACATGGCCGACGAAGCGCATGTCCGCCGGCTGGTCCTTCGTCTTCACGAACACGCTCATGAAGGCATGGAGCGGCAGGCCAGGGCGGAAGTCGAACTGCTGGCGATTGCGTCGCAGCACTCGCCGCTCTCCTTCGAGATGGCACTGCTCGCACACGGCATCGCGGAGCACTGGGCTGAGGTGCTTCGGATTGACAATGGTCACGTCGATGCCGTCCTGCTTGATCTGGCGTTCGACGTGCAGGCCGCCCGGGCCGTGGCAGCGTTCGCAGCCGATCGACTCGCCGCGAAACAGCGGCATCTCGTAGCGGTTGAGGACTCCCGCCACGGGGACGACCTGGTTGGCATGGCAGAACAGGCACTCGGCCACGACTGGCCTGTCAAAGTGAGCGTTGTTGTCCTCGTAGCCGGGAGACAGGTCCCAGCGCTTCAGTTGCGGGTACCAGGTTATCGGGGACTGGAAGACGTAGCCGCCTTCTCGCAGGAACAAGTAAGAGCGCGCCCGCCCCCCGCTGCCGACGGCGAAGTGCATCTCCTCGACGGCACGCGGTCTCGGTTGGCTTCCAGCAGCCACAGTTTCCACGTGCAGCACCCTGGAGCTGTTCTTTTCCACCAGGTAGCGCAACGGGCCTATGGTGAAGGGATTGGAGGCGTCGGGCGTGTAGCGTTCGCCGAAGTCTGTGGCGAGAATCTTCTCCATGGAGCGCCCCATGGAATGCTTGGAGTAGACCTCGGCAATGGCCGCGTGGCAGTTGGCGCACGCTTCATCGCCGACGTAAGCGACGCCAGGCCGGACATTCATGTACGGCGTGTCGAAGGTGATCCGCGGGTCGTCAACTCCGAGCGCCGCGGGCCGCCAGGTCCACCAGCACACCAGCGTACCCATGGCCAGGGCGAGCAGTCCCCCTCCAGCCAGGAGTAGCCACGATAGCCTGGGAGCTGTCCTGGAGACTTCCGCCATTGCTCGCGCCCTCGACTCGGCCACACGGTCCTCTGTTGTCTCGACGATGCGCTCGGCTCCTGGACGACTTGCCTGACTCTAGCGGGCCGGCTGCCTGGTCCGCTCGGCGTACCAGGCTTCCAGGGCGGTCCGATCGGGCGGGTCCAGTTCCAGGAGCAGGCGGAACTCCCTGTCGGCCTTTGCTCGTTCGCCCTGATCCAGAAGCGCTGCCACCAGGAGTTTTCGCGGCTCGACCGCCAGAGGATAAACGGCGAGGGCTGCTTCACAAGCTGCCTGGGCCGCCTGGCTCTGGCGATCGCTCAGGAGCGCCAGGGCGAGTTGCGAATGATAGTGCCAGCGGTAGGGGCTCACGGCGACGAGCCTCTGCCCCAGTTCGATGGCTTCCTGGAGCCGATTCGTTTCCAGGGCCAGTCGGGCGGCCTCGCGCAGCGCGACCTCATGATGGGGTTCTCGACGGAGGAGCAATTCATAGGCTCGGGCGGCTTCGTCATGTTGCTCATTCAACCAAAGGGCGGCAGCTCGTGCTTCCAGCGCGGCGAGATCGCTGGGATCGCGGCGCACAGCCGGATCGAGCAAGGGCAAAACCGCCTGGGCCAGGGCCTGCCGCGCGGCCCGAGGCGTGGATGCCGTCGAAATCAGCTCGAAGCGTGCAGACTCGATCAGTGCGATGCCGTAATCGCGGTCTCTGTCGGGATCGTCCCTGGGCCGGTCCTGTTCGTGATAAAGCACGTAGGGTCGCAGTCCATGCGAGTCCGCTGGCGCGGGGCGGGCCGCCGTCTTTGCCTTGAGGAGGTTGGGACTTCGGCGGATGCGGTGGTCCGTCACCGCGGCATGCTGGATTTCCGAGCGGGTTGCGGGCATGTGGCAATCCATGCAGCTGTCCTCTGCATTGGCCTGGAGGCGTTCAGTTACGGGCAGCGAGCAGCCTTGCTTCTCGTGGCACTGTAGACAACGCTGCCTGTAGTAACCGACCCGCGCCGCGGCCGCCGGAGAAGCGTGGGGATCGTGGCACGTCGTGCAGGACATCTTGCCCGAGCTGCTGAGGTAGCATTTGCTGGTGTGGAGTTGATCCACGTGGCCCACAAACCGCAGCTCGTTCTCATCGAGCTTGGGCTTCACGTAGATGCTCACGAACTCGTGCAGCGGCAGCCCGGGGCGATAGTCGAACAAACCCCGGCCGCGGCGAAGAATCCGCTGTTCCCCCTCGACGTGACACTGATCGCACACGGCGTCGCGCAGCGCGGGGCTCAGGTGCTTCGGATTGACGATGGTGACGTCCATGCCGTCGCGCCATTCCTGGCGGCGCACGTGGAGTTCGCCAGGGCCGTGGCAGCGTTCGCAGCCGATGGCGTTGCCTCGAAAGATCGGCTCCCGATACCGGTTGATCGTGTGCGGAATCGGTTCGACCTGGTTGACGTGACAGTAAAGGCACCAGCCCACGGCGGGACGATCGAAGTGCGGATTGTTGTTCTCGTAGCCAGGAGAAATGTCCCAGTGAGCTTGCCTGGGAAACCACGTCAAGGGCGACTGGAAGACGAAGCCGTCGCGGGAATGGAAATAAGAACGGGCCCGCCCGCCGCCGCCGACCGCGTGCTGCACCTCGCAGGTTGCTCGAAGCGAGGCCGTGCTGCCGCGGAGCGGCTCTTCGTGGTGCAGCCAGCGATCGTGCTGCCTCTCGGCCGTGTAGCGAAAGCCTGCTCGCACAAACGTGGCGCGAGCTTCGCTGGTGAACTGCTCGCCAAAGGCCGAGCCAGCCACGGGTTCCATGGAGCGCCCCATCGAGTGGCCTGCGTAGGTTTTCGCAAGGTCCGCATGGCAGCTCACGCAGGCTTCATCGCCGACGTAGGCAACCTCGGGCCGGATGTTGAGAAACGGAGAGTCCGACGTGACTCGCGGATCTGCGGGCTGGGAAGCTGGCGACGCCGTGCCGAGGAGGAACCACGTCACCCCGCCTGCCGCAAGAACCAGGCAGAGCAAAAGCAGCGACGGCCAGAGCCAGCTCCATCTTGATGCTGTTCGCCTTGGCAACATGCCACCGTCTCGACCTACGGCCACGTCGGCAATACTTCCAGCACGCGGCTTGCCAGCCTGGGGACTGCCAAGCCTGGAATTCCCATGGCTCGATTGTACCGCACCGCCGACATACCGCCAGTACGTCTGCATCCCGCAGGCAGTTCCTGCACGGAGGGAAGATTGCACCGGAGTTCCAAAATTAGACAAGCAAAGTCTGAGACTGCCTGGTACAATCCTTGCCCATGAGCAAAAACCCTGACTGGCTCGGCCTGGAACTCGCCAATGGCAGATATCGAGTCGAAGCCAAGCTCGGCGAAGGCGGCATGGGCACGGTCTACCGCGCCTGGGACCACAACCTCGAAGACAAGGTCGTGATCAAGGTCCCTGTGGCGGGGTCGATGGTGAACGAGGAGTTTGTGCGCCGATTCGAGCAGGAAGCCCGCGCACTGGTCAAGCTCCAACACCCTCACGTCGTCCGAGTCATCGATGTCGGCAAGCACCAGGGCCTGCCATTCGCCGTGATGCAATACCTTGCGGGCGGCAGCCTGCGCGACCGCGTCCCGCGCGGGCCAAACGGCCAGCCGCTGCCCATGCCCGTGGAAAGCCTTCCGACATGGCTGGTCCAGGTCGCCGACGCGATCGACTTCATTCACAAGCAGAAGTTCATTCACCGCGACATCAAGCCCGCGAACATTCTCTTCGACGGCCATGGCAATGTGTACCTGGGCGATTTCGGCCTCGCCAAGGCCCTCGCGGCGATCGCGGCCACGCCCGTACCCGGCATGACGCAGCAGGGCATCATTCTCGGAACGCCGGACTACATGGCCCCTGAGGTAATCTGCGGTTTGCCCTTCGACGGGAAGGCGGACCAGTACGCCCTTGCAGTCACCGTGTACGAATTGCTCACAGGCGTGAACCCATTCATGGGACTCAATCTGCGAGCCATCCTTCTGAAGCAGCAAGCCGAAGACCTGAAGGCGCCGCATGAGATCAACAAGGCGCTGCCAACCGAACTCGCTGCCCCGATCCGCAAGGCCATGGCCAAGGACTCTGCCCAGCGCTTCCCGACCTGCACGGCCTTCGCACGAGCAGTCATGGCCTCTGTCGGGGCAGCTGCACGGGGCGGAGTCTCCGCTGCCTTGCAAGCGACCACGTCCCATGCGGGCGTAAGCGCTGCCGCCCCGCAACCCTCGGTGATCCCTTTTGCTGCAACGGGGCGGGAACCCGCGCCAACAGGTTCACCGATGCCGCCACAGACGCCGCCGCAAACCGTCTCGCAGGGTGAAGCGTCGATCCAGCAGCGCTGCCCCAGTTGCAATAAGCTGGCCCGCTTCCCTGTCCAGGCCCATGGACGGCGCGTTCCCTGTCCCAAGTGCAAGGCCCCCCTGATCATCGGCCATGGGGCTGCCGACGCGCCTGCTTACGCACAGGCGGACGGCCGAACCCGGGCCGAGGGCCGAGCCTTGCCTCACCCGCCGCTGGGATTGGGCGGGAGCAGCATGCCTGGTTCTTATCCGCCAGGCAGAAGTTCGCCTGACGGAACGGGGAACTCAGGAACCCGTGCCGAGGAAGCGGTGAATATCGACACTCTTCCCAACATGCCCGCCCACGAGCCTCGCCCAGGCAAACCCTGGCTCATTATCTCGGGAGCCGTGGTTGTCGGCATTCTGCTAGCCTTAATCGGGTTCCTGGTAGCGCGCGAGTTCATGGATAGCAACGCCCGGGAATCTGGCGACGACCAGGCCGCCAAGAGCGACGCAACCGAGCCCGCCGAGTCGAAGGAGTCGGCGGATGAGAAATCCGAGCCCGCCGCCAGGGACTCCGAATCCCCCGCCACAAAGGAGCCTGCCAATCCTTCGCCCAGCGAGCCTGCGCCGACTCCCGCAGCACCTGCAAGCCCCAATGGATCAGGCCAGCCGCCGATGCCCAGCGGTGGCGGCCCCATGCCCATGGAGCCGATGAATCCCACGCCGCCAGCACCCATGTCGCCCAGGCCGACTCCGCCGATGACTCCGCCGCCGACGCCAGCAGGGGCTGTACGGATTCGACAGGTCTTTCCCCTTCCCCTGGCTAACGCTGGGCAGCAGCTCGCCATGGACCTCAAGGCCCTGCAAGTCGCAGGGGCCAAGCCTTACGTTCTGGGTCTGCGCGGCCTCGACTCGAACTTGCCAAAGGGAGCCTCCCCGGCCAGGCAGGCATTTCAAGATAGTTCGAAGCTGCTGAAGGTGTCCATCGAGCGCTCCGGCGGAACCGTTGCCGACATCGCCAGCTTTCAGATCAAGGACGACAAGCTCCACTTCCAGTGGACCAACGTCGTCGGCGACGCCGCGGTGCGGCCCTCCGCTTCCCTGGTGCAAGACTGCGTTCTCGAAGTGAAGGCCTCGGGCGGCGAGACCACCTACCTTGCCTTGCGAGCCCCCCAGAGCGTGCAGATGCCGCCCTTCCCTTCGCCGCAAGTTTCCACTGAAAAGACCGAGTACGCCATGGACTCCGCCAGGCTCAACTGGCCCAATCTCCCCGCCAGGCCGCTGTTTATTGAACTCGATGAGTCCCGCAAGCCGACGCTGCGTAACGACAAGGCAGACGTGCCCATCCAGTCCGTCTCCACTGCTGGAGACAAGACGGAGGTCGTGATCGACCAGACGCGCAAGGACGCCATCGCCTTCACGGGCAAGGCGGCCACCTATAAGTTCGCCAAGGTGGAGATGGCTCGGGAAATCAGCCCCAACGACGCACGGCTCCAGGCGGTCCTGCACATGGCCCGCGATGCCAAAATTCCCACGCCGAAGGAACTGGCCGAGGAGCGGGCGCGCGGCGAGGCTGAGTTCAATGAAAAGAAGCCCCAGTACGACCGCGACCTGCAACGCGCCGTGATGTTCCGCGACAAGAAGGCCATTGAAGAACTTAAAGCGAAGGAAACCGAGGCCAAAAAGAAAGACGCCGACCTGAGAGCCAAGCAGGCCACCTGGCAGCAGGACGAGATTGGCCTCAGGAAGGTCAAGCCGGTCTTCACGCTTACTGCAGGTTCAGTGCTGATGGACGTTGAAGGCCTGCGCGTCGAAGTGTATCGTTTTGGAAAGTAGGCAAACCACCGTCGGCCCAGCCGGCGAACACAACCCAGGCAAGCCAGGCGTGCAGCCAGGCTTGCACGTAGGAATCCTGCCCATGGCAGTTACAACCATTCCTCTCAATCTGGTGCGGCGTTCAATTTGTCCGCACTGCTGGAAGGAGTTCCCGCCCGAGGATGTGCTCTGGATTTCCTCCAGCAACGAGCTTCTGGGAGATCCTCGGCTCGGCCCGACTCATCAGCAGCGCTTTCTCCCCACGAACTTCAACCTTGAAGGCAACGCCGTCGATGCAAAGGGGTTCGCCTGCACGCACCTGGCCTGTCCGCGCTGCCATCTGTCCGTGCCGCGGGCCTTGCTGGAGACGGAGCCGTACTTCGCCTCGATCATCGGCCATCCCGCTTGCGGCAAATCGTACTTCCTCGCGGCCATGACCTGGGAATTGCAGCAGATCCTGCCGCAGTCGTTTGCCTATTACTTCATCGATGCAGACCCAGTCGCCAACCGGCTGCTGGAAGAGTACAAGGAATCGCTGTTCATGAACGAGAACGGCGACAAGCTCGTGCCACTGGCCAACTTGATCCGCAAGACGGAGACCGAAGGCGAACTGTACGACATCGTCTCGTTTGGCGAGCAAACGGTCCGGTACGCCCGACCGTTTATCTTCTCGCTCCAGCCGCAGGAGAACCACCCGCACCATTCCAATCGGGATCGCTACTGCCGAACGCTTTGCCTCTACGACAACGCGGGCGAGCATTTTCTCCCAGGCATGGACTCAACCAACTCCCCCGTCACGCACCATCTGGCCCAGTCGCGGGCGCTCCTGTTCCTCTACGATCCGACGCTCGACCAGCGCTTCCGCGCCCTGTGCCAGAAGACAGGCATCAACACGGTGAGCATGTCTGCAGGCAAGGTGGGCCAGCAGGTGCAGATTCTCAGTGAGGCGGCCGCTCGAATCCGCCGGTACGCTGGGCTGCCTTCCAACGCCAAGCACGACCGGCCGCTTATGGTGGTGGTCACGAAGTTCGACGCCTGGGCGAGTCTGCTTGAAGACAATGACATAACGCCGCCGTGGATTCAGGTGGGCGACCTGTGCGGACTGGATCTTGAGCGGATCGACAACCGCTCGGCCGCCCTGCGGGCCCTTTTGCTCAAGGTTTGCCCTGAAGTCGTGGCGACCGCGGAGAGCTTCGCCACCAACGTGAAGTATGTGCCGGTTAGTGCGCTGGGCAGGACGCCGGAGTTGATCCCAGGCACAAACCACGTGGCGATTCGGCCGAGCCAGATCAAGCCGGTGTGGGTCACGGTACCGCTCTTGTACGCCCTGTGTCGCTGGTCCCCGGCCATCATTCCAGGGGCCAGGCCCAAGGCGAAGAGCAATGGACAGCCGCCAAGGAAAAGTCCGCCTACTAACCGTCGCTGATTGCCGCTCAGGGACTAACTGAACTATCAGCCGGAGCTTACCCAGTGTCTCACGAGCTCTATTACACCTCAGTGCCGCGCGGTCTCCAACCAGGCTCGCGCGGCTTCTGCACCGTGGCGCACACGCAGGGACTCGCCGCCCCGCTGATGCAGAAGCTCGAAGCATTGAGCGGCTACCGGCCCATCTTTCCGCCGCTGGACGAGCGAGCGCACCTCAATCCCGTTGCCTACTCGCACCTGCTCGTCAATGTCATGGGCACGACCTACCATGTGCTCTCACGGGTCTGCCCAGCTGGGCTGGACTACTCCGAGCGGACGAACAAGTTCGCCCACCACGTGGCCCTCGAGCCCAGCGAGGTCCCACCCGGCGGGCCTGCCTGGACTCTCAAACAGCCGGGCTTCAGCGAGACGGCCTGGCAAGGCGAGCCGCGTCTTCTCCCGCGCGGCCGCACCGCGCCTCACGGGGACGTTCGACCGTCCGTCGCCGCAGCCTGGAAACAGCTCGCGGGCGACGCCGGCTGGGCTGGCGTGCTCGCGGAAGCCACCCTCGCCGACCCCAATCGACCCATCTACCTGGTGACCGATCTCGGGGTGGATGTCCTGGCCCTGTTCGCCGAGGCCCTTGCCCTCTTGCCGCCCGAACGCCGCTGGAGCGTGACCTTCAGCACCTACTTCGCCACCGTGCTCCCTGGTCAGACCTGCCAGTGGCGCTGGGTCCAGAAGGATTCGCCTGAGGCGCAGAACGCCGCCCGTCAGCCTGGCAACCTGGTGCTTGATCTCACGAGCCGGCTCGGCCCTGCGAAGGGCGGCGTTCTTGTGGAATGCGCTCGCACCGGCCAGGCCCCGCCGCGCACTCCCGCCCCTAGCCAAACGGCGTCAACGCACCTGAGGCCGCCGGCGCGCAGCACCGTTCCGCCGCCGCGAGCGGAGTTTGTTCCCGAGGCCGCCGTCGAGGAAATTCGCGCCAGCCGAACCGTGGCCGAGCCCATTCCCATCGCAGCCCAGACGCCCGAAGCGAAGGTGGGCCTCGATCCCTGGGAAACCAAGCCTCGCCGCAAGAAGGGAGCCTCCCGCGAAGAACCAGCCCAGGCGCCCGCCTGGCCGACCTTCGTCGGTGCGTTTATCGGGTTGCTCATCGTGGCAGGAGGAGCCTACGTCGCTTACGCCATTCTCACGGCCGAATCCAGGGTCGATGAGCTGATCTCGAAGGTGGCGGTCACAAAACCGGAGACCAGGCCGGAGCCGCCTCCGCCACCCCCGCCGCCCATGAAGGAGGAGCCCGTGAG
>Ga0073934_10010334_pt1 | contig 11626 bp, 8 predicted proteins | sample LarsenN4metaG_FD_76834 | JGI IMG/M metagenome (GOLD analysis project Ga0073934, IMG submission 76834) | Hot spring sediment bacterial and archeal communities from British Columbia, Canada, to study Microbial Dark Matter (Phase II) - Larsen... ... | reverse complement strand
TACAGTTTTCTTGCACCGCCGGTTCACGGCGGTGTCCCGCGATTTTGTCTTCGATGGTGAATGGCTGTCGAATTTCACGGCTGAACGCTATCGTCCATTACGCCGCTTACTCGACGAGGGAGACGTTCGTTTTCTGCGTGCCGAGCCAGGCTTTAGACGGGAACTCGAGTTGCGCCTGCGCAAATCCCGGGTTGGCGTGTTCCGTTCCTACATCCGCCGGCTGGGGCGTGACTTCGAGAAGTTGCAGGCGATGGGCAAGCTGATTGTGATCTACCGTGGCGGGAACGACCAACTGCGCGAGCAACTGTTTCAGCAGAAACTGGCTTTCACGCAGTCTCTGATCCAGATCCACCTCCGTCTGGCCTTGTATCAACTTGGAGGACCCAGGTTCGACGTTTCGCCGCTACTGAAGCCGGTGGAGCGTCTTACCGAGGCGCTGCAACTGCTTCCGGGGAACGCGGAAGCCACCGCTCCGTCGCCGGGCCTGTGATTTCTTGTCCAGGTTGAGAAATTTGCCCGCCTGGCGGCACTACACCTGTCATGGCGGGCAGGTATGCCATCGTACTGTTGCTTTTCTGCGCCTTGCTACCAGGTGGGCAGAATGCGAATCCGGGTGAGTTGGAGCGCACGGAACAACTGATCCAGCAGTTATCTGCGCTGAAAGCCAAGGTCGCCGCAATGGAGCAGGAACTGGACGCGGCGCTGAAACTGCTGGCGGAGCACAAAGGGTCAATTCAGGCGGGCCCACCGGCCTATAACGCTCTACAGAACATCGCCGCCGATACACCTGCCGACACACGGAAAGCGACCTCGCGATGCGCCGCGCTGACGGGTAAAGGTGCGCGCTGTTCCAGGCCCGCCATCGAGGGGAGCCGCTACTGTAAGCAGCACCAGCTAGCGAACCAGCGGTAAAGCTTTGAAAACGACAGCTCGCTTAGGGGTGCTGATAGGACAGAGTAGTCAGTCCCCGTTTGTTAGCACCCTAAGCGAGGGGCTGCGTAGAGCGTCAAAGGCTATTATTTTTTCTGCATGCCACGCGCCGTAGACGGCGGAACGACGCCTTTGGCACGTAGGTAGCCAACCATGTTGCCGTAGTGACTGCTGAGTTGGGCGATCTGAGAAATCATGATTCCCAGCGGCGTGACGGGCCGCGCTCCGCTGCCGACCGTTTTCAGCGCGGCTTCGTCGGTCATCTCGCGCAGAGTTGCATCGCAGTATTGGAACGAATCCTTGAGTGCCTTCACCAGTGCAGCCTTGGAGTTGTCACCGGTGGAGGGTGGCGCAGCTTGGGCGCCCTTCATCTGTGCACACATGCGGGCGTTCATGCCCGCGGTATGGGACACCCACTCGGCGTAGGGCCGCTGCGCGGGGCTGAGTTTGAAGCCGTACTCGGCTTCGGGCATGGCTTCGGCGGCTTCGACGAAGTTCTGCTTGACAGCCTCGTACTGCGGTATGACGGCTTGCATGACGGGTCCCTGAGCCAGCGAGAGGCCGGCGAAGACGATGAGCGTTGAAAGCAACTTCATGAGGCGCATTGTAGCGCGCCGCATCAGGCGCGCACGGAAGTCTCGACTTCGTCGAGCCAGTCCGGACGCTTCAACACCTCGCGCGGACGGCTGCCATCGGGGGGACCAATGATGCCTTCATGCTGCATCATGTCGAGAATCCGTGCCGCTCTTCCGTATCCCAGGCGCAAGCGCCGCTGAAGGATCGAAGTCGAAGCCTTGCCCATTTCGAGGACCACGCGCACCGCATCCTGGTACAGCGGATCCTCCTCTCCGTCGAACTCTTCGGCTTCGTCGTCGTCGTCGCTCGGCGGAGCGATGAGGAACGTTTGGTCGTATTCCGGTTTGGCTTGCTGCTTCCAGAACTCGACCACGTCGTTGATTTCCTGCTCGGTGACGAATGCGCCATGGACGCGCAGCAAGCGCGACGTGCCGGGAGGCAGGAAAAGCATGTCGCCCTTGCCCAGCAGGTGCTCGGCGCCCATGACGTCGAGCACTGTCCGGCTGTCGACCCGTGTCGCCACGCGGAAACTGATGCGGGCAGGGAAGTTGGCTTTGATCAATCCGGTGATCACATCGACGCTCGGGCGCTGCGTCGCCACCACCAGGTGCATGCCCACGGCGCGAGCCATCTGCGCCAGGCGCACCACGGATTCTTCCACTCCGCTGCGTTCCTGCATCATCAAATCGGCCAATTCGTCGATGACGATCAGAATATAGGGCAGGGGCTTTTCTTCTTCCACCGCCGCTTCTTCCTGTTCCAGGAACAGGTTGAGGGGCTTTTCCTGCTTTTGGCGCAGTTTACGGTTGAACTGGTCGATGTTGCGCACACCATGCGAGGCCAGCAACTTCAGGCGGCGTTCCATTTCGAGCACCGCGTTGCGCAGCGCATTCACCGCCTTCTTCGGCTCGGTGATGACGGGAGTGAGCAGGTGCGGGATGCCCTCGTACAAGCCGAGTTCGAGGCGCTTCGGATCCACCAAAATCAGCCGGACTTCGTCGGGCGTCGACTTATACAAAGCGGACATGATCAAAGCATTGAGCATCACGCTCTTGCCCGACCCGGTGGAGCCCGCGATCAACAGGTGCGGCATTTTTTCCAGTTCCGCGATGCGGATGCGCCCGCTGATGTCCTTGCCGAGCGCGATGGTCAACCTGGAACCGGCATCGAGAAACTCGTCCGATTCGAGAATCTGGCGCAGGCTGATCTGCTCGCGGCGCGAGTTGGGGACTTCAATTCCCACGGTAGGTTTGCCGGGGATGCGTTCGATCAGGATCGATTCAGCCTGAAGACCAAGGCAAAGGTCCTCGCTGAGGGTAGTGATGCGGGCGATCTTTACACCCGCGTCCGGCTTGAACTCGAATGTCGTCACCACGGGTCCGGGGTTGATTTGGACGACGGAGCCGAGGACGTTGAACTCCTCCAGTTTGGCTTTGATGCGGCCGGCGGTGTCTTTGAGTTCCTGGGAATCGTAGGCTTCGCGCGCCGCGGGTTCATTCAGCAGAACCGTGGGAGGCAGAACGTAGTTGGTGCGATGGGGTTCAGGCCGGCGCTGTTTGCGCGGCTCCGGCATGCCGCTGGATGGGAGAACCGAGGCAGCCGGAAGCTGATCTTCCAAAGGACGGATGGGAATGTCCTCGTCGACGGGCGCGGGAACCGCCGCGGGCGACTCATCCCATGGCGGCAAGTCCGCACTGCCGGTTCGGGGCGACGGGATGGCGTCCGCGTTTCCGGGAATGTCCATGGGCGTCATGGCGGTATCTACCGGCGGCGCTGGTGGAGGTGTCGGCTTCCGCCGGCGGGGCGCAGGCATGGGCTCCGGCGCGACGTAGGACAAGCGGCTGGTGATGTCGTTTACGGGAGCCGGGGCGGGCTCCTGGGGTGGCGGCGCCGCCGTTTCCTTCTTACGCCAGCGGAGCTTGGGTAACGAGGGCAGGGCAGGCAGGCTCCAGCCGCCGGTGTTGACCGAGAAACTGGATACCAAGTAGATCGAAACCACAAACATCGCGGCCAGCAGCAAGCCTGTGCCCAGCGGATTCAGGAAGCGCGTGCAAATATCGCTGATCAGGAATCCGAGAACGCCTCCCACCGGAAATGCGCCGCCATACGGTGTCAGCGGCTGGCTCAATCCCAACACCCCGGCGATGGCCAGAATGATTAGCGTGTACCCTGCCACCCGGGTGAGCGGCGCTTCCACCGGGCGGTTGCGCGTCCAGTGCCAACCGAGGAGGGTGAGAATTCCGGGCGCCATCCAAGCAGCCAATCCCATCAGTTGGAAGCAGAAGTCCGCGAGGTGCGATCCAAACCGCCCGGTCAAGTTATGCGGGGGATGACGCAGCGTAGCTGTGTTCCAGGACGGGTCTGCGGGATCGTAGGAGGCGAGAGAAACGAAGAAACCCAGGGACGCGATGAGCAAAAGAATACCCACCACCTCTCTGAGGCGGGGAAAGCGTGACCAGAACAGAAACCTCATTTCGCGTTCGCGCGAAACAAAGCCAAGGCGATTACTATTATGCCAAAGACGATCCGGTAGTAAACAAAAAAGGTCAGCGAGTGCCGGCGCAGGAAGCGGAGCAGGTACGCAATCACCAGACACCCTGTGACCGCGCTACCGAGAATCCCAACAAAAAACGGCAAGTGCATTCCAGGCGCGATCCCACCGGCTTTGTATACGTCGTAGGCCGCTTTAGCCGATGCCGCCACTACCGCGGGGGTCGACAACAGAAACGAGAACCGCGCGGCGGCAGCGCGGTCGATGTCGCGGAACAGTCCGGCGGTGATGGTGATGCCACTGCGAGAGGTGCCGGGAACAATGGCGAGCGCTTGAGCGAACCCGATAATGATGCCGTCGAGCCAGGTGATGCCGCCGAGGGACTTGCGGTGTGTGCCCACCCGTTCGCCAATCGCCATCAGAATGCCGACCGCAACCAGCATCGTGCCCATCAGCAGCGGCGCGCGCCAGCCGTTCTCCGCTTCGCTCTTGAGCAGAAATCCGAAAATCCCGATGGGCAGGGAAGCCACGGCCAGCATCCACAGCATCTTGGGCTGCTTGCGCAGATCCTGGTCGGAACCCCAACGGATTCCGAAGCCCTGAGCAGCGATCTGCAGCCAGTCGCGGAAAAAGTAGATCAGCACCGCGGCCAAGGTGCCGAGGTGGAGTGCGAGGTCGAAATTCAATCCCTGGTCTTGCCAGCCGAGCAACCAGGGGGCCAATGCGAGGTGTGCGGAACTGCTGATGGGGAGAAATTCAGTCAAGCCCTGGATAATTGCCAGGAGCAGCGCTTGATAGATAGGCATAATGGACAAAGAGCCATCGTAACGCACACGTCCGTTCCCACCCATGACAAACACCAAGATCGTTGCCACACTTGGCCCTGCAACTCAGACTCCCGACGCAATCCGGCGCCTCCTGGAGGCGGGCGTGGATGTGGTGCGTTTGAACGCCTCTCACGGCAGCATTGAGGAGAGGACGGAGCGGATCCGAATTGTTCGCTCCACTGCCGAAGAACTTAAGCGTCACACCGCGATCCTGCTTGACCTGCAAGGGCCGAAGATTCGCCTGGGAGAGTTCGAAGGCGGCGCGGTGGAACTGGCCGACGGCGCCGAGTTCATCATCACCACCGCGCAGATCACCGGAAATGCGGGCATAGCTTCCACAACGTACTCCGATTTCGCCCGCGATGTGAAGGAAGGCGACCGTGTCCTGCTGGCAGACGGCAGCGTGGAACTGGCTGTGCTGGAGTCCGACGGCGTGGCAGCGCGCTGCCGCGTTGTCAGCGGCGGCACGTTGAAGAACAGGCAGGGCATCAACCTGCCCGGAGTGCAAGTCAGCACTCCTTCCCTGACCCGCAAGGACATGGCCGACCTTCAAGCCGCCCTGGAATCGGGAATCGACCTGGTGGCGATGTCGTTTGTGCGGCGGCCGAGCGATGTTCTGCGCCTGCGCCTGTTTTTGGAGGAGAAGGGCGTCAACCTGCCCATCATCGCCAAGATCGAAAAGCCGGAAGCGGTCGAAAACCTGATCGACATTCTGAATGAATCAGACGGCGTCATGGTGGCCCGCGGCGACCTGGGCGTTGAAGTTGCGCTGGAGAAGGTGCCTTTCATCCAGAAATCGATCATTGAGAAGGCGCGCATGTATGGCAAGTTCGTGATCACCGCCACGCAGATGCTGGAAACCATGATCGAGAATCCGTTCCCGACGCGCGCCGAGGTGAGCGATATCGCCAACGCGATATACGACGGGACTGACGCGGTGATGCTGTCTGCCGAAACCTCCACCGGCAAGTATCCGATCGAAGCCGCGCGCCTGATGGATCGAATCGCCGCGCAGGCTGAACGTAGCATCAAGCAGGAGGGTTACCGTGACCTGCCGCACCGCGATTACACCACTCACGCTGAGATTCTCGCCGACGCCGCCTATCGCGCCGCTCGCGCCGCCAACGCTGCCGCGATTGTCGTGTTCACTGCCAGCGGGTCGAGCGCGCGGCTGATCTCGCGCTTCCGCCCGCCGGTGCCGATCTTCGCCTTCACACCCAGCGCCGCAGTGGCGCGCCAGTTGGAGATCGTGTTCGGTATCTGGCCCGTCATTGCCGGGCACGTCGCCTCGACGGACGAGATGCTCTCGCAGATGGATCGGACACTGATAGAGACCGGCCGCTTGAAACCGCGCGACAGCGTTGTTTTCGTGGCGGGCCAGCCGATCGGACGCCCAGGAAGTACGAATCTAATGAAGCTGCACCGCGTTGGGGAGAGCCGTTAGACAAACGCCGGAAACCGGATCGCGATACAGAATAGTTGCGCGCGGATCGGTGCAGTGCTCCGGCCAGAGTACGAGATACCTGGCGCCGGGCGCTTCCTCGATGCGCCGCACGTCGAACGGTACCGTGGCTCGATGGGCGTAGTAGTTCAGGCCCGGGGGCAGAGGCCATTCGGCAGCGGCGGTCTCGCCCGGCTTCAGATTGGCGCTGAGACGGGCCGCGATTTCGCGGTTTCCCGCGTCCCAGCGCCATTCGGGGTGGTAACTCATCTCAGGACGGCTCAGCAGCGCCAGCCCGGCAATCCACAGCATTGAGAATACAGCACTCCGTACAGCGCGCCATTGCTGCAGCCATTGATCCAGTCCAAGTGCCAGCGCAAGGAAAATCAACGGAGGAATGTAGATCCCGGTGCGTCCCAATGGGAGAGGAACCTTGAACAGGAAGAAGGCAGCCGACGGCGCCGCCACTGTGAGCGCCAAGACGAGCGCTTCCGGCCGGCGCAAGAGCAGCAGCAACAGCAGCGCCAGGGCGAACGCGGCCGGAAGCAGATAGGCTAATAACCGCCCCGCCGCATCCGCTCCGGTCACATAGGAAAGGCTTAGCAAGCTTTCGCGGAAACTCATCGCGCCGTAATAGAATGCTCCCGTGCCGCGCGACAAGAACGGCTGAATGTACGTGGCCGCAACCAAAGTGACGACTGGCAACGCGAGGCGCTCTGTTAGCTCGACCCAACGCGTCGCGCTACGGTTCCACAGCGACGCCAGCAGCAGCGTGGCGCCGGTTGCGGAGACGGGAATCAGGAACACCAGGTTGGCCGCGATACTCAGCGCGAACAGGAGCGCTGCGCCGCGGAGCCGTCTTGGCTGCTTGAGCAGGCAGTTGACTCCCCAGAGAAACAGGCCCAGAGCGAGCGAATAACCGCGCGCGACCCAGAAGTAGTCCATCACGACGGGTATCGCCACCATGCACGTGAACGCGGCCAGGCGTCCTATGCCCGATTCGATCAGGCGTCCCGTGACTTTCCATACAGCGAACAGATAAAGCAGCGTGCCGAGCAACGCCGGCAATCGCAGAGCCAGTTCTGAAGGTCCGGCCAGCGCAACGGACACACGGCACAAGAATGTGTGCAGAATGTGGTTGTTCGCGTCGTAGACGGAAAACGCCTGTGCCAAGGTGGGGATCACGAACTGCTCGAAGGTGAACGCTTCGTCCGTTGTGATCGCCAGCGTTGCTGCCCGGTAGACGCTGACTCCGAAAACTACAGCGCCAACCAGTACGGCGACGCCGGACCGAACATCGAAGCGCATCGAAAGGCGCAGTTCCGGCAGGACAGGCGAGAGCCACCCGGAATCCTGCAACGCGAACGCCGCGGCCAGGGCGACCAGCGGCAAAGGCAGCCACAGCAATGCAGTTTCGCGGTAGAGCAGTGCAGGAAGCGACGCAGCCAACGCCGCAAGTACCAGGAAACGTCCGGGTTTCTGTTTCAGCGACCAGAGCGCCCAGGGAACGAGAAAAACGCCCCAGTAGGGAATCAATCCAGTGTTGTGCGGCTGACTGGTCCAGTGCATCCATGCGGGTCCGCCAAGTAGCGCGAGCGTAAGAATGGCTCCGGCTCGGGTGCCGGGCCAGAGAATCCATGCGGCAACAATGCCGGTGGCGGCGATCAGTTCTGCCCTTGGCTGCGTTGCCAGCCAGAACGTTCCTGGGCTGAGCGCTAAGAAGAGGGCGGCGACCCACCCCATCCACATGGAAGAAAGGAGCGCCAACAACAACACGGCAAAAGCCAGGTGCATCAAGCCGGGTCCTGCTGTGCGATGAAAGGTCTCCGCGGCAGCCAAAAGCGGTACAACCGCCGGTCCATCCGGTTTCGCCGGTACAGCCACCAGCGGATGGAGCACGCCAATCAAAAGCACCGCTGCAAAGACGGCCGCGCAGCCAAGGAGGACCGGCCGTCGTTCCGCTTTCGGACGCCGGTACAACCGCCAGCTTAGAAGCAGGACCGACGCCACCCCCAATGCCGTGAGTACACCACGCCGCTGTAATCCTGCATGAGCGAGGACCCAACTGAGGGCGGAAAACAGCGCCGCCCCGAGGGTCAGGCGTGCCGCAAACGGCGACCGAAACCTGCCTCGCCAAGCGAATCCAAGGACGGCACAACAAGAGGTGATCAGCAACAGCGGCCAGAAAGCGGCCACCCAATCCCGAACCAGCACCTATCCATGATGCGTCACAACCTGTGGAGCGTGCTGCCGCGCTAAGCTATGATGGAAGAACAACCTGCGGCGCGGTAGCCAAGTGGTAAGGCAGAGGTCTGCAAAACCTTTATTCGGGGGTTCGATTCCCCCCCGCGCCTCCAGCGATTTCTTCCCCTGACCGGGCCCGCCTGCCTAGCCTGTCGACGCCGGCTTTGTGGACGTAGATACTTTCCACCCAGCCTGCCAGAGGCGCGACTCTAATAAGAGGCGGTGCAGGCAACCTGTCAGCACCAGCTTGGGCGGTTTAGCGCCCTGTGTTTCCTGGCACATGGATAGCGGAGCAAAAACTTTCAGCGAACCAATGACCAACCGGCGAGTCGCGATTGCGGGGGCGAGCGGCTATATCGGGGGACGGCTGACGCGGCGGCTTCTCGAGTTGGGGTACGTCGTGCGCTGCCTGGCCCGTCATCCCGGAAAGATTCTCGGACGGGAGTGGGGGAATCATTCCCAAGTTGAAGTGCGTCAGACGGACCTGGCAGACGAGACGTCTCTCACGCAGGCACTGGAGGGCTGTGAGGCCGCGTTCTACCTGGTGCACTCCATGACTTCGGCCGGAGGGCATTATGCCGCGAAGGACAGAGACCTGGCTCTGCATTTTGCGCGCGCCGCTCAGCAAGCAGGAGTGGGGCGCATCATCTATCTCGGAGGGCTGGGCGAAACCGGACCGGACTTAAGCGAGCACCTTGCGTCGCGGCGGGAGGTGGAGGCAGCGCTTGCATCGGCTGGCGTGCCGGTCACGGTCTTCCGCGCGGCCATGATCATCGGGTCCGGTTCGGCGTCCTTCGAGATCCTGCGCTATCTGGTGGAACGGCTTCCGGTGATGATCACGCCCAAGTGGGTAAGTACGCCGTGCCAGCCGATCGCGGTCAGGAATGTCGTGGAATACCTGGCCGGCGCTCTGGCCGCACCCGCCACCACGGGCGGCACCTTCGATATTGGCGGCCCTGAGGCGTTGCGCTATCGCGACATCCTGAACATCATGGCCGAGGAGTTGGGCCTGCGGCGCCGCTGGATCGTACCGGTCCCGGTACTGACTCCGCGGTTAAGTTCCTATTGGATCCACCTGGTCACCCCGTTGAGCCATGACATTGCCCGCCCGCTTGCCGAGGGTCTCAAGAACCCGGTGGTGTGCCGGGAGAACAGGATCACAGAGATCATTCCGCAGCATTTACTGAACGTGCGTGAGGCGATCCGCGGCGCGTTGAGCAGCCTGGCGGAGCACCACGTTGAGACCAACTGGTCGATGGCAGGTCCGATTCCTGGCGATCCCGACTGGGCGGGAGGGGCAGTCTTTCGCGACACGCGGGAAGTCAACATAGAAGCGCCGCCGCAGGCTGTGTTCCGTGCCATCTGCCGCGTTGGCGGCGGGCATGGCTGGTACGCGGCGGACTGGCTCTGGACGGTCCGGGGCTGGCTCGATCAGCTAGTGGGCGGCCCTGGGCTCCGGCGGGGGCGACGCGACCCCGAAAGAGTCACGTTCGGAGAGGCGCTGGATTTTTGGCGCGTGGTGGGCTTCGAGCAAGACCGCCGTCTGGCCTTGCGAGCCGAAATGAAGTTGCCGGGTGAAGCACTGCTCGAGTTCCTGATTCAGCCGCAAGGCGCGGGCGGGTGTAGCCTGCGGCAGCAAGCCCTGTTCAAGCCCCGCGGGCTGCTGGGACTTCTGTATTGGTATTCCGTGGCGCCGCTGCATCATGTTGTCTTCCGCGGGATGTTGATGGGAATCCGGAAAGAGGCGCTGCGTCAAGGAAAAGTGACCGGTGAGGCGTGTAAGGTCACGCCTTCAGAAATGCCCCGCCGGTGAAGGTGACGAGGGATGACAATGGAAGACTGCCGTTTCGTGATTATTGGCGGTGCGGGTGGGATCGGCTCAGCTTTGGCGCGCCGCCTGAAGCGGCGCGGCGCCAGCCTGGTCCTGCTGGGCCGGACAATCGAACGGCTTACTCCGCTGGGGGAAGAACTTGGCGCGGAAGTCCGGTCTGTCGACGCGACAAATGCCGGAGAACTGGATCGAGTGGTGCTGGAATGCGGCGCGCTGCATGGCATCGTGAATTGCGCCGGCAGCCTTTTATTGAAGCCGGCTCACCTGACAACGGAAACCGAGTGGACGCAGACTCTCGATTCGAACCTCACAACGGCGTATGCAACGGTCCGGGCGGGCGCCAAAGCACTTTGGTCTGCGGGCGGTTCTATCGTCCTATGCGCGACAGCCGCGGCACGAACCGGATTGGCCAACCACGACGCGATCGCAGCCGCTAAGGGCGGCGTGATCGGCCTGACGCTTTCCGCCGCCGCCACCTATGCCGCCCGCAACATCCGCGTCAACTGCGTTGCTCCAGGGCTGACGGACACTCCGCTGGCGGCGCGGATCACTTCCAACGAAACGGCGCTGAAAGCTTCCGCCGGCATGCATGCTTTGGGCCGGATCGGCCGTCCCGAAGATGTCGCCTCGGGCATTGAATGGCTGCTTGACCCGGACAACAGTTGGGTTACGGGCCAAGTCATCGGCATTGACGGCGGGTTGGGCACGATTCGCACCCGTTAGGCCGTGGCAGCGCCTGGCGCAGGCCAGGATTCCGGTACCGCGACAAATGCCGCGATTTCCTGCACCGCGTCGCAGTGGGTAGGCATCCTGCCAGGGAGGGGTTTATTGGCAACGAGGGAATCAAAACAAACGCTCCGTTTGCTGCTCATGATTGTGTGTTTTGCCACGGCCGGAGTCTGGCTCGGCTACGCAGTGGGTAGCGCACTGAAGCAGTCGGACACGCTCCCCGCATTGCAAGGCTGGCACATGGCGGCGTTACTGCCGTTGGCGTTCCTGGCAATCGCCTGGCACGAGCTTGGCCACGTCGCAGGCGGCTGGCTGTCCCGCTTCCGGCTGGTGCTTTTTGCCGCGGGACCGCTGAAAATTGAACGCATCTTCGGCCGGCTGCGAATCCGGTTCAACAATTCGCTGCATTTTTGGGGTGGCATAGCCGCCATGGCGCCGAGGGATGGCGCATCGCGAGACGCCGCATCCATGCGGCAAGCCTTGCTGCGGATCGTCGCTGGAGGTCCGCTATTCTCGATACTCGGCGCGGCGCTTTTGCTTGCTGCTGACTATCTGTT
>Ga0073934_10010333_pt1 | contig 11627 bp, 10 predicted proteins | sample LarsenN4metaG_FD_76834 | JGI IMG/M metagenome (GOLD analysis project Ga0073934, IMG submission 76834) | Hot spring sediment bacterial and archeal communities from British Columbia, Canada, to study Microbial Dark Matter (Phase II) - Larsen... ... | reverse complement strand
CCGTCGCCAGCCTGGCCCTGGCGATCCTCTACGTGGTCGCGATGCAGCGCGGCTGGCTCGGGTTCCTGCCGGCCACGCTCGCGTTCCTGGCCGCGCTGGGAGCGCTGATGACCGAGCGCGCCCGCCGGGCGCAGGCGGTGTCCCTCGTCGTCGCCGTCCTCGCCGCCGTCGTCCTCACGTACGTCTTCCGCAATCTCCTCGTCGTCGACCTGCCGTAACCGCGCGCGTGATCGACGCTCTTTTCAACCTCGTCCAGCCCGTCCCCTTCGTCACGCTGCTGATCGGCCTCGTGGCCGGCATCATCGTGGGGGCGCTGCCCGGAATGACCGGAGGCACCCTGATGGCGCTCACCCTGGCGTTCACCTACTACATGGCGAGCACGAACGCCGTCATCCTCCTGATCGCCATGTACGTGGGCGGCGTCAGCGGGGGCCTGATCACCGCCACGCTGATGCGGATCCCCGGCGAGCCGGCGTCCATCATGACGACCCTCGACGGCTATCCCCTGGCCCGCCAGGGCCGCCCGGGTCGGGCGATCGGGCTCGGCGTCGGGGCTTCCCTCGTCGGTGGCGTGCTCTCCTGGCTCGCGCTGGTCTTCCTCTCGCCGCCCCTGGCCCAGTTCGGCCTCCGCTTCGGGCCCTTCGAGACCTTCGCCCTCGTGCTCATGGCCCTCATCTTCATCGCGTCGCTCTCCCAGGGGTCCTTCCTCAAGGGGCTGATGTCGGGCCTCTTCGGGATGCTCGTCTCCATGCCCGGGATCGACGAGACGTCGGGTGTCCTCCGGCTCACGTTCGGCTTCCCGGCCATGGAAGGGGGGCTCCACATCCTGCCGGTCATCCTGGGGATCTTCGCGCTGAGCCAGGTCCTGGCCGACGCGCTGCACGTCGAGCAGCGCTTCGAATCGGTCGAGGCCAGCACGAGCGGGATCTTCCTGTCCCTCCGCGACTACGTGACCCACGGCTGGAACATGCTCCGCTCGGCGATCATCGGCATCTGGATCGGCATCCTGCCGGGCGTCGGCCCCGCCATCTCGTCGATCATCGCCTACACGACGGCCAAGAACGTCTCGAAGACGCCCGAGCGGTTCGGCACCGGCTGCGAGGAGGGCATCGTCGCCTCCGAGGCGGCGAACAACGCCTGCACGGGCGGCACGCTGATCCCGGTCATCACCCTCGGGATCCCCGGCGGCCTGACGGACGCGGTGCTGCTCAGCGCCCTCATCATCCACAACCTCCAGCCGGGGCCGCTCCTGTTCGTGAACAATCCCCACATCGTCTACGCCATCATGGCGACGCACCTCGCCTCGCACGTCCTGATGTTCGTCCTCATGACGCTGGGCTGCGTCCTCTTCGCCCGGATCATGTTCCTGCCGCGCGGGTACCTCCTTCCGCTGATCCTCATCTCGTGCATCGTCGGCGCCTTCGCGGTGAACAACCGGATGTTCGACGTCTGGGTCATGCTGGCGTTCGGCCTCGTCGGCTACGGGATGGAGTACGCGCGGGTGCCGCTCGCGCCGTTCGCGATCGGCCTGATCCTGGCCCCGCTCGCGGAGGGCCAGCTCCGCTCCGGCCTGATGGCGTCGGCCGGCAGCCTCGTGCCCTTGGTCGAGCGGCCGATCGCGCTGAGCTTCGTCCTCGCGTCGGTGGCGATGTGCGCGTGGCCCTTCTACCGCGACTACCGGCGCCGGCAGCGGGGTCCGACCTACCCCGCCGGCCCGTCCGATCGCGACTGAGGGGCCCTCGCCTCCGGCCGGGCGCCAGCGCCCCGGGCCGTCAGATGTCCAGGATCAGCCGCGCGCTCACCCGCCCCGGCTGCTCGTCGAGCACGAGCTGGTGGAACGTCGCCGCCTTGACCACGCTGCCGCGGGGATGCCGGCCCGGATCGACCGGCTCGCCCGTGAGGGTGACGTGGAGGCGGGTCCCGTCGATCTCCGGCCGGGCGAGGTCGTGGGCAACGAAGCCCTCGACGTCGTGGAGGTAGAGCAGCTCGTTCACCCAGTTCACCAGGAGGGCTTCGGGCGTCTCCCCCTGCGCGCCGACCTCGCGGGACTCCTCGGGCCGCACGGCGTCGAGGGGCACCATGAGGTTGAAGACCGCGAGCCCACACTGCCGGAAGCAGGCCGCGAGGTCGGCTCCCCAGGCGTGGACGCCGATGTCGGCCGCCACCTCGAAGTACTCCCACCCCTCCGGACGGCGGTCGGACGGACTCACGCGTCGGCTCGCGTCGGCCCGCCCAGGTCCCCGAACAGATGCTGGCACAGCGTCACGCCCACGAGCCCCGCCGACTCGGCGCGGAGGGTGCGGGGCCCGAGCCCCACGACGGTCGCCCCGGCCGCCGCCGCGCGCTCCACCTCGGCCGGCCCAAAGCCCCCTTCGGGACCGACGAGGAGGAGGACGCGCTTCGGCCGCTCGGCGGCGCGGGCCGCCTCGGCGAGCGGCGTGCCGCCGCCTTCCCACAGGAGCCACGTGACGTCGTGGCGCGGCGCCTCCTCGAGCACGGCGGCCAGCGGGCGCGGCGCGTCGATGACGGGGACGACGGCCCGACCGCACTGCTTGACGGCCTCCCGCGCCACGCGCGCCCAGCGTCGAGACCCACGGCTCCCGTCCCCGGTCGGGGCGACCACGCGCTCCGTGAGCAGCGGGACAACCCGCGCGACCCCGAGCTCGGTGGCCTTCTGGACCAGCCAGCTCATGCGCTCGCCCTTGAGCACGGCCTGGCCGAGGGTGACCGCACAGGTCGACTCCCGGGTCTCCCGGACCTCGGCCACGATCGTGCCCGCCGCGTGGTCCCGGGCCAGCGCGTCCAGGCGCACCGTGAAGACGCGCCCGGCCCCGTCGACCGCCTCCACCAGCGCCCCGGGGCGGAGCCGGAGGACCTGCCGGGCATGGTGCGCCTCCTCTCGGTCGAATCGCACACGGGCGCCGTCGATCGCCTCGGGACGCACCAGGAATCGGCGCATATCACCCGTCGCGAGCGAGGAGCAGCGTGGCCCAGCCCTCGCGCTCGATCCGCTCGACGAGGCGGAAGCCTTCGGGGATGTAGGCGGCCATCACCCCCGGCACCTCGTGGACGAGGAGCCCGCCGGCGATCAGGCGCCCCGGCGTCGCGCAGCAGCGGGCCAGCGGTGCGGCGAGCGTCACGAGCGCCGGGCCCAGCAGATTGGCCAGGACGAGCTCAGCGGGCACCCCGGGCCACGTCTCGGGCGCGCCCCGCACGACGTGGACGCGGTCGGCGACGTCGTTGCGCGCGGCGTTGGCCACCGCGGCGGCGACAGCCTCGGGATCGAGATCCAGCGCGTCCACCCACCGCACCCCCAGGCGCGCCGCGGCGATGGCCAGGACACCCGAGCCTGTCCCGACGTCGAGCACGCGCCCCACCGGGCTGGCCTCGAGCGCCCGCTCGAGCAGCTCGAGGCAGCCCTGGGTGGTCGCGTGCCCCCCGGTGCCGAAGGCCCGACCAGGCTCGATCACGACGACGGTCCTCGGCCCGCCCGGGCCGTTCGCCGGTGTGGAGGGGGCCTCCCACGGCGGGCACACCAGGAGGCCGCGGCCGACGGGCACCGGCCGGAAGTGCGCCCGCCACGCGTCCGCCCACGCCTCCTCGGCGACCCGCGTGACGTCCACGGTGGCCGGCCCCACCGGCTGGGCGAGCTCACGCAGGGCGTTGAGATACTCGGCGAGGCGGCGCCGGGTCGCGTCCGGGTCACTCCCCGGCGGGAAGAAGGCCCGGACCACGACGGGCGCGCCATCTCCCTCCTCGACCACGCCGGCGGCCCCGGCCTCGCAGAGGAAGTTGGTCACGGCGTCCGCCGCCTCCGGGCCGAGCGACACCCGGAGCGCCCAGTAGTCCGAGCTGACCGATCTCTCGTCACTCATCGACGCGCTCGCTCTCCATGGTAGCACTCGCGCGCGCCGACCGGCCGCGGCCATCCCCGTTGCGATGGGCCTCGACGTCGACTATCCTGCGCCTGCCGCGTGCGCGGCGCGAGATCCCGCCCGAGGGAGAGCCGGCGCCGGGATGACGATCGAGGTCGTGCTGGTCCAGATCCTGCGGGACACCTACCGCGATTCCGTCGAGCTGTTGCGGGTCGCGGCCGAGGTCGAGCGGCTGCCCGGCGTACGGCGCGCCGCGCTCCTCGTGGCGACGCCGGCGAACGTCGAGCTCCTGGCGGCGGCGGGGCTCGCCGACGAGACCGTGGCGGCCGCGCGGCCGACCGACCTCGTCCTCGCGGTCGCCGCCGACGGGGAGGACGCGGGGCGCGCCGCCCTGACACACGCCGCCGCGCGCCTCACGGCCCAGCCCGGGGCGGGGCGGGCCGGCGGCGGGGCGGCAGCCGGCGAGGCGATCCGCCCGCGGACCCTCGCCGCCGCGCTGGCGGACCTCCCGGACGCCAACCTCGCGATCGTCTCCACCCCCGGTCCCTATGCCACTGCCGAGGCGCTCAAGGCGCTCAAGCGCGGGCTCCACGTCTTCCTCTTCAGCGACAACGTGCCGCTCGAGGACGAGATCGAGCTGAAGCGGCTCGCCGTCCGGAAGGGCCGTCTGCTGATGGGCCCGGACTGCGGGACCGCGATCCTTGACGGCGTCCCGCTCGGCTTCGCGAACGCGGTGCGACGGGGCCGTATCGGGTTCGTCGCAGCCTCAGGCACCGGGCTCCAGCAGGCCGCGTGCCTGGTCGACCGGCTCGGCGAGGGGATCTCGCAGGCCATCGGCACGGGGGGCCGGGAGCTCGACGACCGCGTGGGCGGCCCGATGATGCTCGCCGGCCTCGAGCGGCTCCTCGCCGATCCGGACACGGCCGTCATCGTCCTCATCTCGAAACCGCCCTCCGCGGAGGTCACCCGCCGCATCCTCGCCCGCGCGGTGCCGCCGAGTCGGCCGGCGAAGCCGCCCGCGAAGCCCGTGGTGGTGTGCTTCCTCGGCGCCGATCCGGAGACGATCCGCGCCCACGGGGCCGTCCCGGCGGCCACGCTCGAGGCCGCCGCCAGGCACGCGGTCGATCTCGCGCGCGGCCGGTCGCCGAGGACGGACGACGCGGCGGCCGGGGACGAGGGGCTTCGCGAGGCGGCGCGGGGCGAGGCGTGCCGCCTGGCGCCCGGGCAGCGCGCCATTCGAGGCCTCTACTCGGGGGGAACGCTCTGCTCGGAGGCGACGCTGATCATCGGAGCGACCTTGGCCGGGCACGGCGCGACGGGGGACCACTCGCTGATCGACCTGGGCGGCGACGCCTACACCGTGGGTCGGCTCCATCCGATGATCGACGTCCGGCTCCGCAACGAGCACGTGGCCGCCGCCGCCGCCGATCCCGCCACCGCGGTCGTCCTGCTCGACGTGGTCCTCGGCTACGGGAGCCATCCGGATCCGGCCGGCGCGCTCGGCCCCGCCATTGAGGAGGCCCGCGGACGCGCGGCCCAGGCCGGGCGGGCGCTCTGCGTGGTGGCCTCCGTGTGCGGGACCGAGAGGGATCCGCAGGGCCTGAGCCGCCAGGAGGCCCGGCTCCGGGCGGCCGGCGTGTTGTGCCTGCCGAGCAACGCGCAGGCGGCACGCCTCGCCGCGCTCGTCGCGCTCGAGGCGAGCCGTGGCTGAGCCGGCCACCCGCGGTGTCTTCCCCGACGGGCTCCGCGTGCTGAACGTGGGCCTTGCCCAGTTCGCCGAGCCGCCGCGCGCCCACGGCGCGACGGTCGTGGAAGTGGACTGGCGACCGCCGGCCGGGGGCGACCGCGACCTCGGCCTCGCCCTGGCTCGCCTCGAGGACGACCCCGACGACCCGGTGGGCGCTCGCGTACGGGAGGCCAACGCCACGGCGGTCGCGCGGATCCTCGGCGCCCGGCCCAGGCTGGTCGACGTGCGGCCGGCCCGCCAGGCGATCCCGGGCCTCGACGGTCGGACGATCCTCCACGCCGGCCCGCCCATCACCTGGCCCCGGATGTGCGGCCCGATGCGGGGCGCCCTCGTCGGCGCCGTGCTGCTCGAAGGCTGGGCGCCGGACCCCGAGGCGGCCGCCGCCCTGGCCGAGCGCGGCGAGGTCCGCGTCGAGCCCTGTCACCACCGCGGCGCCGTCGGGCCCATGGCCGGGATCCTCTCACCCTCGATGCCGGTCGCCGTCGTCGAGAACGCCGAGGGCGGCAACCGCGCGTTCGCGACGCTCAACGAGGGGCTGGGCCGCGTGCTCCGCTTCGGCGCCTGCGACGGCGAGGTCCTCGCGCGGCTCCGGTGGCTCGCGGACACCCTGGCCCCGGCCCTCCGGGCGGCGCTCGAGGTCGGGGGCCCCATCGACCTCAAGGTGCTGATCGCCCAGGCGCTCCAGATGGGCGACGAGTGCCACAACCGGAACCATGCGGCGACCTCGCTCTTCGTCCGCGCGCTCGCCCCGCGACTCATCCGGGCCGCCGACGGCCCCACCGCCGCGGCCGTGTTCGACTTCCTCCTGGGGAACAACCACTTCTTCCTCAACCTGTCGATGGCCGCCTGCAAGGCGACGCTGGACGCGGCCCACGGCGTCGAGGGCGCCACCGTGGTGACGGCCATGGCGCGGAACGGGGTCGAGTTCGGGATCCGGGTGAGCGGGACCGGCGAGGCGTGGTTCACGGCCCCCGCGCCCGTGGTCGATGGCCTCTACTTCCCGGGCTATGGCCCGGCCGACGCCAACCCCGACCTCGGCGACAGCGCGATCACCGAGACCGCGGGGATCGGCGGCTTCGCCATGGCCGGGGCCCCGGCCATCGTGCGGTTCGTCGGGGGGACGCCGGCGGACGCCCTCGCGTGCACCCGCGAGATGTACCAGATCACGCTCGCCCGCAACGCCGAGTACGCGCTGCCAACCCTCGACTTCGCCGGGACGCCGACCGCCATCGACATCCGGCGCGTCGTCGACAGCGGGGTCGCGCCCGTCATCAACACCGGCATCGCCCACCGCGAGCCGGGCGTCGGCCAGATCGGCGCCGGCATCGTGCGCGCCCCGCTCGCCTGCTTCGGGGCGGCCTTCCGCGAGCTGACCCGCCGGCTCGGGGTCAGCCTTTGAAAGCCGGATTTCCCTCGAAGTCTGACGCTTGACGGCCCGCATCGGCCGCGCTAGAGTGCGGGCCACCTTCAGGATCGACACTCGAGGTGTCCCCATGGCGATCGTGACGATCTCGCACGAGATGGGCTCCGGCGGCTCCAAGATCGGCATGGCCCTCGCCGAGCGGCTCGAGTGCCGGTACGTGGACCAGGACATGATCGCGCAGGCGGCGCAACGTTACGGCTGCCTGGCCGAGCGGCTCACCCAACTCGACGAGACCAAGCCTTCCCTCCTGGAGCGGTTCGACGCCGAGACGCGGCACTACATCATGGTCCTCCAGTCCGCCGTGCTGGATGTGGCGGAGGCCGACAACGTCGTGATCATGGGACGGGCGGGCCAGGTGCTCCTCCGCGGCATCGCGCACGCGCTCCGCGTCTTCGTGCGTGCCCCCCTGGAGCTCCGCGTGCGGCGCGTGATGGAGGACCTCGCGAGCCGCGCGGGGGAAACCGTGGACTTCCGGACGACCGCCGACACCGTCCGGCGGTGTGACCAGCAGAAGGTGGGACGGATGCGGTACCTCTTCGACGTCGACTGGCGGGACCCGGCGCTCTACGACCTCGTCCTCAACACCGAGAAGCTGACGGTGCCGGCGGCCGTCGAGCTGATCCTGAGCGTCCTTCGGCGTTCCGAGCTGGCGGCGACCGAGGCCTCCCGCCAGGCGGTGCGGGACCGGGCGCTGGCGGCCCGGGTCCGTTGCGCCCTCGCCGCTCACGCCGAGACGCGCCAGTACCGGATCAACGTCGAGGTGGATCAGGGCGTCGTCCGTCTCGAGAGCGCCGCCGCCCTGGAGGCCGCGGCCCGGGTGGCGCGCTCGGTCCCCGGCGTGACGGACGTCCAGGAGCAGCCACTCGAGGTGCCGCCGATTCCCCCCTTCGTGGCGTGACGCCCGCCACGAAGGGTCGCGCCACCCGCGGACGGCGCCGACGGCCGGCCCGGCAGAGGCCGGCGGCGGAGGCCGTCCTCGCGCCGCCGTCCGCGCCGAGCGTCCCGCCCCCCGAGCCTGCGGCCGAGGCGGCGGAAGCCGTCCTGGCGGTCCCCGAGCCCGCGTTCGTCCAGCGCGCGCCCGCGCCCGAAGTGGAGCGCCCGCTCCCCGGGCGGCGCCGGGCCGTCTTCTTCGACGTCGAGAACACGAGCCGCGCGGAGCACATCGCGCGCGTGACCGAGCATCTTGCCCTCGATCGGGTCGGCTGGCGCACCGAGGTCCTCGCGGTCGGCAACTGGCGGGTCATCGGTCACGAGACGGCGCGCCTGCTCGCCCATCACGGCGCCCAGCTCGTCCACAGCGCGCCGGCGGCCGGCGTCCGCGACTGGAGTGACCTCCGCATCGCCATCGCCTCCGGCGTCTGGCTCGCCAGCGCACGCCCCGGGGACGTCCTGGAGGTCGTCTCCGACGACCGCGCGTTCGACGCCGTCGGCGACGTGGCGACCAGCCTCGGCATCACGTTCCGCCGGCTGTCCTACCGGGCGCTCGGCGGAGGCGCGACGGACGAGGCGCCCGTCGCAAGGGCGGAGCCGGCGACCCGACGGCCGGGGAGGTATCGTGGCGGACGGGGACGGCGCCCGAGCGCGCCGACGCGAGCGCCCGCGCCCTCCGCCACCGGTCCGTCCCGGGCCCCGGGGGCGCCCGCACCGGAGGCCAGGCCCCACACGGCCCCGCACGACGAAGTGCTCCACGTCGTGCAGGACCTGATCGCGACCGCCGGCGTGCAGGGGGTCACGCTGGACGCCGTCGCCAACGCGCTCAAGGCGCGGGGCTTCAGCCGGCCACCCGGATCCCCCCGGCTCATCACCCGGCTCAGGCGGTTCAAGGAGCTCGCGCTGAGCCGTGCGGGCGTCATCACGCTCGCGGAGCCCACGCCGCCCGGCGAAGCCGCCCCCGCGCCGGTGCTCCCGGAACCCGCGGCCGCGCCGACCGCCCTGGCGAGGGATGCCGGGGCAGGCCCACGCGGCGAACCCGCGCTGGCGGCGGCCGGTGCGGCGAGCCCCCCGCCGCGCTCCGGGGCGCGGCGGCGACGGCGCCGGCGGCGCGGCCGGCCGCGCGGCCCGTCAGGCGAGCCGGCCGCGGCGGTCTGAGTCCTCCCGGACGGAGGGCGACGCCCCCCTCCAGCAAGCAGTCGGTTCCTTGGCGAGCGCGGCCATCACCGGTCGATCCGGGCACCGAGGGTCCGGGTGCGTTGGTCGTGGACCAGGCGCAGGCGGGGTAGCAGCAGGGCGATATGCGCGCAGGCGGCGGCGATGGTTCCGGGCGCGACCCGCAGGGGCGGGACCTGCAGGGCCACGCGCACGGTGTCGACGGTGAGCCGGCGAATGCGGTGGACTGTGAGGACCGCGGTCACGGCTTTGATCGATGGCGGCCGCGGGTGCGGTCGCAGCAGGGCCAGGTCGAGCAGGGCCCAGAACCAGGGCTCATCGGCGGCCGGGCAGAGGGCCAGGGTGTCGGGGCAGAAGCGGTGCAGCTGCTCGCGCAGGCTCAAGCGCGCTCGCGAGCTACTCTACTTCGGCGACCGGATCGACGCGGGCACGGCCCTGGCCTGGGGCATGGTCAATCGCGTCGTGCCACTCGCCGACCTCCGTGAGGCAACCCTCAGGTACGCCGAGCGGCTGGCCCTGATCTCTCCGGAGGCCCTGACGGCGACGAAGCTGGCCGTCAACCGCGGCGCCGAGGCGGCCGGCCTCCGGCAGGCGATCCGAAGCGGGATGGACGCGCTGATGGTGCTCTACACCTCTCACACGGAGGTCGGCGAGCGGTTTTTCGCGCTCATCCAGACCGAGGGTCTGGCGGCCGCGCTCCGGTGGCGCCGGGCCCAGTTCGGCGACGAGGCCCGGGGAAGCCCGGCATGACCTGTCCGCGCTGCCGGCACCAGAACCCGGCCGGCGTGAAGTTCTGCGGCGAGTGCGGGACGCGCCTGGAAGCGGTCTGCCCCTCCTGCACCGCCCCGAACCCGCCAACAAACAAGTTCTGCCACCAGTGCGGCGCCCCGCTCGAGGCGCCGGCGGCGAGGTTCGCCGCGCCGGAGGCCTACACGCCGCCGCACCTCGCCGAGAAGATTCTCACCTCGCGGCCGGCGCTGGAAGGCGAGCGCAAGCAGGTGACCGTGCTCTTCGCGGACATGAAGGGCTCGATGGAGCTCCTGGCCGACCGCGACCCGGAGGAGGCCCGCCGGCTGCTGGACCCCGTGCTCGAGCGAATGATGGAGGCCGCCCACCGCTACGAGGGCACCGTCAACCAGGTGATGGGCGACGGCATCATGGCGCTGTTCGGCGCGCCCATCGCTCACGAGGACCACGCGGTGCGGGCCTGCTACGCCGCCCTTCGCATGCACGAGTCCGTGGGGCGCTACGCCGAGGAGATCTTCCGCGGCCACGGGGTGCCGATCCAGATCCGGGTGGGGCTGAACTCGGGCGAGGTGGTCGTCCGCTCGATCGGCAGCGACCTCCGCATGGACTACAGGGCCGTCGGCCAGTCCACCCACCTGGCGGCGCGGATGGAGCAGATGGCGATGGCCGGGTCGACCCTGCTGACCGCCGAAACGCTCCGCCTGGCCGAGGGCTACGTGCAGGTGAAGGCGCACGGCAAGGTCCCCGTGAAGGGCATCGCCGCCCCTGTGGAGGTCTACGAGCTCACCGGACCCGGCGCCGCCCGGACCCGCCTGCAGGCGGCGGCCGCCCGGGGGCTCACGCGGTTCGTCGGTCGCGAGCCCGAACTCGACGTGCTCAGCCGCGCGCTCGCACCACGCGGAAGGCTGGCTCCGGTTGGAGGCCTGCTCCGTCTCGTGGGGGAAGGCCAGCGCGTACCTGCCGCTCACCGACCTCCTCCAGGCCTACTTCCACGTCGAGCCCCGCGACGATACGCGCGCGGTGCAGGAGAAGGTCACCGGCAAGCTGCTGACCCTCGACCGGGCCCTGGAGCCGGCCATCGCCGCCGTGCTGGCGCTGCTGGGGGTGGAGGACGGCAGCCCGTGGTGGCAGGCGCTCGATCCGTCGCAGCGCCGCCAGGCGAGCGTGAGCGCGGTCAAGCGGGTCCTCCTTCGCGAGAGCCAGCTCCAGCCGCTCCTGATCGTCTTCGAGGATCTCCACTGGGTCGACGCCGAGACCCAGGCGGTGCTCGACGCGTTGGTCGAAGGCCTGCCGACCGCGCGCGTCCTCCTCCTCCTGAACTACCGGCCCGAGTACCGGCACCCCTGGGCCTCCAAGACCTACTACACCCAGCTCCGGCTCGATCCGCTGCCGGCCGGGAGCGCCCAGACCCTGCTCGACACGCTCCTCGGCGGGGAGCCCGGGCTCGACCCGCTCAAGCGGCTCCTCATCGAGCGCACCGAAGGCAATCCCTTCTTCCTGGAGGAGATGGTCCACGCGCTCCTCGACACCGGCGCGCTGGTGCGCCGCGGCGACACGTACGCCCTGGCCCGCTCCGTCGACGACCTGCAGGTCCCGGCCACGGTCCAGACGGTGCTGGCGGCGCGGATCGATCGCCTGGGGCCGGAGGAGAAGCACCTGCTCCAGTGCGCGGCCATCATCGGCCACGACGTGCCCTCTCCGCTGCTGGAGGCGGTGGCCGGCGTCCCGG
>Ga0073934_10010332_pt1 | contig 11628 bp, 5 predicted proteins | sample LarsenN4metaG_FD_76834 | JGI IMG/M metagenome (GOLD analysis project Ga0073934, IMG submission 76834) | Hot spring sediment bacterial and archeal communities from British Columbia, Canada, to study Microbial Dark Matter (Phase II) - Larsen... ... | reverse complement strand
GGAGGTCATCGGAGGGTTCCGAGTATCGAAGTCATGGAATCGAACTGGGTGGCCCCGATTGGGCGCTTCGCCCTATTGGAGTGACGAAGTCACAGGAGGCCAACACCGTGTGATAAACAACCTCTTGTCGCTCTGCGACCCAGGTAGCCGAAGCGGCAACCTGGGCCACCCGCGACATCTACTCGGGTCTGGACCGCTTCGGCCGGGTCAAGGACAACCGCTGGCTCGACGGGGCCGGCGATGACCTGGACCGCATCCAGTACGGCTACGACCGGGCCGGCAACCGCATCTGGCGGCGGAACGTCGTGGCCGCGGCGCTGGGCAAGGAGTTCGACGAACTGTACGGCTACGATGCCATTCATCGCCTCCAGGACATGGCCCGCGGCACGCTCAACGGCCGGGTGCCCCGGTCAAGCGATGATCGTCCCGCGAAGCGTCCGCGCGGCTGACACAGCCGTGGCACGCGAAGACCAGAAGCGGCGGGGCGGGCTGGTGTGCCACGGCCGTGTCGGCCGTGCGAAGGCTCCCCGGGGCGGGCCGACTTCGGGGAATGCGTCCCGTTCGGGTGATATACCACGGCCACGGTTCTGGCTTCTCCTTGAGCCGCGGAGCGGCGGCAAGATCGTAGCCCCCGGTGCGCCAATTCCTGACTTTTCAGGAACTCTGTCAGCGGTTGCGGGAGCGTTCGCGGCCTTGCGTGATCCAGTCGGGGCAGAGGCGGTGGCGACCACACCTGTCCCTGAGCACGGCATTCGGTCCGGAAATCCATCGCCATGCGTCTCTGCAGCAGTGCCGGCTGACCGTCGCCCCCAGTCGACGATCACCGACTGCCGGGCGATCCTGATCGCCCCCTGGCCACCCTGGAACACCTGAACGCCATGGTCCACGCGATGGAATCGGCAGCGGCCAGGCGGAGCGAACCACCACCGCAGTCAGTCGCCGCTCAGTTGCCACCCGCCCAGCCCGTCAAGCCCCGCGGACGGCTCCGCCCAAACGGTTTCGCTAACCGGCACAGACCGTCATGCCGGAGCCTCCTTGCGGTCTAATGGATTATTCCGCGGAGATCGATTGAATCGACCATGCTGCCCACCTCGATGATGAGGCGGCTGATGCCGTCACGAGGGATTGTCGTCGGCAGAAACTGCCGGTCTTCAGATGGGTGGATGGAGCCATGACCTCAGCCAGGGGGAGTTTGGCGATCGTTTCTCAGAGCTGCGTTTTCGCAGGCCTGTTGGTGGGCGTGCTGCCTGGCTGCCAAACGGCGCGTCAGCAGCCCGTCGTGGAATCGACCGTGATTGGCACGCCGGTGAGTTCGGCCCCGGAGGACGAGCGCGCGCGTTCTCGCATCATCGAGCCGGTATCGCTCGAAGTCGCTGCCGGGCCGTCAGACGGCCCTGGTCCGGAGCCAGGCTCAGCGGCATCGGACGCGGTTCCTGGAACACGTTTCGTCGAGTCGCTCCCCGAACTCGAAGCGTATGCCCTCTCCGCGAATCCGACCTTGCGGCGAATGCAGCAGGAAGCGGCCGCGGCCTGGGACAAAACCCGCTACGTCGCCGCGCTGCCCGATCCGTCGGTGGGGAGCACGTTTTTTGTCCCACCCATGAACTTTGAGCCGGATCGCCAGGTCGCCGACCTGCAGTTGATGCAGATGATTCCCTGGCTCAGCCGATTGAAGGCGGAGGCCCAACGGGCCTGCTTTGAAGCGCTGGCGGCGGAGAACCTGTATCACGCCGAGCGGCTGCGGGTCGTGGGCGACCTGCGGGCCACGTGGTTCAAGTACTACGTCCTCAACAAGCAGATTGAGACGACTCTCGCCGATCAGTCCCAGTTGGAGTCCCTGATCAAGACGGCCAACGCCCGCGTGGCGACGGGGGATGCGCAGCCGGGGGATGTGCTGCTGGCGACTCTGGAACTGACGAGTCTCCAGGAGCAATTGATCTCCTATCGGCAGCAGATCGTGGCGACGAATGCGGAACTCAATCGACTGCTCGGCCGGGACGCGGCGATTGCGATCCAGCCCCCGTCGGAGATTGCCAGGGAGTTTCCGGACTGGGATCATGGTCTCTTGAAGGCGGTGGCTCTGGAGTCGCAACCCGAGGTCGCCGCCGCCCGGTTGCGGACGGCCGCCACCCGCTGGGGCGTGGAGGTCGCCCGGTTGCAGCGTCGGCCGGACCTGACGTTCGGTGTCGGCTGGGTGTTCATGGACGCCCCGGGCGCCACCATGAGCGATGCCGGTCGCGACTCCCTGATGCTCGGGGTGTCCACGACGCTGCCCCTCTCGCGCAGCAAGTACGAAGCCATGCTGTCCCAGGCCACTCGGGAGAACCATGCAGCCCACGCGTCCATGGACGAAATCGTCGTCCGGCTCGATGCGCAGCTGCGCGACTTGTGGGAGCAGGCGCAGGCCAGTCATGAAACCGTGCAGCTCTACGAGAGGTCCATTCTGCCGCAGGCCAGGCAGACCTTTGAGGCCGATCTTCAGGCGCTTGCGAACAACTCGGTCACGTTCGATCGCGTCGTTCGGGATTATCGCACGGTGCTGAATCTGGAACTGGGTTTACACCGGGCGCTCGGGCAGCAGGCGATCACGCTCGCACGCATTCGCCAGACCGTGGGCACGGACCTCGTGGTCGTCCCCCCCGCGCTTCCGCCCTCCGCAGCCCCCTGATCCGATGCCGGCACGCTTCCTCAAAGCCATCGGTTTCTGTAGGATCGAGCCTTGGGGACCACGATGCGGCACAACCGAACCGCTCCGAGCCGATGGACAAAGATGCTGGCCCTGCTGAGCGTCTTGCTCGGCGGTGGTGCATCGACCGGCCCCTGTGCTGCCGGCCCCCTTGAGTCCGGGGTTAGTGCGAGCCAGGTGCGGAAGTGTTGCTGTCGCCCGGTCGCCTCCCGTCCGGCCTGCTGCTGCCGGGCCAAGTCGGATTCGCCGGTCCCGGTTTCGCCGTCCCCCGCGGGGACTGACCGGGAACTTCGCCACATCGACTGGGTTCCGTGGACCGCATCCGCGTGGCTGTCATTCGCGGTCAGGGCTCCCGTCCCGAGTGCGGTGCCAGAGCGACGCGTCCTGCACGCGATCTCCACCCCCGCGGTGCAAACGCTCTTCTGCATCTGGCAGACCTGAGCCCGCCCAGCGCTAGCCATGCGCGCTGCGTTCTACCCTGGCCCGGGCGCGAATGGCCTGCGATCCACCGCGCGGGTTCACAGCGATTCGTTGCACCAGCATGCCAGTGGCGGTTCGAGACGCTGTCGTCGGCAATTCTCGGTTATTGGAACACTCCCATGACGAACTCCTCCCCTGCGCCGACTCGTGCGGCGACGGCCGCGACCAAACCTCGTCGTTTCCAGTGGCTGGTCAGCCGCCTGCTCCCCGTGGGACTGTTTTTCGCGACCGGGGTCGTCTTGCTGGCCGTGGTGGGCCTCGCCCAGCGTCTCGGCTGGATTCAGGCTCATACCGGGCCGGCCGGCCCGGTTTCTGCCGAGCCCGGAGCCATCTACACCTGCCCGATGCATCCCCAGATTCGGCAGCCCACTCCGGGACGGTGTCCGATCTGCGGCATGGAGCTGGTTCCTGCGTCGAGTGGGGCCGCGAACCTGGATGAGTTCGCGGTGAAGGTCGAACCGGCCCAGCGTCGGCTGGCCAACATCCAGACGGCGCCCGTCGAACGGGCACCGCTGGAGGCGACCATTCAATCCGTCGGGTCGATTGCGATTGACGAAAGCCGGCAGGCGACGATTGCGGCCTACATCGACGGTCGGCTCGAGCGGTTGTTCGCCGACTATACCGGCGTCGAGATCAAGAAGGGGGACCATCTGGCTGTCATTTACAGCCCGCAACTGTACGGCTCGCAGGTGGAGTACCTTGAAGCTCGAAAGGCCATCAAATCTGCCGAGGGAATCCCCGCGATCCGGCAGGCGCAGGAGTCTCTCGCCGCCAATACACGACAGCGACTCCGCGAGTTCGGGATGACGGACGAGCAGCTGGCGGAACTCGAGCGTTCCGGCAAGGCCGAGTCGCGATTGACGATCTACGCCCCCCAGGGGGGAACGGTGGTCGAGAAGCTGGCTGTCGAAGGGAACTACGTCAAAGCCGGTGATCCGATCTATCGCATCGCCGAGCTGTCGACGGTCTGGCTGATGCTGCGGCTGTATCCGGAGGACGCGACGCGCATTCGTTTTGGACAGAGCGTGGAGGCCTCGATTCAGTCCATTCCCGGCGAGACGCTCACTGGTCGCGTCGCCTTCGTGGACCCGACGGTGGATCTGAAGACGCGGACCGTCGGCATCCGCGTGGAACTGGTGAATGAAGACCGACGGTTGCGCCCGGGGGATTACGCCACCGCGCAGATTCGCCTGCCGATCGGCACCCAGGGAGAGATTTATGACGCGCATCTGGCGAACAAGTGGATCAGTCCGATGCATCCGCAGATTGTCCGGGACGAGCCGGGGGCGTGCCCCATCTGCGGCATGGACCTCGTTCCGACCTCGCGGTACGGATTCGCGAAGGAGCCGATTCCGCACCCGGAGTCGCTGTACGTGCCCCGGCCGGCGGTGCTGCTCGCCGGAGCGAACAGCGTGGTGTATGTGGAAACCAAGCCCGGGCTGTTTGAGATTCGGCCTGTGAAGCTCGGCCCCATTCTGCGGGACAGGATCGTCATCCTGGAGGGTCTGAAGTCGGGCGAGCAGGTGGCGACGGCTGGCAACTTCCTGATCGACTCGCAGATGCAGCTCGCGGGCAAGCCCAGCTTGATCGATCCCTCACGGGCACTCGCCCGGCAGAAGCCACCGCAGGGTCCGCTGGTCCTCGACACGGCGGCCATCGAAGTTGTCGCGGGACCGGCGGGAGAACAGCTCGCAGCGCTGTTTGCAGCCTATCTGCAGGTTCAACAGGCCTTGGCCGCTGACAAGCCGCCCCCGCCGGACGCGGCACAAGCCCTGCATCACTCGGCCGGCCTCCTGCAGAAATCCGATGTCCTTCTGGAATCGGCCCGGACGTTCGCGAAAGAAATCGAGACTCACACCGAGCATCTCCACCATCTGGATCTTCCCGGTGCTCGGAGGGCGTTCAAACCGATCAGCCATGCCGTTCTGCGACTGGCAGCGCAGGTTCGCAGCGAGGGGGCACAGAGTCCATTCACGCACTTCTATTGCCCGATGGTTCCGGGCGGAGGGGGCGACTGGCTGCAGGCGACGGATCAACTCCTGAACCCCTACTTCGGCAGCCAAATGTTGCGCTGCGGTGAAAAGGTTCGGAGCCTCCCTCTGACCAGTCCGCCCACGGCTCAACCGGACGCCTCTGAGCAGCCTGGGGATGTTGTCCCCACGAAGACGGGGAACTGAACATGCTGCGCTCCGCGATCGACTTCTGTGTCCGCCAACCCGTCCTGACGCTGCTCGGCGCGATCGTCATCGCCGCGGTGGGAGGCTACTGTGCGCTGGTCGTTCCCATCGACGCCATTCCGAACGTGGGAGAGAACCAGGTCATTGTCTTCACCGAATGGCCGGGCCGCTCGCCGAAGGATGTCGAGGATCAGGTCACGTATCCGCTTTCGGTCGCCTTGCTGACGGTGCCGCATGCGGAAAGCGTCCGCGGCAAGAGCATGTTCGGCTACAGCTTCGTGCAGGTGACCTTCGCGGATGGCACCGATTTCTATTGGGCGCGCACCCGCGTGCTGGAGCGGCTGGGCACGGCCATCGCCTCTCTGCCCGAAGGGGTGACGCCCACGCTGGGGCCGGATGCAACCGCCCTGGGGCAGATTTTCTATTACGTCCTGGAAGGTCCGCAGGGGATGAACCTCGCCGAGCTGCGGACCCTGCAGGATTACGTCATCAAATACGAGCTGCAGTCCGTTCAGGGCGTGAGCGAAGTCGCCAGCGTCGGCGGCTACGTTCGCCAGTATCAAATCGAAATCGATCCCGACGCCCTGCGATTCCACGACATTCCGCTGGAACGGGTCATCGGGGCGGTGAAGGACTCCAACATCGACGTCGGTGCGAAGACGGTCGAATCCGGGGGGATGGAGTACGTCATTCGGGGGCGGGGGTTTATCGGCCAGAACAAGGACGTGTCGCAGTCGTTGGCCGACATCGAGCAGACCGTCGTCCTGTCCCGCAACGGCGTGCCTGTGCGGATTCGCGACCTCGGCCAGGTGCAGTTGGGTCCGGATTTTCGCAGTGGGGCGATTGATCTCAACGGCGCCGAAGCGGTGGGTGGCGTCGTCGTGATGCGGTTCGGCGAGAACCCGCGGGAGGTGATTCGGCGGGTCCGGGAGAAGATTCAGCAGATCGAGCCGTCGCTGAAGGGCGTTCGCGTGGTGCCGGTCTATGACCGGACGGGACTGATCAACGAAACCGTTGCGACGCTGACCGAATCCCTGCGTGAGGAGCTGCTGATCACCGCCGTGGTGATCGTCCTGTTCCTGCTCCACGTGCGGGCCAGCCTGATCGTGGCGGTGACCCTGCCGATGGCGGTGCTCATGTCGTTCATCGGCATGCGGTGGTTTCAGATCGACGCGAACATCATGTCGCTGGCCGGCATCGCCATCGCCATTGGTGAAGTCGCCGACCTGGGCATCATCATCTCCGAAAACATCTATCAACACCTCGTGGAATGGGAACGCAATCGGGGCGGAACGGAAGATACACGGAACCCCATCGACACCCGCAGCCGGGCCGACGTCATCATCGATGCCACCCACGAGGTCGCGCCGGCGGTGATGACGGGCGTGTCCACGACGATCGTCAGTTTTCTGCCGGTGTTCTTCCTGACCGGCCGCGATCTCAAGCTTTTTGCACCGCTCGCCTGGACGAAGACGTTTGCCATGTTCGCGGCCCTGCTGGTCGCGGTGTTTCTGGTGCCAGCCCTGTGCCGACTCCTGTTGCACAGTTCCCGCTGGCACCTCTGGCGCGGACTGGTTGTCGCGGTGGTTGCGGGCCTAGCCGGCGCGGTCGCTGCCATCCTTTTCTGGCATCCGTGGCTGGACGAGCTTTCGCCACTGCCGCTGTGGGTGACGGCCGCGCTCGCCGGTGCAGGAATGGGTGGGCTGACAGCTCTCATGTCGCGCGAGCGTTTGCGGCCCATTGAAGAGAATCCGACCAGCCGCCTGATTCTGTGGGTTTATGAACCCATCCTGCGGTTTCTGCTGGCGCACAAGTTCAGTTTCGCGATGGTGCCGTTGGGCATCGTGTTCCTGGGAGCGGGAGCCTGGTTCGGACTGCCGACAATCTTGTCTCCTGCGGAACGATTCGCCCGCCTGGTCGGGATGGAGCCGAACGAATTGCCCGGTTACGTGGATCTCAAGCACCGCTTTCCCGGCCTGCGGACCGACGACTGGATTGCGCTGGATGAGGGAACCTGGTTCTACATGCCCACGCTGTACCCGGCGGCCAGCTTCTCGCAGGGGATCGAGGTGCTGCAGACCCAGGATGCGTTGATTCGCGAGATCCCGGAAGTCGAAAACGTGCTGGGCAAGATCGGCCGGGTGGAGTCGGCGCTGGACCCCGCACCAGGTGTCATGATTGAGACGTACGTGATGCTCAAACCCGACGCGGAATGGCGTCCGGGCGTGACCATCGAGAGCATCTGGGAGCAGATCAATGCCGTGGCCACCCTGCCCGGTGTAACTCCCGCCTCTCCGTTGCAGCCGATCGAAGGCCGCGTGGTGATGCTGCAGAGCGGCATCAAGGCGCCGATGGCAATTCGCGTCTACGGCGACAAACTCGACGGATTGGCCGAAGCCGCCCGACAGGTGGCGGAACAGTTGCGGAAGATCCCGCAGGTCAACGGGGCGACCGTGAATCCGGACATCGTGCTGGGCATGCCCTACGTCGAATTTGAAGTGGATCGCGAAGCGGCCGCTCGCTACGAGATGTCCACGATGGCCGTCAATCAGATCATCGAAACGGCCCTCGGAGGAATGAACCTGACGACGACGGTGGAGGGCCGCGAACGCTACCCGATTCGCATTCGGTATCAACGGAATCTGCGCGAGCGGATCGACGACCTCCCCCGCCTGCCGGTCGTGACGGAAAGCGGCGAAGTTGTGCCGCTCGATGCCCTGGCCACGATGAAGACCACCTGGGGGCCGGGAATGATCAGCAGCGAAGATGCGCGGCTGGTTGCCCACATTGCGTTTGCCCCGTCCGGAATGGCGGGCGATCTGGAGACCGTGTCCGCGGTGGAAAGCTATCTGCGGCAAGCCCAGACCGACGGCACGTTGACCCTGCCGGCCGGTTATGCACTGTTGCCGGTGGGTTCCTTCCAGAATCAGATTGAAGCGAACCGGCGGTTGGCCGTGATCATCCCCATCGTGATCCTCGTCGACCTGCTGATCATCTATCTCAACTTCCGGAACCTGCCCCTGACGCTGATCATCTTCTCGCAAGTCCCGATTGCGATCTTCGGTGGCATGATTGGCCTGGGGCTTTACAGCATCGAGATGAACACCGCCATCTGGATTGGTCTCATCGCGCTGATTGGGATTGCCGAGGACGACGGCGTGGTGATCGCCACCTACATGGAGCAACTCTTCCACCGCCGACCGATGCAGACGGTCCAGGAGTTGCGGGATGCCACGGTCGAGGCGGGCCGACGGCGGATTCGCCCCTGCCTGATGACGGCGTTCACCACCTTTGCGGCGCTGCTGCCGGTGATGGTGGCGACCGGCCGGGGCGCCGATGTGGCGCGGGCCATGGCCCTGCCCGTTTTCTTTGGGATGTTTGTGGAACTCGTGTCGTTGTTCGTCGTCCCGGTGCTCTACTGCGGTTACATGGAAGCCAGGCTCCACGTCTCGCTGCCGGACACTACCGGGGACGAGGGTCCACCCCCCTCGCCGTCGTCATCCTCGCCGTCATTGGAGTTAACCGTGCAGGCTGCGGCCGGACAGGTCGGCCAGTCGCCGACTGCGGGCGACCCTTCGGTTCCGTAGACGACGTTCGCTTTTCTTTCGTTGGGATGATGCTCCGAGAGCCCCTGCAAAACAGGGGCTCTCTTTTTGCCCTCGCTTCGACCACGCGCCGCCTGGACGCAGGTTTTGCTCATTAGCGGGGGGATAGGGACGGGGAACGGGCAAACGATGTCGCGCGAACAACCATCGGTTTCGGCTTCGGTCTTGCGGGTTATGACGGCCCCTCAACACCAGTTGAACGGCCGATCACAAATCATGCATTCGACGGCGTTCTTTCCGCATAGAAGCGGGGTACAACCAATGTGCATCACGTTGCAGCATAGGAAGTCACGAAGATACCCCGATGGCGAAGATTTTCCACCCGCTGCTGGCCCTGATTGCCTCTGGGACGGACCGCGAACTGGCCAAGTATGTGCAGTACCTCAAGGAGGAGAATCGCATCCTGCGGCTTCGCCTGGGGGGTGAAGTCCACACCCGGCCGGAGGAACGCCAGCGGTTGATTCAGTTCGGCAAGGCCCTTGGGCGGGCCATCGAGGAACTGATCACCATTGTGTCTCCGGGGACGTTCTACCGCTGGTGCCGCGAAGAGAGCAGCGGAAAGCCGAAAGCCAATCCCAAAGGGGGCCAGCGCAAGCCTCGTGAAGTGCGGGAACTGGTGATCGAGATCGCGAAGACGACCGGCTTCGGCTACACCCGCATCCTCGGAGAACTACGAAAGCTGGGGATCAAGAAAATCAGCCGGCAAACGGTGCGGAACATTCTCAAGGAAGAGGGGATCCAGCCAGGGCCGGATCGGACTTCCGATAGCTGGCAGAACTTCGTCCAGCGTCACGGCGAAACTCTGTGGGCGGCGGACTTCTTCTCAGTGAAGTCGGTCACGGCTCGCGGGGTTCAGAACCTGTATCTGCTGGTCTTCCTCTGCATGAAAACTCGCGAGGTGATCGTCTCGACATCCACCACGCGGCCGAACTCCGCCTGGGTGGTCCGGCAGACAACGGCATTCATCGAGCGGACTGGGGATCGGCCGGAAAAGCCGGCGGTGGTGATGCACGACCGGGATACGAAGTTTTCCCGGCAGTTCGTCCGCGCGCTGGCGAAACGGGGGATTCAGTCGAATCCCCTGCCAGCTGCGTCACCGAATCTGAACGGCCGTGTGGAACGTTTCATCCAGACGATCAAGCGGGAGTGCCTGTTCAAGTTCATCCTGTTCGGACGCCGGCACACCGACTGCATCGTCCGGCAGTGGGTGGCGTACTACAACTCGGTCCGCTCGCATGCCGGGCGAGACCACTTGCCTCCGGTGCATGCGGTTCCGGATGAAACTCGGACGGTCGACCGCAGCCAGGTTGTGATCCGCTCGCACGTCGGGGGACTGGTCAAGTCGTTTGAGCGCCGCGCGGCCTGACTGCCCTGGTAGCCTTTCCGACCACTCGATGATTGCCGGGGGGACGATCCGTCGCGGATGCTAAATCACGGTGCAAACCCTCGCACTTCTGCGACAGTCACAGCGGCCTCAACTTGTTGTACTGGTTGTGTTTCACCGACGGAACATCTGTTGAACCTCAGGCGGCAGGTCAGTTCGTCGGCTCGTGAGCCGACGAATAGGCGCTTTCCGCAGGTGACCGTTGAAGCCTGGTGTCGGCAGGTCAGTTCGTCGGCTCGTGAGCCGACGGCGGACGACCCGGTGCGCGGCGTGTGGGCAGGCCCGGTGTCGGCAGGTCAGTTCGTCGGCTCGTGAGCCGACGTTGCTTCTTCTCTTTCTTCAGCACCTGCTGGAGGTGTCGGCAGGTCAGTTCGTCGGCTCGTGAGCCGACTCGGCATCCCCCGCGATCTTACAGAACTTCGTAGAGTGTCGGCAGGTCAGTTCGTCGGCTCGTGAGCCGACCCAGTATATCAAGTCCCCGACCGCCCAACGCACCGTGTCGGCAGGTCAGTTCGTCGGCTCGTGAGCCGACGCTGCTCACCCGAACTTTCACCGCAGTACAGCAGTGTCGGCAGGTCAGTTCGTCGGCTCGTGAGCCGACGTCAAGTCTTTGGACCGGCCGATGTCGACCCCGATGTAGTGTCGGCAGGTCAGTTCGTCGGCTCGTGAGCCGACATAAAGTCTTCCATCCTTGTTTGTTCTTACAAAGGTGTCGGCAGGTCAGTTCGTCGGCTCGTGAGCCGACGCGCACATAGAATCGAGCACAGCGCGCGGCGCGTGTGTGTCGGCAGGTCAGTTCGTCGGCTCGTGAGCCGACGGCTTGGCGTCCTTCGCAGTCTTAGCCTTGGCCTGGTGTCGGCAGGTCAGTTCGTCGGCTCGTGAGCCGACGGTTACGGCTGGGGACAGAAGATCCGCCCGGTTTCGTGTCGGCAGGTCAGTTCGTCGGCTCGTGAGCCGACATCGCTCCTACAACGAGGTGGTGCTGCTCTGCCGGTGTCGGCAGGTCAGTTCGTCGGCTCGTGAGCCGACAATGCTGATGATACTCAAAACTAGAGGATAAAAAGTGTCGGCAGGTCAGTTCGTCGGCTCGTGAGCCGACTTCGGAAGCGGGATCAGCAACGGCGAGCCGTTCTAGTGTCGGCAGGTCAGTTCGTCGGCTCGTGAGCCGACATCGTCCTTCCAGTGATTCCCGTTTCGTTCTGGATTAGTGTCGGCAGGTCAGTTCGTCGGCTCGTGAGCCGACCAGCACATTCGGCACCTGGACCGGCTCCGCTCTCAGTGTCGGCAGGTCAGTTC